>Ga0136614_10001022_pt1 | contig 15725 bp, 12 predicted proteins | sample AntDrymUQ2792106_2_FD_106643 | JGI IMG/M metagenome (GOLD analysis project Ga0136614, IMG submission 106643) | Polar desert sand microbial communities from Dry Valleys, Antarctica - metaG UQ279 (21.06) | ecosystem: Environmental > Terrestrial > Soil > Desert | place: Antarctica: Dry Valley... | reverse complement strand
GATTTCTAGGGAGGGTGGAGATGGAAGCAGGCACGGCGGAGAAGCGGATCGAAGAAGTCCCGGGTCTGGGCGCGAAGACGGTCGCCGAGGCCTTCCAGCTGACGGCGGGCGCACACGCCGACCGGACGGCGATCCGCACCAAGGGCGACGAGTTCACGATCTCCTGGGCCGACTACGCCAAGCGCGTGGAGCGCATTGCTGCCGGACTCGACGCGCTCGGCGTTTCCCGCGGCGACACGCTCGGGATCATGCTGATCAACCGCCCCGAGTTCCACTACGTCGATTCCGCAGGGATACACCTCGGCGCGACGCCGTTCTCGATCTACAACACCTACACGGCGGAGCAGATCGAGTACCTGGTGGGCGACGCGGCCAACAGCGTGATCGTGACCGAGCAGCAGTTCCTCGAGCCGGTCATGAGGGCGAAGGAGAGCGTCGACGCGCTCGAGCACGTGGTCGTCATCGACGGCGAGGCCCCCGACGGCGCGATGACCCTCGACGAGCTCGAGCAGCGCGGCACCGACAACGCCGACTTCGACTTCGAGGCCTCCTGGAAGGCAGTCGAGCCGGGCGACATCCTCACGCTGATCTACACCTCCGGGACCACCGGGCCGCCGAAGGGCGTCCAGCTCACGCACGACAACCTGCTCTCCTCCGTGCACGCGTTCGACGAGATGATCGACTTCCCGAACGATGGCCGCGTCGTCTCGTGGCTGCCGATGGCCCACATCGCAGAGCGCGCGTGCAGCCACTACCTGCCGATCGTGCTCGGATTCACGACCACCTGCTGTCCGGACCCGCGCGAGGTCGTCGCCTACCTGCCCGAGGTGCGCCCGACGTGGTTCTTCGCCGTCCCGCGCATCTGGGAGAAGCTCAAGGCGGCGATCGAGGCCGGCATCGCCGGGGAGGAGGACGCCGAGAAGAAGAAGGCCACCGAGTGGGCGCTCGGGGTCGGCATGAAGAGGGTCGAGCTCGAGCAGGCTGGCGAGGAGATGCCCGCCGATCTCGCCGCCGAACATGCGAAGGCCGATGCGGCGGTGCTCTCGAAGATGCGCGAGAAGCTCGGCCTCGACCAGGTCGAGTCGGTCAACGTCGGCGCCGCGCCGACGCCGCCCGACGTGATCAAGTTCTGGCACTCGATCGGTATCCCGCTGGCCGAGCTCTGGGGGATGTCCGAAACGTGTGGCAACGGCACCTGCAACCCGCCCGAGAAGGTCAAGATCGGCACCGTCGGCCCGCCCGCGCCCGGTATCGAGGTAAAACTCGCCGAGGACGGTGAAGTGCTCGTGCGAGGCCCCGTCGTCATGGCCGGTTACCGCAACCAGCCCGACAAGACCGCCGAAGCGATCGACTCCGATGGCTGGATGCACACCGGCGACATCGGCGAGTTCGACGAGGACAACTACCTCAAGATCGTCGACCGCAAGAAGGAGATCATCATCAACGCGGCGGGCAAGAACATGTCGCCGGCGAACATCGAGGCGAAGATCAAGTCCGCCCATCCGCTGATCGGGCAGGCGATCGCGATCGGCGACTCGCGGCCCTTCAACGTCGCCCTGATCACGCTCGACCCGGACGTCGCGCCCGGCTTCGCCCAGAAGGCCGGGATCGACGACGCCTCGCCGGAGAACCTCGCCGCCCAGCAGATGATCATCGACGAGATCGAGAAGGGCGTCGCGGCCGGCAACGAGGGGCTCGCCCGCGTAGAGCAGATCAAGAAGTTCAAGGTCCTGCCGACCGACTGGGAGGCCGGGGGCGACGAGCTGACGCCGACGATGAAGCTCAAGCGCAAGCCGATCGCCGAGAAGTACGCGGCGGAGATCGAGGCGCTGTACGAGTCGTAGTAGCGCGCGCAAGCAGCTAGCGCGTGAGCGCCTCGAGCGTGAAGACGAACGACTCGTAGGGCAAGCCGGTGGCCTGCTCGAGGCCGATCTCACAGGTGCGGTTGCTCGAGAGGTGGGCGTCGAAGTCGCGCCCAGCCAGCTCGGCCGCCTGCTCGGCCGTGGCGGCGGCGGTGAGCTCAGGATGAAGGAACCCCCGGTCACCCGCGAAGCCGCAGCAGCCGGCGTTGCGCGGCACGGTCACCTCGTCGGCCATGGCGGCAGCGAGCGTGGCGAGCTTGCCGTCGTCCTTGAGGTGGCGCGTCGAGCATGGGGGGTGGACGGCGGCTGAGCCGACACGGCGCGGGATCTCGAGTCCGGGCAAGAGGTGGTCGTGCGCCCATTCGATCGAGTCGAGGATCGTGAGCTTGCCGTGGAGCTCAGCGTTCTGCTCGCTGAGGCCCGGGACGACCTCGTCAACCAGCCCGAGCGCGCACGAGCTGGCGTCGGTCACGACCGGCAGCTCGCCCGCGTCGCTCCAGCGCCAGAGCGCTTCGACGGTCTTGTTGGCCATGAAGGCGTGCCCGTCGGAGTAGCCCTTGGACGCCCAGGGGGTCGCGCAGCAGTGGCCCGGTGTGTCCTCCGGAATCCACAGCGGCAGCCCCGCGCGCTCCGAGACGGCGACCAGCGCGGCCGGCAGGCTGAGCGCACGCTCGTGGCCGAAGATGCGGTTGACGCAGGCCGGCAGATAGACCGCCGCCGCCCTCTCACGCCGGGTGACCGGCAGCTGGGGCGACGCCGCGCGTGGCATCGCGTCGGTCCAGGCGGGGACGAGCTCGGGGCTGACGACCTGGCGCATTGCGCCCGTCAAGCCGCGCATCCCCGGCGCGGCGTGGCCAGCCCGTACTGCGCCGCGCGCGAGCTTCTCGACGCGGCCAAAGCGCTCGGCGACCCCTAACGCGGCCCGCTCCGCGCGCGGAGAATGCTCGCACGCACGAAAGCCCTTGACCAGCTTGCCGGTGTCGATCCCGACCGGGCAGGCGAGGTAGCAGCTCCCGTCGGCGGCGCAGGTCTCGATGGCGTCGTACTCGTACTGCTCGATCAGCGCGCGCTGGACCGGTGAGCCGGACGGCTGGCGCGCCATCTCGCGCCGCAGGACGATCCGCTGGCGCGGCGTCGTCGTCAGGTCGCGGCTCGGGCAGACCGGCTCGCAGAAGCCGCACTCGACGCAGGTCGACGCGACCTCTTCGATCGGCGGCGTCGTCTTCAGGTTGCGCAGGTGCACCTCGGGGTCGCGGTTGAGCAGCACGCCGGGGGCGAGCACGCGGTCGGGATCGGCGAGCGCCTTGATCCGCCACATCAGATCGGTCGCCTTCGCGCCCCACTCGCGCTCGACGTAGGGGGCCATGTTGAAGCCGGTCCCGTGCTCCGCCTTGAGCGAGCCGTCGTACTTGCCGAGCACGAGCTCGACCAGGTCGGCCATGAACGTCTCGTAGCGCTCGCGATCGGCCTGCTTCGAGAACTCCGGCGTCAGCATGAAGTGCAGGTTGCCGGCGGACGCGTGGCCGGCGACGCCGACCAGAAACTCGTGCTTGGCGAGCAGTCCCTGGATGTCGCGCGCCGCCTCGGCGATCCGCTCCGGGCGCACGCAGACGTCCTCGACGATCAGCGCCGTTCCCTCGGGGCGGATCTTGCCGACCAAGCCGTGCATTCCCTCACGCACGCGCCAGAACAGCTCGGTCAGCTCGGCGTCGCGGGTGAAATCGGGCCGCTCGATCAGCGGGCGTCCCTCGAGCACCCGCAGCGCAGCCGCCTCGCGCGCGGCGAGCTCGGCCTCGTCCTCGGCGCGAAACTCGCACAGCACCGCGGCCGACTCGGGGGGCAGCTCCTTCCACGCGTCGAGCGCACCCGGGAAGTTCCAGCCGGCCGCGATCAGCGTCGTCGCCACGAGCAGCTCGGTGGCGGTCGTGCCCTCGGCCACCAGCGCGGGCACGGCCTCGGCGGCCGAGTCGAGGTCCTCGAACATCAACAGCGCGGTCGCGGTCCGGCGCGGGAACGGGACGGTCTCCATCACTGCCCCGGCGGTGAACGCGAGCGTGCCCTCCGAGCCGACCAGCAGGCGGCGGAAGATCTCGAGCGGGCTATCGGCGTCGAGGAACGCGCACAGGCGATAGCCGGTCGTGTTCTTGATCTCGAACTTCGCCTGGATGCGCGCGCTCAGCTCGGCGTCGGCCCGGATCTCGTCACGGATCGCCGTCAGGCCCGCGGCGAGCTCCGGCTCTTCGGCGGCGAAACGCTCCTCGGCGCCCGCGGCGCCTGTGTCGATCAATGTGCCGGAGGGGAGCACGAAGGTGAGCTCGCGAACCGTCTGGTAGGAGTCGGCGACCACGCCGCAGCGCATCCCGCCCGCGTTGTTCGCGATCACGCCGCCGACGGTCGCGAAGTCGGTCGAGGCGGGGTCCGGGCCGACGCGGCGCGCGTGGCGGCGCAGCGCGCGGTTCACGTGCCCGAGGACCGTCCCCGGCCCGACACGGACACGCTCGCCGTCCTGCTCGAGCTCGATGCCGGCGAAGTGCCTGCGCACGTCGACGAGGATTCCGTCGCTCTGGGCCTGGCCGTTGAGGCTCGTCCCGCCCGAGCGCAGCGTCACGGGCACGCCGCTGCGGCGGCCGTAGGCGAGCACCTTCGCCACGTCGCCGGGGTCGCGCGCCTCGACGACCGCCTGCGGGATCAAGCGATAGGGGCTGGCGTCGGACGCGTAGCGGACGAGGTCGAGCACGCGCGTGCGCACGCGCTCCGGCCCGAGCAGGGCGACCAGCTCGCTGCGCAGTGGCTCGGGCGTGCCGCCGGCGAGGCTGTCCGGCACACGGTCCTCCGACGCCTCGCCGCCGGGCGGCGGGGCGATCCGCTCGACGGCGGGCTCGAGCAGCGGCATCCGGCCTAGAACAGCGCCATGCCGGGTGCCACCGACACCTCGATCAGCTCGGGGCGGGGCGAGGAGATCGCGGCGCTCAGCGCCTCGCGCAGCTCGTCGCGCTCGCGCACGCTGCGCGTGGAGACGCCGTAGGCAGCGGCGATCTGCGCGGTCTCGAGCGCCGGAAGGTCGAGGCCTGGCGCGCCCTTGACCTCCTCGATGTCCGCGAACCACTTCAGGATCGCGTACTCCTCGTTGCGCAGCACCAGGAACGTCACCGGCACCTCGTAGGCGACCGCGCTCCAGAAGCCCGTGATCGCGTACTGCGCGGAGCCCTCTCCCAGGACGCAGACGACGGGGCGATCGGGCTGCGCGAGCTGCACGCCGATCGCGCCGGCAAGGCCGAACCCGAGCCCGCCGCCGGCGCCGAAGTAGTAGCTGCCGGGCCGCGAGAGCCGCAACTGGTTGCGCAGCGCGAGCGTGCTCGACGGCGATTCGAGCACGACGATCCCGTCGTCGGGAAAGACCTCGGCCAGCGTGTGGTGGACGGCCGTCGGGGTCAACGGGTCCGACTCCTCGCCGAGCGCCGGCTCGGGCAGCGGATCGGGCTCCGCGCGGCGGACCTCGTCCAGCGTGCCCAGCTCGGCGAGCAGCGACTCGACCGTCAGCGCCACGTCGGCGACGATCGCGTCTCCCATCGGCGCGCGTGCGGCCTCCTCGGGATCGCTCGTGATCGCCACCAGCCTTGCCCCCTGGGGCAGCAGCGGCCCGGGGATGTAGGGGTAGTAAGGGAAGACCGACGAGCCGATCACCAGGATCAGGTCGCGCCCGGCGAGCGTCTCGGCGACCGGCCCGATCGCGGGCGGCAGGATGCCCTGGAACAGCGGATGGCCCTCGGGGAACCCGATCCGCCCGCCGCCGGGCGCGGGCGAGGCGTGCACGGGCAGCTTCTGGCGCTCGGCGAGCGCGACCACGTCGTCCCAGGCGCCGCTCGCGTCGACGTCGGGGCCGACGACGAGGACCGGGTTCTCGGCCGCGGCCAGCTGGGTCGCGAGCTCGCGGACCGCGACCGGGTCGGCCCCGGCGCGCGCGCTCACCGAACGCTCGATCGCGTGCCGGGCCTCGGCGTCCTCCGCCTGCTCAGTCCAGTCGTCCATCGGCAGCGAGACGAACGCCGGGCCGCGCGGGGGCAGCGAGGCTCGATGGATGCCCTGCGCGAGCGCGGGCGGCACGTCCTGCGCGCGCGGGGGCTCGTAGCTCCACTTGACGAAGGGATGCGGCACCCGCGTGGCGTCGCGGTTGGTCAGGTTCGCCTGCAACGTGATCTGGGCACGCACCTGCTGGCCGGCGGTGACGAGCAGCGGCGAGTGGTTGGCCTGCGCGTTGAAGATCGCCCCCATCGCGTTGCCGACGCCGGGGGCGGTGTGCAGGTTCACGTGCGTCGCCCGTCCCGACGCCTGCGCGTAGCCGTCGGCCATCCCGACCGCGACCGCCTCCTGGAGGCCGAGCACGTAGCGGAAGTCGTCGGGGAACTCGGCCAGCATCGGCAGCTCGGTCGAGCCCGGATTGCCGAAGATCGTCGTCATCCCGTGCTTGCGGAACAGGTCGTAGACCGCTTCTCGGACCGTCATTGCTGCCGACCCTAGACGATCGATTCCAGGACCCGCGCGCAGGCTCTCGGTACCCTCTAGCCGTGCCTTCCAAGCGCCAGATAGACGTCGGCGGCGTGAAGATCGGCGGCGGCGCCCCCGTCGCGGTCCAGTCGATGACGAAGACCGAGACGGCCGATTACGACGCCACCCTCAAGCAGGTTCGGGCGATCGCCGACGCGGGCGCAGACCTCGTGCGCGTGGCCGTCCCGCGCGACGACGACATCGTCGCGCTCAAGCGGCTCGTCGTCGAGTCGCCGATCCCCGTGATCGCCGACATCCACTTCAACCACACGCTCGCGCTGAAGGCGATCGACGCCGGCGCGCACTGCATCCGTCTGAACCCGGGCAACATCGGCGGCCGCGAGAAGGTGGCCGAGGTCGCCGAGCGCGCCAAGGCCGCCGGCACGCCGATGCGGATCGGTGTCAACTCCGGCTCGCTGCCGAAGCACCTGCACGAGCTCGAGCGCGAGAACTCCGTCGAGGCGCTCGTCACGGCCGCGGGCGAGTTCGTCGCGCTGATGGAGAGCCTCGACTTCTACGACTTCAAGGTCTCGATCAAGTCGACGAGCGTCCCGAACACGATCGCCTCGAACCGGCTGCTCGCGGAGAAGATCGACTACCCGCTCCACCTCGGCATCACCGAGGCCGGGACGAAGTGGTCAGGCTCGCTCAAGTCGTCGGTCGGCCTCGGCACGTTGCTCGCCGACGGCGTCGGCGACACGGTGCGGATCTCGCTCTCGACCTTTCACGCCGAGGAGGAGGTCAAGGTCGCGTGGGAGATCCTCAAGGCACTGAAGCTGCGCGAGCGCGGGCCGGTACTGATCGCGTGTCCCACGTGCGGCCGCCTCCAATTCGACATGGACACGGTCGTCGCCGAGATCGAGCAGCGGCTCGAGTCCTACAACGAGCCGATCGAGGTCGCCGTGCTCGGCTGTGCGGTCAACGGCATCGGTGAGGCCTCGCACGCCGACTTCGGCATCACCGGGGCCAAGAACGAGGGGCTGATCTTCGCCCACGGCGACCCGCTGCGAAAGGTGCCGCAGGACCGCCTCGTGGACGAGCTCTTCGATGAGATCGACCGCTCGCTCGAGGCCGGGCGCACGCTGGTGGACGAGTCGCAGGCCGCCGAGGGCGCCGAGTGGCTGGCGCAGATCGAGGAGGAGAACGCCGGCGAGTTGACGCCCGAGCGGATCGCGCTGATGGAGGCCGAGGCCGCCCGCGAGGGCGCGACCGAGCTGCCGATGGCGCCGAAGGTCGAGCTCGACGAGGCGGTCTCGCCGACCGCCGGCCGCCGCTTTACGCGCACCTGACCAGCGCCGTAGCGGCAGCCGCTACGGCACCGTCGTCTGGCGTGAGTAGGCGACGTCCTCGCCGTTTGGGGCGACCCAAACCGCGCGCCAGACGGTGCCGCCGGGGACGGCGGCGCGCGTGGCGAAGAAGCCGTTCGCGTTCGTCACCGGGAGCGGCGGACCGAAGTTGGCGAACTCACTGCCGGTCTTGATCTGGATCTGCACGTTCGTCTGGGTGCCATTGGGCAGGAAGCGCAGCTGGCCCCAGAACTCGACCTGGTCGCCGACGCGGCTCATCGCGAACGGGAACGCGTACGCGCCGGCGGACGGCTTCGGATGGCCGTCGAGGTCGTACAGGCCCGACTGGTAGGTACGCCAATACCGGCGCGAGCCGACCGGGTTCGCCTCGTCGGGCGGGACGTCGTCGAGCTGGAACTGAGTCACGGCGGCGATGCGCGGGTTACGGAAGGCGGTGTAGTCGCCCTCGTTGATGTACCCCGTCTGCTTCGCGAGCGAGATCCCGGCGAACGGGTCGGGCTCGGTCTCGTAGCCGAACTCCGTCAGCAGGATCGGGACGCCCGCGCGCAAGGTCCCGGGCCGCGCCAGGGCGATCCGGTCGAGCAGCTTCGGCAGCGCGTTGATGTTCGCCAGCGTGATCGACCCGCGCTCGCCGTTCGGGGAGTTCGGCGACAGGCGCTGTGTATAGGGATGGTGCCCCCAGGCCAGGCGCGGCAGGGCGCCGAGCACCTTGAGCTTGCGCACGCGATCGCAGCGGCGCGCCTTGGCCGCCTCTCCGCGGTAGGGGCGCAGGGCGCCGTCGAGGCAGAACAGCTCGCGCGCGAACTGGGTCGGGCGTAGCGACCGCTTCGGGCCGCTCGCGTCCGAGCCCAACGGCGCCGTCTCGCCGATCGAGACGAGGTCGCCGGAGTGGCCGGTGCGCAGGAGCGCCTTGGCGCCGGCGACTGCCAACTCGCGATAGATCGCCGGGGCGACGGGGACTAGCTTGCCGTTCAGCCGGCGAGAGGGCTCCGACTGGGGGGTGATCCAGCTCGGGAAGTTGGGCTCGTTCCAGAACGACCACGAGCTCACGCGCGGCAGCCGACCGCCGTCCCGGTCCTCGTAGCCGCCTGAGTAGCGCCTGGCGAGCGCCTCGACGAAGAACCCGTAGGCGCGCGTGTCGGGCTTATAGCCTCGCTGCAGCGCCTTGTCCTTCGACGTCGCCTGAGTCCAGCGCGGTCCCGGCCCCGTGACGTTGAACTGGACGTCGATGCCGCGTCGCTGCGCGGAGTCCACCAGCTTGTCGAAACGGCTGATCCGCCCGCGCGGGTAGGCGTCGGGATTGCTGGCACCGTCGTCATCCAACGCCTGCTTGGGGGCGACGAAGCTCCAGAGCACCGTCACGCGCACGGTGTCGACGCCCAGCGCCTTCATAATCGTCAGCGCACGCTCGCGCTGCGCGTCGGTCCCGTAGACGAGCTGGTTGTCGTCCTGCATGATCGAGAACTGCGACGGCGAGGCCTCCGCGCGCGCAGGCAGGGCTGCGGCGAGCGCCAGCGCGGCGAGTATTGCCGTGGCGCTGGCGGCGAGCCTCAATCGGGGTATCGAGCTTGTCGGTCGGGCCATCTGAGCGAGCCGGGAGGGTAGCGATGAAACAACGCCCGGCGCCGCGGGTTGCGCGGCGCCGGGCCAATCCAAGACGAGCAGCCGGAGCTAGCCGCCGGCGGCCTCGAAGCGCTTGGAGACCTCGTCCCAGTTGACGACGTTCCAGATCGCGTCGAGGTAGTCGGGGCGCTTGTTCTGGTACTTGAGGTAGTAGGCGTGCTCCCAGACGTCGACGCCCAGCAACGGCGTCTGCCCGTCGGAGATCGGCGAGTCCTGGTTGGCCGTGCTCGTGATCGCGAGCCCGGAGCCGTCGTGGACGAGCCACGCCCAGCCGGAGCCGAACTGGCCGATGCCGGCGTCCTTGAACTGCGACTGGAAGTCGCCGAAGCTGCCGAACTTGCCGGCGATCGCCTCACTGAGCGCGCCGTCGGGCTCGCCGCCTGCGCCCGGGCCGAGGATCTGCCAGAAGAAGCTGTGGTTGGAGTGGCCGCCGGCGTTGTTGCGCACCGGGCCCTGTTTGTCCGAGGGCAGCGAGTCGAGGTTCTTCAGCACCTCGTCGACGTCCTTGTCGGCCCACTCGGTGCCTTCGAGCGCGGCGTTCGCCTTGTCGACGTAGGCCTGATGGTGCTTGTCGTGGTGGATCCGCATCGTCTCCTCGTCGATGTGCGGCTCCAGCGCGTCGTAGTCGTAGGGAAGGTCGGGTACCTCGTACGCCATGTCTGCTCCTTGATCGGTTTCAGAAGTTGCGCTACCCATTCTTGCGTAGACGACGCCTGCGCTTAGTCTTGCGCGCGATGGCCGACAAGAATGCGATCTCGCCGACGCGCGCCGAGAGCTTCCCCGACTGGTACCAGAGCGCGGTACGTGCGGGGGACCTTGCCGACAACTCCTCCGTGCGCGGCTGCATGGTAATCAAGCCGTGGGGCTACGGGATCTGGGAGCGGATCCAGCGCGAGCTCGACGATCGCTTCAAGGCGACCGGCCACGAGAACGCCTACTTCCCGCTGTTCATCCCGAAGCGGCTGATCGAGCGCGAGGCCGAGCACGTCGAGGGATTCGCAAAGGAGATGGCGGTCGTGACACACCATCGCCTCGAGCAAGGCGAGGACGGACTCGTGCCGGCGGCGCCGCTCGAGGAGCCGCTGATCGTGCGCCCGACCTCGGAGACGATCATCGGCGAGTCGTTCGCCGCCTGGATCCAGTCCTACCGCGACCTGCCGCTGAAGATCAACCAGTGGGCGAACGTCGTGCGCTGGGAGCTGCGCCCGCGCGTGTTCCTGCGCACGACCGAGTTCCTGTGGCAGGAGGGCCACACGGCCCATGCCACGAGCGAAGAGGCGTGGGAGGAGACCGCCGCGATGCTGGAGCTGTACGCCGACTTCGCCGAGCGCTTCCTCGCGCTCTCGCCCGTGCGCGGCGAGAAGCCTCCGCACGAGCGTTTCCCCGGCGCCGAGCGGACGCTGGCGATCGAGGCGATGATGCAGGACGGCAAAGCGCTGCAGGCCGGCACCTCGCACTACCTGGGCCAGAACTTCGCGCGCGCCGCCGGGATCGAGTTCACTGCCGAGGACGGCGCCCGCCAGCACGCGTTCACCACCTCGTGGGGCGTCTCGACCAGGCTGATCGGCGGGATCGTGATGGCTCACGCCGACGACGACGGGCTGCGCCTGCCGCCGACACTGGCGCCGGCGCAGGTCGCGATCGTGCCGATCCTGCGCGGCGAGGACAGCGCCCGGGTGACGGAGGCATGCGAGCGGATCGCGGCCGAGCTCGGCGAGGTGGTGCACGGGGGAGAGGCTGTCCGGGTGCGCCTGGACGGGCGCGATGCCTCGCCCGGCGCGCGCCGCTGGGAGTGGATCAAGCGCGGCGTGCCGCTGATCTTCGAGGTCGGCCCGCGCGACCTCGACCAAGAGGCGGTGAGCGCGACACGGCGCGACGGCGACCTCGGCGCGCGCGAGCAGATCGCGCTCGACGCGCTCGCCACGCGCGTGCCAGAGCTGCTCGCCGAGATTCAGGCCGGCTATCGCGACCAGGCCGAGGCGATGCGCCGCGAGCGCACGCGTGACGACATCGACGACCTCGACGGGCTGCGCGGCTACTTCGAGGACGACGACGCGGGCTTCGCGGTCTGCGGCTGGAACGGCGATCCGGGCGCGCTCGAGGGAGTGAGCGATCTCGCCGTTTCCGTTCGCTGCCTCACCGGCGACGATCCGGGCGGACGTCCCTGCGCGCTGACGGGAGCGCCCGCCAAGCACGTCGCGGTGCTCGCCCGGGCCTACTGAGAATGACCCTGCCACGCGGCCTCTCGACGCGGCGCCTGCTCGGACTCGACCGCTCGGGACCGCCGCCGCCCGAGACGCGCGAGGGCGAGCCGCTGAACCCGTGGACGATTCCGAACGGGATCGGATTCGCCCGGCTCGCGCTGCTGCCGGTCTTCCTCGTCTCCGCGCTCGGGTCCGGCGACGGTCGGACGGCGCTCGCGGCTACGCTCTACGCGGTCGTCGCCGGCACCGACTACCTCGACGGCCTCGTGGCACGGCTCACCGGCCAGTACAGCCGGCTCGGGACGCTGCTCGATCCGCTCGTCGACCGCCTGCTGGTGCTCGCCGGCATCGTCGTCACGTGGCATTTCGAGCTGCTGCCACGCTGGGCGCTCGCCATCCTCGCGGCGCGCGAGCTGTTCATGCTGCTGATGACGCGCTTCGCGCTCAGCCGCGGCGTCGAGCTGAACGTCAACTGGCTCGGCCGGATCGGCGTCTTCCCGACGATGTTCGCGCTCTGGTTCGCGCAGGTGTCGGTGAGCTGGGTCGCCGAGGCGTTCCTCTACCTCGGACTCGCCTTCACGCTCGCCGCGACCGTGCTCTACGTTCGAGAGGGCTTGCAGGCGATGCGGGATGAGAAAACACCCTCAAGCTCGACTTGATCCTCGGGCTATACTCGCCGGACCCCGACCCGGCCCGGAAGGAATCTGGTGGAAGAGACGTTTCCGGACCTCGGCGCACTCGACGATGACGAGCTCAAGCAGCTCATCGCCGACCTGACCGAGGAAGAGCATGAGGTTTCCTACCGCCGCCGCATCCTGCACGGCAAGATCGACATCCTGCGCGCCGAGCTGGTCAACCGCCTGCGCAAGCGGCACACCGAGGGAGAGGCCATGATCAGCGGCGCCGACGTCCAGCAACTGACCGAGATCCTGTCCGGCAAGAGCGTGCCGGAGGGCGACGCCTCCTAGAGATGCACTGCCCTGAATGCGGTTTCGTCAACAGCGAGGGCGCGAACTACTGCCAGAAGTGCGGCGCCTTCCTCGGTGACGTGAGCCCCGGCGACGACGAGCAGACGGCCGCCTACAAGGTCGGCGAGACCGGAGAGCTGCAGCCCGTGGACCTCGACCAGGCGGTCGGCGACGGCGCGACGCTCGTGATCCGCTCCGGCGGCGGGCGCGCGGGCGAGACCTTCGCGGTCGCGGGCGACCGCCTCTCGATCGGGCGCACGCCCGAGGCCGAGGTGTTCCTCGACGACGTGACCGTCTCGCGCAACCACGCCTTGCTCGTGCGCCGCAACGACGGCCTTTACATCGACGACCTCGGCTCGCTCAACGGCACCTACGTCAACCGCCGCCGGATCGAGTCACACAGGCTCGCCGACGGCGACGAGCTGCAGATCGGCAAGTACAAGCTCACCTACCTGGATCGATGAGGCCCCTACCGGGCCAACATCAAGCTGCCTATGGCCCTAACTCACATCCCTCGATGAGCACGGACGTCAGGTCATCCCGGGGCTCCGCGCCGGCCGGCAGCGCCGGCAACGGAGGCGAGCGCCCGCGACCGCGCCAGAAGTCGCTCACGATCGGCGCCGTCTGCAAGCAGCTCGAGCGCGAGTTCCCCGACATCTCGATTTCGAAGATCCGCTACCTCGAGGATCAGCAGCTGATCTCGCCGCGGCGCACGCCCGGCGGCTATCGCCTGTACGTGCCCGACGACGTCGACCGCCTGCGTACGATCCTGCGCCTGCAGCGCGACGAGTTTCTGCCCTTGCGCGTCATCCGCCAGGAGCTCACCGCGGGCAAGACCGCGGCCGAGGCGACCGACCTCGCGCGACCGGGCGGCGGCGGGCGCAAGGCGCGCAAGCCGACCGTCGGCGGGCGTGATCCCGGTGCTCTCTACGGGCTCGCCGAGGTCGTGGAGGACACCGGCGCCGACCCGGCGCTCGTCGGCGAGCTGATCGACTATGGCGTGATCAAGGGCGTCCAGCGCGACGGCGAGGTGCTCTACGACGACACCGAGCGCGAGATCGTGCGCGCGGTCGCCGAGCTCGCGCGCTTCGGGGTCGGCGGGCGCAACATGCGCGTCTTCCGCACTTCGGCCGACCGTGAGGCCGCGCTGCTCGAGCAGCTGCTCGGCCCGTCGTTGCGCTCGCGCAACCCCCAGCGCAGGCGTGAGGCGGTCGAGACGCTCGAAAACCTCGCAGCGCTCGTCACGCAGCTGAAGCACCTGCTGCTCGTGCGCGACCTGCGCAAGATCGTTTCCTAGACCGCTCGTGCCGAAGGTCAAGCGCTCGCGCACGATCGACGCCCCACCACCGGACATCTGGAGGGTGATCTCCGACCCCCATCACCTGCCGCGCTGGTGGCCGGGCGTGGATCGGGTCGAGGAGGTCGATGGGATGCGCTGGACGAAGGTCTTCGGCACGAGTTCCGGCAAGTCGATCCGTGCCGACTTCACGCGCGTCGCCGCGGAGGAGCCGCGCCGCTACTGCTGGCGCCAGGAGCTCGAGGCCTCCCCGTTCGAGCGCATCCTCTCCGACTCCTCGACCGAGATCGCGCTCGAGCCCGCCGACGGCGGGACACGCGTGCAACTCACGACGGCCCAGAAGCTGCGCGGCCTGTCCCGCTTCGGCTTCCTGATGGTGCGGCGCGCAACCGGACGGCAGCTCGATGAAGCGCTCAGCGGCCTCGAGCGAGCGACCGCCGGATGAGCGCTCCACCGCCCCCCAGGATGCGCTGGTGGGGATGGGGAGAGGACGGCCACGCCGCCGGGCTTCCCGCAGCCGCCGAGGCGATGCTCGAGTCCGAGCTCGGCGCCGGCCTCCAGCGCACGCCGCGCGTCGAGTTCGAGGCGGTCGAACTGCCTGAGCCGAACGTTCCGGAGGACCTCGCCGCGGCGCTCGCGCAGGCCGTCGGGAAGGACAACGTCCGCGACGACCGGCTCACGCGCGTCAGCCACGCCGCCGGGCGCAGCTATCCCGACCTATTCCGCCTGCGCAGCGGCAAGCTCGAGGCTGCGCCCGACGCCGTCGTCTATCCGGACACGCACGAGGAGGTGGCCGCCGTGATCGACGCCTGCGATCGCGCAGGGGCCGCGATCGTCCCGTTCGGCGGCGGCACGAGCGTCGTCGGCGGGGTGGAGCCGCTCGCGGGCGGCAAGCAGGCAGCGATCACGCTCGACCTCGCCCGCATGGACCGCCTGCTCGACAGCGACGAGCGGTCGCTGACGGCAACCTTCGAACCGGGCGTGACGGGCCCGGACGCCGAGCGGCTGCTCGGCGAGCGCGGCCTCACGCTCGGCCACTTCCCGCAGTCCTTCGAGTACGCGACGATCGGCGGCTTCGTCGCCACCCGATCGGCCGGGCAGGCCTCGACCGGGTACGGGCGGATCGACGAACTGGTGCTCGGACTGCGCTGCGCGACGCCCGCCGGCGAGCTGCGGGTCGCGGCCCATCCCGCCTCCGCCGCGGGCCCGGCGTTGCGCGAGCTGCTCGTCGGCTCCGAGGGGGCGCTCGGCGTGATCACCGAGGCGACGCTCGCGGTGCGCCCGATTCCGAAGGCGCGCCGCTACGAGGCCTGGGCGCTGCGCTCCTTCGCCGAGGGCGCCGAGGCGCTGCGAGCGCTCGAGCAGTCCGGCGCCGCCCCCGACGTGACCCGACTCTCGGACAAGCAGGAGACCCGGATGAGCCTGGCGCTGTCCGCCACCGGCTCGCTCAAGGACCGCGCCGGGCGAGCGTACCTTCGCCTGCGCCGGCGGCGGGGCGGCGCCTTGGCGATCTTCGGCTGGGAGGGCGACGCCGAACGCGTGGCTGAGCGTCGCGCCGCCACCGTGCCGCTGCTGCGCGAGGCCGGCGCCGTCGCGCTCGGTCAGGGCGCGGGCCGCAGCTGGCTGCGCGGGCGCTACGCGGGGCCCTACCTGCGCGACGAGCTACTCGACCGCGGCGTGTTCGTCGAGACGCTCGAGACGGCGACCTCGTGGACCAACCTGGACAACCTCTACGCGGCCGTCGGAGACGCGCTCCGAAGCACGCTCGCGGGGCGCGGGACGCCGCCGCTCGTGATCTGCCACATCTCGCATCTCTACCGCAGCGGGGCCTCGCTCTACTTCACCTTCCTCGCCCGCTCGGAGGCCGGCGCCGAGCTCGATCAGTGGCACGCCGCCAAGAGCGCCGCCTGCGACGCGAT
>Ga0136614_10001021_pt1 | contig 15730 bp, 10 predicted proteins | sample AntDrymUQ2792106_2_FD_106643 | JGI IMG/M metagenome (GOLD analysis project Ga0136614, IMG submission 106643) | Polar desert sand microbial communities from Dry Valleys, Antarctica - metaG UQ279 (21.06) | ecosystem: Environmental > Terrestrial > Soil > Desert | place: Antarctica: Dry Valley... | reverse complement strand
CTACGAAAGAGTCCGCCTGGCGCCCGTACGCGTTGCGCTCCACGGTCACGTCGAGGAGACCCAGCCCCCTCTGGCCGGGGTTGACGACCTCGCGGGCGAGGACGATCGCGCCCGCGCACGTCCCCAGGATGGGCCGGCCGCTGTCTGCGAACGCACGCAGCGCCTCCTCCCAGGGCTCCGCCCCGAAAAACTTCCAGAGCGTCGTCGACTCGCCCCCCGGGATGATCAGCGCGGCCGCTTCCGCGATCTCGTGCGGGCGGCGCGCCTCGAAGCCGTGGGCGCCGATCTGCTCGAGCCGCCGGACGTGCGCCGCGAACCCGCCCTGGAGAGCGAGAACGGCGACTGGGCCTGCGGAGGACCGAGAGGTGTCAGGTGTTAGGTGAAAGGTGTCAGGTCCTCCCCTCTCACCTCCCACCTTCGACCTTCCACCTTCCTCCGTCACCATCCCCTGTGCTGGAGCTGCGCGGCCTCCGGGAGGCTCGCCGCCTCGATTCCTTTCATGCCCACTCCGAGCGACTCCTCCGCCTCGATCAGGGCCCCGGCGTCGCGCCAGTGCGTCGTCGCGCGGACGATCGCTCGCGCGCGCCGCTCGGGGTGGTCCGACTTGAAGATCCCCGAGCCGACGAAAATCGCCTCCGCCCCGAGCATCATGCAGAGCGCCGCGTCCGCGGGCGTCGCGACGCCGCCGGCCGCGAAGTTGGGGACGGGCAGCTTCCCGGTCTCCGCGACTTGCACGACGAGCTCGTAGGGAGCCTGGAGGCGCTTGGCTTCCGCCATGAGCTCGTCCCGGCTCGCCAGCGTCAGGTTGCGGATGTCGCGGTGGACGGCGCGCAGGTGCTTCACGGCGTGGACGATGTCCCCCGTGCCCGCTTCCCCTTTCGTCCGGATCATCGCGGCGCCCTCCCCGATCCGCCGCAGCGCCTCGCCGAGGTTCCGGCAGCCACACACGAACGGGACGGTGAAGTCGTGCTTCGACACGTGGTTCTCCTCGTCCGCGGGCGTCAGGACCTCCGACTCGTCGATGAAGTCGACCTTGAGCGCCTCGAGGATGCGGGCCTCGGCGAGGTGCCCGATGCGGCACTTCGCCATCACGGGGATCGAGACCTCCGCCTGGATCTCGCGGATCTTGGAGACGGGCGACATGCGCGCCACTCCCCCGTCGCGCCGGATGTCTGCCGGGACCCGTTCCAGAGCCATGACGGCCGCCGCCCCCGCCGCCTCGGCGATGCGCGCCTGCTCCGCGCTCACCACGTCCATGATGACGCCCCCCTTGAGCATCTCGGCGAGTCCGACCTTCACGCGATAACTGTCTGTCTGGTTCATTCCCGTTCCTCCCAGTAAGAGGTGGTCGGTGTTCGGTGGAGGGTGGAAGGGACCGGAGCCCTCCCCCACCACCTACGACCGACGACCTCGCTAAACAACCGGCATCGACCGCGCGGCACCGGCCCGCGATTGCACGTCGCGCACCGCCTCGGCGAGGAGCCGGATGCCCTGATCGATCTGACGCTTGTCCACGCGCGTGACGGAGAGCCGGAGTGCCGGCACGTCCTCGCCGGCGACGTCGAACTCGGCTCCCGGCGCGACCGCGACGCCGCGGGCCGCCGCCGCCGCCGCCACGCTTCTGCCCGACACCTCCGGCGGCAACTGAAGCCAGAAGATGGGGTTTCCGACGGCCCCGCCCCACCAGGAGACGCCCGGCAGATGGGAGCGCAACGCCCGCGCGGCCGAAAGGCGCCGCATCTCGACCTCGAGGGCCCGGTTGTGCCGCGCCTTGCGATCAGCGCCGGCGCGCAGGAAGGCCGCGATCGCCGCCTGGAGCGGGAGGGGCGTCTGGAAATCGGCCGTCTGCTTCACCCGGGCGAGCAGATCGATGACGGGGGCTGAGGCCGCGATCCAACCGATCCGGAACCCCGGCACGAGGTCCTTGGAGAGCGTCCCGAGCCAGAGAACGCGATCCGGCCGCATGGATGCGAGGGGAGCGATCCCCGATTCCGGCTCCTCGTAACCGTCCTCGATGACGAGCGCGCCCGACGCGAGGGCCGCGTGCAGGAGAGCGCGCCGGTGTTCCTCCCCCATCGTGATGCCGGTCGGGTTCTGCCGCTCCGGCATGACGTACACCAGCTTGGTCCGCCGGGCATTCAGCGGCGACGGGTCAGGGCCTTCCGGTCCCATCAAGAGGGGAAGGATCTCGACGCCGGCGAATCGCGCGATCGCGAGGGCCCCCGGGTAGGTCGGCGACTCCATCCCGACGGCGTCGCCGGGGTCCGTGAACGTGCGGAAGAGGAGGTCCAGTGCCTGTTGCGCGCCGTTCGTCACCAGGATCTCATCGGCCTTCCGCTCGATCCCGCGCTCGGCCAGGCGCCTGCAAATCTCCAGGCGAAGCTCCTCGAGGCCGAGCGGGGGCGCGTACTGCCAGAGGTCGTGGCGCCGGCTCCACGTGGAGGTGAGGGTCCGGGTGAACTCCTCCAGCGGGAAAAAGCGCTCGTCGGGAGCGAGGCGCGAAAAGTCCGCCACGAGTGGCGCCGCCGGGGGAGGCGGAAGGTCCGGCCTCAGCGCGGACGCCCGACGGGAAACGAGGGCCGACAGCCCGAACTCGGCCGGCGCAGCAGGGCCCGTCACGACCGTCCCGCTACCGACTCGCGTCACGACCCTGCCTTCCTGCGCCAGCTTCCGATAAGCCGCCTGCACGCTCGCCCGATTGACGGCGAGCGCCGCGGCGAGCTCCCGTGTCGTCGGCAGGCGATGCCCCACTCCGATCGTCCCCCGATCGAGGAGACTCGTGAGCCCCGCATAGATCTGATCCGACAGGGGCTCCCGAGAAGCACGATCCAGTGCAACCGAATCTGCCCAACCCAATTGGCTTGACATTGAGCCAATTGTACCGAGACAGAATCTGACGAGTCCAGGAAAACTTTCAAGCCTTTAGATGGCTTGGGGTGCGGGAGTCGAGCGGGTTTGGGGGGAAAGTTGAGTGGGAGCTAATAACGTAGTCTTCGCTCTTTAAACTGCTCTATGTTAAAGATTATGAAGATCCTACTGTAGTTTCATCAGACGCCATGCTTGCGCAATTCCTCTTCCAGCCTCTGCGCGAAAAGGAATTCGGTATCGCGCGGGTCCGCCTTCTTGCGCTTGGCGAGCGCCGCCTGCACCTTCTCCTCGATCGTGTCGAGCTCTTTGTAGCTGTCGGTCAGGACGCGGACGATGGCCCGGCGGACGGTGTCGTCGTCCGCCCTCTGGATGAGGTTCATGTTGTCCTTGAGCTTTCGGGTGATGACGCGCGAGAGGTAGAGGATCCGGTCGGCCGAGGCTTTCATTCGGGCTTTCCGGCCTCGACCACCAGCGGGTGCCGGTACAGCTGCTCTAAAACGGCGGCAGGCACCGTGACCACGTCCGCCCCCATGAGCGCGGCGTCCAGGACGTGGATCGGGTTGCGCAGCTGCGACACCACGATCTGCGTCTGGAAGCCGTAGTTGTCGTAGATCCGGATGATCTGTTCGACCAGATCCATTCCGATCACCCCGACGTCGTCGAGCGGGCCCACGGAGGGCGCCACGTAGCTGACGTTGGACTTCGCCGCCAGGAGCGCCTGGGCGGCCGAGTAGCACCCGGCGGCGCAAACGGCGACCTGGTCCTGGGCGAGGAGACGGGCCACTCGCAGGCCCTCCGGCTGGGCGGGGAGCTGGACCACGACGTCCTTGCCGAGCTTGGCGAGCTCGCGGGCTTCCTTGTACATCGCCTTCGCGTCCCCCTCACCCGGCTCGACGCAGATGGGGCCGTCCGCGAGGGATGACATCTCACGGACCGCGCGGCGGTAGTCGACGCCCGCTCTCTGGGCGTTCGCCGTGGAGATCCAGACGCCGTCGAGGAGGCCCCAGTCGCGGACCTTGCGGGCGTCCTCCGCGCTGGCGCTGTCGAGAAAGAACCTCATGGCGAGCGCGGATTCTATGCGAGCCGCTCGGGACGGCGGTCCCGGCTCGGTCGGCGCCCAACGATCCGCGGCGGCTACTCCTCCTCGTCTAAGAACGGAGCCGGGCGGGGACCCTTTGGCGGCCCCGCGGACCCCGGACCTTTCGCGGAAGCCGGACCGGTGGGCAGGGGAGGCGTCTGCGCCTCGTCCTCCCCCTCTTCCGGCTCGGCGAGCTTCGCGACGGCGACGACCCGGTCGCCCTCGTCGAGGTGGATCAAGCGCACGCCCTGGACCGCGCGTCCGGTCTCCCGGATGTCCTTCACCTTGATGCGGATGAGCATGCCGCTCTGCGTGATCAGGAGAAGCTGGTCGGCGTCGCTGACGGATTTGATCCCCGCGACGGCGCCGTTCTTGTCGGTGACCTTGATGTTGATCACCCCGGAGCCTCCGCGCTGCTGGAAGCGGTACTCGGACGCCTCGGAGCGCTTGCCGTAGCCCTTCTGGGTGACCGTGAGGAGATGCTCGTGCTCCTCGACGACGTCCATCTCGACGACGTAATCGTCCGACTTCTTGAGCGTGATCCCCCAGACGCCCGTCGTGTCGCGCCCCATCGGCCGCACGTCCTTCTCGGAGAAGCGGATGCCCATGCCCTGGTGCGTCCCGATGAAGACCTGCCGACTCCCGTCCGTGACCCGCACGGAAAGGAGCTCGTCCCCCTGCTCGACGTTGATCGCGATGATGCCGCCCGAGCGGACGTTCGCGTATGCCGACAGCGCCGTCCTTTTCACCAGACCCTGGCGGGTCGCGAAGACGAGGAAGCGATCCTCGGGGAAGTCTTTCGTCGACGCCAGGGCGACGAGCCGCTCGCCGGGGTCGAGGTTGAGCAGATTCACGATCGCCTTGCCCCGCGTCGCCGGCCCGAGCGATGGGAGGTCGTAGACCTTGATCCAGTGCATCCTGCCGCGGCTCGTAAACGTGAGGATGTACGCGTGGGTCGAGGCCACGAAGAGGTGCTCGACGACGTCCTCCTCCTTGGTCGTCGCGCCGATCCGGCCCTTCCCGCCGCGGCGCTGGGCCCGGTAGAGCGACAGGGGAGAGCGCTTGATGTAGCCGCCGCGCGAGACCGTGATGACCATGTCCTCTTCGACGATGAGGTCCTCGATGTCGATGTCGGACGCCTCCGCCACGATCTGCGTCCGCCGCTCGTCGCCGAACTGCTTCCGGATGTCGGTCAGCTCGCCCACGATGATGTCGAGCACGAGCTTCTCGGAACCGAGGATCTCCTTCAGGCGCACGATGAGAGCAAGGACCTCCTTGAACTCGAGGACGATCTTTTCCCGCTCGAGCCCCGTCAGCCGCTGCAGGCGCATGTCGAGGATCGCCTGCGCCTGGACCTCGTCGAGGCGCACGAGCTCCCGGTCCTTCCCGCGGGGCGCCTCGTCGGAGAGCTTCGAGCCGATGAACTTCTCGAGGCCGCCGCGGGCCATGGTGACGTCCGCGACCAGCCGCTCCTTGGCCTCCTTCGGGTCCTTGGAGGCACGGATGATCTTGATGACCTGGTCGATGTTCGCCAGGGCCAGGGCCAGCCCCCGCAGGAGGTGCGCCCGCTCCTCCGCCTTCCTCAGGTCGAACTGGGTCCGCCGGATCACCACGGACTTCCGATGCTCGACGAAGTGCCCCAGCAGGTCCCTCAGCGGGAGGACGCGAGGCTGGTTCTCGACGATCGCCAGGAAGATGATCCCGAACGTCGACTGCATCGGCGTCAGCGCGTAGAGCTTGTTCAGGATGACCTGGGCGTTCTCGCCGCGCTTGAGCTCGACGACGACCCGGATCCCCTCCCGGCTCGATTCGTCGCGGAGGTCCGCGATCCCCTCGATCTTCTTGTCGTTCACGAGCTCCGCGATGCGCTCGACGAGCTTGGCCTTGTTGACCTGGTAGGGGATCTCCGTGACGACGATCGACTCCTTCTCGCCGCGGGCCGCCTTCTCAACGACCGCGCGGGCGCGCACCTGGATGATGCCGCGGCCGTTCTCGTACGCCTCGCGGATGCCCTCGCCGCCGTGGATGAACGCGGCGGTGGGGAAGTCGGGGCCCGGGAGCTTCTTCATCAGCTGCCCGAGCGTCGCGTCGGGGTGCCGGATCAGCTCGATCGTCGCGTCCACCACCTCGGAGAGGTTGTGCGGCGGGATGTTCGTGGCCATGCCGACGGCGATTCCCGTCGAGCCGTTGACGAGGAGATTGGGGAACTTCGCCGGGAGCACCGTCGGCTCGCGGAGCGTCCCGTCGTAGTTCGGGACCCAGTTGACGGTGTCCTTATCCAGGTCCTCGGAGAGGAGCTCCTCCGCCACCCGCGTCAGCCGCACCTCCGTGTAGCGGTCGGCCGCGGCGTTGTCGCCGTCCAGCGATCCGAAGTTGCCCTTCCCGTCCACGAGGGGATACCGCATGGCGAAGTCCTGGGCCATCCGGACGATCGTGTCGTAGACGGGGCCGTTGCCGTGCGGGTGGTACTTGCCCATGACGTCGCCGACGATGCGGGCGGACTTGCGGTGCGGCTTGTTGTGGAGGTTGCCCTGGTCCCACATCCCGAAGAGGCAGCGGCGGTGGACGGGCTTCAGGCCGTCCCGCACGTCGGGCAGCGCCCGCCCGATGATGACGGACATCGCGTAGTCGAGGTAGGAGCGGCGGACCTCCTCCTCGATCGTTACGGGGACGCGGTCTTCCGGCGTCAGGAAATTGGATGACATCGTTTAGAAGCTCTCAGCTCTCAGCTCTCAGCCCTCAGCTCTCAGAAACAGTTCGCCTCTTCAGCGTCAGGCTGATAGCTGATTGCTGATGGCTGACAGCTAAATATCCAGGTTCCTCACGTTGAGGGCGTTCGTCTCGATGAATTCCCGGCGCGGCTCCACGGCGTCGCCCATGAGGATCGAGAAGATCTGGTCCGCACCGACGGCGTCCTCGACGGTCACGACGAGCAGGCGCCTCTTCGTCGGATCCATGGTGGTCCTCCAGAGCTCCTCCGCGTCCATCTCGCCGAGCCCCTTGTAGCGGCTGACCGCCAACCCCTTCTTGGCGGACTCGTAAATGGCGTCCACCACGGCGGGGAGCGTCTGGTGGCGCTCCGAGTCCCCGTTGCGCGTGACGAGGTATGGCCCGTCCAGGAACGCGCCGATCGCTTTCGCGGTCTCGCGGATCCGCTTGACCTCGTAGGACGAGACGAAATCCGTGTCGACGCACGCTTCCCGGGGGACGCCGTTGACACGCCCGACGATCTCCAGAGCCCAGGCCGAGTGCTCCTCGTCCGCGACGACCTCCGCCTTCTCCACACCGAAGGCCCGGGTGGCCCGGGCGAGGTCCTCGACCTTCTTCTTCTCGGCGAAGTCGGTCTTCGAGAGCATGCCGCGATCGAGGAGGGCCCGCACGAGCGCTTCCGGAACCCCCCGGTTGGCGAGCTTCGCGACGTGGCCGCGATACTCCTCCATCTTCTCGAGCAGCGCGGCGAGCTTCTCCCCGGAAACCGTCGCGCCGGACATCTCGGACGTCAGCGACCGGTCGTCTCCGAGGCGCGCGAGGAGGAATTTCGACATCTCCTTTTCGTCCTTCAGGTACGTCTCCTTCTTCCCCTCGGCCGCCTTGAAGAGGGGCGGCTGTGCGATGTAGAGGTAGCCCTTCTCGATCAGCAGCGCCATGTGGCGGAAGAAGAACGTCAGGAGGAGCGTGCGGATGTGGGACCCGTCCACGTCGGCGTCGGTCATGATGACGACCTTGTGGTAGCGGGTCTTCGAGACGTCGAAGTCCTCGCCGATCCCCGTGCCGAGCGCGGTGATGAGGCTGCGGATCTCCGCGAAGCCGAGCATCCGATCGAGGCGCGCCTTCTCGACGTTCAGGATCTTGCCGCGGAGGGGAAGGATCGCCTGGAACTTCCGGTCGCGCCCCTGCTTCGCGGACCCGCCGGCGCTGTCCCCCTCGACGATGAAGAGCTCGGAGAAGGCCGGGTTCTTCTCCTGGCAGTCCGCCAGCTTTCCGGGAAGCGAGCCGGAGTCGAGCGCGCCTTTACGGCGGACGAGCTCGCGGGCCTTCCGGGCGGCCTCGCGCGCGCGGGCCGACTCGACGATCTTCTCGACGATCTTCTTTGCGACCCGCGGGTTCTCCTCGAGGTACGAGCCGAGCTTCTCGTAAAGAACCTGCTGGACCCACGTCTTGACCTCGGAGGAGACGAGCTTGTCCTTGGTCTGCGAGGAGAATTTCGGGTCCTTGACCTTGACGGAGATGACGCCGGTCAGCCCCTCGCGGCAGTCGTCCCCTGAGAGGGTCGTCTCCTTCAGCGACTTGGTCAGGTTGTTCTGATCCGCGTAACGCTGGAGGGCCCGGGTCAGCGCGGTCCGGAAGCCCTCGAGGTGCGTGCCGCCATCCCGGTTGTTGATCGTGTTCGTGAAGGCGAAGAGAGTCTCCGTATAGCCCTCATTCCACTGGAGCGCGATCTCGACCCGCTCCTTGTCGGCGTCCCCGCGGGGGCCCGTCCCTCCGACGCCGCCCTTGACGTCCTGGAAGAAGATGACCTTGTCGTGGATCGGCTGCTTCGTCTTGTTCAGGTGCTCGACGAAGGAACGGATTCCGCCCTCGTACGCGAAATCGTGCTTCTTCTCCGTGCGCTCGTCGCGAATGGAGATCGCGACGCCCGGGTTGAGGAAGGAGAGCTCGCGCAGCCTCTGCGAAAGGCTGTCGAAATGGAACTCGGTGACCGAGAAGATCTGAGGGTCCGCCCAGAAGGTGATCTTGGTTCCCGACTTGCGCGAGGTCCCCGTGGACTTGATCGGCGCCGTCGGAACGCCGCGCTCGTACGTCTGGACCCAGACCTTGCCCTCGCGGCGCACCTCCACGTCCATCCGCTTCGACAGCGCGTTCACGACGGAGACGCCGACGCCGTGAAGCCCGCCCGATACCTTGTACGAGTTGTCGTCGAACTTCCCGCCCGAGTGGAGGTCCGTCATAATGATCTCGAGCGTCTCGCGCTGGTGCTCCTTGTGCATGCCCACAGGGATCCCGCGGCCGTTGTCCTCGACGGTGACGGAGTTGTCGGAGTGGATCGTCACGGCGACGTGATCCGCGTGACCGACCTGCGCCTCGTCGATCGAGTTGTCCACGAGCTCGAAGACCATGTGATGCAGCCCCGCGATGTCGTCGGTGTCCCCGATGTACATCCCCGGCCGCTTCCGGACCGCCTCGAGTCCCTTGAGCAGCTTGATCGAGTCGGTCGTGTATGCGGTGCTCATCTCTCTTTCAGCCATTGACGGCGCGCAGCGCTTCGCGAGCGCCGGGCCGCCCGCCTCGCATCTCGATGACCGCGGCCGTCCAGCGGCGCCAGCGCGCCGGGTCGGAGGCGGTGGTCAGGATCGCGGTGACCCCGTCCGGAAGCGCGTCGAAGAACTCCTCGGTCCACCCCGCGGAAAGGCCCGCGTCGAAGTCGTCGATGCCGAGGAGGGGAGCCTCTCCGGTCGCCTGCGCGACAGCCTTCCACTCGGCGAGCTTCGCAAGCGCCACGACCCTCTGGATCTCGCCGGAAGAGGCCCGGACCGCCAGCGGTCGGCCCTCCCGCGTCCACGCGAGGTCGTCCCGGTGGGGCCCGGCCAGCGAATAGCCCCGGCGGCGCTCGATCCCGGCCAGCCGGCGGCAGGCGCCGCGCAGATCCTCTTCGGAGTCGCCATCGGACTCGTAACTCACTGAAATCGTTGCATATTCCCGCCCTGCCGCACCGGCCAGCTCGCCGAAAAACAGGGCCCAGGCAATCAGGGCTTCGCGCCGTTTTCGTCGGACCGCGGATCCCGCGCGGACCAGCTCCTCTGTCCACGCCTCCAGCTCGTCCCCGGAGACCGCCCCGCCCGCCTTGATTCGTGCAAGGAGGGCGTTGCGGGAGCGCAGGGCCTTCTCGTAGCGCGCCAGGTCGTCGCCCGCCGCGGGGCGCCATGCGAGCAGGAGCCGGTCGAGGAACCGCCGGCGGGCGGCGGGGGAGCCGGAGACGATGTCGCGGTGTTCTGGCGCGAGGAAGACCGCCGGGGCGATGCGGGACGCCTCCCGGAACCCGACGGCGGCGCCGTCGCGGTCGAACGACCGGCCTCCCCCCGGCGACCAGGCCATCGTCAGGCACGTGCTCTCGAACCCTTGACGCAGCACTCCTCGGATGGCGAACCCCTCCTCGGCCCCGGACATCTCCGAAGGCCGCGCCCTGCGAAACGACCGCTGCCCGGAGAGGAGCGCGACGGCCTCGAGGACATTCGTCTTGCCCTGCGCGTTCTCCCCGACGAGCAGAGTCATGCCCGGGCCGAAAGAAACGGAAACCGGAGCGAGGTTGCGAAAGCCGGTCGGAGTGATCTCGAAGACCCGCAAGGCGCTTTCGTTTAGAGCCGCATCGGCATGACGACGTAGAGATATCGCGACGCGCCTTCGATGTCTCCATCGGGGCGGCAGATGCACTGTGTGTTCTCGTCCTTCAACTCCAGGCGAACGTTTTCCGTGTCCGCCTCGTCGAGAAAATCGAGGAGGTAAAGCGCGTTCAAGCCGATGGACATCGGTTCGCTGGAGTAGTCGACGTCGAGCGTCTCGGTCCCCTCCCCGAGCTCCTGGCTCGCGGAGGCGATCGTGAGCAGGTTCTTCTCGAACGACAGCTTGACGCCCCGCGAGCGCTCGGATGAGAAGAGCGCGACGCGGCGGATCGCGCCCTGGCAGGCGCCGCGGGGGACGATCGCGACCTTGTCGTTGTTCTTCGAGAGGATCTTCTCGTAATCCGGGAAGTTGACGTCGAGGAGCCGGGCGATGAGCTGACGGCTGCCCACCTGGAAGAGCAGGTGGTTCTCGGAGTGGCGGATCTGCAGCGTCGCGCCCTCCCCGCCGCCGTCCATCTTGAGGATCTCCGCCAGGGCCTTCTTGGGGACGAGCACGTTGGGGAGCGCGGACTTCGTCTCCGCGGACCGCGGAAAGTCGACGAGCGCCAGCCGGTGGCCGTCCGTCGCGACGAGCTCGAACTCCTTGCCCTTTTCCTTGAGCAGCGCGCCCATGAGCTGGAAGCGCGTTTCCTCGGCCGAAACAGCATATAAAACCTTACGGCTCAGACGCTTCCATTGATCGAGTGGGAACGACACCTCGGACTTCCCCTCCACCTTCGGCACGGTCGGGAAATCCTCGGCCGGCTGGGCGACGAGGCGAAAGCTGGAGCGCTGGCAGGTCACGCCGAGGTAGTGGTTGTCCATCAGCTTCAAGTTCACTTCGGCGTCGGGCAGGTTGCGGATCAAATCGAAGAGCTTGCGCGCCGGGACGGTCACGCTGCCCGGGCGGGAGACCCGCGCCTGCGCCTGCGAGAGCAGCGTGAGATCGAGATCGGTCGACGTGAAATCGAGATGACCGTCGGCGGCTTTCAGAAGGATGTTCGAGAGGATCGGGATCGTGTTTTTCCTCTCGACCACCCCTTGCATGAGCGTGAGCTCATTCAAGAAATCGCCCCGCTTGAGCGTCAATTCCATGGGGACTCAGCCTCCGGAAAGAGAGAAAAAGTCTATCACACGCATTCGTAATATTAGGGCTGCGGATCGCGCGCCGGACATCGAAAAAAGTCAATAACGACAGGTCGAAATCGATATCCGGGCCTGCGCATCGCGCGCGCCGCGATCCGCAGTTGCCGAGACCTCGAGGCAGCGCGCGTGCGCTGCGGAAAAGGGGAGAGTGGAAAAAGTGAGCGGTTGCCCGCGCGTCAGCGGAACGACTGCTGAAACGTCTCGATGACCTTGCGGAAATCGGAGTCGTCTTCGACCATCCGCTCGATCTTCTCGACCGAGTGCATGACCGTCGAATGGTGCTTGTCGTTGAAGATCCGCCCGATCTCAGGGTAGGAGAGGCTGGTCAGCTTCCGGCACAGGTACATCGCCACCTGGCGCGGGAAGGCGATCGGCTTCGCGTTGCTCTTCGCCTTCATGTCCGACACGCGCAGTCCGTAGTGGCCCGCGACCGCCTTCAGAATCTCGGACGGGATCACCCGGTTCTCCTCGCCCACCAGGTCTTTCAGCGTCTCCCGCGCGAGCTCCACGGAGAGGGGCCGCCCTGTCAGAGACGAAAACGCCATGACGCGGTTCAGACGCCCCTCGAGCTCGCGGATGTTCCCCTTGACCGTGCTCGCGATGAAGAGGGCGACGTCGTTGGGGATGTCCATCTTCTCCGCGGCCGCCTTCTTGCGGATGATCGCGACCTTCATCTCGAGGTCCGGGGACTGGATGTCGGCGATCAGCCCCCACTCGAACCGGGACCGCAGCCGCTCCTCGAGGGTGGGGATCTCCTTGGGAAGCGCGTCGGACGTGACGACGATCTGCTTTTGCGCGTCGTGCAGCGCGTTGAAGGTGTGGAAGAACTCCTCCTGCGTGGAGTCCTTTCCCGCGATGAACTGGACGTCGTCCATGAGCAGCACGTCGAGCTCCCGATAGCGCCGCTTGAACTCGTGCATCCGCTCGAACCGGAGCGCGTTGATCAGCTCGTTCAGGAAGCGCTCCGCGGAGAGGTAGAGCACCTGCATCTGGGGCGCCCGCCGGAGAATCTCGTGCGCCACGGCGTGCATGAGGTGCGTCTTGCCGAGGCCCACGGGGCCGTACAGGAAGAGCGGGTTGTAGGAGCGGGAGGGCGTCTCCGCGACGGCCCGGGCGGCGGCATGGGCGAACTGGTTCGAGGAGCCGACCACGAAGCTCTCGAAGGTGAACCGGGGGTTGAGCACGAAACCGCGGGGCGCGGCGGCGGTCAACCGGGCGTCCGGCGGCAGGGTGTCGCCCCCCGCCGGCTCGAACTCGATCGCCAGGCCAGGGAAGCCCGCCGCGGCCGCCTCGCGAGAGATCAGCTCGCCGTGGCGCGTCTCGATCCAGTCGGCGAAGAGTCGGCTCGGCACGGCGACCCGCAGCGAGGGGCCTCCCGCGCGCGACTCGAAGGCAACCTGGCGGGTCGGCTCGAACCAGGTCTTCAGCTCCTTGGTGTCGAGCTTCCCCTCGAGGCTCCTGACGATCGAGCGCCAGACCTCAGTCATCGGAAAAATCCGATTTCCGCAAAGATTTCCACAACCTGTGGAAAGCTCGTGAGGGCAAGGGCGCGGAGTATACGCCCGGGAGGTCGGGGGTGGTAGGTGGAAGGTCGAAGGTTGACATCCCCCCCCTCAAACCCTAGGATGCGTCGTTTTTATGAAGCGGACCTATCAGCCCAACAATCGCCGGCGCAGGCGCACGCATGGGTTCCTCGTGCGGATGCGGACGCGCTCCGGTCGGGCCGTCATTTCGGCGCGCCGTCGAAAAGGACGCAAGAAGCTCGCTGTGTGAACCGGGGTCACCACGGGGGACCGAGCAATCCCCCGGGCGCCCTGGAACCGGTCGCCGGTGAGGGGTTTTCCCGTGGCGACCGCCTTCGCAAACGAAGGGAATTCGAAGAGTGCTACGCCTCCGGAACCCGAGTTTCCGGGCGCCATCTTCTGGTGTTTCTCCTTCCGGAAGCGGGCCCCTCGCGTCTTGGGATCTCCGTCCCGCGCCGGGTCGGCGGGGCGGTGGTGCGCAACCGCGTCCGGCGTCGGCTCCGCGAGATCTTCCGGCGCAACCGCGCGCTGCTGCGCATCCCCGTCCGGCTCGTAATCCACGCGCGGCCGTCGGCGGCCGCGGCCTCCTTCGAGGACCTGCTCGCCGATTACATGACGGTCGTAGGGCGCGCCGCCGAGCGGCGACGGTCGGGACGTTGAGCGTCGGGGCGCGCGGCGCGGTCGCCGTGCTGCGGCTCTACAAGAGATTCCTCTCCCCGCTCCTCCCCTCCGCCTGCCGCTTCGAACCGACCTGCTCCGTGTACGCGCGGGAGGCCATCGAGAGGCACGGCTTCCTGCGGGGCGTCGGCTTTTCCGCGCGCCGGCTCGCGCGCTGCCATCCCTTCCGCGCGGGCGGTTTCGATCCGGTTCCCTGACGATGGACGGCAAACGCCTCCTCCTCGCGGCCGTCCTGTCCTTCACCGTGCTCCTCGCGTGGGAGTGGCTCGGGCCCAAGGCGCCCCGCCGCCCGCCCGCTCCGGCGGCCGTCCCGACGGAGGAGAAGCGTCCGGCTCCGGCACCTGCCCCTCCCGTATCCGCGCCCGAGTCGATCGCGGCGTCCACCGAGACCCTGACGACACTGGAAAACGACGTGCTGCGCGCGACGTTTTCCAACCGCGGAGCGCTCATGAGCTCGCTCGTCCTGCGCCATCACGTCGATGACCAGGGCAAGCCGCTCGAGCTCGTCCCGCCGCTTCCGGCGCCGGCCCCCCGCGCGCTCTCCCTCCTCTTCGCGTCCAACGACGCCCTGACGCTGAGCGCCCGCAACGCGCTGTACGTGGTCGAGCAGCCGGCGGAGCGCGCGGTCCGGTTCCGGTACGCCGCTCCCGGCCTCGCGATCACGAAGGAGGTCCGCCTGACGGCGGGGTATCTCTTCGATGTCCGCGTGACCGTCGGGGGACCTCCATACACGCTCCTCGCGGCCGCCGGCTTGCGCAACCCGACCCAGAAGGAACGCAGCACCGCCTATGCGATGCCGACGACCGCGATCGTCGCGGCCAGCGGAGGGTTCGAGCGGGTGCGCGGCGACGACGCGAAGAAGCCCGTCTCGTGGCCCATGGAAGAGAAGGGCTTCGCGGGACTCGAGGACAACTATTTCCTCGCCGTCCTCCTCCCCCGTTCGCCGGCGACGGCGACCGCCTTGCCGGTTGCGGTTCCGGACGCGTCGGGCAAGCCGGCGTCCGGGACGGTCGCCGCAGGCGTGTCGGGAAGCGGCGAGCTCCTGGCGCGCGCCTACTACGGTCCGAAGGACGTCGAGGTCTTAGACGCGCTCGGGCTCGGACTGGAGCGCACGGTCGACTTCGGCTGGTTCGAGATCCTCGCGCGGCCCCTCCTCTGGCTGCTCAAGTGGACCTACTCCTGGACGGGCAACTACGGCGTCGCGATCCTCGTCGTCACCTTGCTCATCCGCATCCTGCTCTTCCCGCTCATGCACAAGAGCTATGCGTCGATGAAGAAGATGCAGAAGCTCGCTCCGAAGATGGCGGCCATCCGCGATCGCTACAAGAACGCCCGCGGGGACGCCGCGCAGCGCGCCAAGATGAACCAGGAAATGATGGCGCTCTACCAGACCGAAGGGTACAACCCGATGAGCGGCTGCTTCCCGATGCTGCTGCAGCTGCCGATCCTGATCGCGTTCTACAACGTGCTCTCGCGCTCCATAGAGCTGCGGCACGCGCCCTTCGTCTTCTGGATCAAAGACCTGTCGGCCGTCGACCGCAGCTACGTTCTCGTGATCGTCATGATCGCCACGATGTACGTCCAGCAGGCGATGACCCCCTCCTCCCTCGATCCGATCCAGAAGCGGATCTTCATGGCCATGCCGGTCATCTGGGGCTTCTTCCTGAAGGACATGCCCTCCGGACTGGTGCTCTACTGGCTTTTTTCGAACGTGCTCACGATCCTGCAGCAGCTGCTGATCAACAAAATGGGGAGCAAGGACGAGCCGAAGGCGCAGCGTCCGGCCCCGCTGAAGAAGGCGCGCGCGGCGCGCACTGTCTGAGGTTTCCATGCGATACGAGGGACGGTCCGAGGAAGAGGCGCTGGACGCCGCGGCGCGCGCGCTCAATCTGCCCGCGGGCGAGCTGAAGTATCGGGTCGTGCGTGACGACCGGTCCTTCTGGGGCGGGCGCGTCGTCGAGATCGACGTGGAGGGGGAGCCTGCCGCGCCCGCGCCGCCGCGGGGCCTGACGGCGCCCGACGCTGCGGGAGAAGTCGGGCGCCGTCAGGCCCCGCGGCGG
>Ga0136614_10001020_pt1 | contig 15736 bp, 12 predicted proteins | sample AntDrymUQ2792106_2_FD_106643 | JGI IMG/M metagenome (GOLD analysis project Ga0136614, IMG submission 106643) | Polar desert sand microbial communities from Dry Valleys, Antarctica - metaG UQ279 (21.06) | ecosystem: Environmental > Terrestrial > Soil > Desert | place: Antarctica: Dry Valley... | reverse complement strand
CATCCTGGAGAAGAGCGCGCGGTACTCACCGTATTCGCGCGGGAACTGCTTTGGATTCTCGAAATACGGACCGTAGCATTGCGACGATGCGACGACGTAGTCGACCCCTTGCGCGACGTAGTCCTCGTAGGTCATGTCGCGCAACTGCCGGACATTGGTGCCTTTGAACGATCGGCTCGGCGCCACGAGGTTTCTCGCCTCAATGACGACCGTGGCGTCGCCGGGGACGTTCGAGAGAATCCACTGGTAAGCCTGTGCCACGGTCTGGGCGCCGTGGGTACGGTTGAAGCCGATGGCCTGGATGCCTGGAGGCAGGATCACTCCCACCGTGAGCGCGATGATCAGCGCGGTCCGCACCATGCGCGGAATCGAGAACCGCCGCAGCAGGTTGACGCCCGCGACGACCGCAACCGCCGCGAGGATGCAGAGAAACGGCACCAGCGGCAGAGCGTAGCGGCCAAAGACCATCGCCTGCCGCGAAATGAACCAGAAGAACACGAGCGGAAACAGGACCGCCAGCGTCCAGCGCACGCGTCCGGGGCCGTTGATGGCGCGCACGATGCCGAAAATGACACCGCCGAGGATCGCGATCATCCCCGGCCACCAGAAGGCGTTCCGGAGATGCTTGAGGTAGGTGATCGCGGGGGCGTCGGGCGGATGCCTGCCTGCATAGCTCTTCATCAGCACCGCGTACCCGTTGAGAAAACCAGGCAGGTCGAGCAGGGTGTACGGCGCCGCGACGAGAAACGCCACCGCCGCGCCTGCAATGGCGGCCAGGGCGCCGGCGAGGCGCGACGGCCGGACGCCGTGTGTCATCCATGCCGCCACCAGCGGGAGCAGCAGCGCGACCGCGCCGGTGTATTTGGTAGCGGCCGCGAGCCCCGCGGCCGCGCCGGCGAGCAGGAACGCCACTGCGCGCCCCTGTTCGTTCGCGCGGAGAGAGAGCAGGAACGTGAGCGTGACGAAGAAGGTGACAGGAACGTCAGTCAGCACGTAGTGCGACTCGCGCACGTGCAGCGGCATGACCGCCATCAGACTGGCGGCGACCAGCGCATACCGGGTGCCCCAGCGCAGGCCGATGAAATACACCAGGGCGACAGTCGCGGTGCCGAGCGTGGCGGTCACCGCGCGCGCCCAGAGGTAGAACTGCTCGGGACGGGCATCGGCCAGCGCGTACCACTCTCCGCTCATGGCCCCCGCGAGAAACCGCACGCACGCGACCGCGAGCTGGACGTAGATGTAAAACGCCGGATAGTCGTAAAACCGCGGATTGAAATCGCCCGAATGCATCATGCTGAGGGCGCGACCCATGATTTCAGGTTCGTCCACGCCGAGCGAATAGGGGAGGCCGGCGCCGAGCGACCAGAAGCGCAATGCCGCCGCCGACAGAACGATTATCGCGAACGACGCGGTCGATTTCCGCATGTCGCTCGCCTCACGCCACTCGCGCTCAGTCATGCACCACTCTTGTTTCGTCCTCTTCTGTCATGCAGCCCCGGGCTGGACTACGGAATTGCTGGAATTTGTTAGGCTACGGCAGTAACGCGTCGTTCCGCAACTACATGGATCGTCTTTTAGAAGCTACGCGCCGGGCGGAACAGCGCCATTTCTGGTTTCGTGGCTTTCGCGCCTTCGTCCGTCCACTCGTGGCCGTCGCGGTTGCAGGCCATGCCGCGCCGCGCATCCTCGACTGCGGCTGCGGCACCGGCGCCAACCTCGTGATGCTCGGCGAATACGGCCGCTCCTTCGGCTTCGACATCAGCCGTGAAGGGCTCAACTTCGCGCGCGAATACGGCCAGGCGCGTATCGCCCACGCCTCGATCACGCACATCCCTTTCCGCGACGCCAGCTTCGACCTGGTGACGGCGTTCGACGTCCTGTACTCGTTGACCGAAGAACAGGAGGCGGCCGCCGCCCAGGAGATCTTCCGCGTCCTCCGCCCGGGCGGCTCGCTCATCATCAATGTCGCCGCGCTGCAGATCCTTCGCGGCAGTCATTCGGTGTTCGGATCCGAGCTGCGCCGGTCGACGCGGCCACGGCTGCGCGCGCTGCTCTCGAGATATGGGTTCGACGTCCAGCGGCTCACGTATACCAACTTTGTTCTGTTCCCCCTCATGCTGACGGTGCGCACGTGGCAGCGCGTCATGGGACTGGCGACCCCGGAAGAAACCGGCGGAGACATCGCGGTGCCGGCGCCCGTGCTCAACGAAACGCTGTCCGCGTTGCTCCACGTCGAAGCGGCCGCACTACGGCGCATCGACATGCCCATCGGCAGCTCCATGCTGTGCGTCGCGCGCCGCCCGCCAGCGCGCTAGAAGCGGCACCGTCACGAAGTAGGCAGCGATCCCCGCGACGATGGCGCCGGCTGTCGAGCCGATCATAAAACTCCAGAAAAACGGGGCGACCAGGTCGAACGCCTGCGACCGGAACTCCGCGGTGTAGAACGACAGCTCCATCAGCGCGTTGAACCGCCGTCCGAAGTCCGGGACCACCGGACGATCCAGCATCATCCCCCCCACGACCGTCGTCACCGTGTACCACGGCACGATGATCCACGGCAGGTTGACGCACAGCCCGATGAAGACCGCCGGACGGCTCAACTTCAGGAGAAACGCCGTCGCCATCCCGATCAGGATCTGCAATCCGATAAACGGCGAAAACCCGAGAAAGACGCCAAAGGCAAAGGCTGCGGCCGTCCGGCGCGGCGAGTGGTCTCCACCGGCGAGCTTTTGGACGACGGTGCGCCAGTTCATTGAACGGCTGCCCCTCGTGCGAGCAGCTCGCTGTACATCGAGAGCGTCCTGTCGACGGCGGACGTCCAGGAAAACTCTCGCTCGACGATCCGCCGGCCCGCCTCCCCCATCTCACGCAGCCGGTGGTTGTCCTCGAGCGCACCGCTGATCGTGGCGGCAAGCGCCGAGCCGTCGCCGGCGGGGACGATCCAGCCATTGACGCCGTTCTTTACCTTGTCGGGTAGGCCTCCTGCATCTGTCACTACGCACGCGCGACGGTGCGCCATCGCCTCGAGTGTGACGAGCGAGCTGCCCTCGTAGAGGGTCGGGTGGACGAAGAGATCCGCGGCTTCGTACCACGCGTGAAGCTCCCGATCCTCCAGGCGTCCTGCGAGCAGAACGTTCGGCGTGAGGCCGGTGTCACCGAGAATCCGCTCCAGCCGCGCGCGAAAGGGGCCCGCGCCGACGATCACCCACCGCCAGGGCTCTCTGGCAATGCGTCCGGAGTGCTCTTTGAGCGCTGCAAGCGCGGCCGCGAGGACGTGAAATCCCTTGTTCTCCTCCAGCCGTCCGACGCTGAGGAGCGTCGTCATTCCCGTCCTCAATCGAGCGCCGTCGTCCGGGCCCGCGAGCGCATCGACCTGCGCAAGATCGAGCGCGTTGGGGATCGTGTAGATTCTGTTGTCCGGAACGCCAAGATGCGTGCGGACCGCAGGCTCCAGCGCGCGATCGGTGGCAATGACGGCGTCCGCTCGGCGCGCGCAAGCAACGACCGCGCGGCGCAGCGGCAGGTAGCCGATGCGCTTGAGCGTTGCCCTCGAAGGATCGGTGGCGCCGAATTCCTCGAGGCCCTGCGGGTTCAATACGAGCGGCGCTGCCAGTGAATGGCGCCGTCGCGCGTAGCCGAGCACGCTCGCGCCGAACCCGTGGACGATATCGGTCTCGCCGCGCTCGACCATCGACGCGGCGAGCGCCCCTGCACGCAGACCGAACAGCGGATAGGCCGTGCTCCGGTCGATCACGGTCGTGCCGCGCCGTCCGGCGCCGGGGAAGGTGCGGTACGGCACGTAACGGACCGAGACAGCCGGATGAATCACGTCTGCCGCAACCGGCTGTCGCGGCGTACGCGTGATGAGGGTGACCTGCACATCGCGCATGGCGAGATGCCGCGCCAGGTCGTAGACGCTGCGCTCCAGGCCGCCGAGGCCGTGGATGGGAAAGACGGACCGCGCGACGATGGCGACGCGAAGCGCCGTCACCGCTTGTCCCGCCGAAGCTTCGCGGAGGCGGACTTGTCTCGCCGTAGCTGTGCGGAGGCGGAGATGTCCTGATACAGCGCGTCCACTCGTGCGGCCACCGATGATGCTTCGAACTTCTCGCGTGCGTGCCGTGCCGCCGCGGCTCCCAGGCGCGTCCGCAGCTGCGTGTCGCTGCGCAGCCGCCGGACGTCGCCGGCGAGTTCTTCGGGAGTTGCCGACAGGAGGCCGGTCACTTCGTCTTCGATGATGTCGGGTGTGCCACCGGTATTCATCGCGGCAATTGGTATCCCGAGCGCGCTCGCCTCGATCAGAACCCGGCTCAGCGATTCAGGGCCGGACGACGGAAAGATCAGCAGGCTCGCGTGCGACAGCCAGGTTGCGGTTTCCGCCGGATCGAGCCATCCGACGAGACGGATGTCCTTTCCGCTGTGCGCGGCCTGCTGTTCGAACGCGACGCGGTCCGGCCCGTCCCCGACGATCACCAGCGGCCAGTCGAGGTCGGCGCGTTTGATGACGTCCACGAGGTACGACGTCCCCTTGTTGGGCGCAAGCTTGCCGACGTACAGCGCATACGGGCCGGCAATTGGAGGCGTGGCGGCCGCTCGAGCGCACACCGCAGCCGTATTCACTGGATTCGGAATGACCTGGATGCGTGCGCACTCCAGCACAGGTGCACGCGCCTTGAGATCCGCCGCGATCCTGGAACTGACGGCGATCACCGCGTCCGCACTGATCAGCGCCGTCTGCTTCCGCCGCAGGTTGCCTTCGAGGTAGATCCGCGCCATGGTCATCGCGAGGCCGGTGACGCCGGTGCGAGGGCGTCCTCTCTGAATGCCCGCTGCGCGGGAGCAACCGGGACACAGTTCGAGGCCGCGCGGGCTGTGCAGGAGGTCCGAGCGGTAGCAGACCGGCCAGTAATCGCGAACGGTGCAGACCGACGGGATGCCTGCCAGCTGCGCGGCCTCGACTGCGGGGACGCACGACATCACGTGCTGGCCGTGCACGATGTCGATCCGCTCGTCCGCAATCAACCGCTGCAATCGCGTGCTCAGGATGCGGTAGGTGCGTTCGTTCTTCAGGTAGTTGCGCAGCCCGGGTACCGGCGGTGCGAACACCCGGTACTCGATCACGCGGAACCCGTCGTACGTGGTCTCGCTCTCGGACCCGCGCGTCGCCGGAGCGGCACTCACGACCAGCACCTGGTGCCCGCGCTCACGCATCCCGCGCGCGAGCTCGTACGTACTCCACCCGCTGCCGCCGCACGTCGGCGGGAACGAGTCAGTGACGAGCAGGACGTTCATAGGCACATTTTGCAGAGTTCACCAAGAGGCACGGAGACACAGAGACTATTAGTTTAAGAATTTAATCTGTGATCTCCGGGCCTCTGTGGTGTGCTTGGACGCCTCGGATTGCCCGAGCCAGCGCTTCGCAGTGCGCGCGCCAGCTGTAGTCGCGGACGGCGCGCTCGCGGGCGGCGGCGCCGAGCCGCTTGCGCAGTGTCGCATCCCTCAGACGTTCCAGCGCGTCGGCGAGTCCCACCACCGGCGACGCCGGCTGATAGAGCAATCCTTCGACCCCTCCCTCGACGAGACGCGGGATCCGGTCGGCCGCCGGCGCGACGACCGGCAGGCCGGCGGCCATGTATTCGAAGATCTTCAGCGGGGACCAGTAGAAGCCGAGCGCGAGGGGTTTGTGCGCGCCAAGATCGAAGGGGGCGACGCCGATGTCGGCCGCGGCGAGACACGCCGGCATGCGGTCGTGCGCGATCGCGCCGGTGAAGGTTATGTTGGCAGAGTTCGCTGCTTCGGTCTTGACGCGGGCGAGCTCAGGCCCGTTGCCGATGAAAAGCGCGCCGATGTCCGTTCGGCCGCGGCTTTCGAGCTCCCTGATCGCGCGCGCGAGGTTCGCGGCGCCGTGCCAGCTTCGAAAGGCCCCCGCGAACACCGCAAGCACGCCCGGGGGCCGCATGAACGGGAGCGGGCCCTCGGCGCCCGGGTGAAACCGATCGGTATCGGCGCCCCATTCGAGTTCGATCACCTTCGCGCGCGGTGTTCCCGGCGGGAGGATCGCGGCGCTGGGTGTCACGATCAGGTCCGACGCGGCGCAGATGCGCTCCCGTCGTCGCTGCATCGGCCGGACGACGAGCGCGCGGTCCACCAGTGCTTTGGGCGACCCGGGATGATCGATCACCGGCGCGTTCACCTCGAGCACCGCGCGCGCGCCGATCTCGCGCGCGCTGAGGATCCCTTCGCCACCGAAGTTGTAGTAGCGCTCCATGATGACGTCCGGCCGGATGCGCGCGGACAGCTCACGGACGGCGCCGCGGCGGAGCCACCGCAGCTTCGACGACCCGAGCGGCGGCGACATCGGGATCCAGTGCACGCCGTGCGTCACCGGCATCGACCCGTCACCCGGTGTCACGAGCACATGGACCTCGTGGCCCAGCGCCGCCAGCCCCTCGGCCACCGCCGTGACATGGACCGACCCACCCTTGGTCCCGGGGACGATCTGGTCGATCGCGCAGTAGAGGATTCGCATCAGCTGTCTCGGCACGCTCGAGACGAATTGCCTGCGGCCTGGCACAGCCGCATGAGCACGACGAGGACAACCCAAAGTGTGTCGTGCCGTCGTGTCGTCGTGTCGTCGTGTAAGCCGAAGGCCGACGTCATCGGCGTACACCGTCCTTGACGAGCAACGCGAAAAATGGCCCGGACGTAACCTTTCCAAACAAGAGCAGATCCAGCCTCATCGCCAGCGACAGGCCCCTGAGCGCCGCATACGTCGTTGGACTCCTGGCGATCCGCTCTTTGGCGCTGGTTCGTGCTTCACGAACGGCGGCGGCATCGACCTCGCCCCGCGCCGTGGTGCCGGACGCGGTGATGCGTTTCGCTGCGCGCCGCGCCATCGCGCGCTCCGCCATCCGCATCATGATGTTCTCGACGAAACCGCCGACGATCGGCGTGTAGAACCGGATCTTCGCAATGCGGAACCCGGTCTCCGCCGCGACACTCTCGAGATGCGGGATGTCGCGCAGCGGATTGAGATGATCCGATTTGCGGAGGTGTTCCTGGCGCAGGTCGATCAGGTCCCACCGCTCCAGTTGTGTCGCGGCGCGATTGATCCACTTCAGTCCCGCGGCGATCGGTGCGTTTTTCTTCACGTGGGTGTAGACGAAGAGGCCGCCTCCCGGCTTGAGGACGCGGTTCGCCTCGGCGAGCATCCCGTGCAGCGCGTCGGGTGACAGATGCTCGAGCACGTCGAGCGACCAGGCCTTGTCGAACGTGTTGTCCGCAAACGGCAGCTTGCGCAGATCCCCCAACAGAAGATCGATGCCCTTCCGCGCGTCGTGCGAGAAGAACGGACTGATGTCGATCCCCATCGTCGTTGCGCCGAGATCGCGGTTCCACAGCAGGGCGCGTCCACTTCCGCATCCGAGATCGACGACCAGTTCGCCAGGCCGCGGCGCCAGAAACTCCCGCAGCATGTCGTTGCGGATCTTCGAGCCGAGCAGCGGCGGTGATACGCGCTCGTGCCGCGCATCGACGTGGAGCGCCTCGTCCAGGTACTTCGTCTGCTCCGCGTACTGCTCGCGCGGACGCATATCGAGGTAATCGGGGGGACTGTCGTACCGCCGCCCGCAGCCGACGCAGACGAACTCACGCAGCTCGGAGCGGCAGTCCGGACAGCGGACGAGCGACAGCAGCGTCGAGGAAATCATGCGGCGCCGCCGCCGACCTCCGTCAGCAGCGCTTCGATGCGCTCGGCGCGGCGCGCCCAGGTGTACTGCGGCGCCGCCCCATAGGCCGCACGCGCAAGGCGCTCGGCGAGGGCGTGGTCCTGCAGAAGACGGCCGATCGCGGCAGCCATGGCGCCCGTGTCACCTGGTTCCACCAGCAGCGCATGCTCATCGTCGTTAAGCACTTCGCGGATGGCCGGCAGGCTCGTCGCGACAATCGGACGGCGTGCTGCCATGTACTCGAACAGTTTCAGCGGCGACGTGAATCGGGTCGAGATCGCGGACGATGGGTTGGGCAGGACCAGCACGCGCGCTTCCGCGAGTCGCGCGGCCACGTCCGACGGTGGCACGTGTCCGGTGAACGTCACGCGATCGGCAATACCCAGCTCCGCTGCCAGGGCCTTGACGCGCCCGAGATCCGACTCCGCTTCATGGCCGCCGATGATCAGGCCACGCGCATCCGGCACGCGGGCGAGGGCGCGCAACAGATCATCCGCTCCCTTCCAGGCGTAGAGGTGGCCTGCGTACCCGACGACCGGTTGCGCCGGTACCGGACCCGGATCCTTCTCAGGAAGCCGCACGCCGTCCGGCACCACGGCCACGCGTTCACGCGGACCGAATCGCTTCGTGAGCTCGTCGGCGAGTCCTTGTGTGATCGTGACGTAGCCGTCCGTCTTTCGCCACACCTGCTCTTCGCGATCGGCGAGGCGCCGCAGCTTCGCAGCGCTCGGCGGCTTTGCCGTCGATATCAACTCGGGTAGAGCCGCGGCAACCTCGGGGGCATAGCCGTGTGATTCGTAGACAATCGGCGCGCGGGCGCCGCCGGGCATTCTCGCCAGCGCCGATGCGACTCCGAGATCACGAGTCAGGATCACATCCGTGCGAGCCTTGCCGAACGCACGTCCGAACACGAACGACATGTAACCGACACGCTGGAGGAAGCCGGCGCCCGGCGGCGTGTTCGCCCGCTCGATGACGAACGACGCGAGCTTCGGTAATCCATAGAACTCGAAAGGATCGCGCGGCGGTGTGTGCGTGTCGGGCTTCACCACCAGGCGCACGTCATGCCCCCTGGCGGCCAGCGCATGACACGTCTCCATCGTCTGGATCCCGTTTGCGCGCTCGAGCGGAAAGCGGATGTCCGCTAAATACAGCAGGCGCATGCGTCAGCGCAGCGATGGCGTGCGGAAGGCCTCACGCGTAAACAAGGTGTAGTTCTGCGGACTGGGGCCCGCGACCCAGGTGCGCGCGATCTGGGTATCGCGCCAGTCCCAGAGCCTCTCATGCGTGCGATCGACGTCGGACGGATCCGAATTCCACCGCCCATGCGGATAGCAGAAGGCACCGACACCCGCGATGGCGATGGAACATGCGAGTGCCAGCGCGGCGACGGATGACCACACACCCCCAGTCATGGTGCTGGCGGTGACGACGGCGAGAGGGACCAGGAGCGGAAGGACGTCGAGCATGTAACGGGGTCCGTACGTGTGACCGGCCCACCAGACCGAATAGCTGGCGTAGAGGAGGAATTGCGCGATGGCCGCGGCAAGGCAGGCGATGACCGGGGTTCGCCATCCTTCTTTCATCGCCGGACGGAAGCCGAAGGCGAGCAGCGCGACGACAGGACTGTAAATCAGCAACCCGCGGTTGGGTGACAAGAGCAATCCCGCAGCCCCCTCAAACGGCAGACCGAACGTTCCCGACGTCGCGTGCACAGCGGGGTGCAACGCTTCGAGCATCGGCGCGGCCCCGAGAACCGTGCCGAACCACTGCGCGTTCGCGATCATCACGGGAACGACGAACAGTGACGCGAGCGCCGCGGCAATGATCCCGGCGCGTGCTCCGGCGAGCCCGGTCGTCGCGGCGAGCAGCACGCATACGGCAGGCAGCAGCTGGAGGCGGCTGCTCGCGGCGAGGCCGAGACCGATTCCGATCGCGAGCGCCATCGGCGTGCCCGGCCGCGTCAGTCCGAAGACGGCAAGCATCAGACCGAAGACCGCTGTTTCATGCTGCCACAACGTCTGGCTCGCGGTCCCCCACAACCCGGTGCCGAGACCGAGGGCGACCGCGATGAAAAGCGAGCGCGCCACGTCCAGGCGGCGTCTGGCAATCAGGTAGGCGAGGCCGACCGTCATCGACACCAACAGCGAGCTCGCCAGCTTTGCGATCAGACCCGGGCTGAGGGGCGCACGGATGTCGACGAGGCCGGTCTTCCACAATGGATACGCGATCGCGGCCGCGACGATTGCGGGGACGGGGGAATAGGCGGACCGGTAGCGTCCGTCGCGCGTGAGCTGGTATCCGGAGCGTTCCAGTAACTGTGGCGTCAGCCCGACGACGTAATTCAACGAGGTCGTGCCGCGAAGCAGAAGCTCGCGTGCGGCAAACTTCGTCGGCTGCGAGTCGTAGTTCCCGATCTCGCGTCCGTTGGCGTTGTAGGTGACGAACATGACGAACATCGTCCCGGTCGCGACGGCGACGTCCTTTGCGGATCGGCCGAGTGTCACTCCGTACCTTTCGACTCGGAGGGCCGGTAGAAGGACTCCCGGTTGGTGAGGTATCGATACACGAGTGAGGGGGTTTCGAGCGGGAGGCGGACGAACGCGTTGTAGGCGTTTCGCCCTGGCTCCAGCCGCTGCCGATCCATCATGCCGGTTGCAAACTGGGCCATCAGCGCGATGTTCCACCACACGCAGGCAACAAGCGCGGCGGTCAAGACCATATCGTAGGCCGATCGGCCGCGCCGTGCGTGCCACAGGCCCGCCAGGCCGATCACCAGCACTGGCGTCAGGCAGACGAACCGGCGCTGCCCGAACGCTCCCGCAACCGTCCACGACGCCACCGATCCGGCGACGTAAACCTGCGAGGCGATCATGATCAGCGCGCAGAGGGCAATGCGCCGCATATCGGTAGAGACCAGCTTCGCCCGGCCTAGCGCGATCACGATCAATCCCACGATCGCAAGCACCGCAAGCGGCGTCCAGAAAAAGAATCCGTGCTGCGGCGAGAACAACACCTGCAGCCCGTGCGGCGCGTACCAATACATCTTCCGCGCGACGTGCTGCGCGGGCCCGGGGTATCCATTGAGGCCGTTGTAGGCAATCAGCTGCGGCAGATAGCCGAGGAAGAATCCTGCTAACCCTGAAGCTGCCGCGACAAGCTTGTTAGAAGTTAGCAGTTTGGAATTAGGAGTTATCAGAGCGAGGCCGAAATCCACCGCAGGCCCGAGCGCAACAAAAATGTCCTGTTCCCTGATCATCGCCAGCAGCGCCGCGCAGACCCCGAGTGCGAACGTTCCACGCGCCGTCCACTCGCGCCGGACGTGAAGCCATACCGTCACGAACAGCCCGACGCCAAACGCCGACACCGCGTGCGAGAACGGGGGCGCCACGTACATGTAGAAGAGCAGTGGGGTGCCGAGCCAGACGGCGACGCCGGCTAAGAAGCCGGCGCCCCCAGCTGCCAGCGTCCAGGTACCAGCCAGTCCGCTGAGGACGACACGCGCCGCTCTGATGGACAGCAGAATCGCCAGGAACCCGTAGAACGCTGACCCATAGGCGACGGCGCGGATATATGGCAGCGAGAATCCGTCGGCCACGCCACCTGTGGCACGCGTCCAGAGATGCGCGACCGCGTAGAACGGCGACCACAGCAGCGCGCACCCGAGTGTCGCGTAGTTCACGCGTCGTGCGGCGTCAGTCTGACGCTCGAGGAACGTCTCGTGAAACCCGTCAGAGCGCGAGACGTTGTGGTCGTAGAAGTACTGATATTCGTTCTCGAACGACACATCGCGGTCGAACCAGAGCGATCGCAGGTACGAGAAGTACTGCACTTCGTCAGACGAGTACAGGCGCGCGGTCACCGCCGGGAGCGACAGCAGAAAAAGCACCGCGAGTGCCAGGAACTCGCGACGGGAGAGCAGGAAGAAGCGACAGATCTTGTCGAGAAGGGCGATAAGGAATGTTACCTCAGCCCAACGCGCATGCCCGCCGTGGTCAGAAGCGTCAGATCGGGCACGGTCGCCAGGCTTTTCGTCATGTCCGCGACCTCCGAAGGCGGCAGGTGGATGCCAAGAATGCGCCTTGGCCGGATCGACGAGGCGACAACCGGCGATTGCTGTCGCTCATCACGTACCAGAACGGCAGCAGCGCAGTATCGATCGGCGGAAGGGACCGAAGCAGGCTGAAGTTGTCGGCAGCGCGATCCGCATCCACCGTGTGCAGCACCGTACGGCAGCTTCGAAGCCGACGTGCTGTTCCGGCAGGCGCCGAGTGGGATTGTGCCGAATGCGGAGGACGTGAACCGGTACACCCGATCCCGCCGCACGCTCCGATGTGCCGGGCTCGGGCGTCACCGCGCTGAACTGCGCCGCCGGAACCGCGGGCCCCGCCACCTTTCGCACACGGTCCACGACCTCCTGCGAAGACACCAGTCGCGTCGACGGACTGTTCCGCAGGTGCGACTTTAGCGAAGCACCGCTGCTTTGACGACCTGCGCGAGGTTGAACCCCGCGTGGCTCACCATCGGCGCGATCACGCTCCGGCGGCGAAGGTACACGAGACCCCACAGGACGCCGAGAAACGCCGTGATGACCGAGGCATCCCACCCCTGCTCGAAGTGCCCCAGGCCGAATAGGACGCCGTACACCAGGACGCCGATCAGACCGCCGCCGAGATATCCCTCGAAGCGGTGCACGATGAATCCGCGCTGGACTTCTTCACGCACCCCGCCGGCGATCATCACGACGAGGCCGAAGATGATGGCGTCCGAGCGATTTCGAATCAGATCCTCGAGAGGATTGCGCGGGACGTTGCGCAGCGACGGCGCATAGGTCAGGACCAACACCATCACCGCGATCACGACCATGAACACGAGCGGGATCAGCGCGAAGCCGAACAGCACCTCGCGCAGGACGCGGCCGCGCCCGATCAGCACGTCGCGGACCGATTCGCGCCGCATGTGCAGCAGCATTGCGACCAGTCCGACGACCAGCACGGCGTCTATCAGCGAGACGGTGAAGACGAACCCCGGAGACATGGCCCCGTCTGCCGTCCTCATCGCCATGCCGAAGCTGTGCATCGCCGAGATCAGCAGAATCTGAGTCGGGATGCCCGAGATGAGGAAGATTTCAAGCACGGCCAGCACGCGCTCACTCGGGAGCACGCGTGGTTCCGCAACCGGCTGTGGCAGCTCCGTCGCAGGAGCAGGGTCGAACACTCAGCGATTTCACCACAGAGACACAGAGGCACAGGGAAATTTATGAAAAACTCAAACCAAAAGAGTTTTCTGTGTCCTCTGTGACTCTGTGGTGCGCTACCGCACGGGAACGCGCACCGTAAGGGCCTGGGACAGGCGCACTGAGAGCGGCGTGCCTGCGCCCATGCGCACTTCCTTGCCGCGCGTGGCGAGGACGACTCCGGTGCCGCCGGCCCCGCCCATCGCGGCTCCCTTCGCCGCACCGTCGCCGCCACCGACGATCCCGCCGATGATCGCGCCGCCGACTGCGCCGCCGCCGATCTTCGCCGCATCCTGTTTCTTCGTTCCGGGTGCGATGCGTGAGACCGTCGCCGTGCGGATCGTCGTCGAATCATCGGGCCCGGGCGGGTCGATGCGCGTGAACCTGAACGCGATGCGCGCGCGTCCCTTGACGCGGGCCGAACGGGCCGCATCGGTGACGTATCCACTGATGGCCGTGCCGGCGGGCAACGCCGTGATGCCGCGAACGGTGACGGGCGATCGCAGCGTGCCGCGAACCGGATCCTCGATCTGGCTGGTGTCCGAACCGACGCCGGTGTTGAGATTCACCTTCAGGATCGTTCCCGCCGGGATCGTCACCTCACGCCATTCCGTCGTCCGCTGCTCCGCACCGACGTTCACCGTCGTCAGCGCTGCAACGAAAGCGACCGCAGTCCACATCTTCTTCATGGCGTTCTCCCTGAAAACCGTGTCTCCAGCCCTGCAGGGCTGAACTACGGTTACCCCAAACTGTGCAATGCGAGTACCGCGCTTGCCGTGTTTGAACCGTGTTGCACCGCGGCGTTGCACCGCGGCCCAAGTAAGCCTTACCGATTCGGCCCCAAGGGTGTAAAAATGACGCCATGGAGGAAATTGATCAGCAGTCCTCACCCGGCGAACGGGTGTTGATCGTTGAGGACGATCCTGCCACCCGTTCAGGACTGGCCGAGCTGGTAGGCGCCTGGGGGTTTCAGACCGAAGAGGCGGCGGACGGGGAGGAAGGGCTTCAGAAGGTCACCACCTTCCGCCCCGCCATCATCGTGTCGGACCTCGTCATGCCGCGCATGGGCGGGCATGAGCTCCTCCACGCGCTGAAGGACCAGCTCTCCGACATCACCTTCATCCTCCTGACCGCGCAGGGCACCGTCGAAAGCGCCGTCGAAGCGATCAAGGAAGGGGCGTACGACTACCTGAGCAAACCGGTGGACCCGCAGCGGCTGCGCATCCTTCTAGACAAGGCGGTCGAGCGGCAGGAAACGCTCCGTGAAGTCAAGACGCTCCGCCGTCAGCTCCGCGAGCAGGGGAGCTTCGGGCGGATCATCGGCAACAGCCCTGGCATTCGCGGCGTCTACCGCATCATCGAGCAGGCGGCGCCGACGCAGGCCTCCGTATTGATCTCGGGCGACTCGGGCACCGGCAAGGAACTGATCGCGCAGACGATCCACGAGCTGAGCCCGCGACAGCCGTTCCCGTTCGTCGCGATCAACTGCGCCGCGATCCCCGAGACGCTGCTCGAGAGCGAGATCTTCGGTCACGAGAAAGGGGCATTCACCGGCGCGCACGACCGCCGCACCGGCGTGTTCGAGCTGGCGCATCGCGGCACGCTGTTTCTCGACGAGATCGCCGAGATGATGCCGTCGACGCAGGTGAAGCTGCTGCGCGTGTTGCAGGAGCGAACGTTCCGGCGCCTGGGCGGACGGCAGGAACAGACGGTGGACGTCCGTGTCATTGCCGCCACGAATCTGAATCCCGCCGACGCGCTGCGGAACGGCAAGCTGCGCGAGGATCTGTTCTACCGGCTGAACGTCTTCACCATCGAGCTGCCGCCGCTGCGCTCGCGGAAGGAGGACATCCCGCTCCTCGTGCAGACGTTCCTCAACGAATTCAACCGGATGAACGCCAAGACCGTGCGCGCGGTGGACCAGCAGGCCATGTTCGTGCTCGAGCACTACCCGTGGCCGGGCAACATCCGTGAGCTGCGCAACGTCATCGAACGCGCCACGATCCTCGCCGAGGGGGATTTCATCGAGCACAAGCACCTGCCGGCGACGCTGGTCGCGAAAGGGGAGGACACGCTGCCGACCCTGACGATCGCTCCTGGCACGACGGTGGACGAGGCGGAGCGGCGGCTGATCATGATGACGCTCGAGCACACGCGCAACAACAAGACGCGCGCCGCCGAAGTGCTAGGCATCAGTCTCAAGACGCTGCACAACAAGTTGAACCGGATGAAGGAAGAGACCGGCGCACGGAATTGAGGGTGCGAAAGGGTGCGAGGGGTGCGGAAGGGTGCTCACGGGTGTGAATCGGTGCTGAGAGCTGAGAGCTGACAGCTGATGTCTATTAAGGCAAAACAAGTCGCCGGCGTTACGACGCTCGTGGTCGCCATCGTTGCAATCATGAGCGCGTACCATCTCGCGACGCTTGCGCGCATGAGTCTCGAAGAGACCCGGCTGCGCGGCGAGATGATGGCGCGCGCCATCTATCATCGCGCCCGCGCCGTCGTCCCGCCCCCCGGCATCGACCTGGCCTCGGCGCTCAGGAATGACGGCGGCGTCCGCTCGATCCTGGAGTCCGGCATCGGCTATACGCCGAACGTGACCTACGTCGCGATCGTGGACGCGAAGGGGGCGGTGATCGCGCATCCGTTCCCGACCCAGGAGGGGCAGATCCTGCCGGAGCAGGAGGAGCTCGGCCCGATCATCGAGCGCGGTGCGATCTCGCAGCTCCGCGCGGTGTACTCCGACAAGACCTACGAAGTGCGCCAGGCGCTG
>Ga0136614_10001019_pt1 | contig 15737 bp, 18 predicted proteins | sample AntDrymUQ2792106_2_FD_106643 | JGI IMG/M metagenome (GOLD analysis project Ga0136614, IMG submission 106643) | Polar desert sand microbial communities from Dry Valleys, Antarctica - metaG UQ279 (21.06) | ecosystem: Environmental > Terrestrial > Soil > Desert | place: Antarctica: Dry Valley... | reverse complement strand
GGGGGACAACGCAAGAACGGCTCTCTCTGTCATCACCGTGTTCTCCTCTCAGACGGACGAGAACACAGTTTCGCAAAGGGTCAGCCCGAATAGCTAGATGGGGTTAATAGACCGCTTACGGTTAAGCACGCCTTTTCTACCTATGCTTCAGTAAGCCTTGACTTTGTCGAAGGTTATTTAACTGGCGTCCGGGTCTTATTATAACGAGCTGCCGCGAAGAGCCGCTGAGTTCGCCATGGCCGCTCTGGCTGGCCTACGGAGAGCGAGTGGAAGCTCTTTTCCGGAGACATCGCACGCTATGAGCAGGGACCGCGCCGGAGCTGCCTGGACGTCTGTACGTTCGTGCCGCCACTGGGCGTTAGGGTGAGCACGCTGATGGAAACGGGGTCGAGGTTGACGGTGAGCGCGTTACGGCTGGATGCGATGTCTTGCACCTTGCCCCATAGCGGGGCCTTATCATTGGCACTCTTGCCGCGCAGACTCCATTGCGAACCGGTGGCGCCGCTGGCGTATTGCTGCAACGAAACTGTGGTCCTGCGTGCGGTGGTGTCCTTATTGATCAGGAAGATGCTCAACTGGCGGTTGCTCGAATTGTAGCTGGCGAACGAGCGAATCATCGCGGTATTGGTGGACTGGACCATCTGCATTTGCAGGAATTGGCCCCAGATCGCCACCGCCTGTCCGGTTGCCAGCCGGTTGTTCTGCTGATCGAGCGAGTTCCAGAGATCGGGCGTCGCGGTGTTGATCCAGCGTGTATTCCAAACCTGGGCCATGTTGACCCGTGGGTGCAAGAGGTGTGCCCCGAGCATCTCGAATAACACCACCGCGTGGCCGAGGGAGTTATTGTTGTCGCTCGACCATCCCCCCTTACTCAAATCGGCGGAATTCATCTCCGTCACCGCGATCTGGATTCGTTGAGCGTGGGCTGGTGCCCAGACGGCCAACGCCGCCGTAGCCCCGTCCGCTGCACCGGTGAGTTTGGGGGTATTGGTCCGGTAATACTCATAGCTGCCCCACTCCCAGGCGGGATAACTGTGGACCGCCAGGAAATCGATCGCCGGGGCGGCGATCGTCAGCACCGTCTGCCACGATGCAACGCTCGCATCGAGCTCGCCCCGCGCATATTGGCTGTCCGGACCGTTGGCCCCGATCAGGATCGTCGGATCGACCGCCTTCATGGCCTGAGCGAACTCGACGAGATCGCGTGCGTAGTCGTATGCTTGCGCCCCGCCGTTGGAGTTGTTCACGTAACTCTCGTTGCCGATCTCCCAATACTTCACGCCGTAACCCTGCGTGATGTTGGCGTAACGCACCCAGGCGACCGCCGCATCGAGGAGTTGCTGCTTTGTCGGCGCGGTCCCCCCCGGCGTTGCCGGTTTGTACATCGAGTCGAACGCGACAACAAGCGTCGGTTCGGCTCCGGTACGCCGTGTGTAGGACATGAACTCGTCAAAGTTCAAGGGTGAGTTGACAAAGCTCCTGCCGTTGGAAACCCAGCGTGGATCGTTCGAGGGCCACTCCTGGGGGCCGATGCGCAGCAGCGTTGGCTGCGGTGCGGCGAATGGTGGGGCGGCCCAGGCAAGCGCATCGGCCATCTCACCCTCGGGATAGCGCAGCGATTTGACGCCCATCTGCCGCAGGGCGTGCTCATATCCCTGCCCTGCCGATCGGATCGCGGCGTGGTCGGTCAGGTAGTTGGTATTGATGCCGACGATCCTGCGCTCGACCGGGCGCACCGTCGTCCCCACGTTAACCGATACCACCTCGGCTGCGGATTTGCATATGTCTTTCTCTGGCTCCGATCGGGTAGTGGCGCAACCGCTTCCGAACGTGAGCAGCACGCCAAGCGCAATCGCTTCAAATACAAAAACCCCCCTTTTCACGCGGGCGTCGAGTATATGGTGAGCGTTCTCTTCGAGCGCTTTACCGATCTCAAAGCGCGCATCGAGGCACGAGCTCGGAGGGCGGGATACCGGGCCGGACGGTGCGCAACCACGAGCCGAACGACGCCCAGACCCCACGCGGATGTTTCACGGCGAGGTACTGCAGGATGCCCTGACTGATGGGCCCACCTGGATATGGCGCCGCACGGCGGCCCGGTAGCGATCGCTCTTGCGGTGCAGGTACTGCGTACGTGAGCCGCGGGCGATCTTGTCCATCGAGCTCATCCACAAATGATAGGCATACACGCCCAACACGTGTAAGGCCTGCTTGAAGGACAACTCATCTTTAAGCGCAGCCCGTAGACCCGAATGACCTCGATGGGCGGCATTGCGATATCGGTGGCGATAAAGATGGAGCGCCCGCGCGTGGGGTGCTCGACCAGCACGAGGCGCACCACGCGGCGCAACGGTCGCCAGAGCAGATCGCGGCACAGGAACTGGATCGTGATCCCGCGCTCGCCGTAGACGGGACTGGGCGCGGACCGCCAGTCCTCGGCGGGGCAGTCAAACACGACCACAGTTTGATCTTCGGACCATAGAGCCTGGGACGACCTCCGTTTTAGCGGTCCATCGCACGGCGGCGCTGGCGCATAGGCAACGGCGCTGCGCGGTAGTCGGGTTCATCCTCGGTGATCCCCAACGGGGTCGAGTACGCTTGCGGCGACCAGCCACCGTCTCGGCGGGCGGGATGCACGTCGGGCCGGGATGCGATAGGCGTAGTAGCGGGCCTCTTCTGCGCAGGACGTCGTCGTAACGCCGGAAGCCTTACACTGCGGCTCGAAGGAATCGGTCATAGCCCGATCATAAGGCCACCGTCGGCTGTTCGTATACCGCCCGAATCCAGTAGTCCACACCGTGCCGCGCTCCAAGTGTGCCGCTTATCAAGTATTCAACGGCCACGCGTGCGGAGTTACACCCACACGGGAGCGTCGCCGACGACAACATCTCCTTCGGCACTGCGACTTTTCCGGGGTTATTGGGGTCTCTGTAGCGCGCCGGACTAAGCACTTTCGTGATGATCGTTCTCATACAGGGCGCGCAATCTTTTCCAGCTATACGCCTCCCGCATGAAATCGCGGTTCGCAATGGGCTCTATGGCGACGGCCCCAGCGCCCACACGGAACGTCGTCAGGCAGTCGATCAACACGCGCCGAGTACCCCACGTGACGCATTCCTGGCCGACGACGCTCAACCCGCATTCCGTTGCGATCGCCGCAATGCGCCCGGCACTCATGCCGGGCTCGCGGTTGTGGTGTCGCTTTTCGACCAGATGCGCCATGCTAAAAATGCGGCGCACTTTCGGGGTATATAGAAGCCGCGCCTGCAAAGGATATGCGCCAAGGTTGGAGTGATGCAGGAACGCCGTACCGCCCGGCCGGAGGATGCGGGGAAACTGCAAGAGGTACCCTCGTATCACACGCCCGTCGACGTGAACCAGGCTGTCAAAGCTGAACACAAAATCGACAGAGCCGTCCTCAACGAAGTCGAGCGAGCGGCCGTCATTTTGCACAAAAGAAAGGTGGTTGGCAGTAGCGAACCGTTGGCGGCACGCCTCGACGCATTGCGCCACAAGATCGATCCCGATCAGCCGGTCGCAATGGTCCCGCAGGAAATTCGTCCAGCGGCCGTAGCCGCACGCGATCTCGAGAATCGTGCCGGCGCGAAGATGCCCGCGAATACGCGGAAGGACGGAGCCGTACCACTGCATTTCAGGCCTTCCCCAAGGCCCCGACCACCCCTCCCCGCGATCGGCCCAGTTCGTTCCGGTGTCCCAATAGGTTTTGTTCCATGCGAGAGTAGGCATAGTAGGACTTATAGGTTATGTAGTTAAGGATTCGCGAAAATCGACTCCAGACCGAATTGCACCCGGCCACGTTGTCGATCCCGTTTAGGGTGTGCGCGTCTTGCGTTCCCGGCGAGCTAGTCGATGGCGCGTGCAAAGGTGTTGGCCAAACTCTACCCCTGCGCGTCCTTCATCACCCACACACAGTGATGCAAACCGCCGAGAAAGAAAGGGTTTTTTCACAACCTCTCAGATCGCTTGTAGGAATCCGCAGCGGAACTAAGGCAGGACGGGATTTCAGAGGGCGGTGAGAACCCATAGTTTTCGAACAAGGATTGGTTACCTGCCAGTCTTGAATAGATGGCTTCATACTGAAGAGCAATGTTCCGCCAGTCTAGTTCCTCTGCGCGCGTGCGGGCTTCGATAGCCATTGTTCTGCGAACCTCTGGATTTGTTGCCAGCTGTATGATCGCTTCGACAAATTGGTTCGGATCATTGTTCTCCACCAAGATGCCATCTTTCCCCGAGGTATAGGTCGTTATCGATGGGATGAGAGTAGAGAGCACGGGCAATCCGCAAGCCATTCCCTCCAACAGAGAATTGTTGGCTGTCGCCTTGGTCAGCGGAAGAAAGAGGACATCGGATTGCTGATAGATGCGGCGGAGGGTATCGTCGCTCACGCTGTTGTATACCCTGACGTTTGGTAAGTCTTCTATTCCCGTCGCCCGAGAAGACACCACGTGGAACTCGATGCTTTTCACGGAAGACAACTGCTTCGCTACCTTCCGCACAACCTTGTAGTCTCTGTAGTTGTATCCTACTGTGACACAGCGAAAGGTGCCGTCATCCCTTAGGAATTGCTCCGGGCAGAAGAAGCCCGTATCGATGCCATGGAGAGTCAGATGAACCTTTTCAGGCTCCGTTAATGCCTGGAAAAACTCTGCCTGGTCTGGTGATACAACGGTAATGCAGTCAAGGGCAGCCACAAGATCCCGACGGATGACCTTGCTGAGCACATCGGGAGGTTGATGATAAGTTACGACTATCCGCGGGCGTCCTCTGCGGGAACGCTTGAAGAATTGGGGCAGGAATTGAGCGGAATGTTCACCATCCAAATGATGGATGATATGAGTCTTCCGCGGTGGCAAATAGAGCGGGACCGTCCTAATCTCTGTGGTGAGATCGCTCAGGTTGTACCATGGCATGCCATTTCGCTGCACTCTATGACGAAGCCAATTTCGCACCATCATGCTCTGTACCGGGAAATCGTTATCGTTCTCTGAGACCAGTTGCTCTTGTACATCATATCTTTCCTTGTCGATGAACTTGAACAGTTGATTCATGCCCGAGTACTGCCCCCAGTGAGGGTACCGTGTTCGAATGAGCCGAATTCGTATCGCATCCGGGCGAGCACGGTCGCTGCGAGTTATGGTTTCAGGTTTCTCTCGATCGAGTAAGTCCCGAGCAGCAGGTTTCTCTCGATCGGGTAAGTCCTGAGCAGTAGGCGACAAAGCGCTTTGAGTTCGCGCGCTCGCTATGCGTCCGGTCACATAGGCTAACGGGCTTATCAGGGCCCCTATGAGTTCGAGGGCTACCAAGTGTCGTGGCGTCCCTCCGGGCGAATAGAGTCGTTTCATGAGGCGTTGGAACAGCCAGTTTCGAACGACAACTTTCAGGATATCAAGCCTGTTGACCGTCCTATTACGGAAGCAACTCAAAAGATAGATTCCATAAGAACGACCATCGTTGTACAGCCATCGACGCAGCGATTTGTCGTCTCGATCATGCGTGAGCCAGACCAGTGCATCCGGCTCATACTTAAGGGTGTGGCCGAGAGCCAGGAGGCGGTGAAACATCTCGATATCGCCGACAGCCTCGTCCACCGACTTTGCGCTAAGGCCGGGGTCAAATGGGCCAACGGCTGAGAAAAGTTTTCGGCGGAAGGCCATATTGGCTGAGGAACCAAAATGACGCGGCCAAAGCAACTCGGAGCTTGCAAGCTTCTCTCGTCTCAAGACGAGAGCTCGCAACCCAAGTCCAAGGCTGAAATCGAGCTCGTATTTGAACTGCGCCGATGTCTCAAGTTCCATGGAGGCCACATAACCCGTCACTGCCATGACTTCTTCGTCCGCAAAAGCAGTGGCTAGGGTTTTCAGCCAGTGACGGTCCGGACAGGCATTCTCCTCAGTGAAGGCAATGATATCGTACTGGGCGACAGCGATTCCTCGATTGCGGGCCACATTCAATCCCGGACGCTCTTCCCGGATGCAACGAATTGGCATACGAGACACGAGCTGAGCGACGTCTTTGTTTGTTGGTGCGTTGTCTACCACGATAACCTCGAAGATGGGGTACTCTTCTGCAAGGAGCGCCTCCAGGCAAAGTCTCAGCTGATCCGGTCTGCCGTGAGCACACACCACCACACTAATTGGTGGCATTGGGGCTGAGCCGATTCGCTCCGGCTCAAGATGCTGTTTCAGCAAAGCATGGGCGAGTGGCCAGCACAGATCCCGGGCGATTTCCTCGCGCAACTGTTCGGTAGGAACAATAGATTGCCACGGCGGACTCTTCGGCCATATCCACCCAATTAGCTGACCATGGTAACGAACAAGGACATGAAGGGTGTCGTATCTGTCTGTTCCCCAAACGGGCTGCAACTCTTCCGAGAGATCAAGCTCCACAACTTTCGTAGGCATAAGGCGTCTCTATTTTTCCCTGTGGTTACTCGTTAGGACCGCTTCGAACTCAGGCGGCATTGATAAGCCCTGAAGAGCTGTCCGAAGCACAATCGCTCGAAAAAGTGGCCACTCCAGGGTGGACGCCAGAATCGGGCGGAGGTGAGCTCCGCGAAGTCGCTCCGCCCCAAGTTTTGGCGCGATGCGCCCAACCACTTGGTTACCGAAAAAAAGGCGCACACTGGTTGGGCGGAGCTCATCTAGTCGCCTCTCAGCCTCGTCAAGCCCATGACCAAGGTCGATCTCGATTTCATGATTGTTGCGAGAAGAAACATCCTGCTGAAACCCGTCTTGTAGGAATCTCCCCAAGGCCTCTCTGCTCGCCAACATTTCCGCAGCTCCGCGCAAGTACCAGTAGTTGCGAAGGCCACTGTAGATCCGTAGCCAACGACTCCGCAGTCGCATCCGTTCCAGAAACCTGAGCACAACCTTAAGCTGCGAAGCCAATAGCGCACCGAGGGCGGGCTTGTGAAAAGCGAGGTAATGGGCGAGGCGGCTGACTTTCTTGTATGGCTGTCCCAAATAAACGAGCGGCAGTGAAGGGCGTAGCTCAGGATGACGCGAACCAATCAATACATCCGCCCGTCCTTCCAGCTTGGCTCGAAGGAAGCTCCCGTCTAACGTGACTGATTCGTGGAGATGATGATAAGCGATCGCTTCTGGAAGAAGCCGGAAGGCAATGTCGGCTTTGATTAGACGCACCCCAAACTCGTAGTCCTCATGGGCACAGGGGAAAGCCGAGTCGAAACCATCCATACGAGCGAACAGGTCGGCTGTAATGGAAAGATTGCCACCCAACAGATCCTGATAGCCATATCGGTAACCGCGCCGGCGAAACGAGCGGAACTTATCATGCCACCAAGCTCGTTGCATGTGTCCGAGGAGATCGAGTTCCTGATACGGCGCTGGAAAATAAGGGCCGATGGCTACGAGCTCAGTTTGAGACTGGTGGGCAGCAGCGTGAACCTCAATTACCTTGGCTCCCGGTTCGACGTCATCATCCAGGAATACCAATAGCCGCCCCCTAGCGTCGGCTGCTCCCTTGTTACGTGCCGCACCCGGACCCTGTTGGGCCTGCTCTATGGTGCGCAGCGTGAAGCCCCCCTGAAAGCCCCGCAGCATATCTACAGTCCCGTCATTGCAGCCATCCGCCACAACGATGACCTCCAGTTGCGAAAGAGGGTAAGTCTGGTGGCGTAGAGCGAGCAACGAGCGCTGCAGCGAATCTCGTCTATCGTGCGTTGGGATAATTACGCTAACGGTCGGAACGTCACGAGCCATCGGCGCCCCCCTTCTTCCGGGATTGTCTTCGAGAAGAAAAATATATCCACGGACCAGCGACGCATCCGCACAACTCAGCAACTGCGAGGTCGAGAGGCGCATTCCATGGCCACAAAATCAAACAACGGGCCAGTGCAGGAAGTTGCTTGCGAAGAAGCCAACCCATTGCCGGACTAACCACGCCTATTTCTGGACAAGAGACCATGCGGCTGGTCCAAGCAGCATAGACCCCCACTCCGTAACCGAAGATCATTCTACGTAGCTCCTTCCAGGTTCGTCGGTGGCGATGCCAGTTCAACGCTTGAGGGTCATAGACAATGCGATACCCGCTGCCAAGGATTCGTGAAAACATCTCCGAGTCACCACCAGACCGCGTAGGCGTCCCAGCATCAAGGGCTTCATCAAACGGCCCCAGTTTGTCCAGCACACTATGGCGTAAGGCCATGTTCACGCCTGAACCGATCTGGCCTGCCGCCATCGGATTGAAATAGAATCCCTCAAAAGCACGCCTCTGAAAGCCTCGTCCAAAAGAGCTCCACCGTTCGTGCCATTCTTGCGCGTCCGTCTCGAGCTCGAGTGGCATGGTCAACCCTGTGACACAGTAGACGAGGGGGTCTTCGAAATTGCGCAGCAATGCCCGCAACCACTCTTTGTCGGGGCTGGCGTCGTCGTCGATGAAGGTGACAACCTCGTTCCTTGCCTCTCGAAGGGCTCTATTGCGGGCGACGTTCAAGCCAGGACAGTCCTCGCGCACATAACGGACGCGCGCGTATGAGTCAGCAATCTTGCGTGTAGCATCCGTTGAAGGGCAGTTATCAACAACCAAAAGTTCTTGCCCGTCGTCCGGCAAACACATTAGCCCATCGATACAGCGGCGCAGGTCATCGGGACGGTCTCGTGTACAGATCGCCACGGTCGCTGGCGGGGAGATGAAATCCGTGACCTTATTTTCATCCCAACCCAGGAAATCGTGAAGGCAGCGTTGCCAGATAGGCCAGCCCACGGAATCCGTCACTGCTGCTCGCAGTGCTTCCCCGCTGATTCTCCCCTGAATGATTGGGATGGATACCTGGCCCACCGGTCGTCCGCGAACCCGAAGCAGAGCCAAAGCGTGGCCGTAACTGCTCAAGCCTGTAACCTCGTGCGGCAGTTGGTCCACTTCAATATCTAAGATAGCTGCTGCCATAAGTGTGTTAACCGATCGTGGGTCGTGTTATTGGGTGTTCACGGGGAAAGCTATTTGCTTTGAGGTATTGTGAATATGTCATCGACATACAGGCGGTTGTAGAGCAGTGCCGACGTAATGACCATAAGCCTCGTATCCCGAATGCTTCGCATGGTGCTGATAACGAGACCCTATAAAATAAACTCGTTTCTCCAACGTGACTTCATCGCGAATACTACTGTGCAGCTTGATCATGTCAGCTAGCCGCTAGAGCCACGGTTTCAATTGGAAAGGAGTCAGGGCACGAGGCGCTCACATTCGACATCAAAGAGTAGCATCCTCCGGGGTGTTCAGTGATACTGCATAGCTTTCGAATCCGCTCAATACGCCTTACCGATCGGGGATAGGCCCCAATAATACCGACAACTCCCCCAATGTTCTGCCAGAACCATATCTGGTGGAAGGACATGTTTACCCCTTAACCTGGGCAGTATATCGCGCAAGTGGGAACCAAACCACCATATGCCAAGCCGGCGCAGATTGGCCCGTTGGGCGATGTCGCTTCTGTACGTTTTGCCGGCATAAGCCATAAGCCCTTGACCCCAGCTGCGAGAGTATTGACGCCGTAGCTGTTCATATTCTCTACGGTGCCTATAAAAACCCAACATTTCAGGCTCATAGATCAACGGACGCCCTGCCCGGACTACTCGATACAGCATATCTGTATCGCCACCACCGGGGAGAGACGGTCCAGTGTCCAAAGCTTCATCAAACCCTCCCAGCTCGAGCAATACCTGCCTCCGAAAAGCCATGTTACAGCCAGTGCCAACGTTTCCTCCTACGCATGGGTAAAAAAAATGGCCTGGTAGGGTTTGACCATAGCGGAACGTTTTAAAGCTTTTGTCAAAACCACCACGCTTTTCAAACAAAAGTTGGGCTTCCGTCTTGAGTTCCACGGGCAAAACGAGGCCAGTAAAAGCTGCTGTATCTGGGTGTTCAGCGATAGCCTTTTTGATGCCTCTCAATCAGTATCGATCAACAGTCACATCGTCATCAATGAAAGTTATGATCTCGCCGGTTGCTTCTTGGAGTGCCATATTGCAAGCAACATTCAGGCCAGGTTAGCTCTCTGACGTATCTTACTCCAGGAAGAGGAGCGATGAGTTTATTTGTCTGATCATCGGAGGGAGCATTACAATCACTAGAATCTCGAAAGCACCTTCCGAGTCAGCGCGCTGTAACCTCAGTAGTTGAGTCAGGCAGTTGGCAAGGTCTTGAGGATTGTTTTTGGTGCAAATCGCAACTGTCAGGGAGGGAAATAAGTCCAGAATATTGGGATCCTCCGGCTCCTCCCATTGCTTTTCCTCAATTAGTTGAGGTTTGACCCCGTCACTTATTAGTTGGGATAAATCTTTAGAAGAAAGTATGCTTCTTGCAGGGAGTTCTTTCATCAAAAAGCCGATAGGCCTGCCTTTCCATCGCACAATGAGGGCAATGCCTGTGTCACCCTCAGGAAATACCAGACTGGGTAGGGTTTGTGTAACCTCTATTTCATAGATGGTGTAGGGCACAGCAATTTACCTCATGTCTAAGTTTTAGAATAGTTCTGCCGGTTTCCCATCATTTGATATAGTTGGCTAAACTAACCACTAGATCATAATGTTTCAACATGCCACCCCAGTGCTATGTTCTAGAGAAAAGCTTCTCCCCTCTTCTCCTTATGGTGCTTACGACTACGGTTGGCAGCGCTTTGACTACTTCCTTGAGAGACATATTCCGTGGTTCAGCTTTGGCCTTGTACCTTTCCACCTCCGCAACGTAGTCCTCCGCCTTCTCCTTGTAGGCCCGCGTCTCGGCCTTGTACTTTTCCGCCTCTGCGATGTAATATTCCGCCTTCTCCTTGTGGGCTTGCGTCTCGGCCTTGTACTTTTCCGCCTCTGCGATGTAATATTCCGCCTTCTCCTTGTGGGCTTGCGTCTCGGCCTTGTACTTTTCCGCCTCTGCGATGTAATATTCGGCCTTCTCCCTATGGATTTTATATTTCTGTCTTACTTCTAGAAACAGCTTCGGGTGAACAATCGACAATAGATGTCTATTGGTACTTTCAAACTCTTTTCTTAGTACTAAATTACTCTCCAAATAGTTCTGCTGGATAAACATCAAGATATTCTGGATATACCAAAATTCCACATTATCATTGCGCCATATGTTCTTTCTTATAGGATCTAGTACCACATACCCTTCTTTCTCGAAGAGCCTCACCCAATACTCTGGCCACTGTTCATTGAGGTGATTTGTTCCTTCTTGGAACGGTATAGCGGCAGAAAAGAGAATAACGGGTCCAAGTCGTGTAAGCGAATTTACCAGCGTCCTTGCATATTTACGAGGCAGGTGTTCGGCAACTTCTAACGAAACAACCAAATCAAATTGCCTGTCTATTTTCAAAGGGTTTGTGAGGTCAACCGCCAGAAACTGCTCCTCCGGAATTTCCAGCATTCCTCTGTCTACGTAGTCACCATCTAACCCCAAAACGTCAGATACGCCGCATTCTTTGAATACCGATAACCAACTTCCAGAGCCACAACCAACGTCAATTACTGACCTTGGCTGGATCAATTCTAGAACTAAGGGAACAATTGCTTTTGCTGATTTTTGCGCACCCTTTCGGCGAGCCTCATAGAAATCCTCTGTATAGTCAGGTCGCATATAATTACCTTACACCACCGGTCGCATTAAACCAGCAGCCCACGATACCGAACGAACCGGCTGCCAGTGCGGCGTTGATAGTTCAATCACCTCGCCGGCCCTCGCCTAAACGTGCCGGTGAGCGCGGGAGGGAACTACTGTAGTTCAAGGTCGAGGACGGCAGTGGCCATCGTTCCTCGCCTCACGCAATACGCGTGCGCGCCGTTCTCCCCGCCGTGACGACCGACCAAACCGGACGGACCGAAACTACCCCGGCAATGTCATGCGGTATGGCGGGTCCGTCATCGAAGATGCGTAGGGGGTGCATCTGCCAGTGATAGTCGTACACATAATCCCAGTCGGGCGGATAAAGTCCGACATTGATGTAGTAACATCCGGCGCGTAGAGGGAGTTTCGGCAGGTGGCAACTCAAGGCCCCGCACTCCGCCAGAGGGCCGAAGGCTTCGCGCACCGACGGGATCGTCACCTCGAAACATTTGACGTGGGTGTCGCTATAGATGCCGAGGGTCAAGGCCATGTCCGGACGTGACTTGGTGAGGGAATATTCCAGCTCGATAGTCAGGGCGTCTCCGCTCCGGAGGCCCTCAAGAGGTTGGCCCTGAGGGTCACGGAGGTTCACCGCGTCGATGATCGCCTCGAGCGTCCCCTGCCGGCTCCCCTGCTCGACGACCCGGCTGAGGGATACGGTCCCCCCAGGGAGTTGAGCGGCGCGCTTTTCCGTCCGCTGACGCATGAGATCCGTGTAGCACTGGACCGCGCTCTCCGGGTCGCCCAGCATCACCGCGTGCCCTTCGTCTAGCACGAGTACGGCGTCGCAAAGGCTCCGGATTTGCCCGGCTTCATGGGAGGTGATGATCAAGGTTTTGCCCGCCGCCCGAAAGGCGGACAGTCTATCGAGGCACTTCTGCTGAAAACGCGAGTCGCCCACCGCCAAGACCTCGTCGAGCAGCAGGACGTCGGGATTAAAATGGATTGCGACGGCGAAGGCCAGCCGCAGATACATGCCGCTGGAGTAGGTGCGTACGGGTTGATCGATGAACTCCTCCAGCTCTGCAAAGGCAATAATCTCCTCTTGCTGCTCGTGGATCTGACGTTTCGTGAGACCGTTCAGGAGGCCGACGGTAATGATATTTTCACGCCCGGTTAAATCAGCATGGACCCCGCCCCCGAGCTCCAGCAAGCCACTGACATGGCCGAGGCGGTGGATTCTTCCGGAGGTGGGCCGTCCCAGGTTGCATAACAACCGCAGGAGCGTACTTTTGCCGGCCCCGTTATGTCCGATCACGCCGAGTACCTGCCCCCGTTCCACGGAAAAACTGACGTCGCGCAACGCCCATAACGCGCGCCGCCCTTCGCGGCGACCAGTCAGCCAATCGATGAGCGACGCCTGGAGCGTGGCCGGACGATTCCGCTGCAGGCGAAACCGTTTGGACACTGACTCTACCACCAGAACCTCGGCCATATGGCTCCAGTCTACAGGGCGTCGATCACGTTGTGTTGCTGGGTGCGGTACACCAAGTACCCGAGGCCGCACAGGGCCACACTTACGGCCCCGGTGAGGAGCAACAGCCCCCACTCCGGGGCCGCTCCGTAAAAAGTCACGGCCCGATAGCTCGTCACCATCACGGCCATGGGGTTGAGCATCAGCAGCATCTGATACTCCTCCGCGACCGCGTCGGGTCGGTAAAACACCGGGGTCAAGTAAAACAGTAAAGACACCACTATGCCCATAATGTGCTGCACATCGCGGTAAAACACGTTGAGAGTGGCAATGATCAAACTGAGGCCGATGGTGAGCAGTGACTGAATCAGCAGCAACAGCGGCAGCGCGAGAAGGGTCGAAGAGACGGGCCGGCTGTAGAAGAAGAGCATGCCGAATAAAATAGGGAGGCTCACCACAAAGGCGAGCAAATTGGAGAGTGTGTTGACCACGATGAGGAGCGCCCAAGGAAAATTGGGGCGCCGCAACAGATCGCGGTTGGTGAGGAAGAGGCCACCGGCGCCGATCAGACAACTGGCAAACCACGTCCACGGTAACAATCCGCTGAACACGAACGCCGGATACGCCTCGATCTCCAACGGGACAACTTTCTGAAAGACAAACACCAGGACCAATAACTGGGCGATCGGGAGCAACATCGACCAGAGGACGCCGAGCATCGATCCGGTGTAGCGGAGATAGAAATCCCGTCGCACCAAGTGCCAGGTCAGGTCGAAATAATAGGCCACTCTGCGCCCCCTGTGTCAATATAACGTGAGACAGATTCCGATCATGGCAAAGCGCCGGGCAGAGGCAATGACGACGGCCCCGCCGGCGTCGAATTTACCCAGCGAAGGAAGGATAGGACTTTCCACGCAGACTTTCAACCGGTGCGGTTGCGTCGCACGGGTCGGCCGGTGAGTGGGTGGTCCGCGCGGGGCGGTGAAGAGGGCGTTAGGGCTGGTCCGGGCCGGATTCTGCTTGGCTGTCGGGGCTGTGGGGTGACGCAAAGGCGAGCACCGGTGGCCGGACGCGAGTCCGCCGGTCTTCTGCTGTACGACATGCGCCAACAATCGCGCCCCCTCCGCACGGTGCAGGTCATGCTGCCCCACGCCCAAATATACATCCTGCCTGCGTAAACGCTCGCCCGATTCATCGCCGGGGAGACTCGCTATCGGTATGGATTCGGAGATCCCTCAGTATTGGTGTTCGATCCGACCGGCTTCCAGGATCACCTCACATTCAGGCAGGAACGTCCCCCCGGGCGCCGAACCCGTACTCCTCGGTGTAAGATATCTGAGCATTGGAAAAGCCCAGTTCCCTATACCATTCAACGATCTCCTCTTCGGAAAAACGATGCTGATACAGGGGAGAGAACATATCCGTCAAGTTCTGCATTTTCTCACGCCATGTAATTGTGTTTTTCTCCTTACCAAACAGATTAGTGATCGTGCGCTTGAAAATAAAGACCGGTAGCGCCAGCATATACAGGATATACTGGATTTGTATCGGAAGAGGCGACGTGATATTCTCTCGGATAAAGTTGTAGAGGCGCATCTTAGCCTTGTCCCGCGGGTGGTGACGGTCGTCAATCGGATGATACATCCAGACGAAAAACCTCCCGCCCGGCTTCAAGGGAGGTTTCAGCGCCTTGAAGCCCGCTTTTGCATCGGGCAGCGCCACGAGCACGCCGCCACAGTAGGCGTAGTCAACAGACTTGTCCTTCACGGGTGGCTCCAGAACCGAGCCTTGGATGAAATGAACGAAAGGACTCGTGTTGGCCACGTACGCTTGCTCTATGCCGAAGGCCAAGTCAAGCGCTACGACTTCCATGCCGAATGACCGCGCCAAGGCCATCGAAAGCAGCCCACTGCCGCACCCGGCATCGAAGATGAGCCTGCCTGCGAGATCCTTGGGCTCGGCGCCAAGCCCTTTCAAGAACAAGTTCTTTCTATACTCAATGTCTTGGCCCCAGTTTCTCTCCCCAAATCGGAACATCTTCCACTCCAGAGAAAAGGTTTCCTGGTTCTTCCTTAACCAGCCAGCCATGTCGTTCGAGAGGAAGCGGGGTATCCGCCACGTATCGGAACGCGGTGGCCGGATTCTGACACGAGCTCCCCCTCTATGATCTCCTTCGAGTAGCACTTTGCGCAGTCGACGGGTGTCACATTGGCCTGCTGCACTGGACAGTTCCGAAGGCCACAGTAGGTGCTACACGGTACCGCGGTCAAGCTGACGCTGACCGGCGCTTCCTTGATGGTCAATCTTTCTCCTAACTTGAGTTGACTTCCGTCGGCTACGTCTTTCAATAAGTCCAATAGTCTGTATTTCACGTCACCTCCAGCTGCTTGAATCGCCTGCGCGCAAGCAAAGTCAGGGCCATCGCCGCCCCGCACAGTTGGTGCTTTGCCACTACCTTACCGGCTGCTTCAGTCAGCCCGACCCGAGCTTACGTTACGTTGTCCCACATTCGCGCACAGTTTAGCAGCGCCTTGTTGTTTTGGAAATAGGTGACTAACGATCGCTCATAGGTAGGATCTTATAAGTATATGATCTATAAAGACTACTAACTCGGGGAACTTTTAGGCCTCCCCGCGATCTGATCAACTTTGATCGGAAAATCAAGATGATCGGGGAGGGGAGG
>Ga0136614_10001018_pt1 | contig 15743 bp, 11 predicted proteins | sample AntDrymUQ2792106_2_FD_106643 | JGI IMG/M metagenome (GOLD analysis project Ga0136614, IMG submission 106643) | Polar desert sand microbial communities from Dry Valleys, Antarctica - metaG UQ279 (21.06) | ecosystem: Environmental > Terrestrial > Soil > Desert | place: Antarctica: Dry Valley... | reverse complement strand
TCAGGATGGTTGGCACTGCGTGCCACGTCTGGCGTTTTGGGCCAGCTCAGCCGCTCACCTGCGGCGCGCCTTACGGTCGTCCTTGATGTGGCCGCGGAAGGTCCGGGTCGGGGCGAACTCGCCCAACTTGTGTCCGACCATCGACTCGGTCACGAACACCGGCACATGCTTGCGGCCGTCGTGCACCGCGATGGTGTGCCCGAGCATGTCCGGGATGATCGTCGACCGGCGCGACCAGGTCTTGATCACGCTCTTCTTGCCCGACTCGTTCAACGTGTCCACCTTCTTGAGCAGGTGATCGTCGACGAACGGGCCCTTCTTCAGGCTACGTGGCATTAGCTTCTCTCATCCCCTGCGCTCAGCGCTTCTTGCGCCGGCGTCGGACGATCATCTTGTCGCTGGGCTGGCCCTTGCGGCGGGTGCGGCCCTCTGGCTTGCCGGCCGGGTTGACCGGGTGACGGCCACCGGAGGTCTTGCCCTCGCCACCACCGTGCGGGTGGTCGACCGGGTTCATGGCCACACCACGGACGGTCGGGCGCTTGCCCTTCCACCGCATCCGGCCGGCCTTACCCCAGTTGATGTTGCCCTGCTCGGCGTTGCCGACCTCGCCGACGGTCGCCCGGCAGCGCACGTCGACGTTGCGGATCTCCCCGGACGGCATCCGCAGCTGGGCGTACGGACCGTCCTTGGCCACCAGCTGCACGCTCGCCCCGGCCGAGCGGGCGATCTTGGCACCGCCACCAGGTCGGAGCTCGATGGCGTGCACCACGGTGCCCGTCGGGATGTTGCGCAGCGGCAGGTTGTTGCCGGGCTTGATGTCGGCCTTCGGGCCGTTCTCCACCGTGTCGCCCTGGCGCAGCTTCTCCGGCGCGATGATGTAGCGCTTCTCGCCGTCGAGGTAGTGCAGCAGCGCGATGCGGGCGGTGCGGTTGGGGTCGTACTCGATGTGCGCGACCTTGGCCGGCACCCCGTCCTTGTCCGCCCGCCGAAAGTCGATCAGCCGGTACGCCCGCTTGTGGCCACCACCCTTGTGCCGGGTGGTGATGCGGCCGTGCACGTTGCGACCGCCGCGACCGTGCAGCGGCCGGACCAATGACTTCTCCGGCTCGGAGCGGGTCAGCTCAGCGAAGTCGGCGACGCTGGAGCCGCGCCGGCCGGGTGTGGTCGGCTTGTACTTGCGGATACCCATTTTGCTCGCCTCCTCAGCTCGCCGGTCCGCCGAACACGTCGATCGTCTTGCTCTCCAGGGAGAGCGTGACGATCGCGCGCCTGGTGTTCTTGCGCTTGCCATAACCGGTCCGGCTGCGCTTGCGCTTGCCGGGACGGTTGAGTGTGTTGACGCTGACGACCTTGACCCCGAACACCTTCTCGACGGCGATCTTGATCTGGGTCTTGTTCGCGTCCGGGTGCACCAGGAAGGTGTACTGGCGCTCCTCGAGCAGGCCGTAGCTCTTCTCCGAGACTACCGGCGAGATCAGCACGTCACGCGGATCGGGGATCACTGCTTCTTCTCCTTCGCCGCTGAACGCTGCGACGGCGGCAGCTGGAAGCCGGCGGCCTTCGCGTCCTTCTCGGTGGCGAACCAGACCTCGGCGACCGTCCGCTTGTAGGCGGACGTGCCGGGCAGGTGATACAGCATCGAGGACGCGTTGCCCTTGATCGGGAAGCCCTCGGGCTCGCCACCGTCGGGCAGCGGCTCGTGGCTACCTGCGCCGTGCGGGCCTTCGGCCGGGGCCTTGGCAACCCGAGCCTTGGCCGGCGCCTTCGCGGCCGCCTTGGACTCTGCCGCCTTCGGCTCTGCCGCCTTCGGCTCTGCCTTGGGCTCGGCCTTGGCGGCGGCTGCCTTGGAAGCGGCCTTGGTGGTGCTCTTCGCGGCGGCCTTCGGCTCGGCGGCGGCCTCGACCGCTTCCACCTTGACCGCCTTGGCAGCAGCGGGCTTGGCGGCTCGCGGTGCGGCTTTCTTGGCCGCCGGTTTGGTCGGGGCGTCGGTGTCAGTGGCGTCGCTGCCGAGCCACCCACGCGTCGCCATCGCGAGGAAGGCGTTCAGCGCCTCGGTGGTGAACACCACGTCCTCGCTGACCAGGACGTCATAGGTGTTGAGCTGGTCGGGCGCGATGACGTGCACGTTGGGCAGGTTGCGCAGGCTCAGCCAGGCGACCTGGTCCTCGCGGCTGATCACCACGAGCACCCTCGGCCGATCGGTCAGCGCTGCGACGACCGTGCGGGCCGACTTCGTGGACGGCGTCTGGTCATCGACCACTCCGGAGATGACGTGTACCCGGCCGGAGCGGGCCCGGTCCGAGAGCGCGCTGCGTAGTGCGGCCGCCTTCATCTTCTTCGGCGTCTTCTGGCTGTAGTCGCGGGGATGCGGGCCGTGCGCGATACCGCCGCCGGCGAACTGCGGCGAGCGGATCGAGCCCTGACGTGCCCGGCCGGTGCCCTTCTGCCGGTAGGGCTTACGGCCACCGCCGCGGACGTCGCCGCGAGTCTTGGTGGAGTGCGTGCCCTGCCGTGCGGCGGCCAGCTGGCCGATCACGACCTGGTGCATCAGCGGCATGTTGGCCGCGACGTCGAACACCTCGGCGGGGAGCTCGACGCTGCCGTCGGTGCCACCGCCAGGCGTGCGGACCTTGATCTTCGTGCTCATGCCGGCACACCGCCCTTCGCCGCCGTCTTGACCAGGACGAGGCCACCCTTGCGGCCCGGTACCGCGCCCTTGATCAGCAGCAGTCCCGCCTCGGCATCGACCCGGTGCACCGTCAGGCTCTGCACGGTCACCCGCTCGTTGCCCATCCGGCCGGGCATCTTGATGCCCTTGAACACCCGGCCGGGGGTAGCGCAGGCACCGATCGAGCCGGGCGAGCGGTGCTTGCGCTGAGTGCCATGGCTGGCGGATAGGCCCTTGAACCCGTGCCGCTTCATCACGCCCGCGGTGCCCTTGCCCTTGCTCGTACCGACCACGTCGACCAACGCGCCGCTGGCGAACAGCTCCGCTGTGATCTCCTGGCCGACCTCGTACTCGCCGGCGTCGGCGGTGCGCAGCTCCACGAGGTGGCGCCGCGGGGTGATCCCGGCCTTGGTGAAGTGGCCGGTCTTGGGCTTGTTCACCTTGCGCGGGTCGATGGCCCCGTAGGCGATCTGCACCGCGGAGTAGCCGTCGTTCTCCGGCGTGCGGATCTGCGTGACCACGCACGGACCGGCCGCCACGACGGTCACCGGCACGATCCGGTTGTTCTCGTCGAAGACCTGGGTCATCCCGAGCTTGGTGCCCAGGATGCCCTTGATCTGCTTCTCGGTATCAACAGACATGCTTGCCGGCCTCACTGGATGTTGACGTCGACGCTGGCCGGTAGGTCGATGCGCATCAGCGCGTCCACCGTCTTCGGCGTCGGGTCGAGGATGTCGATGAGCCGCTTATGGGTGCGCATCTCGAAATGCTCGCGCGAGTCCTTGTACTTGTGCGGCGAGCGGATGACGCAGTACACGTTCTTCTCGGTCGGCAGCGGCACCGGCCCGACCACCCGTGCACCGGTGCGCGTGACGGTCTCGACGATCTTGCGCGCGGACGCGTCGATCGCCTCGTGGTCGTAGGCCTTGAGCCTGATGCGGATCTTCTGTCCCGCCATGTCGTCCTCTTCTTCTAGCCCTGCTGTAACCGCTGCGTCCTGGTAATGCCGCCCTGCCGACGAGCGTGCTCGTCGACGGCGCCGAGCCGTCTGTCCCGGCGTTGTCGTTGTCGTCGGTCAAGGTCGGTCCGGTCCACGAGGTCGGGCGTGTCGCTAGCCCGTCGCAGACCGGTCCCCGGAGCGCATCCGTCCGGAGGGGCTGCCAGACCCAGAGCGCCCGGCCGAAGAGGCCGGTCACACCAGGCCGCTCGTGCCGGGGGGCGACCGGCTTCGCAGCCAATCGCCCCTCGGCGAGCAACCAGTCAAGTTTGCCACACCGGGGTGCGGCATCCCAAACCGGGGGTCTTACTTATTGATCTTGGTTACCCGGCCGGCGCCGACGGTGCGGCCACCCTCCCGAATCGCGAAGCGGAGACCTTCCTCCATCGCGATCGGCTGGATAAGTGCGACCGACATCTCGGTGTTGTCGCCGGGCATGACCATCTCGGTGCCGCCGGGCAGTGTCACCACGCCGGTCACGTCGGTGGTCCGGAAGTAGAACTGCGGCCGGTAGTTGTTGAAGAACGGCGTGTGCCGGCCACCCTCGTCCTTGGACAGGATGTAGACGTTCGCCTCGAACTCGGTGTGTGGAGTGACCGAGCTCGGCTTCACGACGACCATGCCGCGCTCGACATCCTCGCGCTTGGTGCCACGAAGCAGCAGGCCCACGTTGTCGCCAGCGCGGCCCTCGTCGAGCAGCTTGCGGAACATCTCGACGCCGGTGATGGTCGTCGAGAACGACTTCTCCCGGATGCCGACGATCTCCATCGTCTCGTTGACCTTGACGATGCCGCGCTCGACCCGGCCGGTCACGACCGTGCCGCGACCGGTGATGGTGAACACGTCCTCCACCGGCATCAGGAACGGCTTGTCGATCTCGCGCACGGGCTCCGGGACGTTGTCGTCCACGGCGTCCATGAGCTCGAGCACCTTGGCGCCCCACTCGGCGTCGCCCTCTAGCGCCTTGAGCGCCGAGACACGCACGATCGGCAGGTCGTCGCCGGGGAACTCCTGGCTGCTGAGCAGCTCACGAACCTCCAGCTCGACCAGCTCCATGATCTCCTCGTCGTCGACCATGTCAGCCTTGTTCAGAGCGACGACGATGTAGGGCACGCCGACCTGGCGCGCGAGCAACACGTGCTCGCGCGTCTGCGGCATCGGACCGTCGGTCGCCGCGACCACCAGGATCGCCCCGTCCATCTGGGCTGCGCCGGTGATCATGTTCTTGATGTAGTCGGCGTGACCGGGGCAGTCCACGTGCGCGTAGTGCCGCTTCTCGGTCTGGTACTCGACGTGCGCGATGGAGATGGTGATACCGCGTGCCTTCTCCTCGGGCGCCTTGTCGATCTGGTCGAACGCCGATGCCTCGTTGAGGTCGGGGTACTTGTCGTGCAGAACCTTGGTGATGGCCGCCGTCAGCGTGGTCTTGCCATGGTCAATGTGACCAATAGTGCCGATGTTGACGTGCGGCTTGGTCCGCTGGAACTTCGCCTTCGCCACTGGTGGATCCTCCTGGACTTGTTTCCTGTCATGTCCGCCGTGCTGACGGCAGGTCTGGTTGTTGTCAGGTTCGGCTCGGCGACGCTACTCGCACACGAAATGTGCCTGTCACCTGGCCGTCCTTGCTCTCGGTCATTCGCCCGTCGCCTTCGCGATATCCGACTTCTCGACTCCGGGCTCGCTCCGCGCCTCGCTACGCTCGATGCTCACTCGCCCGTCGCCTTCGCGATGATCTCCTTGGCGACGTTCGTCGGGACCTCGGCGTAGCGGTCGAACTGCATGCTGTAGCTCGCCCGACCCTGGGTCCGGGAGCGCAGGTCGCCGACGTAGCCGAACATCTCCGACAACGGCACCAGCGCCTGGACGATGCGCGAGCCACTGCGCTCACTCATCGCCTGGATCTGGCCCCGTCGGGAGTTCAGGTCGCCGATCACCTCGCCCATGTACTCCTCGGGCGTGGTGACCTCGACGGCCATCATCGGCTCGAGCAGCGCCGGGCTGGCTTGCCGAGCGGCCTCCTTGAGCGCCATCGACCCCGCCACCCGGAAGGCCATCTCCGAAGAGTCGACCTCGTGGTAGGAGCCGTCGACGAGCGTCAGCTTCAGCCCGACAAGTGGGTAACCGGCCAGCACGCCGTACTGCATGGCGTCCTGGGCGCCGGCGTCGACCGACGGGATGTACTCCCGCGGGATCCGGCCACCGGTGACCTTGTTGTCGAACTCGTAGAGCGCACCGTCGGTGGACTGCAGCGGCTCGAGGTTGATGACAACCTTGGCGAACTGGCCGGAACCGCCGGTCTGCTTCTTGTGCACGTGGGTGTGCTTGAGCACCGGGCGACGGATCGTCTCGCGGTAGGCAACCTCGGGCTTGCCGATGTTGGCCTCGACCTTGAAGTCGCTGCGCATGCGGTTGACCAGCACCTCGAGGTGCAGCTCACCCATGCCGGCGATGATCGTCTGACCGGTCTCGTCGTCCAGCTTGACCTGGAACGTCGGGTCCTCTTCGGCCAGCTTCTGGATCGCCGTGCTCAGCTTCTCCTGGTCGGCCTTGGTCTTCGGCTCGACCGCAACCTGGATCACCGGGTCCGGGAAGGTCATCGACTCCAGGACGATCGGCGCCTGCGGGTCGCTCAGCGTCTCGCCCGTCGTCGTGTCCTTCAGACCGATCACCGCGTAGATGTGGCCGGCGAGGGCCTCGTCGACCGGGTTCTCCTTGTTGGCGTGCATCTGGAAGAGCTTCCCGATGCGCTCCTTGCGCTCCTTGGTCGAGTTCATCACCGCGGAGCCTGCGGCGACCCGGCCCGAGTACACCCGGACGTAGGTCAGCTTGCCGAAGAACGGGTGCGCGGCGATCTTGAACGCGAGCGCGGCGAACGGCTCGTCGGTCGACGGCCTGCGGAAGGCCGGCGTCTCGCCGTCGGGCAGCGTGCCCTCGACCGGCGGGACGTCCAGCGGCGACGGCAGGTAGTCGATCACGGCGTCGAGCATGGGCTGCACGCCCTTGTTCTTGTACGCCGAGCCGCACAGCACCGGGTAGGCGCTGCGGTCGTTCACGATCTTGCGGATGCCGCGCTTGATCTGCTCGACAGTGAGCTCCTCGCCGCCGAGGTAGGCCTCCATCAGAGCGTCGTCGGTCTCGGCGACGGCCTCGAGCAGCTTCTCCCGGTACTCGGCTGCCTGCTCGGCAAGCTCCGCCGGGATCTCCTCGATGGTGTAGTCCTCGCCGATCGCGACCTCGCCGCGCCAGGTGAGTGCGCGCATGTTGACGAGGTCGACGACCCCGATGAACTCGCTCTCCGAGCCGATCGGCAGCTGCAGCGGCAGCGGCAGCGCGCCGAGGCGCTCCTGGATGGTCCGCACGGTGAAGAAGAAGTCCGCACCGAGCTTGTCCATCTTGTTGACGAAACAAATGCGCGGGACGTCGTACTTGGTGGCCTGCCGCCAGACCTGCTCGGACTGCGGCTCCACACCCTCCTTGCCGTCGAAGACGGCAACGGCGCCGTCGAGCACGCGCAGGGACCGCTCCACCTCCACGGTGAAGTCGACGTGGCCCGGCGTGTCGATGATGTTGATCTGGTGGTCTTTCCAGAAGCAGGTGATGGCGGCCGAGGTGATCGTGATGCCGCGCTTCTGCTCCTCCTCCATCCAGTCCATCGTCGCCGCGCCGTCGTGCACCTCGCCGATCTTGTAGTTGATCCCGGTGTAGTACAGGATCCGCTCGGTCGTGGTGGTCTTGCCCGCGTCGATATGCGCCATGATCCCGATGTTGCGGACCTTGGCGAGGTCTGTCAGCACGTCGCGTGCCACAGTCGTACTCCGCTTCTTGGGTGGGGCGGTCTTCGGTCAGCTGGTGGAGCGGGATGTAGGGCCCGTCACCACCGGTAGTGGGCGAAGGCCTTGTTGGACTCCGCCATCTTGTGGGTGTCCTCGCGCCGCTTGACGCTGGCACCCAGTCCGTTGCTCGCGTCGAGCAGCTCGTTCATGAGCCGTTCGACCATGGTCTTCTCGCGGCGCTGCTTGGCGAAGGACACCAGCCAACGCAGCCCCAGCGTGGTAGAGCGGCCGGGCTTGACCTCGATCGGAACCTGGTAGGTAGCGCCGCCGACCCGGCGGCTCTTGACCTCGATGGCGGGCTTGACGTTGTCCAAAGCCCGCTTGAGCGTCACCACAGGGTCGGTGCCGGTCTTGTCCCGGCACCCTTCCATCGCACCATAAACAATGCGTTCGGCCAGCGATTTCTTCCCGGCCTGCAGCACCTTGTTCACCAGCTGGGTGACCAGCGGGGAGCTGTAGACGGGATCGGAGACCAACGGCCGCTTGGGGGCCGGACCTTTGCGTGGCATCAGCCCTTCTCCTTCTTCGCGCCGTAGCGGCTGCGCGCCTGCTTACGGCCCTTCACGCCTTGGGTGTCCAGTGATCCGCGCACGATCTTGTAGCGCACGCCGGGGAGGTCCTTCACGCGGCCACCGCGCACGAGCACGATGGAGTGCTCCTGCAGGTTGTGGCCCTCGCCGGGGATGTACGCGGTCACCTCGACCGCGCTGGTCAGCCGGACCCGAGCCACCTTGCGCAACGCCGAGTTCGGCTTCTTCGGCGTGGTTGTATAGACGCGCGTGCAGACCCCGCGGCGCTGGGGGCTTCCCTTGAGCGCTGCGGTCTTGGTCTTGGTGACCTTGTCCGTACGGCCCTTGCGGACCAGCTGCTGGATCGTGGGCATGAACCGGTGCTTCTTCCTCGTGCTCGCTGTGTCTGCTTTGTGTTCTCGTGCCGGCCGACCGGCAATCCGGCCTTCCGTCCCCCGCGGTCGGGCGTGTCGCGCCCCGAACGCTCCGCGGAGCGGGCCGGGGAAGCCCGTCCAGATCGTTCGAGGGAGGCCCGCGTCGGGGCGTTCGCCAGCACTATCGGCTAGTACCGGTGACCGTCAGGCACGCGGAGCAGGCCCGACCTGCGTCGAGCCCAAGACCAAAGGGTACCCGCCCCGCTTCGAGAGGGTCAAAACGGGGTCCCCGGTCGACAGTCTTCGTTGCAGGCAGCCTGCCTGAAGAACATCGTCGTCCGCAAGCACCTACTACTTCAACAACCGCGCGCCGCCACCTCTCCCGCCGACCGGCCGCGACGGAACCGCCGCCGAGCTGGATGCATCGCAAGGCCGCAGCCGCCAGGCGCCCACTGCGCGGCGACTGCCGCTGAGCGGGATGGATGGCAAGGCCGCAGGACGCGACGCGTGTTGACACACGCGAGCGTCCGAGAACGCAGCCAGCCGCCCGCTCAGCGGCAGTCAGCGGAATTCGCGACCGAAGTCGTAGTCGTCAAGCGGAACGGCCGCACCGGTGCCTGCGCCGAACACGTCGGGCGCGTAGTACCCGTCGTCGTAGCTCGGCAGGGCGTAGGCGGCCGCGCGGGCCTCCTCGGTGGGCTGCACCTGGATGTTGCGGTAGCGGTTGATCCCGGTCCCGGCAGGGATCAGCTTGCCGATGATGACGTTCTCCTTCAGCCCGACCAGCTGGTCGCGCTTCCCGTTGATCGCCGCATCGGTGAGGATCCGCGTGGTCTCCTGGAACGACGCCGCGGACAGCCACGACTCCGTCGCCAGCGAGGCCTTGGTGATCCCCATCAGCACCGGACGGCCCGAGGCCGGCTCGCCACCCTCGGCGACGACCCGCCGGTTCACCGACTCGAAGTCGGCCCGGTCGATCAGGCCACCGGGCAGGAACTCCGTGGAGCCCGAGTCGATGATGGTCACCCGGCGGAGCATCTGCCGGACGATCACCTCGACGTGCTTGTCGTGGATGTCCACGCTCTGCGTGCGGTACACCTTCTGCACCTCACGCACCAGGTGCAGCTGCACCTCGCGCGGGCCCATGACTCGCAGCACCTCGTGCGGGTCGGCCGTGCCTTCCAGCATCAGCTGACCCACGTACACGTGGTCGCCGTCGGCGAGCGGACGCTCCTCGCCGTCGACGGTGGTCATCGCCAGCCACTGCCGCTTGGACAGCTTCTCGTAGACGATCTCCTCGGCCCCGTCGTCGGGGATCAGCGTGATCTTCCAGAACTTCTCGCTGTCCTCGATGCGGATCCGGCCGTCGACGTCGGCGATGGGCGCCTTGCCGCGGGGCACGCGTGCCTCGAAGAGCTCCTGCACACGCGGCAGGCCCGTCGTGATGTCGTCCCCGGCAACCCCGCCGGTGTGGAAGGTACGCATCGTGAGCTGGGTACCCGGCTCACCGATCGACTGCGCCGCCACGATGCCGACCGCCTCGCCGACGTCCACCAGCTTGCCGGTGGCCATCGAGCGGCCGTAGCACATCGCGCAGATGCCGGTACCCGAAGCGCAGGTCAGCGGGCTGCGGACCTTGATGCTCTCGATGCCGGCCTCGACCAGGGCGATCAGCGCCGGGTCACCGAGGTCGTCGCCACGGGCGACGATCAGGGTGCCGTCCGGACCCTTGACGTCCTCTGCAGAGCAGCGGGCGTAGATGCTGGTCCGGATGTGGCGGTGCGTCAGCACCGAATCGTCCGAGCCGATCTCCGTCACCGGCATGGAGACGCTGCGCTCGGTGCCGCAGTCGACCTCGCGGACGATCACGTCCTGCGAGACGTCCACCAGTCGCCGGGTCAGGTACCCGGAGTCCGCCGTCCGCAGCGCGGTGTCGGCGAGACCCTTGCGGGTGCCGTGCGTGGAGATGAAGTACTCCAGCACCGACAGGCCCTCACGGAAGTTGGCCTTGATCGGACGGGGGATGTACTCGCCCTTGGGGTTGGCCACCAGACCACGCATACCGGCGAGCTGCCGGACCTGGGTCATGTTGCCCGCCGCGCCCGACCGGACGATCAGCGGGATGGGGTTGTCCTCGGGGAAGTTCTCCTCCATGGCCTTGGCCACCTCTTCGGAGGCCTTGTTCCAGATCTTGACCATCTCGTCGTTGCGCTCTTTGTGCGACAGGGCGCCGCGCTGGTAGCGCTTGTTGACCTGCTCGGCCTTGGCCTCGAAGCCGTCGAGGATCTCCTGCTTGTTGGGCGGGACCACGACATCGTCGATCGCCAGGGTCACCCCGGAGCGGGTGGCCCAGTAGAAGCCGGCGTCCTTGAGCCGGTCCAGCGTCTGCGCGACCTCGGTCATCGAGTACCGCTCGGCCAGGTCGTTGATGATCCCGGCCTGACGCTTCTTGGGCAGCGCGTCGTTGATGAACGCGTAGTCCGCCGGCAGCAGCTCGTTGAACAGCACCCGGCCCAACGTGGTGTCGGCCAGCCACGGCTCGCCCGGCTGCCAGCCGCGCTCGGCGAGCTCGACCTGGACGTCCTCGGGCGGCACGACGCCGGTCAGCCGGATCTTCACCGGAGCCTGCAGGTCGAGCACGCCACGGTCGTAGGCCATGATCGCCTCGGCCGGCGAGGAGAATGCCTGGCCCTCGCCCTTCTTGGCGCCGTCACGCAGCCGGGTCAGGTGGTACAGCCCGGTGACCATGTCCAGTCGAGGCATGGCCAGCGGCCGCCCGGACGCCGGCGAGAGGATGTTGTTGCTCGACAGCATCAGGATGCGGGCCTCGGCCTGCGCCTCGGCCGACAGCGGCAGGTGCACCGCCATCTGGTCACCGTCGAAGTCGGCGTTGAACGCCTCACACACCAGCGGGTGCAGCTGGATCGCCTTGCCCTCCACCAGCTGCGGCTCGAAGGCCTGGATACCCAGCCGGTGCAGCGTCGGCGCCCGGTTGAGCAGCACCGGGTGCTCGGCGATGACCTCTTCCAGCACGTCCCACACCTGCGGGCGGCCACGCTCGACCATCCGCTTGGCGGACTTGATGTTCTGTGCGTGGTTGAGGTCGACCAGCCGCTTCATCACGAACGGCTTGAACAGCTCCAGCGCCATCTGCTTGGGCAGGCCGCACTGGTGCAGCTTGAGCTGCGGGCCGACCACGATGACCGAACGGCCAGAGTAGTCGACACGCTTGCCGAGCAGGTTCTGGCGGAACCGGCCCTGCTTGCCCTTGAGCAGGTCGGACAGCGACTTGAGCGGGCGGTTGCCCGGTCCGGTGACCGGACGGCCACGGCGGCCGTTGTCGAACAGCGCGTCGACGGCCTCCTGCAGCATCCGCTTCTCGTTGTTGACGATGATCTCGGGCGCGCCGAGGTCGATGAGCCGCTTGAGCCGGTTGTTCCGGTTGATCACTCGGCGGTACAGGTCGTTGAGGTCGGAGGTCGCGAAGCGGCCACCGTCGAGCTGCACCATCGGCCGCAGGTCCGGCGGGATCACCGGCACGCAGTCCAGCACCATGCCCAGCGGGCTGTTGCGGGTGGCCTGGAACGCGGCCACCACCTTGAGCCGCTTGAGCGCCCGCAGCTTCTTCTGACCCTTGCCGCTGCGGATCGTCTCGCGCAGGTTGTCGGCCTCGGCGTCGATGTCGAAGCCCTGGAGCAGCTTCTGGATCGCCTCGGCACCCATCGCGCCGGTGAAGTAGTCGCCGTAGCGGTCGTAGAGCTCGCGGTAGAGGCCCTCGTCGGCGATGAGCTGCTGGACGTCCAGCTTAACGAAGGTCGTCCAGATCTCCTCGAGACGGTCGAGCTCGCGCTGCGCACGGTCGCGCAGCTGGCGCATCTCGCGCTCGCCGCCCTCCTTGACCTTGCGACGGACGTCGCTCTTGGCACCCTCGGCCTCGAGCTCGGCGAGGTCGGCCTCCAGCTTCTGGGCCCGCTCCTCCATGTCCGCGTCACGCCGCTGCTCGACCCGCTTACGCTCGACGTTGATCTCGTTCTCAAGCGTGCTCAGGTCGTTGTGGCGCTGCTCGGTGTTGACCGCGGTGATGACGTATGCCGCGAAGTAGATGATCTTTTCGAGATCCTTCGGAGCCAGGTCGAGCAGGTACCCGAGCCGGCTGGGCACACCCTTGAAGTACCAGATGTGCGTGACCGGAGCGGCCAGCTCGATGTGACCCATCCGCTCGCGACGCACCTTGGCGCGGGTTACCTCCACGCCGCAGCGCTCGCAGATGATCCCCTTGAAGCGCACCCGCTTGTACTTGCCGCAGTAGCACTCCCAGTCCCGGGTGGGACCGAAGATCTTCTCGCAGAACAGCCCGTCCTTTTCCGGCTTCAGGGTCCGGTAGTTGATCGTCTCGGGCTTCTTGACCTCACCGAACGACCACTGCCGAATGTCCTCGGCAGTGGCCAGCCCGATGCGTAGCTCGTCGAAGAAATTGACGTCGAGCACGTAGTGTCCTCAATCCTCTTCAGTAGCAGCTAGTTCACTCAGCTAGTTCACTACGTCGTCGACCGACGGTGACTCATCGCGGGACAGGTTGATACCGAGGTTGGCCGCAGCCCGTTCAAGGTCCTCGTCGTCGGTGTCGCGCATCTCGATCGCCGCTCCGTCGGAGGACAGAACCTCGACGTTCAGGCACAGAGACTGCAGCTCCTTGAGCAACACCTTGAACGATTCGGGGATTCCCGGCTCCGGGATGTTCTCCCCCTTGACGATCGCCTCGTACACCTTGACCCGTCCAAGCACGTCGTCGGACTTGATCGTCAGCAGCTCCTGCAACGTGTATGCCGCGCCGTAGGCCTGCATGGCCCAGCACTCCATCTCGCCGAAGCGCTGGCCACCGAACTGCGCCTTACCGCCCAGCGGCTGCTGCGTGATCATCGAGTACGGCCCGGTCGAGCGAGCGTGGATCTTGTCGTCGACCAGGTGCAGCAGCTTGAGGATGTACATGTAGCCCACTGCCACCGGGTACGGGTACGGCTCACCGGAGCGGCCGTCGTGGAGCTGGGCCTTGCCGTTGGCGCCGACCATTCGCTCGCCGTCGCGGTTGGGCAGGGTGACCCCCAGCAGCCCGGTGATCTCGTCCTCCTTGGCACCGTCGAAGACCGGTGTGGCCGTGTTGGTACCGGCCGGGGCCTCCATCAGGTCCTCGGGGAAGCGCTCGGCCCAATCCGGAGTGCCCTCGACCTTCCAGCCGCTCCTGGCGATCCATCCGAGGTGGGTCTCCAGGATCTGGCCGATGTTCATCCGGCGGGGCACACCGTGGGTGTTCAGCACGATGTCCACCGGCGTGCCGTCGGGCATGAACGGCATGTCCTCGACGGGCAGGATCTTGCCGATCACGCCCTTGTTGCCGTGCCGCCCGGCGAGCTTGTCGCCGTCGGAGATCTTGCGCTTCTGCGCCACGTACACCCGGACCAGCTCGTTGACGCCCGGCGGCAGCTCGTCCTCGTCGTCCCGGCTGAACACCCGGATGCCGATGACCTTGCCGTTCTCGCCGTGCGGAACCTTGAGGCTGGTGTCGCGGACCTCGCGGGCCTTCTCACCGAAGATCGCCCGCAGCAGCCGCTCCTCCGGCGTCAGCTCGGTCTCGCCCTTGGGCGTGACCTTGCCGACCAGGATGTCGCCTGGCTGCACCTCGGCACCGATCCGAATGATCCCGCGCTCGTCGAGGTCCGCGAGGACCTCCTCGGAGACGTTCGGGATGTCCCGGGTGATCTCCTCGGCACCGAGCTTGGTGTCGCGGGCGTCGATCTCGTGCTCCTCGATGTGGATCGAGGTGAGCACGTCGTCCTGCACCAGGCGCTGGCTCAGGATGATCGCGTCCTCGTAGTTGTGACCCTCCCACGGCATGATCGCCACGAGCAGGTTCTTGCCGAGCGCCATCTCACCGTCATCGGTGCACGGCCCGTCGGCGATCACCTGGCCGACCTCCACCCGGTCGCCTTCGGCGACGACAGGCTTCTGGTTGGTGCAGGTGCCCTGGTTGGAGCGACGGAACTTGTGCAGCCGGTAGGTGCGGCGGCTGGCGTCGTCGGCCATCACGGTGATGAAGTCGGCGCACAGCTCCTCGACCACACCGGCCTTCTCGGCCACCACGACGTCGCCGGCGTCCACCGCGGCGCGCAGCTCCATGCCGGTGCCCACGAGCGGCGACTCGCTGCGCAGCAGCGGAACCGCCTGACGCTGCATGTTCGCACCCATCAGGGCGCGGTTCGCGTCGTCGTGCTCGAGGAACGGGATCATCGCCGTCGCGACCGAGACCATCTGCCTCGGCGAGACGTCCATATAGTCCACGCCGGTCGGCGGGATGTAGTCGACCTCGCCACCCTTGCGCCGCACCAGCACCCGGTCCTCGGCGAAGTGACCGTCGTCCTTCAGCGGAGCGTTGGCCTGCGCGATGACGTGCCGGTCCTCCTCGTCCGCGGTCAGGTAGTCGATCTGCTCGGTGACCGTGCCCTCGGTGACCTTGCGGTACGGCGTCTGGATGAAGCCGAACGGGTTGACCCGCGCGAAGGTCGACAACGAGCCGATCAGGCCGATGTTCGGGCCCTCCGGGGTCTCGATCGGGCACATCCGGCCGTAGTGGCTGGTGTGCACGTCGCGGACCTCGAAGCCGGCGCGCTCGCGGGACAGGCCGCCAGGCCCGAGGGCCGAGAGCCGCCGCTTGTGCGTCAGCCCGGCCAGCGGGTTGGTCTGGTCCATGAACTGCGAGAGCTGGCTGGTGCCGAAGAACTCCTTGATCGCGGCCACGACCGGCCGGATGTTGATCAGGGTCTGCGGCGTGATCGCCTCGACGTCCTGAGTCGTCATCCGCTCGCGAACCACCCGCTCCATGCGCGACAGGCCGACCCGGATCTGGTTCTGGATCAGCTCGCCGACGGTGCGCAGGCGACGGTTGCCGAAGTGGTCGATGTCGTCGGTCTCGACGGGGACCTCGGCCTCGTTCTCGCCCTCGCCCACCGCCATCGTGGCCTCACCGGCGTGCAGCCGTACGAGGTACTCGATGGTGGTGACGATGTCGTCCTCACGAAGCGTGCCGTTGACCGTCGGTGCCGAGAGGCCGAGCTTCTTGTTGACCTTGTAACGACCGACCTTGGCCAGGTCGTAGCGCTTCTCCTTGAAGAACAGGTTCTCCAGCAGGGTCTGCGCGCTCTCCTTGGTGGGGGGCTCGCCCGGCCGCAGCTTGCGGTAGATGTCCAGCAGGGCCTCGTCCTGCCCTGCGGTGTGGTCCTTCTCCAGGGTGGTGAGCATGGTCTCGGAGAAGGCGAACCGCTGCTGGATCTGCTCGGTGCTCCAGCCCAGTGCCTTGAGCAGCACGGT
>Ga0136614_10001017_pt1 | contig 15744 bp, 8 predicted proteins | sample AntDrymUQ2792106_2_FD_106643 | JGI IMG/M metagenome (GOLD analysis project Ga0136614, IMG submission 106643) | Polar desert sand microbial communities from Dry Valleys, Antarctica - metaG UQ279 (21.06) | ecosystem: Environmental > Terrestrial > Soil > Desert | place: Antarctica: Dry Valley... | reverse complement strand
CAATAACGACGCGCCTGATCTCTTTTTCACGCCCTACTATCAGCCCGGAGTTCTTTCTACCTTATTCGCCCGCCTGACCGGACGACAACTCGAAACCGCCCCCAAAAAGATGCCCGGCGTCGAGATTCACGCCAACATCGCGGCGACGCTGCTCTTCGGTAACAACCTGCGACGACTTCCCTACGGCGCGAGAATTTTAATCGTACTAGCCGCCCTTGGCCTCGTCGCCGTGGCGGTCTTTTGGCTGCGCGCGCTGTGGGCCGCGCTCGTGGTGGCGTTAGTGGCGGCTGGATTTTTGGCGGTGTCGTCTTGGGCATTCAACACGCAAGGAATCTTCTTACCGCTCGCGACGACGCAGATGGGGATCGGCATCCTTGCGCTGACCGGCTTTCTGCTGCGCTACGCGCACGAGCGCGCGATTCGTGATGACAAAGAGGCCGAGCGCGCAGCCATTATGGACATCTTCTCGCGTTGCGTCTCGCCCGAAGTGGCCGACACGCTCTGGCAGCAACGCGCAGATCTCGCGCTCGGCGGCGAGCGCCGCATCGTGACGCTGATCTTCACCGACATTCGCGGCTTCACGACGCTTTCCGAATCAGTCAGTTCGGAAGTCGTGGTTCAGTGGCTCAATGAATATTTCAGCCGGATGCACCGCATCGTCTGTTCTTACGGCGGCCACATCAACAAATTCATCGGCGACGGATTGATGATCGTCTTCGGTGCGCCGATTGCGCGCGGCGACAGGTTAGAAGCGCGGGCCGCCGTCGCCTGCGGATTAGAAATGCTGGCGGAAGTCGAGCGGATCAATGAGGAATGGAAAGGCACAGGCCGCCCGCACATTGCTATCGGCGTCGGGATTCACACGGGCGAAGCGACGTGCGGCGTGGTCGGCGCGGAAGGCCGCCTCGAATACACGATCATCGGCGACACAGTGAATCTTTCAGCGCGGCTTGAATCGACGACCAAAGAGAAAGGCGTGCCGATCCTGATCAGCGATGTCACCGCGCAACTGCTCGGCATTGACTACGAGACCAAACCGCTCGGCGACGTGAAAGTGAAAGGCAAGAGCCAAAGCACGGAAGTCTTCACCGTCAAGAAAGCTGATCGGCGGGCCGCCGAGCCAGCCGTCGCCTAACACGAAGTCCAATGTCCAAAATCGAAGACACGGTTCTTGACTTTGGACATTGGACTTTGGACTTTGATCTATAAGAGCGCACCTTCTTCGTAGGCGCGGGCGAGGCGTTCGAGAGCGGCAATCTGCTGTCGCAGGCGCGCGCCATCTTCGGTGTCGGCGATGAGGCGGGGGCGTTCGTAGGCGCGGATGGTCATGATGCGCGGGATGATGTCTGACCCGGCGGTGATGGCGTCATTGATCGATTCGAAGTGATGATGCTCGGCCAGCGCGATGCGCTCCGGCGCGAGGATCAGAGTGTAGCCGCGATCCCCGTAGGCTTCAGAGAACGCGCCGTCAATGGTCACGGCGTTGCCGCCCTGCTTGACCGGCTCTTCGCCCTTCTCGATTTTCACAGGGACATGGCCGTTGACGATCAAGCCTTCTTTAGTGCCTCCCAATTCAATCGCCACCCGCCGGCAAAATTCCGCGTCGTGCATTAGCTTAAAGTAAGGATTCTTGTGTTCCTTGCGCGCGTCCTTATCTTCGACGAAATAATTCTCGAAAGTCGTCATTCGATCTTTGCCGAAGAGCGGCGAGAGCGGTCCAGTCCAGAGATACCAGAGCCAGTCGGCGTCCGCGTCCAATCCTTCCGCGCCCTTGCGGAAAGCGCGGCGCACGACTGAATCCAAAGCCTCGAACAACTCGCGCCCGGCGCGCGCTTGGCCGTCCACTGCGAGCGAGAGGAAGTTTCCGCCCTCGTCCACCGGCAGACACGCATGAAAGATCACGGCCTCATCGCGCAGCGTGAACATCGTCCCTCGCCGCGTGACGTAGGACATGTGTTGCCACAAGCGCGAACTGGAAACGAACGACTGCCGCAGCCTGTCCATGCACACACGCTCTTCCTCGGAGAGCGCGTAAGGATCAGTCGGATCGACGGTCGGCAAATAAGTGTCGAGCAGCGGGTGAATGCGTCCGTCGATTTCAATCGTCCCCTCGCCGTGATTGATGCGGTGCAGCAGATTGCGCCCCTCCAACTCCCATTCAGGATGACGACGGCTGGTCTGCCCTTCGAGCTTGAACTGAATGATCGCGATGGCCTTTTGCATCTGCGCCATCAACAGATCATCGCGCAAGCCCGTGCCGCGCGTCTTGAATCGCTCCGCCCTATCGTCGGCATAAATTGTGCGCGCCAACTTTTCGAGCGGCGTTATGATCAGGCCATAGCCTTCTTCGAGTTGCGAGAGTCGCCGGTAGCGCAGAGAGATTCGCAACACGGTCGCGATCAACGCTTCCTGCCCCAGACACGCGCCCATCCAAGACACGTCATGATTGCCCCAAATGTACGAGACCTGCGGTTGCTCCATTAGATAATCGATCACTTTGTCGATGCGCGGCCCGCGGTCGCCGAGATCGCCGGCGACGACGATCTCCGCTACCGACAAGTTACGAACCAGCCGCGAGGCCGCGCGCACCGCACTCAAATCTTTCCGATGTGCCGCCAGCGTGTCGATCATCGCATCGACATAAGCTGTCCTCCGCCCCGTCACCGGCTCGTCGTGCAACTCTTCAAACAACTCTTGATATTCCGGCGGCAAAAGATTCATCAGCCGTCGCTGCCGGTAACTGCGCGCCAACTCCCGCACGATCTCAAACTGGACTCTGAGTGTCCGTTGCACCCACTCGCGGCGCGACGCTTCATCGGCCAATCTCTCATGCAAGTGTTCCATCAACTCGCGCGGGTAATAGAGCAAGGCCAACAACTCCTGCTGCTCTTCCGCCGGCAAACGCCCGTCAAACAATTGGCTGACCAGCGGGCGCAAACTGCCAGAAGCGTTGTTGATGATGTGCCGCAGTTTTTTATATTCGCCATGCACGTCGCTAACGACATGCACCGTCCCCTTCGGCAGCAAGAGCGACGCACGCAGCGCGGCGGCTTCGGCTACAGCCAAATCAGCAGTCGGATAATTATTTTGCAGGGCGTGAAGGAGTGTCATCTCCTCCGGGCTGAAAGAGATAGGCATATTCAACTCCGATTGCGGACGGGCGGATTTCGGATTGCGAATTGCAGAAGAGCCGACCGGTCTTCCAATCCGCAATCCGCCCGTCCGCAATTGTCTCATCTTCGCCATTCGTCGATCAGCGATGCGACCAGTCCCGTCCAGCCGGTTTGGTGCGATGCGCCGATCCCCATGCCGGTATCGCCGTGGAAGTATTCGTAGAAGAGGAGCAGATCGCGCCAGTGCGGATCGTTTTGGAATTTTTGATATTTGTCATGCACGGGACGAACGCCGGCTTCGTTGCGTTTGAAGAGATCGATCAAGCGTTCGGCGAAACCGCGTGCCATTTCGTTGAGGGTCACCGGCGGCTCGCCCGGCACGGGGCTGTCGATCTGGAATGAAGCGCCGTAAGCCTTGCCGAGTTTGCGAAGCGATTCGATCATCATGAAACTCGTCGGGAACCAGACGGGACCACGCCAGTTTGAGTTGCCGCCCTTGAGCATCTCGACTGATTCCGCCGGTTCATAACCGACTTGGCTGTGGCCGAAGCTGAACGGATGCTGCTCATGATATTTCGATAAACTCCGCAGACCATACTCCGAGCGAAACTCCGAAGGGTCCCAGATGCGTTCCAACAGATGCCGCATCTGTTCTTCATCGACGACGGCGAGGACGTGAACACGCTTGCCGTCCTCGCGCTCTAAAGTCGTGATACAGCGCTGCACAAGGTCCTGACGGTTTTTCAGGAACCAATGCAAGTTGGCGCGAAACTCCGGGAACGGTTCGAGCCAATCTTCTTCCAGACGCTCAATAGCGTAGAGCGGGATTAAGCCGACGAGCGAGCGCACGCGAAACTTGTGAAACTCGCCGTTCGGGTAGCGCAGCACGTCGTAGAAGAAGCGATCCTGCTCGTCCCACAATTGATAGTTGCTGTTACCCATGTGCTTCATCGCCGCGCCGACATAGACGTAGTGCTGAAAGAACTTGGTCGCCATCCCCTCATAAGCCTTGTTGTCTTCCGCCAACTCCAAAGCGATCCGCATCAGGTTCAGACAGAACATGCCCATCCAGCCAGTCGCGTCCGACTGTTCGAGCCGCGCACCATTCGGCAATTCGTGGCTGCGATCCAGCACCGTAATGTTGTCCAAGCCGAGGAAGCCGCCCTCGAAGACGTTGTTGCCTTCGCTATCGACCTTATTGATCCACCAAGCGAAATTGATCATCAGCTTGTGGAAACATTTTTCCAGAAACAGACGGTCGGCCTTCCCCGTCCGCAAGCGATCCATGTTATAGACGCGCCACACCGCCCACGCATGAACCGGCGGATTCAGATCGGAGAACTCCCACTCGTAGGCCGGTATCTGCCCGTTCGGATGTTGGAACTGCTCGAAGAGCAACAGCCATAGCTGTTCTTTGGCAAACTCCGGATCGACGAGCGCGAGCGGCGCGCAGTGAAACGCCAAGTCCCACGCGGCGAACCACGGATATTCCCACTTGTCCGGCATCGACATCACGCGCATCGTGTTCAAGTGCCGCCAGCGATGATTGCGGATGCGGCGGCGCGCTTCCGGCGGCGGCCAAGCCGGATTATCGCCCTCGAACCACTGATGCACATCGTAGATGTAAATCTGCTTGCTCCACAGCATCCCGGCGAGCGCCTGCCGCTGAATGCGCCGCTCGTCTTCGGTCGCCTTCGCCGGATGAATCTCCGCGTAAAACTCGTCGGCCTCTGTGCGCCGCTCCGTAAAAATTTTCTCCACGTCGGCCAGCGGCTCGCTCAATTTCTGATCCGAGAGTCGCAGAAACAACACGACGGAATCACGCGCCGGAACGTTGAGTTCGTAATGAAAGCAAGCCTTCGTGCCAACTTCAGAGGGATTCACACATTCTTCGCCGTTAATAAGGTGGCGATGAAAAGCGTCTTTGACGTAAGGCTTGCGGCTCTGCGCCTGCGCCCCCCAGACGCGCGGCGCATTCGTCTCGTTGTCGGTGAAGAGCGGACGTCCATTGCTCGCGGCGTACAGATAGCGCGTCCCGAGTTGATACTTGAAAGGCAGATTCGGCAAGGCTTCAGCCAACTCATCCGTCGCTTCGAGGCTCTGCCAGCATTCACCGCTTGGTCCCCTGCGAATGACCGGCTCCGGCTTCGCTTCCGGCCACCACGCCCAAGTATTGCGGAACCATAAATGCGGCAGCACGTGAATCGGCGCATCTTCGGGACCGCGATTGCAGACTTCAATGCGGATGCAAATGTCTTCCGGCGTAGCCTTCGCGTATTCGACGAAGACATCGAAATAATGATCATCGTCAAAGACGCCGGTGTCTAATAATTCATACTCCGGCCCGCCACCGCGTCGCGCGCGATTCTCTGCGATCAATTTAGAGTAAGGAAACTCGCGTTGCGGATACTTGTACAGATATTTCATGTACGAGTGCGTCGGCGTCGAGTCGAGATAGAAGTAATACTCCTTCACGTCTTCGCCATGATTCGCCTCGCTCGCGACGAGTCCATATAAACGCTCTTTCAAGATCGCATCGCGACCGTTCCACAGCGCCAGCGAGAAGCACATCAACTGATAGCGATCACACAGCCCTGCCAGCCCGTCCTCGCCCCAGCGATATGCTTTCGCGCGCGCCAGATCGTGCGGGAAGTAATCCCATGCCCCGCCATCCGCGCTGTAATCCTCGCGCACCGTCCCCCACGCGCGCTCCGAAACATACGGCCCCCCCTTGCGCCATGGCGCGATGGGAGTTGTGTAAGGCTCTCGCAACCTTTGGTGTTCTTTAGTTGGCATCTGAATTAAACGGAAGGGTAAACTTTGAAAACGAACTTGAGCTTTGACGACCGGAGTTCACCGCAAAGGCGCAGAGTTCACACAGAGCTTCACAAAGAAAACATCTCACCCTCTGCGGTAGCTCTGCGAATCCTCTGCGCCTCTGCGGTGAGATCAGGTGATCCCCAAAGCGCTACCGGGCTTCATCGAGCTGCGTTAATTTCTCCACCCGCTGCTGATGACGCCCGCCGCTAAACTCCGTCTCCAGAAAAAGGCGGATCATGCGCGCGGCTAACTCCGGCTCGATAAAGCGCGCGCCGATACACATTACGTTGGCGTCGTTATGTTCGCGGGCGAGTCGCGCTGTCTCTTCATTCCAACAAAGGGCGGCGCGCACGCCGGGGACTTTATTCGCGGCGATAGAGATACCGATCCCCGATCCGCAGATCACGACGCCGCGATCCACTTCGCCGTCCACGACGGCCCGCCCGACCGCCGCTCCGAAGTCCGGGTAATCCACACTCTCAAGGCTATTGGTCCCCTTGTCTTCAATCTCGATCCCCAGCGCCGCGATCTCCCGCTTCGCCTTTTCCTTACTCTCATAACCGGCATGATCGCTGCCGATGGCAATACGTTTCGGTTTCATCTCACGCTCCGTCAAATCAAGGTTTCGAGTTTCGAGTTCTGAGTGTCAGTTGTCGGGTTTGAGATTTGAGATTTCAATTTTGGATTTCAAACCTGAAACTCGAAACTCGAAACCCTTTACAGTTTTGCCGCTGCTGCTTCGTCCAGATACCAATCGAGCGCGCCGCTTTCGGGACGGATCAATTGCGAGGGGAGATGTTGCGGATCGCGTTCGCCGCCCAAGATTTGCGGCAGGCGGTCGGCCTTGCCTGCGCCGGTGACGATGAACATGATGCGGGCGGCATGGTTAATGGCGGGCGCGGTCAGGGTGATGCGGAAGGATTTGAACTTATCCACCCAGTTGGCGACGACCCAAGCGGTGCGCTCGCCGAGCGCCTCCGTGCCGGGAAAGAGCGAGGCGGTATGCCCGTCGTCGCCCATGCCGAGCAATATGAGATCGAAGGCCGGCCACGATGCGCCGTCGAAGAACTCGCGCAAGTCGTCCTCGTAAAGCCGCGCGTTAGCGACTGCGTCGCCCTCGCCGGTCATCGCGTGGACGTTCATTTCGGGGAGCGGCGCGCGCGACAGCAATGATTCGTTCGCCATCCGGTAATTGCTGTCAGCGTGGCTGGGCGGAACGCATCGCTCGTCGCCGAAGAAGACGTGGACGTGTCGCCACTCGACACGGTTGGCGAAATCTTCGCTCGCCAACAACTCGTACACACGTCGCGGAGTGGAACCGCCGGCCAGCGCAATGCTGAAGCTACCTTTTTCTTGCTTGGCCGCGTTCGCCAAATCGACGATGCGTTCGGCGGCAGCCCGCGCGACGGCTTCGGCGTCGTCGAAGACGTGGATGTTGGGAGCTGTCTCGGTTGAGGTTGACATGGTTTATCCCACTCTCTGCTTGGAGGCGCAGCGCGCCGCGCCGTAAAGCGCCGTCTTGTCATCGAGAATGACATAGACCGGAACCGAAGCGACGAGCGACGAGAGCCGGCCTTTGTCTTTGAAAGCCGACATGAACGCGCCGTCCTTTAATTTATCGAGCAGTTTCGGCGCGATCCCGCCGCCGATGAACAAACCGCCGGTCGCCTTCATCAGCAAAGCGAGGTTGCCGGCCATCGCTCCGTAAATTTCCACGAACATGTCGAGCGCTTCACGCGCTAACTCGGACTTGCCCGACAACGCGGCCTTCGAGACGGCTGCTGTCTTATCCCCACTGTTGATCTCTGCGGCCAGCCAGTCAGGCTCCTCCGCGAAATTCTGATCGCGTAAGAAATTATAAATGTTAAAGAGTCCCGGCCCCGACAACGCGCGCTCGTATGAGACGTGGCCGTTAAACTTTTCGGTGAGGTAACGAAGCAGCTCGATCTCAATCTCGTTGCGCGGTGCGAAATCCATATGCCCGCCCTCGGAAGCGATGGGGTGATAGTCTTGCCCGTCCCAAAAAATTCCGGCCATCCCCAGACCTGTGCCGGCAGCGATCAACCCGCGATGCCCGGCGCGGCGGCTTTCGCCTGCGTTCAACGTGAAGAGTTGGGAATCCTTCAACGTCTCGATGCCGTGGGCCGTCGCTTCCAGATCGTTGATCAAGCCGACGCGCTCGACACCGATGGTCTGCGCCAAAGTTTTATCGCTGATGATCCAAGCGAGGTTCGGCGTCTCGACCCGGCCTTCGACGACCGGCCCGGCAATGCCAAAGCAAGCGTGTGTCACCGGCGATCGGTTCTCGGCGATAAACTCTTCCAGAATTTTATCGAGCGAATCATACTTACCGCTCGGAAAACTCTTCTGCGCCATCGGTGCGCTCAAGTTCCCGTCCGTCACTTCAAACAGCGCGACGTTCGTTTTCGTCCCGCCGATGTCTCCAGCCAGAATCATATGTTTTGCATTAACTATCCGGTTCAATTTCAGCTAGCTTCGTGTGATGGCTTGCAGCATTCCGGCTGCCGTCGCGATTGTTGATTCGTAAATACGGTCGCGCATCGTCAAGCTCAATTCGCGGCTCAGTCGCTGCCCTTCCGTCTTCTGTTCATAACTGACGACGCGATCAATCGCACGCATGTCCCCGACGCGCGCCGCAGTCTCTAACTTAGTCCACTCTTGATTAACCGCGACGTAAAACTCGGCGTCGCCATCGCCGGCGGTGAGCGTGACCGACGCGATCAGACCATCGCTGCCCTGCCGGTCGTCGCGCGCACGAAACTCAACTTCGAGGGGTTGCCCGCCCACCGACAAACGTATGTGAATGGCATTCCCTTCGCGCCGCGCCACGCCGCCCGGCTCAACTTCCCAGCCCAGACGCGAGGCCAGCCAACCAAGCATCAACGATGCTTGCGGCGCGATCTCATCCGGCGCGACATCAGGCGGATCATATTCGACGACGACGCTGCTAATTTTTTCAAGGTGCGGGCGATAATCCGCCACGTCCCAGAAACTCGCCAAGAGCGAACGCCAAGACGTGAGCCGGCCCCAATTCAGATCGCTGACCCGCATGAACTGCGGTTGGTCGCGCAAGATTTCGGCGAGCCGAAGAAGATCAGAGTGCGGATGATCGAACGCCAGCGAATCGATCACGATGCGGTCGGCCATCCCGGCCAGCCGGTTGAAGAGCTTGTCATCGTAATGGGGAATGTCTTTCCACCACAAAAAGACCGGCACATCGGGAACCAACAACGGCTCAATCGCGCTCGACACCGATTCCAAAACGGGGCCGCTCGCCTCAATCGTGACTTGCTCGCCGCAAACCTGCTTGGCCCCTTTGCCTGACGCTTGGCAGCGCGTCGAAACGTAAGCCTCCAACTTCCCGGATTCAGCTTCCCGGTCAGCAATCAAAATCAACGCGCGGCTCGGCGTCTGTTCTGACACCTCGTCGAGCAGCGCATCGATCTCCGCTCGATCCTCATGGTGCGCGGCATACACGACGAGATTCAGCACGCACACCCGCGTCACGCCTGACTCGGCAGGCTTCCCCTCCGCGTCCTCCGACGGCTGCCACATCGCGGCCAACTCTTTTTCCAACTTGCCGACATCAATCCCCTTCGCCGCCGAACCCGCCGCGATTTCATGTGTCTGTGTTTCCATCTCAACCTCAGTGACGAGTGGCGAGTGACGAGTGGCGAGCAGGAAGACAAGTCTTTAATTTCCAACTTGTCACTCATCACTCATCGCTCGCCACTGCTTTTACGGTCGCCGCCAACGACGCCCATGCTGCTCCAAAAGTTCGTGCGAGGCTTGCGGCCCCCATGAACCGGCTTCGTAGTTGGGGAACGGTGCTTCGGCTTTGGTGCGCGCCCATTCTGCGAGAACGGGCATGACAATCTCCCAGCCGCGTTCAGTCATGTCGGTACGGGCGTAGAGCGTCGGATCGCCGAGGATGCAATCGAGCAGGAGGCGTTCGTAGGCTTCGGCAAGTTGGACGCCGAAGGATGCGCCGTAACGAAAGTCCATATTGACGTCGCGGATGCGTGTGACTTGGCCCGGCACTTTGGCGGCGACACGCATCGTGATGCCCTCGTCCGGCTGCACGCGGATGATGAGCTGATTGGGCGTCATCTGCTCCATCATGTCCGCGCCGAAAAGTTTGTGCGGCGCGTCCTTGAATTGGATCGCGATCTCGGTGACCCGCTTTGCCAGACGCTTGCCGGAACGGATATAGAAAGGCACACCGGACCAGCGCCAGTTGTCGAAGTACATCGTCAACATCGAGTAAGTCTCGGTCGCCGAGTCGGGCGCGACGCCTTCTTCCTCGCGATAGCCGGGAACGGGTTTGCCCGCAATCGAACCCGCGCCGTACTGCCCACGCACGCATTCGTTACGCACGCGCTCCGGCGTGAAGGGCCTGACTGCCGTCATCGCTTTGATCTTTTCGTCGCGCACGGCTTCGGAATTGAGACTCGCGGGCGGCTCCATCGCAACGAGCGACAGCACTTGAAAGACGTGGTTCTGGAGCATGTCGCGCACCACGCCGGCCTTCTCGTAATAGCCGCCGCGCCCCTCAACTCCAACCGTTTCGGCGTTCGTGAGTTGGACGTGATCGATGTACTGACGATTCCACAGCGGCTCGTAAATGCCGTTGGCGAAACGGAAGACCAGCAGATTTTGCACCGTCTCTTTGCCGAGATAATGATCGATGCGGTAAATCTGTGACTCGTCCAGATATTGATGAATGTGTTGGTTCAGTTCCTGCGCGGATTGCAAATCCGTGCCGAACGGTTTTTCGATAATGACGCGCACCCAGCCTTTATCTTTTGCCTTCGCCAAGCCTGCCTCGCCGAGTTGTTTGACGGCTTCGGCGTAGAGCGTCGGCGAGGTCGAAAGATAAAAGACGCGGTTGCCCTGCGTTCCACGCTCGCGGTCGATCTGATCGAGCAGTTCGGAGAGTTTGCGATAGTCGTCGGCTGTGCCGATGTCCACCGGCAAGTAGTACAGACCCTGCGCGAACGAGTTCCACACTTCATCATCGACGCGCTTGGCTTCGGAGAATTGCACAATCGCGTCCTTCATCTTCGTGCGGAACTCTTCATTCGACATCGGGCTGCGCGCCACGCCGACGATTCCGAACTCCGCCGGCACGAGCCGCTCCTGCACCAAGCGATACAGAGCGGGAACCAACTTCCGCTTCGTCAAATCGCCCGACGCCCCGAAGATCACGACCGTACAAGGCTCCGCCGTCCGCTCCATCCGCAGCCCCGCACGCAGGGGATTCTCGATAGTTGCTACTGACATTGTGACTCCTCAGAAGAGAGGATAGAGGATAGAGGGTAGTGAAAGACAGCTTCCTTGTTTTCTTCCTACCTTCTATCCTCTATCCTCTACCCTCTCTTTTATTGTTTTTCAAGCATCTCTTCCCACTCGGTATGCACCGCCGGTTGGCCGGGCTTATCGACGCGCTCGTAGGTGTGTGAGCCGAAGAAGTCGCGTTGCGCTTGCGTCAGATTGAGCGCGAGATTTTCGGTGCGGTAGGTGTCGAAGTAGCCGATTGAAGCGGACATGCCGGGGACGGGGACGCCGGATTGGATGGCGGTGGCGACGGCGCGCCGCCAATTCGGTTGGGCTTGTTCGACCCACGCTTTGAAGTCTGGATCGAGCAGGAGATTCGGCAGGTCTGGGCGACGTTGGTACGCTTGTTTGATCTTGTCGAGGAACTGCGCGCGGATGATGCAGCCGCCCTTCCAGATGCGCGAAGTCTCACCCAAGTCGATGTTCCAGTTCCAATGTTGCGAGCCGGCGCGGATCAAATTCATGCCTTGCGCGTAGGAGCAAATCTTCGAGGCATAGAGCGCGTCGTGAATCGCATTGATCATTTCTTTTTTGTCGCCCTCGAAAGGCTTGCGCTCCGGCCCCTTGATTTGCTTGCTGGCTTCGACGCGCTCATCGCGGCGGGTCGAGAGGTTGCGCGAATCGACGGCGGCGTCCATCGTCGGAACGACGATGCCAAGTTCGAGCGCGATGTCGCTCGTCCATTTCCCTGTCCCCTTCTGGCCGGTCTTATCAAGCACAAGATCAACTAATGGCTGACCGGTTTCAGTGTCTTTGACGCGCAAGATTTTCGTCGTGATCTCAATGAGGAACGATTCCAAGTCGCCGCGATTCCATTCGTCGAAGACGTCGGCCATCTCGTCCGCCGACATGCCGAGGATGTTCCGCATCAAATCGTAGGCTTCGGCGATCAATTGCATGTCGCCGTACTCGATGCCGTTGTGAACCATCTTGACGAAATGGCCTGCGCCGCCCGGCCCGATGTAAGTGACGCACGGTCCGTCGTCAACTTTCGCGGCGATGGCTTCCCAGATCGGGCGGATTTGTTCGTAAGCCTCGCGGTCGCCGCCGGGCATGAGACTTGGGCCCCACAGCGCGCCTTTCTCGCCGCCGGAGACGCCGGAGCCGATGAAGTTGAGGCCTTCGGCTTTCAACTCTTTCTCGCGGCGTTCAGTATCGACGAAATACGAGTTGCCGCCGTCGATGATGATGTCGCCTTTTTCCATGAATGGCTTGATCTGATTGATCGTCCAATCGACCGCTTCGCCAGCCTTCACCAGCAAGATGGCTTTGCGCGGACGCTCCAGAGATTTGACAAACTCTTCGGGCGAGCGCGTCCCGATCACCTGCTTGCCGGCAGAACGCGCGACGAAATCATCGACCTTCTTCGGATCGCGGTTATAGACGGCAATCGGATAACCGTTGCGCTCAATGTTCATCGCCAAATTCTCGCCCATCACGGCGAGGCCGATCATCCCAATCTTGGCGGTCTTGGGAGTCTGTTCTGGTGTTGACATGATTAGGTTCCTCGTTATTTGAAAGGATGAAGGCGGAGAGATGAAAGATGAAAACTTGGAGATGCAGACCACTGATTCTTCATCCTTCCGCCTTCATCCTTCATCCTTGCTTTTCTATGCTCCGGTTGCGCCGGAACGTGGCACGGCTTCTTGGATCAACTCGTAGAGTCGCTGCAAGCCGCCCGGCACGTCCGTGCCGAGATCGACGCGGATGGCGCGGCGTCCTCTGGTCGAGAGCGAGCGGAAATCGCCGAGTGCCTGCGCTTGCTTGAGTGTGCTGAAGGTGTAGGGCTGGCCCGGTATCGGCAAGTCCTTCGCGTCGGACGCGGTGATTTGCAGGAAGACGCCGGCGTCTGATCCGCCTTTGTGGAGTTGCCCGGTCGAGTGCAGGAAGCGCGGGCCGTAGCCGGTCGTCGTCGCGCATTTAGTCGCATCGCGCAAGTGCGCGCGAATGGCTTGAATCGTCTCTTCGTGTTCCGGCGTCTCTTCGATGTAGTCGAGCAGCGCGATGTAGTCGCCGGGTTTGACGCGCGCGAGGTGTGCCTTGATCGCTTCGGCGACTGACGAGACGGCGAGTTCGCCGCGCGTCTTGTCGTCAGCGTAGATCGTTAGCGCGTCGTCTTTCGCCAGCACAGGCTGTTCGGGGAGCTTTCCATCGCGCGCGAATGTTTCGAGCAGTTCCTTCGTCGCGTCCTTCGACTCCTGCACGTTCGGTTGATCGAACGGGTTGATACCTAAACGCCAACCTGCGAACGCCGTCGCGATCTCCCACAGGAAAAACTCTTCGCCGAGATCGTAAAGGTCCGTCAACGTGCGATAGACGACCGGATGACCGGCGGCTTCGAGGGCCTTGAGTTTCGCTTCCGTGTCGCTGTCGATCTTGCCGACGGAGACGTAAACGAAGAGTCGATCATCGCCATAGACCGACGGCGCGCCGAGCGTCTCGCCCGCGACGGGGACGATCCCCTTGCCATCTTTGCCGGTGCTTTCGGCCAAAAGTTGTTCGACCCATAAACCGAAAGAGGAAATCTTCGGATCGCAACTGATCGTTAATTTGTCACGACCGGCTTTCGCGCACTCGCCCATGATCGCGCCAAGGCGCGCGCCCGGATTATCGCCCGCCGGCACGACCGACGCGCACGAATGCACGACGCGCTCGGCGCGGTCGAGCAGTTTCTTCACGTCCAAGCCCATCAATGCCGCCGGCACCATGCCGAAATAAGAGAGCGCGGAGTAGCGTCCGCCGATGTCTGCGGGGTTCAAGAAGATGCGCTTGAATTTGTCATCCGTCGCCATCTGTTCCATCAGCGTGCCGGGATCGGTGATCGCGACGAAGCACTCGCCGGGGTTTTCTTTGCGCTTGCCGACTTGGTCGTACCAGTATTTGTAGAAGACCAGCGGCTCGGTCGTCGTCCCCGATTTCGACGAGATGATGAAGAGGCAATGCGTGATGTCGATCTGCTCCGCGATGTCGGAGAAAGCATCCGGGTCGGTCGAATCAAGGACGAGCAATTCCGGGTAGCCTTCCTGCTTGCCGAACGTTTGTCGCAACACTTCGGGACACAAAGACGAGCCGCCCATGCCGCAGACCATGGCGTGCTTGAACTCGCGGACGTTGCGGATGCGATCCGCGAACTGCACGAGATCGTCTTCGACACCGATCATCATGTCCGGCACGGTCAACCAACCGAGCGCGTTCTTGATGATCTTCTGGTGCGCTTCCTCGCCCTTCCACAGCGCGGCGTCCTTGCGCCAGATGCGGCGCATCACGTCGCCCTTATCGGCTTCCTTGATCGCCGCCGACACGGCGTCGCTATACTTCCCCAAGCTGGCCGTCAGCCTTTCGTTGATCCCTGAGAGGATCGAATCGCGCTTGGCTTCGATAGACTCGGCCAGCGTATCGAAGGAAGTAACAAAAGACGCGAGGCCGTCCTTTTGCAACTTCTCCGTGACTTCGCGCAGATCAATTCCGATCTCCGCGAGATCGGCGACGAGCTTTTTCGCTTCCGGCAAATCTTGTTCGAGCGTTAAAGCGACTTTCCCGTGATCGCGGATCGCCGTGTAAGTCGCGGGCGGCACGGTATTGACCGTCTCCGAGCCAATCAAGTTATCGATGTACAGCACGTCGGAATACTTCGGATTCTTCGTCCCCGTCGAAGCCCACAAGCAGCGTTGCACTTGCGCGCCCTTCGCTTTCAGCGCGGCGAACCGCTCGCCGTGAAAAATATCCTTGAACTTTTGATAAGCCAGCTTCGCGTTCGCCACCGCCGCGCGCCCCAGCAATCCTTCGAGCCGCGCTTTCTCTTCCGGCGAATCGGCGTGCCGCGCTTTGTATTCCAGATCGGTGTCAATCGCCGTATCCACGCGCGAGACGAAGAAGCTCGCCACCGACGCGATGTGATCCACCGGCTGGCCTTCCGCGTCGCGCCGCTCCAAGCCTTTAATAAACGCTTCGGCCACTTGCGCGTAATTCTCAATCGAGAAGATCATCGTGACGTTGATGTTGATGCCACGATAGATCGACTCTTCGATGGCGGGCAGACCTTCCTGCGAAGCGGGAATCTTGATCATCACGTTCTTACGATTCAGCCGCTTGAACAAACGATCCGCCTCTTCAATCGTGCCTTGCGTGTCGTAGGCGAGGCGCGGGCTGACTTCGAGGCTGATGTAGCCGTCGATTCCGTCGGTCTTGTCGTAGACGGGCTTGAGGATATCCGCTGCGGCCGCAATGTCGTCGACGACGAGCGACTCGTAGTACTCGTCGAGCTTGCCGCTCCGAAGCGCCTCGAACATGTTGGCGTGGTAGGCGGTGGGGGGCCTCTGAATGTGCTTCTCGAACGCGTTGCCCTGCAGCGCCGCCTTGTGCGAGGTCTGCGCGAGCGAGCGGAGGGGGAAGTGGAAGACCTCGATCGGGTACCAGCCGCGGAGCGGCGCGAACGGGCTGTCGACGAGCGCGT
>Ga0136614_10001016_pt1 | contig 15748 bp, 13 predicted proteins | sample AntDrymUQ2792106_2_FD_106643 | JGI IMG/M metagenome (GOLD analysis project Ga0136614, IMG submission 106643) | Polar desert sand microbial communities from Dry Valleys, Antarctica - metaG UQ279 (21.06) | ecosystem: Environmental > Terrestrial > Soil > Desert | place: Antarctica: Dry Valley... | reverse complement strand
CGCTGCTTCGCGGCCTGCACAATGACGTTGCCGCGTTCGAGGTTGATGGTCACGCCGCGCGCGCTTTCCGAGAGAGACAGTTCGGCACGCTCGTTCATCTCGATCAGCGACCCGTCGCCGAGACGCACCACGGCGGTGGCGCTCTTCGCAGTCCGAATCTTCTCGCCCTTCTGAATTTCTTCGCCGACGCCGATTGTTCGATTCTCTGAGGTGGCGACACGGTAGACTTCGCCGCTCGCGGCATGAACAGTGGCGCGGAGCGTTTCGCTGAAAGGTGACGTGCGCTCGATGACGAGCCACGCGATGAGCATCAGGCAGATGGCGATGGACGCCGCGATGCCCCACCGCCACGCAGCGCCATGCGACACGCCCCCGGCGAACGAGGTTCGCGGTGCAAACGTCGCGGGCTGCTCGGCGCGCGCCTCTTTCAGCACCTTCCGGCACGAGATGCATTCCCGCACATGATCTTCGAGCAGCAGAATGCGTGACTGAGAAAGCTCTGTTTTCAAATCCCGTCCGAGGTAGGCCGGGATCAGTGTCTGAAAATCGGCACAGCCTTCGATTCGTTCCGCCGGCGCGGTCAAGCTCAATTTCACGCCCGGCGATTGCTGTTCGGTGGCGGCAGCGTCGATCCGCGCCCAGACACGTCCGGCGGCGGCGGCGATCACCGAAGGATCGATTTCTTCGTCGCGGATTTCGGCGGCGGCACGCTCAAAGATGGCGGCGGTGTTTTTGTACTCGGTATCTTTATAATTAGTGCGCTTCATGATGTTTCTCCAAAAATTCCCCGATCTCTTTTCGCATCCGTCGGCGTGAGCGGTGCAGTGTGACCGCGACGACCATCTGCGAAGTGTTGAGCATCCGCGCGATTTCGCGGTTGTCGAATCCCTCGAAGTAGCGTAGGACGAACATCTCCGCGGCGGTTTCGCCGAGGCGCGCGACCGCCCGCTGCACGACCCGCCGCATCTCGCGCTCTTCGTGCTGTGCCGCCGGTCCGCGGTCGCGCGTTTCGGCGAGCACCGCCTCGACATCTTCCAACGAAACGGCATTCGCACGGCCACGCGCGCGCAGTAAATCGAGCGCCGCGTTGACGGCAGCGCGCGTCAAATAAGATCGTGTACTTGCCTCAAGATCAATTAGTCCACGGCGTTTGACGAGCCGGAGAAAGACCGTCTGCAGCACGTCCTCGGCGTCGGCGGTGCTGCCGGTGACGCGATACGCGGCGCGGAAAATATGTTCGTGGTGCTCGCGGAAAAGAATGGCTAGCTCTTCGGGCGGGCAGGTGCTGGGGATCGCTCGGATGTGGGTCGCGGTGGCTGGCACTGTCTCCTCCTTCACTTTCGTCTCCAACATTAATAACGCCCGCCGCCGGGAATTATTAACAGCCCGCGAAAATTATTTTCGAGAATCATCGGACGACGGAAGGGGTGAGGGCGGAGGGATGAAGGATGAAGGATGAGTCCAGGAATACAGAACACAGAATACAGAACACAGAAGTTGGATGGGGTCTTGTTACCTGCTGTGTGCTGTGTACTAAATTCTGCTATCTAAATTCTTAATTGTTAATTCTTAATTCATCCCTCATCCTTCATCCTTCATCCCTTAGAAATCCTTCATCCTTTACTTGAGCGAGCGAGCGCGGGGCCGAGACGCCGCTCGACGGCCTTTGCCAACTCTTCGCGCGTACCTTTTTCGGGAGCGTGCGCGGATAGCGGTTGGGGCGTCAATAGAGTCTGCATCAGCGTTGATCTTGCCGGAGGCTCGACGGGGATGAGCGTGAACGGCACGCACTCCGCGCAACGCGGCGAGATACGCACCCCGCCTTCGCTCAGGCGATGGCGCGTAAAGTGTGTGCCGGTGTTGATGACGGCGGCGCACCCCGCGCACGGTATCGGGCGAAGGGCGCGGTAGGCGGCGATCTTTGCACCGCTTCCACACAGCGCCGCATCCCCGATAATTTCGCTGATCCCCATCCTGACTCTCTCCGAAACCCCTTAAGTCCTAAAGGTGATTGATGCCCCCTTCGCGCGAGGCCGCCCACATATTACACCCGCTGCTAATCAGAAGTGAGTTGATGATTGCTGTCAAAGCCTCCCAAACGTCGACGGTCTCCCGCTGCAAGTTCGACCCCGAAACTCGAATGGCGCATGGAAAAACTTTCTCTCTGTGCTTTTTGTGTATCCTCTGTGTCTCTGTGAGAGCGGGCGAAGCATCAACACGAAGTCACACCACAACACCACGCGATAACGAACGGTTTATGCGTTTGACGTTGATGAGATCGGCGGTCGCCGATGGGGACAGTGACTTCTCCACTGACCTTACATTTTCCTGCGCAGCATTCTGGAAAATGATAAGGCGGGCGTTGAACACGTTAAGTGTCCGACACCAGCTTCATCTCTACCTGACGGAATCGGTTTTCCACCGCCGGTGCGACTGAACCTTCCTTAACTCAGTCGCACAGTCAGCAGAACCGACTGCCCACGGCGGTTGATGAGTATCAGAATCGGCCGATCACCAGAGCGTTGAATCGCCGCCCGCAACTCTTCGACCGAGCGCACCGGCTGACGGTTGATTTGCTCGATCACGTCGCCGCGCTCAATACCGGCCTCTGCCGCCGGACCCGCCGAATCGATTTCGCTGACGACCACGCCCTGCGTGCCGGCGCGGAGGTTAAGACGTGAGGCAAGTTCCGGTGTGAGCGGTTCGACGCCGATTCCAAGCTTGGTGTCGCCGCTGTTGTTGCCCCGCGCGCCGTCTCCGCTGGTGTCGTTCGCGGCGCTCGTCTGCGGCTGAAGTTCACCGAGGGTGACGCGAATCGATTGTTCGCGGTTGTCGCGGTTGACCGTCAGCGTAACTTCGGTGCCGGGCGCGTTTCCCGCCACCTGATTGCGCAGCATGTTGCTGTCGTTGACCGGGGCGCCGTTAAGCTGGGTGATGACGTCGTAGGTCTTGATGCCGGCTCGCTCTGCCGCGCTGTTGGGTTGCACGTCGCTGACGACCACGCCGCGCGCTTCCTTCATGCCAAGGCTTTGGGCAAGGTCGGCGGTCACCGGTCGCACGAGGATGCCGAGTTGTCCGCGCCGCACCTTGCCGGTCTTGACCAACTGATCCATCACATTACGCGCCATGTTCGAGGGCACCGCGAAGCCGATACCGATATTGCCTCCTGATGGCGACAAGATTTGCGAATTGATGCCGATCAATTCACCGTTGGTGTTGACGAGCGCGCCGCCCGAATTGCCCTGGTTAATCGGCGCGTCGGTTTGCAGAAAATCCTCGAAGCTGCCGTCGCTGATGCCGGTCGAGCGACTTTTCGCGCTGATGATTCCCGAAGTCACCGTCTGCCCGACGCCGAGCGGGTTGCCAACCGCCAGCGCCACATCGCCGACGCGCACCTGGTCGGAATTACCGAGGGTGAGCACCGGCAAGCTGCTGGCGTCGATCTTCAGCACCGCGATATCGCTCGGCGGGTCAGAGCCGACAACTTTCGCCTTGTAGGTGCGCCGGTCGGTTAGTTCAACGGTGATGTCTTGCGCGCCATCGATGACGTGATGGTTGGTCATGATGTAGCCGTCGGCGGTGACGATGACGCCCGACCCCAGTCCGCTCTGACGTCGCTCGCGGGGCGGCGTCTGCTGGCCGCCGCGCGGCAGGCGATCACCGAAGAATTCGCGCAGCATCGGGTCGTCTAAAAACGGATGTTGCTGCGGCGCGCGGACCCGCTTTTCGGCCCGGATCGTAACCACCGCCGGCGCGACGCGGTCGACCACCGTCGCGTAAGAGTTCTGAACGCCGACCGCCGCTGCTGAACTTGCGCCGCTGACAACAGGCGTCGGGCTTGCCGACAGGGTGTTAAGTGACGTCGGCGAGTCATTACCCTTGCAGGCAGAGACGAGCAGAGTGGCGGCAAAAAATGTTGCGGAAATAAATGTCTTGAACCGTAACCGATTCCGCTCAAATAAAGATTGTCCTTGTCTCATAGATTCTCCCTTCTTTAATTTTGGAGTTTTTTAGATGCAAAAAAAGGAATCAGGATTTACCGCCGCCGGCCAAAAATCTGATCTCAGCAACGCGGTTCTGAGAACTTCGCTTCAGCCTGCTCCGATTAAACTTTCTGACCAGAATCTCCGGTCACGATTCTAGGCCGATCACGTCCCGAACAGACGCACGTGGTTGATGATATCATCCGTCCGACGACGTCCCCGACACCGCATTCATCAAGCCGGTGTTGTAGTATAAGTTTTGACGACGCGTTTCGTTGTGCGGAAAAGTACAGTCACGACACGGAATGCATCTACGTTTGGCCGCCCCTCTCTTGAGACACGACTTCCCCTAACCATTTGAACCACTCAGACTCACCGACGATTTCCCGGCTATGGTACATGAACGCCGATTGTGAATCGGAGCTTGCCGCTCCGGAAGGCCGGTATCGCCGTCCTCGTTCGTTCGACAAAATCAATTGGCAACTGACCGCACACCTGCTCTGGCTAATGACGTCGGGCGACGCTCTATTGATGGAGCGCCCCTGGCCGAGTGACGTTGTTGCGCGGGCGAGCGAGCGAGGCGTCACCCTCGTCGACCTCGACACTGAAGAGGTTCACACGGGGCGCGTTTTCACACCGTGGGGATGGACAGCCTCGGCATTGGCGCTCGGCGAAAGGCTCGGCGCAATCGTCGATCCCGTGCCGCTTGATGTTGTCGGGCGCGTCAACTCTAAACTGTGGAGCCACGCCCTCGAAGTCGAAGCGGGCATCGCCCTCGACGGAGCGGCGACGGCCTCAGATTTTGACGGACTAAAACACACAGTCGCCGCCGCGTGCCCCGGCGCAAATGACAAATGGGTGATTAAGAGTTCGCACGGATTCGCGGCGCGCGAACGGGTACTGGGACGCGGCCCGCGCCTCGCGGGGCCATCGGCAAAGTGGTGCGAGCGCCGGTTCGCGCGCGGCGAAACGCTTGTCTTTCAGCCGTGGCTTGATGTCATCAGAGAGTACGGCGTCGTTTTGGAAGTCGGGCGCGGCGGAAAAATCGCCCTGCACGGCATCAGCGATTTGCAGACCAACGGGGCCGGCACCGGGATCGGCTATGTGTTGGGCCGCACCATCGAGCCACATCGTCGCGCCGAGTTATACGGCATGGCGACCTGGGTCGGCGAACGTCTGTGGCGTGAAGGATATTTTGGGCCAGCCGGCATCGACGCCCTCGAACACGCCGGCGGCCTTCACCCGTTGCTCGAAGTCAACGCCCGCTTCACAATGGGCTTCGTGGCGCTTGCCGTGGAGCGGACGCTTTCGCCCTCCGCCCCCATGTTCTGGAGCACCCATATGAACAGCACACCAGAATAAGTAGAAAGGCCAAAGCAACCAGTATTCAGTTTTGAGTTTTCGGTTTTCAGCACAAAAACTAAAAACTGAAAACTGTTTTCGGCGAGATCGAAGCTATCGTCGTTCGTCTTAGTGCATCTAAATCCGGCGACGATTTATATCAACTTTCATTTTTATCCAAGGGTCTTCTCAACAAGGTTAGGAATCATCATGATTAATACAAGCGGAAGAGTGCAGCGAGTTCGTTTGGGTGACGACGTGGTTTCACGCTGTGGGCGGTGCAAAGATGAACGCAATCATCAAATCGAGGCTCTCGATTCCGGCGGGAACATCGAGCGTGTCACTTGCAAGACGTGCCGGAGCACACACCTCCACCGGGGCCAGCGCGCCGAGGCAAAGAAATCCGACGCCGCGAAGCGTCAGCCGGCATCCCCCGTCGGGTCGGCGACTGCTCGCATAGTGCGTCCGGCGCGGAGTTATTCACCGGGCGAAACATTCACTGTTGGCGACGTGATCGACCACTCCAAGTTCGGTTTCGGCGAGGTGATGGACGTGCGGTCGGGGAAGATTGAGGTGAAGTTTGGCGGCGAGCGGCGGACGCTGATTCACAAGCATTGATCGAGCGAATGTCAGCATCACCACGTGAAGCTTCTACCGCGCGGGCGTTCGTTCACGCTAATCGAAAAGCCTGAGCTTGCGCCGGAGTGTCTCTTCGAGTTTATCGAGGAAGGCGTCGCGGCTGATGACCCGCGCGCCGAGTGTGCCGATGTGCGGCGTCATCACTTGAATGTCGAGCCAGTCCAGTCCCCGCGCCGCGAGGTGTTCAATCAGGTGAAGCAGCGCCAACTTGGAAGCATTCGGTCGCGTGAAGAACATGCTTTCACCCGCGAACGCTCCACCCGCGTCGACGCCGTACATCCCGCCCACCAATTCGCCGTTCTCCCAGGCCTCGACGCTGTGCGCGTGGCCGGCGCGGTGCATCTCGATGTACGCCCGAATCATTTCCACAGTGATCCATGTGCCGTCTTCGTTCGGACGCGTGGCATCGGCACAACCCCGAATCACTCCGCTGAAATTTTGATCGATAGTGAAGGTGAACGACTCGCGCTTGCGAAATCTCGCGAGGCGGCGCGGGATGTGCAAATCTTTGAACTCAAGCACCGCTCGCTCAGGAGGACAGAACCACGGCAACGGCCACCCTTCAATCGGCCACGGAAAGATTCCCTGCCTGTATGCGCTAAGAAGATTCGCCGTTGTCGGCCTGCCGCCAATCGCGACGATGCCTTCGGGCGAAGCGCGTCGAGGGTCTGGGAAACTGAGCAGTGCCATGTTCTGAAAGCTTGCCGTGTGCTCCTTGTTGCTACAAAAGTTGACTGCGGACGAAACAGAAAAACACAGGGGTCGCCGAACAGGAATTCAATTTCTCCATGCCTTCTGTGAATCCTCCGTGTCGCTGTGTTATGACGCGGCGCGCACACCCACTCTCATTCATCTTGTCACGCGAGTGCGGTTTGAGAAGTAAGCTCGTCGTTCACGTGGTCGGGATAGACCAGCACCAACTCACCGTCCTGCTCGTCAACCAGCACTTCACCGCCGGCGATTGTTTCTCCGAACAGCAGCACCTCGGCGAGTGGTTCCTTGATCTTCGTCTGAATCAGCCGGCTCATCGGTCGCGCGCCGTAGAGACGGTCGAAGCCGTTTCTGGCGAGCCACTTCTCCGCTTCCGGCGTGAGCCGCACCGTTACTTGCTTTTCGGTGAGTTGGGCGTTCAACTCGCCAATGAACTTGCCGACGACGCGCTCGATTATCTCTAAGCTGAGCGACTCGAAGGCGATCCACGCATCGAGCCGGTTGCGGAACTCAGGGCTGAAGGTGCGCTCAATCGCGCCGCGCCCTTTGCCTTTGCCAGTGCTGCTCTGGAAGCCGATGCCGCCCTCGCTGAGCGCCTGCGCGCCGGCGTTCGTCGTCATAATTAGAATCACGTTGCGGAAGTCGGCCTTCTTGCCGTTGTTGTCGGTCAGCGTCGCGTGATCCATTACTTGCAACAGGATGTTGAAAAGATTCGGGTGCGCCTTTTCGATCTCGTCGAGCACCAGCACCGCGTACGGCGTGCGTGTAATCGCGTCGGTAAGCAGTCCGCCCTGGTCGAAGCCGACATAGCCGGGGGGCGCACCGATCAAACGCGAGACGGTGTGCGCCTCGGCGTACTCGCTCATATCGAAGCGGATGAACTCGACGCCGAGCGAGACCGCGAGTTGCTTCGCCAACTCGGTTTTGCCGACACCCGTCGGCCCGGAGAACAGGAATGACCCGACCGGCTTTTCCGGGTGGCCGAGTCCGGAGCGCGCCAGCTTGATCGCGCGCACCACTTGCGAAATCGCTTGATCCTGTCCGAAGATGACCGCTCGCAATTCGCCGTCCAGATTACGCAGTCGATCCTTCTCGGAACTCGCGACCGTCTTCGGCGGAATCTTCGCCATCCGCGCCACGACCCGCTCGACTTCTTCAATTCCGACGGCCGTCGGGCGCGCCTCTTTCGGCAACAGCTTCAACGCGGCTCCGGCCTCGTCCATCACGTCAATCGCCTTGTCCGGCAGAAAGCGGTCGTGCATATATTTGGCCGCCAGCTCCGCTGCGAGTTTCAGCGCCTCGACGGTGTAGACGATGCCGTGGTGCGCTTCGTAATAGCCCTTCAGTCCGTTAAGGATTTCAACCGTTTCGGCGACGCTCGGCTCACCGACTTCGATCTTCTGAAAGCGCCGCGCCAATGCACGGTCACGCTCGAACGCGCTCTTGTACTCGGCGTAAGTGGTCGAGCCGATGCAGCGCAGACGCCCCGAAGCGAGCGCCGGCTTGATGATGTTCGAGGCGTCCATCGAGCCGCCGCTGACCGCACCCGCGCCGACGATGGTATGAATCTCGTCGATGAACAGAATCGCGTCGGGCAGTTTCTGAAGCGCCGCGATGATCGCCTTGAAGCGTTGCTCGAACTCGCCGCGGTACTTCGTCCCGGCCAGCACCGCGCCCATGTCGAGCGCGTAGACCTGCGCCTTGCCGAGCACTTCGGGCACTTCGCCGAGATGAATCTTGAGCGCCAATCCTTCGGCAATCGCTGTCTTTCCGACGCCCGGCTCGCCGACGTAGATCGGATTATTTTTGCGGCGTCGGCAAAGCACCTGAATCGTGCGCTCGACCTCCGGGGTGCGCCCGATCAGCGGGTCGATCTGCCCGTCGCGGGCGCGTTCGTTGAGGTTGACGGTGTACGCCTGCAACGGGTCACGCGCCGTCTGTGTAACGTCGCCGTCCGGCTCCTCATCCTGGCTACCCCCTGTGTCCATTACGGCTTCGTCGCCCGGTACTTTTGAAATCCCGTGCGCGATGTAGTTCAGCACGTCGAGTCGCGTGATGCCTTGCGTCTTCAGTAGGTAGACGGCGTGCGAGCGTTCCGCATGAAAAAGCGCGGCGAGGATGTTGCCGCCGTTAATCTCTTTCTGCCCGCTGCCCTCGGCTTGCAGCAGCGCATACTGTAGGACGCGCTGGAACATATCGGTCTGTTCCGGCACCTCGTCCACTTGATCTTCATCGAGCTGTGCTATGTGTTCGGTGAAGAACTTTGACAGCTCGCGGCTCATGACTTCGATGTTGCCGCCGCACTGGCGGATGACGTTGCTCGCGGTGCGGTCGTAGAGCAACGCGAACAACAAATGTTCCAGCGTAACGTATTCGTGCCGTCGCCGGATCGACTCGTTGACGGCGATGGTCAGTGTCGCTTGCAGTTCCTTCGTAATCATACTTGTCTTCGCTAACTCCGAGACGCGGACGATGCGTCGTTAAGGACTGAAAACAGAATACTACTGAGAAGTGATAGGTAAATCCTGACAGGTGACAGGAAAGTATGGATTCTGTGCTGCATAGGATTCGTCCTGTAAGTCAGAATCTTTCCCAAAGAACTTTGGCTCCGCTCGCAAAGACTCACGCGCCTTGTCTCTTTCTTGTCACCTGTCACCCGTCACGTTTGAGTACTTAGGTGCCGGCTAATTCTCTTCCATCGTACACAACAGCGGATACTCGCTGGCGCGTGCGAGGCTCGCCACCTTCGCCACCTTTGTTTCGGCGATTTCATACGTATAGACACCGGCGACTGCAAGGCCCTCGGTGTGTACTTTCAGCATCAGATGCACCGCGTCACTCTCACTGCGCCCGAAGACGGTCTGGAGAACGTAGATGACGAACTCCATCGTCGTAAAGTCGTCGTTGTGCAACAGGACTTTATAGAGCGGCGGTTCTTTTAACCGCGTCTCGCTCTCGGTGACGACCGCTTCTTCGGATTCGAAATCTTGTCGTGCCATGACGATTAGTGTCCCGCGCTATGATTGCCCAGTGATTCCACCCCGTATCTTGAAGGATACCTTCTCCACCAGTCAACCGCATCATCCGCCGCCACGTTTCGGCTCGTGCTTCGACACGGAGTTCACAAATCCGCCACTTGCCTTCCCTCTCCCACACCATCCTGTCTACCCTTATCCCCTTATTTCCCGATTTGATTCAGAGCCGCTATCAGAGAAGAGTCTTACAGAGAGGGAGAGAGAAAGCAGTCTTTGCCTCATACGTTCTACTCCGATAGTTCACATCGCTTCAGGACACGTCCGAAGACGGTGGCCGTGCATCACAAAGCGGGAAGAAAACACTGTTACCCCTGCATATGAGCAGGGAGTAAATTGAAAAATCATCTCTTCGTAACTGAATCGTCTTGACTGCCTCCGCCCCGTAGTTCTACTCTTCGCGGGTTTCGAGGTCGGATTCACGTCGCTGCGGCCGCCACTGGTCGCACCTAAGATCGTGACCTTACCAAGAACCATCGGGAAACCTACCAGCTATTGCTCGTCAATCGCTGCTTACGACGCACGAGCTTTAGTTGCATCACAAGAATATGTTCACATCGGGGGGCTTCTCTACCATGTTTTTATTGAAGAAGAAGATGGCGACTGCTAATCACGTCCTTCAACATCACGGCGCTCGCGGAATTGCCGCCGTTCTAGTCCAAAAACCTGTAGATTGGTGGCAAGGATTGGATCGTCGAATCCGAGGCGAAGGACTTTGGCAGGACAGTCGATGGCATCGATTTCGCGGCAGGCTCATCGGATTACTGGGCAGCACGGTTAAAATAGAGGGGTGTCGATTCAGCTTAGACAGTCCAGTTATTCCCGCTCACATCAAGAGCTACGTTGCCTCGAGTAGTTACGAAGCGCCGGAGCGGAAGGTGTTGAGACAGTTCCTTAATTCGAATCTGCCGGTCATCGAGTTCGGGGGCAGCATCGGCGTGGTCTCGTGCCTGACGAACAAAAGATTACACAAGTCTAAAGAACACGTGGTCGTGGAAGCTAATCCGGATATGATCCCCGTGCTTGAAAAAAACCGTGACCTGAATGAGTGTCGCTTTGTGGTACGTCATCGGGCCGTCGCCTACGGATGCAACGAAATCACTTTCTACCGCAACCCCATCTTTCTATCCAGCAACCTGAACAACCAATGGGGCGAATCGCCCGAAGAAGCTGTTCGCGTTCCGACCATCACCTTACAAAATATAATTGATGAATTTAGTTTCAAACGAGTGACTTTGATTTGTGACATCGAAGGAGCGGAGTTTGATCTGGTTCAACACGAGTCAGATATTTTGCGCGAGAGGGTCGCGGATTTCATGGTCGAAGTTCACCGACAGCTTGGCGATCATCTGGCCGATAGTATGTTCGACAAACTCGGTCAAATAGGCTTTCGTCATGTTTACGACCACGACGGAACTTACTTCTTCCGTAACAGTCGATTCGACCAAGCGTAAGCAATTTTTTTATGAGAACTAAAAGCACTTGCCAAACTTACGCATCGTCGACTCCGGCGCTTCGGACGGCATCGTGGCTCGCTTAACACCGCCGGCTCAGACGTTGACGCTGTAGCCCGGATCAAGTTTCTGGTGATATACGAGAAGCTGCTGAATGTCGTAAGGGTGCGTCGATCTTCCGGGCAGCATGTTGCGCAGCACCTGAAAGACGTGTTGCAGGCCGGAGGCGTCGTCGATGTCCACGTCCGCGACGCACCGCTCGCCGTCAATAAAGAACGTCAATTGCAGATTGCCGTAGCGGTCTTCGGTCTTGAAGCTACCGGCGTGATTGAACCCGGCGGGCGGATGGTGCAGCGAGCCGTCAACTTGGTGGAACAGGTCTTCGGCGACGCTGTTCTTGACCTCCTCGCGCAGTTCCCTTGACACGACGGCGAAGAACCGATCCCCACGCACTTCGCTTAACTTCTGGATGTACGGCAGCACCGTTCGCCCGTTGCTGAGCGGCGTCGCCCTCGCTTTCGCGACGATGTTCATCAGCCCGGCCTTGCGCACATTATCGAGCGCGTCGTAAAACCTTTCTCCCTTCATTCCACCGAAGGAAAAAACCTGGTCGCTGTTTTCGAGCAACTGACGCACGTCCGCCTGCAACTCGGCGAACTTCGGAAACACGACGCTCGTCACCTTCGCCGGGTCGACGGGGAAGGTGAGGCGCAGCAGTGTCTCGCCGCTCGCCTTCAAGTTAACGAAACTGCCGACCGGCAGGTATGCCGGCGGGTCGATCTGGACGCGATACAGGCCGTGCGGCGGCCCGTGCAGGTCGGTGATTCTTATCTTCTTGGCGGCACTGATGCCGCGGTACACAACGCTCCCGCTCAAGGTTTGGTTGCGTAGCGAGATGTCCACTTTCTCGCGCAGATTCTTTCCGCTGACATCGACAAGTTCCAGAACCAGTGTGGCCGTCTTGCTCATAACATTATCTCCTCGATTTGACGCGAACATGGGCGAGCTTGAGAAGGCGACTCTTTTACCAGTTAACTCGCTTTTACTCAATCTTTTAGTCGGCGTTTTCGACTCCCGCCCGACTATGCTATCTTTTCGCTGACACAACGCCGGTCGCCTGTCATGCCAAGTTGCTAATTATCCAGAGGTTGAGTGAGGCGGATCAACAGTTGTACACAGAGAGCACGGATAGTTCACACAGCACGCGGAGAAAATAATGTCCGCTACTCTCTGTGTCGTCCGTGTGACATCTCTTGCCTTCGATGTTAAAACTGAATGCCGTCTTCGTTCGACCTGACATGTTGATGCAACACGGTAATCAGTTATCTGTCATCCCCCTCTTAGCCATTCCATGTTTAGCTCACTCAAGCGGGAGACCTTTTCAGTCGGAGGTCGCGTGTTCCCGATGTCTCGTATCTTAAAGCTGTTCGTGCTGTCGCTGTTCGCAATCGCGGCTGCTTTCTTTTGCCTTCCGTCTTCAATCGTTCAAGCCGTCCGGCAGGGTGATGATCAAGCACACTTCTTCGAGGCGCGCGTCCGCCCGGTGCTGGCCGCGCAGATCAAACCGTTCGAAACCGCATTCGGGATGCAGAAGGAAGCACCGGAAGTGTTCGATCTGTCGAAAGAAACGGACGCGACGCTGAGGCTGTATGGCTTGGAGCGCGGAAGCACGAAGGGCTTCGCGTGGCAGTGTCTGGTGGCGCGGCGGATGGCGGAGCGCGGCGTCAGATTCATCGAGTTGGTCGACACCGGCGCGTCGAAGAACTGGGACGCGCACGGCGACATCCAGACGCACGCGCCGCTCGCGCGAAACGTCGATCAACTGATTGCCGGACTGCTGAAAGATTTGAAGTCGCGCGGCATGCTTGACGACACGCTAGTGGTCTGGACGACAGAGTTCGGGCGTACCCCGTTTCATGAAAAGGCGAACGCTAAAGGCCGCGAGCACCACGCGCGAGCCTACAGTTCGTGGCTTGCCGGTGGCGGCGTCAAGGGCGGTATCACCTACGGTTCGAGCGACGACTATGGCATCGATGTGGCGGACGACTTAATGCACATCCACGACTTTCACGCGACGATCCTTCACCTGATGGGCATGGATCACACGAAGCTGACATTTCACCACGCGGGCCGCGATTTCCGCCTGACGGATGTCCACGGCAATGTCGTCAAAAAGATTCTAGCCTGAAGCGGGTACGGTGTGCGTCAACCGCCACACGGACAAGTCAGCGCATGACTGAGTAGAACCGCTGGAGACTTTAGCTTTTCATACTGCTATACCAGAACTCTTGCGCTGGCTGTGGCGGGACTATCGTCCGTCTTAACCGGTCTTGCGCGACTCGCGCGGTACGTAGAACACTCTCCCGCCATCGGGTGAAGGACGCCGAAGAAGTTAAAACTTAATGTCGTCAATCTCAAGTCAAAAAACCAGGAGAATCAATATGCCTTTCATGTTCTCGTCTCTGAAGTTAGCCGTGCGCGCCGCGTGCGTCGCCGTCTTCCTCCTTGTGTGCGGTGTAACGTTCACCCGCGCGCAGGATCAGACCCCACCGATGGCCGAACCGAAAGTCATCACCCCCGGCACGAACGGCGCGCCGCCGTTGGACGCCATTGTCCTCTTCGACGGCAAAGATTTGTCGCAGTGGCTCGGCACGAAGGGTGAAGCGAAGTGGATCGTCAAGGATGGCGTCGCCACCGTTAACGGAACTGGCAACATCACCTCGAAGCAGGAGTTCGGCGATGTTCAACTGCACGTCGAGTGGGCGTCACCAGCCGAGATTAAAGGCGAGGGACAGGGGCGCGGCAACAGCGGTATCTATCTTCAGGGCCGCTACGAAGTGCAGGTGCTGGATTCCTACAACAACAAGACGTACTTCCACGGGCAGGCCGGCAGCGTCTATAAACAGTACCCGCCGCTCGTCAACGCTGCGCGCCAGCCGGGTGAGTGGCAGACGTACGACATTATCTTCCGCGCGCCGTCGTTCGATGACGGCGGAAACGTCATCAAGCGCGCGACGATCACCGTGATACACAACGGCGTGCTTGTGCAGGATCACGTCGAAGTCAGAGGCACGACGACGCACGAAGGCGAGCCGAAGTACACGAAGCACGCGCCGAAACAGCCGATCAGCATTCAGGATCACGGCAACCCGGTTCGCTTCCGCAATATCTGGGTGCGCCCTCTGTGAACGTCGCGGACGTTGGTGCAAAAGTTCTGGCCGTTGTGTCCGCCGTGACAGTTGTGAACGTCTCGCGCCGGACGCGCTCTAGTGTTACTGCGTGCGCGAAAGTCTAGCTCGAACGAACGGAGTTGAAAATTGATGACTGCCAAAAGATGCTTGCTGTTTGTGATGTGCGCGGCGCTGCTACACGCGCTGTGCCCTGGCGCGATTCAGGCTGCGCCGAAGACGCTCGACATTTATTTCATCGACACTGAAGGCGGCGCGGCGACGCTGATCGTAACGCCCGCCGGCGAGTCGATGCTCATCGACTCCGGCAACCCCGGCGAGCGCGACGCCGGTCGAATCGAGCGCGTCGCGCGGGAAATCGCGGGCCTGCGGCAGATCGACCACTACATCACCACACACTGGCACAGCGACCACGTCGGCGGCATCGGGCGGCTCGCGCAACTGATCCCGGTTGGGAATTATTACGATCACGGATTCCTCGACCCGCTTCCGCTGGACGTGAACAAAGAGTTGATGGACGCTTACCGGCAGGCTTCGGGTGGCAAGTCGCGCGCGGTAAAGGCGGGCGACGAAATCAATTTCGCAAAACGTACGCGCGCGCCTTTACGTCTGCGTGTGCTCGCAGCGGGCGGCGCGGTGCTCGGCGAAAAACCCGGCGCGCCGCAAATCATTCCGTGCGGCCCTGATTTCAAGCCGGAGAAAGAGGACACCTCAGACAACGCGCGCAGCATCGTCTTTCTGCTGACCTACGGCGGCTTCAAATTTTTCGACGGTGGCGATTTGACTTGGAACATGGAGCACAAACTGACGTGCCCAAAGAACCTCGCCGGCGCGGTCGATGTGTTTCAAGTCAACCATCACGGGCTGGACTCCAGCAACCACCCGGCGCTCGTCACGGCGCTTAAGCCCCGCGTCGCGATCATCAACAACGGCCCGCGCAAAGGTGGCCAAGCTCGCACCTTCGCGACCCTGAAGCAGTCGAGCGCGGCGGAACATATCTTCCAACTGCACCGCAACATGCAGACGACCGACGCCGACAACGCGCCGCCATCGCACATCGCCAATGACGCTGAGGACTGTAAGGCGGAGTTCATCAAGCTCTCGGTCGCGGCGAACGGAAAGTCTTACACCGTCACCGTGCCGGGCAAAGGGACGACCCGCACGTATCAGACGAAATAGTCGAGGATCAACGGTCTTAACACAGAGACACAGATGTCACAGAGAAAAGCATCAATCCTCTGTGTAACATCTGTGTCTCTGTATTATGACTGACTGTTGCCGCACCCGACATGAAATGATAATGGATCCCGGTATCAGTTGTTGTGACGACTACTTCTTTGGGAAGTTCGGATCGGCCTTCACTTCGCTGATCTGCGTGGTGTGTCGCTCGGTGTGGGCGG
>Ga0136614_10001015_pt1 | contig 15757 bp, 13 predicted proteins | sample AntDrymUQ2792106_2_FD_106643 | JGI IMG/M metagenome (GOLD analysis project Ga0136614, IMG submission 106643) | Polar desert sand microbial communities from Dry Valleys, Antarctica - metaG UQ279 (21.06) | ecosystem: Environmental > Terrestrial > Soil > Desert | place: Antarctica: Dry Valley... | reverse complement strand
CTTCCAGCGCGACGCGCCGGACGATCCCATGCACTTCGTAGCCGAGACTCAGCAGGTACTCGGCGAGGTAACTTCCATCCTGCCCCGTGATCCCCGTAATCAACGCTTTCTTACCCACAGACATGTCCTCCATAGTTGTATACAACGTAATGCGGATCAAGGGTAGGAAGTGGCCTCTCTCTGCGTCCTTTGCGTCATGCCTTTGCGTTCTCTGCGGTTAGTGCATAGAACCTTAACCGCCGCAGGACGCCGAGAAGTCGCCGAGAACGCAGAGATAAAGCCGTTTCCGCCGGATTTGTTTTCTACCCTTGATTCGCATAACGCAGGGTCAAAGTAAAGACAATAAAACTTAACCGCTAGTAATGCGTCAGTGGCGCACGGAGACGATCAGAACCACCGCTCACTTCGCGGCCTTTGCGAGAATTTGACTGCTAATTTTGCAAACGCCTTGCTGGAATACTTGCTGCCCACCTTTCCGGCTGCCCTCGCCGGGGCTACGACCCATTAGATAGAGACTGCACATGATTCAGTTTGACGAGTCCATGTTTGTCGTAATTGCGAGGTCGCTTTCGCTCAATTAGGGAATGTCGGTTGAAATGATACTTCCACAGCATCACCATTTCGCTTTCTGACATTCCCTCTAAGCTTATGCGTTCCTGCTTTCGCTGCTGACGCCATTTAATAAGCCGAAGCCTCCATAGCGATAACTGCCAGATGGGATGAGGTATTGTTTCGTGCTCCCAGTGATATGCCAAGTATGCACTTGAACGCCCCATCTTCCGGGCGGTGTCTATGAAATTTGTCCGCAGTAGCCTTGATTCATCGAAATGATGTTCCACGGCGGTGCTGAAAGCTGACGCTATCCGATATCCAGCTTTTTTAAGTTGAAACGAAAATAGAGATTCGTCATGAAACCCCAACGCTCCGGGACCGAGTTCCGTGTCGAAGCCGGGTACTTTCTTGAGCACCTCTTTAGAGAATGCCATATTTGCCCCAACCATGCTTGAAGGATTGTCCGCATCAATATAGTCGGAGCAGGCCAACCAAGCCCTTTGCATCCATCCCATCCACGGCCTTTCTAGGTGCGGTGCAATTTTCACACCGCCCGCAATAGCGTGAGCCTTTCCCGAAAGGAGCGGCGCGCACATGTCTTCGATCCAGTTGTGTGGGGTTCGCACATCATCATCGGTGAACAGAATCACCTCACCACGCGCGGACGCGATAGCGGCATTTCTTGCGAAGCACTGTCCGCGTCGCGGCTCATAGAGGTAACGAATTGGCAAGTTGTCAGAGTTGTAAGACTTGACGACCTCCGCCGTTCCATCGGCGGAAGCGTTATCCACCACAAGCAACTCGCAGCGAAGATTGTCAGGCACCCGCACGCGCCCAAGTGTCTCGAGCGTCTGTCGCAAACTCCCGCAGTGGTTGAGCGTACAGATTGCGACGGTAACGTCCATACTTCAGAAATGCTGAACCGATTTAATCCCTTCTCGAGTGAAATGCCGCGCGCTCAGAATAGCAGTCCAGCCGAACATGGGTGCTTTTGACTGGGGGTTATGAAAGGACAGGGTTCAAGAACTTCAGGAAGCTGCCGACGACTTCCTCGCGGCTGAAAAAGACGGAGCGAGCGCGTGCTTTTTCTGACATTCGCGCCCGCAAATGCTCGTCGCGCATAAGGACGCCCGTATACTCTTTCAGTTCCGCCAGAGTATTCCAAAGAAATCCATTAACCCCGTGCTGTACGATCTCTCGCTGACCGCCCTTATTGATGACGACAGGTACGCACCCGGCAGCCATTGCTTCAACAGTGGTGATGCCAAAGTGTTCCGTCAGTTCCGGGTGCAAGCTCTCGTCCTCTCCGTAACCGGCAGCATGCCAGAAAACGCTGGCGCGTTCGTAGAGACTCTTCAGTGTGCTGCGCTCAACATTAGCGATGAGATGTGCTCGGCCCCCGGCGATAACATCGTGAAGTTTTTCAAAGTAGGCGTGATGTGTCGGCGTGTCGCTGAGACCCCCAACGCTAAAGTATTCCCACCCCCGTAAGCCCTCACTTTCCATTTGTCGGAACGCGGTGAGCATCTCTGATTGCTTTTTCGTATGCCCCTCGCCCTTAACTGCAAACCTCCCGACACTGAGAATAACCTTCCCCTTTTCGACACGCCGAAAATGATTATCAACGGGCGGATGGATAACCTCACAATCAACTCCCCACCGGCATCTTGTCCACGCGCGCGAGAAATCAGATATTGCTGTTTTTAGCTGGTAACTTTCTAAACGCTTCTTCCACTCCCACTTCTGATAGAAGTTTTCGATGCGTTGTCGGAGAGATGATTCTAACAGGATGTCGCCTTGAGATTGAATGTAGGCTGCCGTGTGAAACGGGAACAGCACGATCAGGACGCCCTTGACGGCGTGACAGAAGGGGGGCATTTCATGCACGGTGGCAATAAAAAGGTCATAAGGTTGGCTGAGTGCCGCATGCCACCTCCGTGAAGCTTCATACCGCCGCCACGGGTTGCGGTAATAATATGTCGCATTGTAGTCCGGCTCAACATAGCGCAGACGAACATTGTTTAGGTCTGTGCCGGAAACCTCCGCAAGCTGTGCTGCTGAGAGAAGAGGTTTATGGTGTAGGAGGTCAACTTGGTTATCCCTCGCCAGCGCTTGGGCCAGCACTGACACGAGGTTTTCTGAACCGCCGATGCCGCCGCCGGCGGGTTCGTTGTAAATGCCAATCTTCACAATAACTATAAGAACTGGGGTAGTTCAGCACGGTCCTATGGTGTTAGGCAGTAACTGTGGCGGAAGGGCTAGACCCCGATCTTGTTGATGTATGTTACGCCAAGCGCTTCCATGTCAAACTAATGACAGTATAGCTTGAGGATTGCGATCATTTATCCGTCCCGTTGTATGACTGGCGAATTAATTGTTCAACGACCCACCCATGTGCATGCTTGTAAATTTTAGGTCTCTCAGGTTTTGAGTCTCTCCGTGTCTGCCCTTGGCGTTCCCTACTTTGGAACCGTGTCCATGCCTCTTCGTAAGCAGCTAAAGTCGCGCGCGCCGTTTTATCCCAAGAGAACATGTGCGACCGCTTCAACCCTTTCTCACGAAGCGAAAGGCGAAGTTGAGAGTCTGTTAGCGTTCGGTGCATAGCTTCTGCGATGTCCTTTACTCGGTAAGGGTCGAACATCAGCCCGGCGTCTCCGACAACTTCAGGCAGCGACGAGGCCCGGGAGCAGATCACAGGCGTCCCACAAGACATTGCTTCCAAAGGTGGTAAGCCGAAACCTTCGTAGAGAGAGGGGAAGGCAAAAAGCTCCGCCCCATTCAGTAAAGCGGGTAAGTCTTCAAACGGCACATACCCCAACCACTTCACATGAGACTCCAGATCGAGATTGCGGATGACCTCGAAAATCGACTCGTGCAGCCATAACTTGGTTCCCACCAGCACCAACTGGTGCTCCAACGAAGGCTCCTCCTGTCTGAGGAGATGGTAAGCTTCAACAAGACGAGATACATTTTTGCGCGCCTCTACTGAGCCAACGTAGATTATGTATGGTCGCTCTCCCAAGCCGTGTTTCATGAGCACCGCTTGCACCTGCTCTTGATTATCAAGGGGGCGGTACTGATGATGCGCTGCTAGAGGGATGACGCGGATTCTCTCCTCATCAATTTCTAAAGTTTTGGCAACATCCTGCTTTGTATGCTCCGAATAAGTCAGAATAATGTCCATCTGATCGGCCTTATCAAAACTCTCTTTGAACCATTCGTCCGAGCCGGGGCAGTAATATGGAAAGAGGCGTGGAATGAGATCGCTGAGAGTCATCACGTTGGCCTTATCACTCACGGGGAAAACAAGTCCTGCCGGATGATGGAATACGTCTATCTCCAGTGAAGTTGAAGCTTGGTACAACCTCCGGGCAAGGCGGGAGGCGTATAAGGTAAGGCGGGAATCTGGCATCTGCATTTTCTTCCACATTGGGAAAAGAACCTTGCGGTCGACTTGCTTAACCCACCTAGGTGCTTGAGAAGCGCTGCTCCCATAACGACTCGAAAACGACTTAAGCGGCAGGTCATCCCAGACGTACTGAACTTCCGCTTTGGAGAAGGTATCGATCACGCGGCGCAGTGATTCAGGCTCCTCCATACCCGGCTGTCCGTAGAGAAATAGCGTGATACGGTGGGGATGCTCCAAGTTTTGCAGCCCCTGAAGGACATTCCAGATATATGAATAAAGTCCGGTCTGTGTCAGCCGACACATGTGGACATCAATACCGATGTGCATAAACGTAACTTGATTAAAGACTCGCTTCAGAATCAAAGCGTTTCACGGTGATCTACTGAGAACGTCAGCCAAAACTCAGTCGGCATCCGGAACAAGGCCGGATAAAATCATCGCGGGGAGCATTCGGTGAAAACGACAGCAATGAGCCGGGTTAGGTATTCATCTTGATAACCGACCCTCCGCCGACATATTCAATCGGGCAGGCGAACGCTACGCGGTCACTGTCTTCAGCCAAGAACTTATTCACCGCTTGCTCCGCTTCGCCACTCACGTCGTCCACAAAGATGAATGTCGGCTCAGCAGTTAAGGCTAACTTCATGTCCGCATACTGATTGTCAAAATCGTGCGCGGCATCGACAACAACAAAGTCAGACTTACAAGGCAATGTATCCAAACTCCTGAGATTGGTGCTGATGAATTCATAATTTCTGAAGCCGCGCGCCTCGAATAATGCATTCGCAACCGCAAGGGGCTGCCACCGACGGCCATCATCCTCCCGCCGGATGTCTTCATCCATACAGAATTTATCAACCCCTACGTAATGCGCGGTTGGCGTTGCGCTAAGATAGGCATCGGCGCTCGATCCTGCGTGAGTGCCAAGTTCTACTATTCGTTTCGGCTGGATGGTCTTAGAAACGGCCCAAAAGCATTTGTACTTATGAAGGAATGCTTCCTTCTGCTCGACGTAGAACGAAGCGTCGTATTGTGTAAAGACGGAATACCGGGGGTGCGGCGTCCAATCGCAGTCGGCTAAATTACGGTGGAAAGCTTTAGCGAATCTGTGTTCGGTCGTGAAATTCTTTAACACATCTCTGATCATACGAGGAGTCCTTCACGAAATCGGATTAAGCTTATAAGGAGTATCATCCACTGCTTCGACGCAGAAAAAGCAATCTGCTTATTAGCGCGCAAAGACCCTTCACTGATTACTCCGTTTGCGGGTAATCACCCTTGAATGCCTCAATGGTGCGCTCCAAAGCCTTGTCCCATGAAAACCACTCGTGGGCTAATTCGAGAGCGCCTTTGCTGAGTTGCTGCCGCAGTTCGGAATTATTCATGAGTGTGCTCACGGCGGCGGCGAGGAATTCCGGGTCTTCGGGAGGGACGAGTAAGACGTTCCTCTGATGTACGAACGGTGATTCCACGAACTCTCCCTTCGTCGCGATGATTGGTAGTCCGTGCGCGGCGGCGGCGGTGAAAGAACTGTTGTTAAGATACACGCCGCTGTTGAAAGGCAGCACACAAACGTCAGCGCCTTTAAGGTACAGTGATGCATGATCACTGTCGGACGGGTAATACCCCGTCCACGTTACCCTGTCCGCGACACCCAACTGCGCCGACAGATCATGAAGTTCTTGGACATAGTTAGGACGGTTGAAAGCTTTAAGCAGAACATCATTATGCCCCCCGACCATCACCAAACGAACTTTGCAGCTTTGTTTGGACAACGACTGTAACGCCTTCAGCAGGGTTTCGATACCCTTCTCAGGATTAATATACCCGTAGTGCATGATGAGGAATTCATCGGGCTTGACACCCAACATCTCTCGCCCACGCTGCCGCGCCGCGCCATTCTCTTCCGTACTCATGTTCAGAATGGGAGGAGGAGGAATAAGCACACATTTTTCATCCACGTCGGCGCAGTGTTTTGCTAAGGCATTACGGTGAGAGCCGCTGAGCAGGATGACGCGGTCACTATCTCGTAGGATCGTGCCGTACTCATAGTCCAAGCCCTGTCTCCCGATCAGATGAGTGACTACTCTGCGCACCACGCGCGTCGGCCAAGAAAGACCCATGCGCACCCCGCCCGGAGACTCGATGTGCGTGACCCAGCGGGTGTTAGGAACTACTCGCTTCAGGAGCGTCGGCGCAAGCGTTATCATCGGATGGTTGTTATAAAGACCGCCGTGAAAATGCAAATTAATTACGTCGGGGCGGTAACGGCGGGCGATAAGCATCAGGCGAAGCATTTCCGGCCATGACCAGCGGCGCATCACTGGATGAACACTGATTCCCAAACCTGTCACCACATTCTCAATACGTGAGGTCAAAACATGGACTTCCGCTCCGGCTCCGGCGAGTTGCTGACACAACCGAAAAGCGTAATCAGCCCCCCCCGACTTTACCGGAGGAAAAGTGGCAGAGACAACCAAGACCCTCATGACCGTTTACCCGAATGATGCAAAGGACACTTCTCGCAGTTCACGTCGGTACTCTGTATACCACGCTATCGTTTTTGATAGCCCCTCGTGCAAGCGATGGACAGATTGGAAGCCGAAAAGTTCTTCCGCCCGCGAGACGTCCAAGCAGCGACGTGGCTGGCCGTTCGGCTTAGTGGTATCCCAAACGGTGTTGCCGGCGAAGCCGACTTCCTCCGCGATAATCTGCGCCAAATCCCGGATCGAAATCTCTTCCCCGGTGCCCAAGTTGACCGGCTGATCGCCGTCATACCGCTCCGCCGCGAGGAGAATAGCTTCGGCCGCATCCTCGACGTAGAGAAATTCTCGCGTTGGCGAGCCGTCACCCCATAAGGTGACATCTCCCAGCCCGCGCTCTTTTGCCTCGGCGAATTTGCGAATGAGCGCAGGAATGACGTGCGAGGTCTCTAAATCAAAGTTGTCCCGCGGGCCATAAAGGTTGACGGGCAGCAGGTAGATCGCGTTAAAGCCGTACTGGGCGCGGTAAGCCTGCGCCTGCACCAGCATCATCTTCTTCGCCAACCCGTATGGCGCGTTGGTTTCTTCTGGATAGCCGTTCCACAAATCGTCTTCCCTAAAGGGCACGGGAGCGAATTTAGGGTAAGCGCAAATTGTGCCGACGGCGACGAATTTCTCGACATCAGATCGGCGCGCGTACTCCATCAGCTCAATGCCCATGATGGCGTTGTCGTAAAAGAATCTTCCGGGATTGGCTCGATTCGCGCCGATGCCGCCGACTACGGCCGCGAGATGGATGATGATTTGCGGCTGCGCTTCCGAGTAGAGGCGGATGACAGCCTCGCGGTCGCGCAGGTCGTAATCTTTAAAGCGCGGTACGGTTATGTCCGCACAGCCCCGCTCGCGCAGTTTCTCCACGACGAATGAGCCCAAGAAACCTGATCCGCCGGTAACGATAACTCTCTTATCTGACCATTGCACTGCCCGATACTTCTCCTCGTGATTCATGTACAAACTAGCTTGCTTATGTAATAGGCTTATAGATGGAACCGCCCGGCACCTTACCGTAAGAATGCGTCCGACTCTCACTCACTGAGCGATAAATATCGAGAGTCTGAGATACTGTTTTCTCCCAGCTAAACTCCTGCGACCGCCGGTGGCCATTAGCAATCAGGCGCTCGCGCTCCGCAGAATTTCCTAACAAGCTTAACAAAATGTCTGTCAGCTCGTCAGGCGATGTGGGATCGAAGAATATGCCCGCATCACCCACAACTTCAGGAAGACTCGAACTGTTGGAAGTGACGACAATGGTTCCGCAGGACATGGCTTCGAGCGGGGGGATTCCGAATCCCTCATACAGCGACGGATAAACAAAGGCAACACTGCAACGATAAAGTTTGGCGAGATGACTATCACCGACGTGACCGTAATGCTCAACGTAGCCGCCCAATTTAAGTTCGGCAATGAGTTTACCTTCGGGTTTATTAAAAGGCGGGCCGACAACGCAGAGCGCCACATCGGGTTGAACGGAGATGGTTCTCGCAAAAGCCGTCAGCAAGCCGTCAAAATTTTTATGGCTAGAGCGGCTACCTACATACAGGTAGTAGGGTCGGGACGGCACCAATTCAGGCCCATGCGAAAGGCTAGCATCTACCTCCGAAGCCAGATGTGCGACCCTGACTTTACTCTCCGGTAATGAGTATCGTTCAAGCAAATCTTTCCTTGTGTTCTCGGAAATACAGATGATAGCTTGCGCTGACAGTATGGCTTTACGTTTCATTTCGGCATGTTCACCCGTCGGGTCCATTTTCGCGGGGAAAAGCTCATGAATCATATCCCAGACGGTAAGCACTATGGGACAGCGGTAAGAGTTAATATCTTGTCGCGTGAGCAACGTATAGTAAGTAGGGTGTGCAATATCAAAATGCCTGAAGGCTGTAACATTTCTCCAATAAGTGGTTTCCAGCCTAGAGCGGTAGGTGCTAAGCCTATAAGAGATATGCTCCGAGCGCGATTTCCCGCATTCATAAACTTTCAGATTCGGATGCGCCGGGTAATTAACTTCGCGCGTTTTCTCGACAAGCAACGAAGGGGCGAAACTTGATGGCAGTCTGCTAATCAAGTTTGCAAAGTACCGGTTGATCCCTCCGGCCACCTGCATGCTGTATATTTGTCCGTCATATAGAACGCGCATTTTCATACTGCGGGACTTATGACTCCATAGTAGAGTAGGATGTTAGAAAGTACACATGAGCACTGGTTCTGCCGCGTTCCATAGAATGCTCTATCATCTGTGTCGGATTCGCTTTTCTGTTTCTAATTCGCCATCTCAGATCGGATAACCGCCGACGCCAGGCGGGAAGGACTGTTCGGGGCGGGGGCGGCACCAAACCTCTAATGAGTGATAACAAAGTAATCGAATACGCTGAACCTTCTACTAAATTTTGAATGTATTTTGAATCTAAACGGTTCTCGGGTATGAGATGAGTTAGTTGAAGTTGAGGGTAATACCCCTTCGCAAACCCCATATCCAGGGCACAAAGAGCCATGTCTGTATCTCCGGCTCTCGATAACTTACTACCTACAGGATCGAATCCTTGTCGCACCGAGTCTCTTTTAATTTTCCGAGCGTAATCCTGAGCCACGACTTTCCGTATAGCCATTCCTGCGCCGGGCGGAACATAAGCAAACTCGTCAAATGACGCAGAATAAAAGGCTTGATCTCCGAGGTCGAGGATAGCCAAGAACACCAGATAAGGTTTCGCCCATTCTGGTGGTTCTACTTCAAATTCTCCTTTGATTTTGCCGCCGATCACTCCGAGGGACAGATTGTCATTAAAAATCGCGATTACTCTACTAAGATAGTTTGGCGCTAACACATTGTCATCATCAACGATAACTAAAATGTCTCCTTCGGCCTCACTTATGCCGCGCAACAACGCATGAGTCTTACCAAGCCTATCGACAGATAGGTGACGGCCTGCCGGATGCCACGACAGATCATAGGCTTTTTGAAGCGGCCTACTAGAAGCGTTGTCGATTAGTAGTAATTCCCATTCTGTTGTCTCAAAGGTTTGCTGCCTTAAAGCTCCGAGAACCCGCGAGAGGTAATCTTCTCTAGGATTATGACTACATATTAAGACGCTTATCAGCTTGGACAACGGCATGGTCTTTTCGTCACCGACGTGCGCCGCGCCGCTTTATCGAATAGGAGCCTTAGCGTCGCTTTCGCGGCGATGATTAAGGCGTTAATCGCGGCGTACTTCGGAGCACCTGCTTAGTTCAACCAACGGTATTTTTGATGATTTTTTTAGCCAGCGTCAAAATCTCACCTTTTAACAAAAGCGTCATGGCACGCTTCCCTCTGAGTAAGAATCCATTCGGGTCAGGCTCTTTGGCAATTTTCAGAAGGTCGTCAGCTTTCAGGAGACCGTCAGCAGCTTTCATTGAATCCCGACTCTGATCCATGACGTATTCCTGCTGATCCCACTCCTTCAAATGACTACCCTCTTCCAGTTTAATGAATGCCGCCGTCCTCAGTGAGAAGTCTTCTTGAAGTTTCCATTCTGGCTCCGAAAATAGAAATTTCTTTAAGACTTCACCCGTCCAAACATGCGTATCGTCAATTACGAGTGTCCCGCCCACTTTTAATCCGCTGACCGTATAATACCAATCGATAAATGGCGCGGGGAATCCGTGACTGCCATCAATCAGCACAAGATCTAATTCGCTAGGTTTCAGGCGCGGCAGTACATTTTCGGACCTATCTACTTGGAAATTGATCCTGTAAGTCGAAATCTGGTGCTGTGCGCAATACTCCTTAATGCGGTCAACCTCATATTGATAGGGTACAATACAGGTATGGTCAGTGCCTTTCAGTGCGAATAAAACCGTGCTAATGCCTGCGCCCGTCTCTAAAGTTTTGGATGTTTCGCCCACATGCTGATCTATAAAATAGAGCACCTCGCTCCTCAATCCTACCGAGTGCGGCTCCCCTGAGGCAAATTTATGCACTACAGGTGGATTGTTCAGTAGGTCTTGCAAATTCATGCCGGGTCGCTCCTTCCAACCTTGAGAGTAGGCGCATCTAGATGGCCCTAAGCGAAAGCTTAGGTTCGATCTATTAATCGTGTGCGTTGTGGATATCTTGCTGAAGAGCCTCAATTAAATCCAGTACCGTGCGATTTTGATCATAATTGGCGGCGGTACTTGCTTGAGCTTGCGCGCCATAGATCGGCCACTGGGGCCGCGCAGCCCATGCGCGCTCTAACGCATCGGCGACATCGCCCACTTCTGTTGAGCGCGCCAGCCAACCTGTTTCGCCCTCTATAATTAATTCAGGGATCCCGCCGACCGGAGTGCCGACCGCGGGCCGCCCGCAAGCCATGGCCTCAACCATGGCGAAGGGAGTGCCTTCAGACAGGGACGGCATCACTAGTAAATCGGATCCTACAATAATAGGTAACACATTGGATGTATATTTACACAGTTGAACCCGGTCAGTAGGCAGCCCATAAAAGTTGATCAGACGATGAAGCAAAGAAGTAAAGTCGCCCCACCCTTGGAGTGTCAGACGCCAATCACGATTTTCCCACCGGGGATCAGAAAGAGCCTCTAGCAGGACATGTTGCCCCTTGAAGGTCGGATCGAACCGAGCCAGATTGAGCAGCCGGGCAGTACCTTCTACTCTAATGGGGTGCATTTTGGACACCGCTGCGGCGTCCTCCAAGAACTCTCCGGTTACGGCATTAACCGCTCGCCAGATGTTTTTCAGACGCCGACCCATGGCTCGCTCCAAGGCAGCTTGGTTCCGTCGGGAGACGCAGAGCACACGCCTCGCCCCTTCCACCATTGTCGCAAAGCGGTCTGTCTGTTCATCATTCACTAAGAAGAAATGCTCATGGGCGTGCTGAAACACTAGCCAGTAAGGGATAGCATTGGCGCGGCACGTAGCTGTCACTTCCTCTAAGAAAGGGGGCATACCCATGCCGGCGAAATTAAACCAAACCAAATTCGGGCGGCGGCGCTCAACAATCTCGTCGAGCCATGGACGTTGCCGAGGGTTAGCCTGTTCTCGCCGAACTAATCTTTTCAGTGTCCGTCCGACGCGCTCGGTAACAGTAAATCGAGTTCTCGCCGGGACAGTCACTTGAAACCACTCGACAGTCACCCCCAACGACTCGAGATGGGCGGCACGGGCACGGGTCACTGGACTGTCGCAGAGGATAACGTGGCAGTCAAACATGTCCCGTAGCCGGGAATCTAAAACATTCTCATACCAAAATTTCTCCGACCCCCCCCAGAAGGGGTAGGTAGGTTGGGTGCTATAAAAAAGGATTCCCGGTCGTCGAACCATTATTGTCTTTCAAAGACTACAATATTTGACATGTACAGCGTGCTTTGCAATTGAGTCATTCGCTGAAGGTGACGACGGCGTAGCGCCTCGAACAGCCACCGGTGGCTCAGTCTTACTAATCTCGTCACTCCGCGATCTAATAACCGGCTACTCGCCGGGACAGGATGAGAACAACCTAAAATCGTGCCCAAAATATCCCACGCATTCCCGGCGGCTTCCTGTTGTAGGGTCTTAAGACCCACCCGCGAAGCGAAATAATTCAAGGCATGCAGCGTCGGTCGCCAGAAATCATAAGGCTCTTCATGCAAGTGATAAAAATACGGGCAAGTGATCAGGAGCCGCCCTCCCTGCGTCAACAGCGACACCAAATTTTTGAAAGCCACGTCCCAATCAGCCACATGTTCCATCACCTCGGTGCATAATATGAAATCGAATGAGCCGCGGCCGGTAAGTTCCACTGGCAGTGGCTCATCAATGGGGCAGATCACATCCGCAGTGCCTTCCGGGTTCTGTTGAGTGTCCATTCCTATGTAAGAGTAGCCAATCGCCTCCAGTATCTGGCGAAAGGGCTGACGACCGCAGCCAACATCAAGGACGCGCCCTTGCGGAGGCGCGGGAGCGGCATAAGTGGCTAGGGCGCGCTCAATGTGCTGGCGCAGGAGTGGGACAATGAATTCTTCGTTCGGTCCAGCAGGCCGGTAATCGGGCCGGCGGCAAATCTCAACTCTTATCATATTGCTCGTCAGGTAGTTTACAATCTTTGTGTCGCAGATGATTAGGTTGTCAAGCGAGGACTTCAGGCAGTGCTCATACAGCATCCTCCAAGTAATCACAATTTTCTGCCCGCCCTCGTACTCATAGCGACGTGCGCCATACATCGACATCTCAAAAGGACAGATACCTGAGAGGGAGTTGAACTCTGTGCTGACCTGAATCGGTCGGAGAGATCGAGGGACAAGTCAACCGCGACTTCAACCGTTTACGTCATCGCCCGGATTTGTTGCTCAGCTTCTCTCGACACGCAGGCTGAAAGAATCAACTTTTTCTGATTTTCAATGACTGACGTCACGTAGTCTAGCTGTGGGCTTAGAGTCAAAGTACAACATGAGCAGATAAAAGCTTCTGGAAGTGCCATACTGCCGTTGTATGGCGGGTCTATGATGCATCCGGGTAATATATACCGGAATGAAATCGTTTCATTATGTCACGGTTATGCTCCACTCCCTTGCGCCAAAAAGCCTGAGTGTAACCTACCCGCTCAAGCAGCGGTTCGACACCATACATCTGGGAAAATGCGTAAAATGCCTTACGTGTTCCCTCCCAATGCCCGAAATCATCAAGGACAATAAAACCCCCATCTGCGACTAACGGGTAGAATGTCCGCAGACATAACAGAACACTGTCATACCAATCCGCGTCGACGTGGAGCAACGCAACTTTATCAGGCAACTTCTCCTCGAAAGTGTCTTGAAATTTCCCTTTACGGATTATCACCCGCTCGCCCGGGAAACGCACTTTCTGTAGTATTTCCCGCACCGAGTTTATGGATCCGACAAAATGTCCTGTGAAGTTTTGCGCGTGCGCTCCGTCGTGTTGACTAGGTGCCGGTATCCCTTCAAAGGTATCATAAAGCCAAACACGACGACCTATATCAGTCACCCCTGCCGCCATAATCGCAGAGCCCCCCCCCATGCAAACCCCACATTCAACAACATCACCCTCTATTCCCTTCTCACTGATCTCGCGCGCCATTCTGTAAAGGGTCGCCAGCCGTAAAGGATCGCTCATCGAGTACGGTTGAACTAGGTCGAGTAAAGTGTTCAATTGAGGGCTGAATTTCCATGGCGCTTCAGGATAGACCCTATTCTGGCCATGATTATGACGCGAGACTGTTATTTTTTTTGAAAGCCAGTTTTTCAAGTTGCTCGGTAAGTACTTTGTCACGATTTTTACGCCTTCCATTCAAACGGAACTTTCACGACGCCATAATCAGATTGGCTCATAAACCAATTAATGTTTGTGCTGACATTTACGGCCAGCGGATTTATCGTAAAATGCGAAAATCTAGTATCACTCCACCCGAAGGAGGCTAGTGGCCAATCATTATCGCTCAGGATGATCCCGCGCACGGAGTAGCTCCCAGAAACGAGCGGCGGAGAAGGGAATCGACAAGTAACTACGCCTTCTAATTGAGGGCTAAAACCACTCAGCCCTTTTCCTCTATTAAGCTGTACGTCAGATATTCGACTGTCCGCGCTCGTAACGAGCAACCCGTTTTCAGACCAAATGGAGATGTTGAAATAAACTGAGGGAGGATACGAGACAAATCTGTACTGCATAGTAATAACCAAGTCTTCACCCGGATTTAATTCGGTTGACTCGCTTGCGGATAAGACCTTCACCGAAACGATTTCGCAGTCGTTATTATTGCGAGAACCTACAGATTCTTCCGGCAACCTGGCCGCGAGGTCTGTATCACTCGAGATCTGCACTTCACGTAAGTACATCTCGATTGCCTGTCGAGGATCGTTAAAATAGCGCGCCGCCCCCCCCCTAAAGTAAAGACATTGCTGTGCGATGATTTGGACCAAATGCATATTATGCGTAACAAACAGAGAGGTGATCCCCCGCTTTGTCAGATCGCGGATTTTGGATAAACACTTGTTTTGAAACGCCGCGTCCCCCACCGCCAGCACCTCGTCTATGATTAGTATCTCGGGCTCCAGGTTGGCGGCCACGGCAAACGCTAAACGCACATACATGCCGCTGGAGAAGTGCTTAACCGGAGTATCTATAAATCTTTCTACTTCAGCGAACGCGATGATCTCGTCGAATTTACGCTCAATTTCTCTGCGGCTCATTCCCAAGATAGAGCCGCTCAGATAGACATTCTCCCTCCCGGTGAGTTCAGGGTGGAAGCCTGTGCCGACTTCAAGCAAACTGCCCACCCGTCCGTAAAGCTCGACCCGCCCGCTGGTCGGTTCCGTGATGCGAGAGAGGATCTTCAGGAGGGTGGATTTGCCGGCCCCGTTGCGACCGATGACGCCGACCACCTCGCCCGGCATCACCTCGAAACTCACATCCTTTAAGGCCCATATCCTTTCCTCGGATGAGTCACCATTCCGCCCCCTCGTTCGCTTGAGCGGCGAGCGAAAGGCTCCGGCCATGGTCTCCTTCAAAGTCGCGTAAGTGGCACGGCGCGTGCCAATGCGGTACTGCTTGCTTAAATTCTTAACTTTGATGATCGGCTTCATCAGCTTATACAAGATCGGCGAAGGTCTTCTCCGTACGCTGGAAGGCGTAAACCGAGTAGATCAACAAAACGAGTGTCACAATGGCTGAAATGGCTAACGCAAACCAACTGAACTCTCGGTTGAATAACGAGGCGCGAAAGCCCTCAATGATCCCTGCCAGCGGATTCAGCGCGTAAAACCACTGCCACTTTATAGGCACAAGGCTTGACGGATAGACAACCGGCGAAACAAATGTCCAGAGTTGAATCAGAACCGGCAGCGCGATTCCGATGTCCCGGTATTTGACGTTCAAGGCCGAGACCCACAAGCCGAATCCCAGAGAGAACAGCGTAACTAGAACGACAAGCACGGGAAGCATCAGGATGCTCCACGTCACCGCGACGCCGTAGTAGAGCATCAGCCCGGCAAGGACGATAAACGCGATGCCGAAGTCCACTAATCGTGCCCCGATTGCCGCGGCTGGAATAATTATTCGCGGGAAGTATACTTTAGTAATAAGATGGGCATTCCCCACGAGGCTATTACTACTATTCAAAACAGAATTTGAGAAGAACGTCCACGGCAGTAGTCCGGCATAAATAAATAGCGGATACGGAATAAGGTCTGAGGGAACGCGCGCCAGCATGCCTAAGAAGACCGTAAAGATGATCGTGGTCAGCAGAGGCTGCATGACGACCCACGCCACGCCGAGCAGCGTCTGCTT
>Ga0136614_10001011_pt1 | contig 15794 bp, 16 predicted proteins | sample AntDrymUQ2792106_2_FD_106643 | JGI IMG/M metagenome (GOLD analysis project Ga0136614, IMG submission 106643) | Polar desert sand microbial communities from Dry Valleys, Antarctica - metaG UQ279 (21.06) | ecosystem: Environmental > Terrestrial > Soil > Desert | place: Antarctica: Dry Valley... | reverse complement strand
GCCTGAGACAAAGGCAGCCCCCCAGCCGGAGACAGCGGCAGCCCCCCAGCCGGAGACAGCGGCAGCCCCCCAGCCGGAGACAGCGGCGGCGGAGGACCCGGAGGCAGCTTACGAGCGCGTGTTGGCCGAGGAGCGGGCTAAGGGCTCCAGCGACGCGGTCGCAACCGGCCGCGCCAAGGCGGCGCGCGTCCGGGCGCAGAAGGGGACCAAGGGGCCGCAGGGATGAGCGCCGAGACCTGGCAGCAGGTCGTGTTCTGGTTCTTCGCCCTTCTGATCACCGGCGCGGGAGTGCTGGTGGTCACTACGCGCAACGTCATCCATGCCGCCCTGTGGCTGGTGGGCGCTCTAATGGGGGCCGCGGCCATGTATGTCCTGCTGTTCGCCGAGTTCGTGGCCTGGGTCCAAGTCCTCGTCTACGTCGGGGCGATCGTCGTGCTGATGCTCTTCGGGCTCATGCTGACGCGGGCTCCGATCGGGAGCGCCGAGTTCGACAACAACCAGCGCCCCCTCGCGGCGCTGTGTGCCACCGCGGTGTTCGTGGTCACGAGCGTGATCCTCGTGGGCGGCTTTGAGGGCAAAGAGATCAATTTCGCCCGCACCACCGGCACAACGACCGAGTCGGTCGGAACCGCGATCTTCACCTCGTACGTGTGGCCGTTCGAGGTGGTCTCGATACTGCTGCTGGCGGCACTCGTTGGTGCCGTCGTGATTGCCAGGAGAGACTGACGCCGCATGCCCGTCTCTTTCTTCCTCGTCCTCTCCGCACTGTTGTTCTCGATCGGGATCTACGGCGTGCTTGCTCGCCAGCACGCGGTGCTCGTGTTGCTCTCCATCGAGTTGATGCTCAACGCCGTCAACATCAACCTGGTTGCATTCTCGGCGATGCTCGAGGAAGCGGGGCTGGGCGGGCAGGTTTTTGCGTTGTTCGTGATCGCGGTGGCTGCGGCCGAAGTTGGTGTCGGCCTCGCCATCGTCATACTGATCTACCGTAACCGTCAGAGCGTCGACCTCGACGAGCTTGATCTGATGAAATGGTGATCGAATGTTCTTGAGTCAGCACGGCGAAGCAGTGTTCGAGCCCGGCTTGATCGGCCAGATCGCATGGCTGGTCCCGCTGCTGCCTTTTCTAGCCTTCTTCGTGATCTTGTTCTTCGGCAAGCGGCTTCCCGACAAGGGCCACAGCGTCGGGATCGGAGCCGTGGCAGTCGGCCTCGTCATTTCCCTGCTGGCATTCATCGAGCTGGCCGGGGGCCGGGGCGATATCGAGAGGTCGTGGACCTGGTTCGAGTTCTCAGACATTCTCGAGCTCGAATTCGGTATGAAGATCGACTTCCTTACCGCGGTGATGTTCGTGGTCGTCTGCTCCATCTCTCTTTTGGTGCAGATCTACTCGACCGGCTACATGCACGGCGATAGCCGCTACACGTGGTTCTACGCTGCGCTATCGATGTTCACATCCAGCATGCTGTTCCTGGTCATTGCCAACAACCTCATGCAGATGTTCGTCGGCTGGGAGGGGGTCGGCATCTGTTCGTACTTCCTCATCGGCCACTTCTGGGAGGAGAAGGAAAACTCGTCGGCGGCGATAAAGGCTTTCATAACCACGCGCATTGGCGACGTGGGTTTTCTTTTCGGTATCTTTGCGCTGTTTGCCATCGCTCACACCTTCAACATCACCGAGCTCAACCTCGCCGCAGAGGACGGGGAGATCGGTGGCCCGGCCCTCACGGTTGCGGCCCTGCTGCTGTTCCTGGGGGCGGTGGGCAAGTCGGCACAGTTCCCTTTGCACGTCTGGCTCCCCGATGCCATGGCCGGGCCCACGCCCGTCTCGGCGCTCATTCACGCCGCCACCATGGTCGTGGCCGGGATCTATCTGGTGGCCCGCATGTTCGTGCTGTTCGAGCATGCAGGAGCCGCCCTCGACGTGGTCGCGATCGTTGCGGGAATCACCATGCTGATCGCCGCCGTGTTGGCGCTCGTGCAGGACGACATAAAGAAGGTGCTCGCCTACTCGACGATCTCGCAGCTCGGTTACATGATGGCCGCGCTGGGGGTGGGTGCCTACACGGCGTCGATCTTCCACCTCTTCACTCATGCGTTTTTCAAAGCGTTGCTGTTTTTGGGGGCCGGCTCTTTGATCCATGCTGTGCACTCGAACAACATGAGCGACATGGGCGGCCTCAGAAAGTACATGCCGCACACGTACAAGACCTTCTTGATCGGCTCTCTGGCGCTGGGCGGCATCTTCCCGTTCGCGGGATTCTGGTCCAAGGACGAGATCGTGGGCGAGGCCCTGCGGGCTTCCTCAGAGGGCACTCAGACGGCCGCCATTTTTGTATTCGTAGCAGCAATCATTACGGCCTTCCTCACCGCTCTCTATATGACCAAGGTGTGCGTGAAGACGTTCTGGGGGGAGTACAGAGGCCGCGGACATCCTCACGAGAGCCCCGGCTCGATGGTCACGCCCCTGTGGGTACTGGCGCTGGCAACATGCGTGGTCGGCTTTCTCGGGCTTCCGGTCGTGGGTCCGTTCCTGGACTGGATCTTTGTTCCCGGCGAGGAGCACCCGGGCTTCTCGACGGCCTACAACATCGTCCTGCCCGTCGCCTCGGTGGGCATCGCAGGGATTGCGATCTGGCTCGGCTGGCAGCTCTTCCACAAAGAACGCTGGAGTGTCGACGTCTTGAAGGGTCCGTTTGCCTGGTCCTATCGTTTCGTCGCAAACAAGTACTACCTCGACAACATCTACCTGGGCGCGATTGTCAAGCCCATCCAGTACCCACTGGCGAAGGCGGCTTACTGGTTCAACCAGCGCATTCTCGACGGTGTCGTGAACGGCACGGCTGCGGGAACCATGGCGAGCTCAAGAGTGACTTACGCTGTCATCGACCAGGGGATCATCGACTTTGCGGTCAACGGAGCGGCCGGGCTAACGGGCGTGTCCGGCGGTCTATTGCGGTATGTCCAGACCGGGAACATCCAACGCTACGCTGCGGTGCTGTTCGCCTCGGCCGCCCTCTTCGTGGGTGCGCTGGCATTCTTCTAGAGAGGGTCGGCCTTAGATGACTAGAGATGGACGGCTGTAATGAACTGGGTTGACGACTGGGCTCTTAGCCTGGGAACGTTTCTCCCCGCCGTCGGGGCAGCGGTGCTGATGTTCATGCCCTCCGGATCCGAGAAGCTCGTCAAGGCTGTGGGCACGCTGTTCGCGTTCCTTGCCCTGGTGGCGGGTGTCGTGGTGCTGGCGCGCTTCGACTTCTCTAACGCCGGAGCGCTGCAGCTTCAGGTGAACGAGAGCTGGATCCCGCAGATCAACGCTCGATACCACATAGGCATCGACGGGATCTCCCTGCCGCTGTTCGTCCTGTCGCTGCTGGTGAGCTTCCTCTGCACCATCTACATGTGGTGGCACATTCCCGAGCCGGGCAAGCCGAAGGCCTTCTTTGCTTTTGTGCTGCTGCTTGAGACCGGCATGACCGGGTGCTTCGTGGCGCTCGACCTCATCCTGTTCTTCATCTTCTGGGAGCTTGTGCTGGTACCGATGTACTTCATGATTGGGATATGGGGCGGGCCCCGGCGCGCTTACGCGGCGGTCAAGTTCTTTCTCTATACGCTGTTTGGCTCGCTGTTCATGCTGCTCGGATTCCTGGCGCTCTACTTCACCTCCGATCCCCGCACATTCGACATGATCGAGCTCACCCGCCAGGGCTTCAGCGGAAGCTCCGACCTGTTCCAGAACCTCGTCTTTTTGGGCTTGTTCCTGGGCTTTGCGATCAAGGTGCCGATGTGGCCCTTCCACACTTGGCTTCCGGACGCGCACACCGAGGCGCCTACGGTCGGCTCGGTCCTGCTCGCGGCGATCATGCTGAAAATGGGCACCTACGGTTTCATTCGCATCTCGCTGCCGATCCTGCCGGACGCCGCCGTCACGTTTGCACCCATGATCGGGATCCTCGCCGTCATCGCCATCATCTACGGGGCGCTGTGCTGTTTGGCGCAGACGGATCTCAAACGCATGATCGCCTTTTCCTCGGTCGGCCACATGGGTTTCGTGATGCTGGGGATCGCAACACTCACCGACATCGGGATCAACGGGGCGATCTTCGGGATGGTGGCACATGGCCTCATCACCGGCATGCTGTTCTTCCTCGCCGGGTCCATGCACGAACGCTTCCACACCCGCGACATACCGGCCCTGGGCGGGATTCTTCAACAGATGCCCAAGTTCGGCTCGCTGCTGGTATACAGCGCCATCGCCTCCTTGGGATTGCCTGGGCTGGCCGGGTTCTGGGGTGAGATGCTGGCGCTGCTGGGTGCCTACAACCCCCATCCCGAACTCAATGAAACGCTCTTTAGAGTGCTCATGGTCGGCGGCGGCATCGGCACCGTGCTGACTGCGGGTTACTTCATGTGGATGCTGCAACGGGTGATCCTCGGCAAGGTGCCCGACAAGTTCGCGTCCGGTCACGGCATCTTCGACGTCGTGCGACTGGAGTGGTACGCGTGGGCGCCGCTGCTGGTGCTCATCATCGCCGCGGGCCTCTATCCCAAGCTCGTTCTGGGAGTGACCGACGGGGCGGTGCAGACGCTACTCGGTGCGCTCGGCTCCTGAAATGGATCTCGCTCAAGCCATAGTCCAACCCGGCGTCGACTGGCACGCGCTGTCACCCGATATCGTGCTGGCAGCAGCCGCGTGCGTGGTCCTGATTGCAGATCTGTTCCTGCCCGAGGAGTCGAAGTGGCTGGCGATGCCGCTGTCGGCCGCCGGCATCCTCGGCACGCTTGCGGCAGTTGTCTCCCTGGCGGGAGAGCACCGCACCACTTTGGGCGGAGCCGTTGAGGTCGACACCTTTGCACTGTTGTTCAAGGGCCTTTTCTGTGTCATTGGCCTGATCGTGCTTGCGATGTCGTTTGGGTACTTTAGCTCGGGCCGCTACTACCAGGGTGAGTACTACTTCTTGATGCTGTGTTCGCTTCTTGGAGGGGTCGTCATCTCCAGCGCACGCGATCTCGTGACGCTTTTCATCGCGCTCGAGCTCATCAGCATCCCCGCCATCATCATGACTGCGCTGCGAAAAGCCGACGTCAAGTCCAACGAGGCGGCGCTTAAGTTCTTTCTCTTCAGCGTGCTATCCACTGCGGTGATGCTGTACGGCATGTCTTTGGTGTACGGCATCACCGGGTCCACCAAGCTCAATGAGATCAGGGGTGCGATAGCCACTTCGGCCGACGAGCCCTTGGTCGTGCTCAGCGTGATCTTCGTCGTGATCGGCTTCGCCTTTAAGATATCGGCCGTCCCCTTTCACTTCTGGGCGCCCGACACTTACGAGGGAGCACCGTCGCCGGTTGCCGCGTTTTTGTCCACGGCGTCCAAGATCGGCGGTTTCGTGGGCCTGCTCGTGTTGATGTTTCGGGCCTTCCCCGAGGTTGCCGACACCTGGCGGCCCGCCTTCGCGGTGCTGGCGACCCTCACCATGACCGTGGCTAATCTCATCGCCCTACGCCAGCAACACATCATCAGGCTGCTCGCCTATTCGGGAATCGCCCAGTCGGGGTATGTGCTCGTGACACTCGCGCTCATCGACCCGTCCCGGCCCGAAGCCAACGCCCAGGCGCTCGAGTCGGCGATCGTCTACCTGGCCATCTACGGGATCATGGATCTCGGTGCTTTTGCCGCCGCGGTCGCCTTCGCACGCAAGACGGGCACCTACTTCATCTCCGACTACTCGGGCCTGTGGAGCCGCAGCCCGGTGCTCGCCACCCTCATGGCGGGCTTTCTGTTGTCGCTTGCGGGTACTCCCCCGATGGCGGGGGCATGGGCGAAGTTGTTCGTGTTCGCTGCTGCGATCAACTCCGAGGTCTACTGGCTCGCGGCGGTCATGGGAGTGAACGCCGTCATCGCGGCGTGGTACTACCTCGCGGTTGTCAAGCGCATGTTCCTGGACGCCCCCGAGGCGGAGGATCCGATCGAGGTTCCCTACCTGCTGCGGGCCACGATGGGTGTGGCCGCTCTCGCATTGCTGGCGGTGTTCATCTACCCGGCCTTCATCACCTCGCTGGCCGACAAGTCACTGCTCTAGGGCCAAATCTGCGCATGAGCTGGACTTTGTGTCTCCAACCACCTCACACGTGGTCACGGGCACAAGGTTCGGGCAAAACTCATGGGATCGCCACGAGTTTGCACGCGGAGGGGGCCAGTTCGTTGGCTGCTCTAACCACCTGAATCTGTAGATCACCGCCCCGGCGTGGAGTTGTTCCCGACTTTTCCGACAAGAGAGCCGCGCTAGCCCCTTCGATCTCGAACACTTGCTCCACCCAGCGGAGCTTCTTGCGCGTGGGCCTCACGGTCACCAGGACGAGGTCCTTGGCGCCGTCACCGTCGTCGTCCCGGCATCCATACGACCGTCCCAGAGGTGCGTCACGGGAAGGATCGTCATCGAGACCTGAGTCGACCTGAAGTGGCTCGCCCTTGGCGGTGGCGATGGTCCGAATGGTCCCTTTCTTCACGGTGGCGAGGTATGCAAGCCGTGCGCAACAGGTTGTCCCTCCGTAGAGGATCTCCGCCTGCCCGTCCTCTTGGATGTCGACGATCTGGAGCAGCTCGGACGTGCCGGAGGTGTTGATTCGGTCCTTGCTGCCCCTAGCGGTGCAAACCGTCAGGACTGCCTGCTTTCGGATGAAGTTGTAGGAGACGTGATCCTCGAGGCCGTCGCCGTTGACATCGGCTTGCAGGCTGTTCTCCTCAGGGCAGAGGCTACTGTCCTTTGGGAGCGGCTTTCTTGCTCGGGCGGTGAGGCTCTGCTTCCATGTTGTACCGCCATCCACGGTCCTCAGAACCAGAAAACGAAAGACGGCCCAGCCGTGCTTCGCGTCGGTGAACGTGACATCGGTCCATCCGGCATCGTCGCGCCGGCTCAATACGATCCGCCAACGGGCGCCTCCATTTCGCGTGACTGTGAGAGGGTATTGAACGCCCGCCGCCCAGGCCACCTGCTCGGAGACGGCCTGCAGCTTCGAGTAGGAGCCCCCGTAAAAGCCGGACCGAGGTCGCTCCCAGCTATCTCCACCATCGAACGAACGCACGTAGAGTTTCGGCTGGCTCCCCGCTCCCGAATAGGCTCCGCATAGCGCCCAAAGAGTGCGGTCGAACGCCACAGAGAGATGTACTTCGGCGTCGTAGCGGGCATCGCAGGGTACGGCGCCAGTTCTCCAATTGCGCCCCTCATCGCTTGTGCCCGCGAACGTCATGCGCCCGTCCGACTCCGGATCCCATGTCGCCACCTACCCGCGTCCTTCCTGGTTCGAGGCGAGGCCCGATACGAGCATGCCCTCACCCTTGCCAAGCTTCGGTTGGCGTACCGGCCGCCAGGCGACTCCTCGACCCTGAGCACGATGGATTGTAAGGGAGCACCGATAGCAGGACGCAGTCAGCGCCCACGCGGAGGAAGGGCCGCGTTCCATGTCGAGGACGCGGCCCTCCAGTCGCGCGCGGCGCCACGTACGGCCACCGTCGTGGGTCACGTACGACGAAGGACGAAAGATCCAGCCCACCCGGCGGTTCATGAACACCACTCCTCGCACTCCGTTTTTGGGATCATTGTTGCCATTGGCCAGAGGGATCTTCGGCTCGCTCAAGACCGCCCACGTCTGGCCCCCGTCGTCGGTTCCGTAGATGCGAGTCACTCTCCGTCCAGAGCCTGATCCTGCGAGCGCCCAACCGCTGTCTCTGTCGACGAAGAAGACGTCGTGCACATACCACTCGTGAGGAGGATCGGGCTTACGTTCTGGTGAGGGACTCGGCGACGGGCTGGGCGTCGGACTCGCGCGCGTTTCAACAGGCGGCTGCGGCTCCAACGGCTCACAGCCACCGACGAGTAGCAGTAACAGCAGCACTAGGGAAGCGCTTCTCAATTGACCCCTGTCTCGCCCTGAGCGACTTCTTCGCTCACCGTGTTTGACTTGAGAGATTGCCATCCGGTTCCGAGCGCCTTGCGTCGAGCGCCACTTTTTATGAACTTAGCGTCTTCAACCACCCCACACGTGGTCACGGCCACAAAGATCGGAGATAGTGTTTGTGTACCAGGAACCAACACGACTAAAAAGGGAGGGCGCATGCCTCGTGAACACTTGATCGCCATCGATCCTTCCAAGTCTCTGGGAGAGGAGGCGGAGACGGGGCACAATCGCTGGCACGAGTCGATCGAGCCGGTGGTGGAGGTGGACCCAGGTGACACGGTTGTCTACGAGACGCGCGACGCCGTGGATGGGCAGCTGAGCCCCTCCTCCACCTCGTCGGATGTTGGCAACGTGAACCTGAATGTGGTGCATCCGCTGACGGGACCGGTGTTCGTAAAGGGTGCTGAGCCCGGCGACCTGCTGGAAGCCAAGATTGTGGCGATCGAGAGTGATCCTTGGGACCAGTGGGGTTACACGGTCGAGATCCCCGGCTTCGGCTTCTTGCGCGAGGAGTTCGATGAGCCCTACATAGTCCACTGGCGCCTGCACGGGAACGAGTATGCAGAGTCGGAGCAGATCCCCGGTGTGCGGATCCGCTGCAATCCGTTCCCGGGAACATTCGGCCTTGCTCCCAGCGCAGAGCTACGCCGGCGGGCGGAGCAGCGGGAGTCCGCTCTGGCGGAACGAGGCGGCTTCGCTCTGCCGCCAGAGCCGGCGGGCGCGGTCCCGGCGACCGCTCCGATCGCCGCCGAAGGACTGCGCACGGTCCCGCCACGAGAGACCGCGGGCAACATCGATATCAAGCAGACCACCCCGGGCATCTCAATGCTGATTCCCGTCTACGCCGAAGGGGCCCTGGTTTCGACCGGAGACGTCCACTACGCACAGGGTGACTGCGAGGCCTGCGGAACCGCGATAGAGATGCGCTCGCGTGTCCATGTGCGATTCCAAGTTCGAAAGGGAGAGGCCGAGAGACTCGGGATTCAGGATCTGCAGTTCTACAGGGACGACTACTTCGCCTCACCGGAGCTGGCGGCTCCAAAGCGCTTCTTTGCTACCACGGGTATCAGCGTGCGCAAGGACGGGCGGAACGAAAGCGAGGACACGACCGTCGCTGCGCGCAACGCTCTGTTCAACATGATCAGGCACCTGGAACAGCGTGGCTATGATCGCCGTCAGGCGTACGCGCTGTGCAGCGTGGCGGTCGACCTGCGCATTAGCCAGACGGTCGACGTACCGAACATTCTCGTGAGCGCGTTGCTGCCGCTCGACATATTCGTGTGACTCGTCCGATGGTGCCGCCCATAGACATGAATTCTGTGCTTCCAACCACCACACAGGTGGTCACGGCCACAAAGTCGGGAGTTATCCGGGCGTCTACACAGATCGGCAGCTGAAGTCGCCGAGTCCTTGCGCGTCCACCGGCCCACCTCTAGCAGTTAAGTGCACGTCCGTCCGATATGGGTAGTCCCTCAGCTCATTTGGCCGCCACAGCGGCAGGACTTTGCTAGATCCCTCCCATACCACTTCACCGGTTTCATCAACCAATGTCGCTCGGCACAGCGCGGCGGCCGTGAATCCCTCGTCGCCGCGCCACACGAGCTCCGCGATCACGCCCGAGACTCTGCCCGGGCCGCCCACGATGTCGGGGCCGGACGCGACCTCCCAGCCGAGGCCTGTGTACTGGCGGCACTCGACCTGAACATTCTCGGCTCTTTGCTCGCTCCCGGCGCCTCGAGTGTGAACCCACCCGGCGCGCTCCAATTCTCGCTGTGGTGGCTCGTAATAGAAGACCGCGCCGTCGCCGAGCGCCTTGCCTTCACCATCTCTCGGCTCGAGCGTGCAAACACTGCCCGGAGCGTTCGTCGGATAGGGGCCGACCCACAGCGGACGCATGGTGACGGAGAGACCTTCGTCTGCCCCCTGTCGGGGACTCACTGCCGGTACTTCCCAGTGGGAGGGTTCAACGCGGTCTGGAAGCTGATAACCGACCACCCGGTCCCGTTCCTCATCGAGGATGTTGCCCTCGACATCGACGACCCGCCATGCACCCTGGTTGAGCTCCACGACGGCGAAGGTATCCGCAAGTGTGTTCCCGGTGTCCGGATCCTCGCCCGAGAGGCCATGGCAGCCGAAACTATTGCCTCGAGGCGCGCAATCGCCGGCGGCGAAACCGACCCGCCATCCGTCTGCGGTCTGGTTCGTGTCGTCTGAGTCGGTGAAGGAGTAGCTGCGCTTGCCGAAAGGATCCATCAGACCGGTGTCGGCAACCGCCCTTATGGCGAAGACCTCGGCCCGCTGCTGCTCGGGTATCTCCTCGACGACCTCTCCCTCGCGCGGGACCTGTGGGGAAATCGATTCATGTGGCGGCGCAGACGGGTCCCCCGCTACAAGGCTACGTGCATCGTCAGCAGATGGCAGAACGGCAATCACGGTGGTGATTGTTGCTGTGATCACCACCGCAGACATGCCGACCGAAATGAGTCGCCGGACGCGCAGGCGGTGGCCGCGTGCCAGCACCCAACCGAGGTCCGGCGATCCAGGTGCTTGTTCTCTGTCCAAGGCTGCCTCGAGCTTCCTGGTCAATTCATCACGCATGACGTACCTCCAGTAGGTCGTGCAGAGTTGCTCGGGCTCGGTGAAGATGGGCTTTGACTGTGCCCTCGGACAGGCCCATGAGCTCCGCCACTGTGGCCACCCGGCAGTCCATCAGGTAGTGGAGAACGACGGCCTGCCGTTGACGCTCCGGCAGCGATCGCAGCGCCGCCAGCAGGTCCAGGCGGTCGGTCATCGGGCCGGCCGAGCCTGCGGCTCCTCCCGGCGCGGGTCTTCGAGCGCGTTGGCGAAAGTGGCGCTTGCTCAGGTTCAAGGCCGTGGTAGTCACCCATCCGTATGCCCATGACGTCTCCTTCAGGCGGGGCCATCGTGAGTAGGCGCGAGCGAATGCCTCCTGGGTCGCCTCTTGAGCCACCTCGGTATCTCCGCAGAAGGCTCGTACGGCCGCGGATACGCGCGGAAACGATGCCGAGTAGAAGTCGGCGAATTCATCTCTGTTCACGTAAGGACCGCCATGAGCGCATCACACCCATAAGAGCCTGTGGTCGGGGGATAGGTTTACCTGAGTCCCTTCAGCCTGTGGAACCGTTATCCTGGGCCCCCCGGCGGGATGCCCGAGCGGCCAAAGGGAGCGGTCTGTAAAACCGTCGGCTGATGCCTACGAAGGTTCGAATCCTTCTCCCGCCACCGATTTAGTCGAGAGCCTGATCGTAGGCTCTCACCGCCGTCAGCAACTGAAGTTTGGAGTTGCCGATTTCGCGGGAAGGTTACCTGAGAACAATGAGGCAGCGATTGCGAGGGGGCAACTCATGGCCGAACAGACTACGACCACAACCGCCCGCCAGGGGTCTCAGACCTCCGGGGCCGGCTCCGAGGGGGGCGGCCCCCTGATCACCGATCGGGGCAAGACCACGATCGCCGACGGCGTGGTCGCCAAGATCGCCGGGATCGCAGCACGTGAGGTATCGGGGGTCTATAACATGGGGTCCGGTTCGGCTCGGGCGGTGGGCGCCATTCGAGATCGGATCGGTGAGGCGGTCGGGGGTGCGCCAGCGACCGGCCAGGGTGGTTCGAGCCCGACCCAGGGTGTCAAGGTAGAGGTGGGAGAGCGCCAGGCCGCCATCGACCTCGACCTCGTCGTCGAATACGGCGTGCCCATCGCAGACGTGGCCGAGTCCGTTCGCAGCAACGTCGCGACGAAGGTGGGGCGCATGACGGGTTTGGAAGTGGCCGAGGTCAATATCTATATCAACGATGTGTGGCTCGGAGACTCCGGTGACGAGGAGATGACAGCAGACCCACGAGTTCAGTAGCAGGGTGTCAATCGATGCGAGTGCGGTGTCCGCGGCGGCCACGAGCTGCCGATCGGTAGTAGCCCTCTCGCCTGGACCCTTCGGGGATGTGGCAACCTACCTGCCCCACCGGCGCATCATCGGCGTGCGGGTGACGGCCGACCAGATCGAGGTTCGAGTCGTTGCTGTGTGGGGGCCGCCGCTTGCGCAGGTGGGCGAAGAGGTGCGCGCGGCTGTGAGGCCCGTCGCCGGGACCTTACCCGTGGAAGTTTTCATCGACGACATCGAGTTGCCTTCGGGCACACACGAAGCTGTGGGCGAGGGTGGATCTAAAGGACGACCGCAGATGAAGGGAGGAAGGCAATGACGCCCACTGTGGTGGGTTTGTTCGTCGGCTTGTTCTTGGGGTTGGCTCTTGCGTTCGGGGGCTTTGGCGACATGCTGATCGTCGCCTTCTTCGGAGCGCTCGGCTATCTCGTCGCCAAGGTGCTGGTGGGAGAGCTCGACGTGACCGAATACCTCGGGAGCCGCGACCGGGTCCGATGAGGGTGACATGCGAACGGTGAACCGGCTGATCGCCGCCGTTCTCGCTCTTGGCCTCATCGCGGCGGGACTTCTGAGCGTGGCAGAGGTCGTTCTCGCCACGCTCGGTTTGGCCCCCTTGGTGGTGCCCTACGAGAGCTGGCTGGATACGGCTCGAGGCTCCGCCTACGGCGACCGTTGGGTGATCGTGGCGGCGATCGCCCTGGTGGCGCTGGGTCTGGTCCTGATTGTCTTGCAGCTCCTTCGCCGGCCCCCTCTAAGCTATTCACTATTGAACAAGCACGATGGCGCCGAGGCTCAGATCGACCATCGGAGCCTCGAGCAGGTGGCGGCTCGGGCTGCTCGCGACGTGGATGGAGTACAGAAGGCTCGCTGCCGGGCGACCCGCAGCAGGTTGGCAGTGAACGCAACCACGGGCCGCGACGAGATAATCGGGCTCGACGACAAGATTCGGGCCGCGGTCGAGGACCGCCTCCAAGCCCTTGAGCCCGCCCGGGCGATCACGGTGGCGGTCAAGGTTCAGAGCCCAAGCGCGCGATGAAGCGCACCGATTCGTTCAACCGGATAGTCCTGCTGTTGGTCGGGTTCGCACTGATCGCGACCGGCGGCTACGGGTTGGCGCGCGCGCTGGAAGTGACCGGAGAGGCCCCTTCCGAAGGGTCCCTACTGACGTCTCCAATCCCGGACTTCGTGGCCCGCAACTCGGAATGGTTTTGGCCCCTAGTGGCGGTGGCGGGACTCGTGCTGGCCTATCTCGGCTGGCGTTGGTTGTTGGCCCAGTTCCCCGCCCCCCAGCAGGTGCACAATTTCGACCTCGCCAGCAAGGGCCCCGGCTCAACGCGCATGCGGGCCGGCGGCGCGGCGCAGGCGTGGGCGAAGGACGCCGGCAAGCTCGGTGCCGTCAGCTCGTCGCGGGCGTGGTTTCAGCAAGGACCGTCGGGGCCGCATGCGGAGATGCGCCTCACGGTGCTCGACAACGGCGACCTGGGGGCAGTGAGATCCCACGTCGAGGGAGAGGCTCTCGACAAGCTGCGGCTGAGCCTCGACATGCAGGCACTCGAGGCTCACGTCGTCGTGCGGTTACGGGAGTCGTCCGAGCGCTTCTTGCAGTAGCCTCCCTCGAAGCTCTCGAGAGGGGCAGGAGATTGGCAACAGAAAACTCAGAACCTCTGCAGTCGCTGCCCGGGGATTGGGAGCGAGCACTGGCGGTGGTCGCTCATCCCGACGACCTCGAGTACGGGGCCGCCAGCGCGATCGCGAGCTGGACCTCTGAAGGCAAGTCGGTGTCCTACGTGCTCGTGACCAGCGGCGAGGCTGGGATCGACTCGATTGCCCCGGAGGAAGCCGGCCCCCTGCGCGCTGAGGAGGAGCGCGCGAGCGCCGGAGTCGTGGGGGTCGAGGAGGTGGAGTTCCTGGGACATCGTGACGGGATGATCGAATACGGCCTCGGCCTTCGAAGGGATATAGCGGCAGCGATTCGCCGTCATCGGCCGGAGGTCGTGGTCACCATCAACCATCATCCGACGTGGGGCGGCAGCAGCTTCAACATGGCCGACCATCGGGTGGTCGGGTTTGCGGTGATCGACGCGGCCCGAGATGCCGGCAATCGCTGGGTCTTCCGGGAGCTGCTCGATCAAGGACTCGAGCCGTGGGATGGCGTGCGCATGGTGTGCGTCAATGCGTCTCCCTATCCCACGCATGCGGTGGACGTGACCGGGTACCTCGACCGTGGAGTCGACTCATTGCTTGCGCATCGCGCCTACCTCGACAACCTCGGGGAAGGCTTCGACGCACGCGCCTTTCTCGAATCGGGTGCTTCTCATGTCGGCCGGCAGGCAGGCGTCGAGCACGCCGTCGCCTTCGAGGTCATCGACGTCTAGAGAAGTGCTCCCACCCTTTGGCGAAATCTGCCGCGGTGCGGGCTCGCTTCGATGAAGGACTATCGCGCGCTCAGCCTGTGGCTCGACAACTGCGGCGACGACCTTGCCCCGCGCCCCTCGCTGCCCGGAGACAGGGACGCCGATGTCTGTATCGTCGGCGCCGGCTACACAGGCTTGTGGACTGCCTACTACCTCTTGAAAGCCGATCCTTCGGTGCGGGTGCTGGTTCTCGAGAAGGAGATCGCCGGGTACGGGGCCTCGGGTCGCAACGGAGGCTGGTGCTCGGCGCTGTTCGCTGCACCGCGTGACAAGCTCGCCCGCGTCGGCGGCCGCGGCGCCGCTCTCGCTATGCAGCGCGCAATGTTCGACACCGTAGACGAGGTCGGCAGAGTGGTAGGGGCCGAGGGCATAGACGCCCACTTCGCCAAGGGCGGGACCATCAGCGCAGCCACCACAGGGGCGCACGTCCCTCGTCTCAAGGCCGAGATCGCAGAGGAGCGACGGTGGGGTTTCTCGGAGGAAGACTACCGATGGCTGAACGCAGCAGAGGTCTCCCGGCGTCTTCGAACTGAGGGCTCGCTGGGGGCGGCTTTCACGCCTCATTGCGCGGCCCTGCATCCCGCCCGCCTGAGCCGCGGCCTGGCCCGGGCGGTCGAGGCGCGCGGAGCAGTGATCCATGAGCTAACCGCGGTGCGATCGATCGAGAGCGGGGTGGCGAGGGCAGCTGGGGGCCGGGTCAAGGCCGAAGTCGTGGTGCGGGCCACCGAGGGTTACACTGCCTCGCTGAAGGGCTTCAAACGAGCCCTGCTGCCGATCTACTCGCTCATGATCGCGACCGAGCCCTTGCCTCGATCGTTCTGGGACGAGGTCGGCTGGGCTCGCCGGGAGACCGTGACCGACGCCCGTAACCTCATCATCTACGCCCAGCGCACGGCCGACGATCGCATCGCGATCGGGGGCCGCGGGGCCCCTTACCATTTCGGCTCCGACGTCATGGACTCCTACGAGCGCGTGCCGAGCGTCTTTGCCGAGCTGCAACGAGTGTTGGCGGCGCTGTGGCCGGGAGCCCGTGACGCCGCCATCACTCACAACTGGGGCGGGCCCTTGGGAGTGCCCCGCGACTGGTTCTCTTCGGTTGGCTACGACCGGGGCTCGGGGCTGGGGTGGGCCGGCGGGTACGTCGGCGATGGAGTGGCGACCGCGAACCTGGCGGGCCGGACGCTCGCAGACCTCATCCTGGGGAGGGACACAGATATCACCAAGCTCCCCTGGGTCGGGCACCGCTCGCCTCCATGGGAGCCGGAGCCGTTCAGATGGTTGGGCACCAATCTGGCCCTGCAGGTGATGGCGAGCGCCGATCGGGCCGAACTGCGCTCGGGCCGCCCCGCCCGCAGGGCCGCCCTTGTGGCGCGGCTCACCGGCATTCACTGAGACCGGCCGCGCGTCGGGTGCCGAGTGGTCACTGGGCTACCCTCCCACTAATCGGTGAGGGCCGGGATGAAGGCCACGAGTGGTTGCCCCTAGAGGGCCATGACGACACTGCTTCACCCGGCTCTTCCGAGGGCTC
>Ga0136614_10001010_pt1 | contig 15797 bp, 12 predicted proteins | sample AntDrymUQ2792106_2_FD_106643 | JGI IMG/M metagenome (GOLD analysis project Ga0136614, IMG submission 106643) | Polar desert sand microbial communities from Dry Valleys, Antarctica - metaG UQ279 (21.06) | ecosystem: Environmental > Terrestrial > Soil > Desert | place: Antarctica: Dry Valley... | reverse complement strand
GTACACGGTGTACTGGACACGTCCGACGCCGTCGTTCCCGACCGTGGGGGCGAGATCCGTCGTTACGGCGTGGACTCCCCGGTTCGGGAAACAGGAGCGCGTCCCGATGTCCTGGTAGACGCTCTGGGCCGGGGCCTGCTCGAGCGACGGGTTGCGCCCGTCCCCGCCTCGCGCGTGCGAGAATGCGAAGCTCCCGATGCCGCCCCGGGACTTCCCGACCTGCTGATCCTCGGGCACGTTCGGAATCTGGTCGTTCGCAACGAACCCGTAGGGCCCGTACGCCTTGTTCAGCCGGACGCGCGCCACGTACCCGGGACCGACCGCCCCGCGCGGGTCGGTATCCGGGATGCACTTCTTGTAGATCGTCCAGTCGGCATCCGAGTTCCTGAACGTCACCTTCTCGGCGTCGTTCAGGACGATCGAGACGGCGGCGCCCGCGACGGGCGCACCAACGGTCACGCCGACGGCCATGACGGCCGCGGCCAAGAGCTTCCTCACGATTTCCCCCCTCGTTCGAACCACCGGGAGCGGCAGCCGCCAACCCGGGTTACGCGGCAGTCCTAGCGCGTGTTTACACCTGTCAACTGGGGGCGTCCAGCCCGATCAAAGGATCTGTGCCAGGAACTGCTTCGTGCGCTCTTCGCGTGGATTCGTGAAGAAGTGCTCCGGCGTGCCCGCCTCGACGATCTCGCCATCGGCCATGAACACGATCCGGCTCGCCACCTCGCGGGCGAACCCCATCTCGTGCGTGACGACGATCATCGTCATGCCGGACTGGGCGAGGTCGACCATCGCCTCGAGCACCTCCTTGATCATCTCCGGGTCGAGCGCGGAGGTCGGCTCGTCGAACAGCATGATCTTCGGCTCCATCGCAAGCGCCCGCGCGATCGCGACGCGCTGCTGCTGGCCGCCCGAGAGCTGGCCCGGGAACTTGTTCGCCTGCTCGGGGATGCGGACGCGCTCGAGCTGCTTCATGGCCGCCTCGTTCGCCTTCGCCTTGGCCGCACGGCGGACGTGGCGCGGAGCGAGCGTGACGTTCTCGAGGACGGTCAGGTGCGGAAAGAGGTTGAACTGCTGGAAGACCATCCCTACCTCGCGGCGGATCTCCTGGATGTTCCGGAGATCGTTCGTCAGCTCGATCCCGTCGACGACGATCCGGCCCTTGTCGTGCTGCTCGAGCCTGTTGATGCAGCGAATGAGCGTCGACTTCCCCGACCCCGACGGCCCGCAGACGACGACGACCTCCTGCTTGCCGATCACGAGATCGACGTCCTTGAGGGCCTGGAAGTCACCGAACCACTTCGAGAGGTCCTCGATCACGATCATGGGCTCGCCGGTCCCGTGGGCCTCGGTCGCCTCGGCAGTCAGCGCTTCCTCGGTCATCTCACGCCCACCCCCAGTCTCGTCTCGAGCCTCTGGCTCTCACGTGACATCCAGTATGACCCTGCCCAGTACACGAACGCAGCGAAGATCAGCGTCTCGACGAAGAGGCCCTGCGCGACGAAGTCCGACTGCTTGGTGATGTTCTGGGCGACCGCGAGGAGCTCCGTGAGGCCGACGATGAAGACCAGCGACGTGTCCTTGAAGAGGCTGATGAACTGGCCGACGAGCGCGGGAATCACGTTTCGCAGCGCTTGGGGCAGCACGATCAGGCGGGTCGTCTTGAGCGGTGAGAGGCCGATCGCCTGGGCCGCCTCGAGCTGCCCGCGCGGCACGCCCTGCAGACCGCCGCGCACGATCTCGGCCACGTAGGCGGCCGTGAAGAACACGAGCGCGACGAGCGCGCGCGTGACCGCGCTCGGCCGCTCGGAGCCGGGCGGCAGGAAGAAGCCGAGCGCGAAGGCGCTCATGAACAGGATCGTGATGAGCGGCACCCCGCGGATCAGCTCGATGTAGGCGGTGCAGACAATGCGCACGGCTGGGAAGCTCGACCGGCGCCCGAGCGCGAGCAGGACGCCGAGTGGGAACGAGATGACGATCCCGCCGATTGCGAGGAAGGCGGTGAGGAGAAGCCCGCCCCAACGATCTCGCGGCACCCCTCCGAACGCGGTGATCGTCAGGTACGCGGCCGCGATGCCGACGAGGACGAGGAGCGATGCGAGCCTCGCACGCCGAAGCGGAACCCTCTGCCCGACGACGCGGAAGAGAACCGCGGTCGCCGCGACTCCGGCAACGAGCAGCGTCGCCGTGAGGGACTGGGCGAAGACGAGCAGCACGACCACGAGCACGAGGAGCGGCCCGACCCGGCGAAGGACCATCGAGCGCCCCTGCCTGGGCACCCCGTCGGCTTCGGCCGCGAGGCTACTTCGTCTGCCCGCCGCGCCGACGCCGAAGCCGACCGATGCGGCGAGGACGTAGAGGGCGGCCCAGACCCGCCAGAGCTCCCCGCGGGGGAACTGGTACACGAGCAGGTTCGTGATGTTTCGCTCGATGATCTCCCACCGTGCGTCCACGAACACGAAGCGGAACATCCGATAGGCGACCCAGGCGAGGAGGAGACCGAAAACGACGGTCAGGACACCGTTCAGCTTGGAGCTGAAGAGGTTCTCGCGCGCCCAGGCACGTGCGTCGAGGCGGCGCGCCGGCGGGCCCTCCGTCTCGGGAACGGGCAGGGGCTCCTGGAGGTCGAGGCGCACACCGCTCATCGGGCCTTGATCTCCAGCCGGCGGTTGATCAGGTTCGTGACCAGGGCGATGAAGAGCGAGAAGCCGAGGTAGAAGAGCATGAGGACGAGGATCGCCTGCGGCGCCGGGCCGCCCTGGCTGATCGAGATGCCCGTGACCCGCGTCATCTCGTAATAGCCGATCGCGATCCCGAGCGAGGAGTTCTTCGTCAGGTTCAGGTACTGGTTGCCCATCGGCGGGACCGAGATCCGGAAGGCCTGCGGCAGGACGACGTAGCGAAGCCGCTGGAAACCTGAGAGGCCGAGCGCGCTCGCCGCCTCGGACTGACCCGTCGAGACGGCGAGGATGCTGCCGCGCACGATCTCGGCGATGTGACTCGCCGTGTAGAGGACGAGCGCGATCAGGAGCGCTGCGAACTCGGGGCTGAAGCGGAGGCCGCCGGCGGTGGCGAACTGGGACCCCTCCGGGAGAGAGAGTCCGAGCGGGCGCCCGGAGACGAGAAAGGCCACCACGAGACCTGCGAGGAGGACGCTTCCCGCCCAGAGGACCCGCCGGTGCGGCTCCCCGGTCGCGTCGAAGCGACGCGTCCGCCAGACAGCGATCGCGGCGGCCGCGGCTGCGGTGAGCGCGAGCGCGACGAGGAATACCCCGAGGCCTCCCGTCCGGTCGAGCGACGGAAGCACGAGCCCGCGGTTCGAGATCGAGAAGACGCCGAAGACGTCGCTCCCGTCGTCGAGCGGGGGCAGGCGAAGCAGAATGCCCGCCCACCAGAAGATGATGATGATGAGGACCGGCACGTTGCGGAGCGACTCGACGTAGAGGGCGGCGGTTCGCCGGACGAGCCAGTTCGTCGAGAGGCGGGCGACGCCGACGATCACGCCGAGGAGCGTCGCGAGCAGGATGCCGAGGAGGGCGACGGTCGCGGTGTTCTTCGCCCCGACCAGCAGGGCCTGGAAGACGTTCTGGCTCGAGCGGAAGTCAGAGTCGGGAATCGCAAACCCGGCCGGCTGGCGCAGGTAGCGGAAGTCAGTCCTGACCCCGAGCCGCTCGAGGTTCCCGGTGAGATTCCCCCAGAGGTAGAGGAGGACGAGCGCGACGACGAGCAGGAAGCCGGCCTGGAAGGCCCAGCGCAGCACCCGGACGTTCCGCCAGAGCGGTGGCCTCGCCTGGACCGTTGGCGTCGCGGCGCTCACGCTGCGAAGGAGCGCGGGGCGGCGGCGAGCGCCGCCGCCCCGCGCCGGCTCGTCTTAGCGGAAGGGCGGCGCGTACTGCAGCCCGCCGTCTGTCCAGAGAGCGTTCAGGCCGCGCTCGAGGCCGAGAGCAGACCCCTCGCCGACGTTACGGTCGTAGATCTCGCCGTAGTTGCCGACAGCGCGGACGACGTTGACCACGAAGTCGGCGTCGAGCCCGAGACCCGCATCGAACGGCTCGCCCTCGACCGGCTGGCCGAGGAGGCGCTGGATGTCGGGGTTGTCGCTCTCGAGCATCTCGTCGATGTTGTCCTGGGTGATCTCGAACTCCTCGGCCTGGATCGTCGCGAAGATCGCCCAGTTGACCGCGTCCGCCCAGTCGTCGTCCCCGTCACGGACGGCGGGGCCGAGCGGCTCCTTGGACAGGACGTCCTCGAAGAGGCGCAGCCCCTCGGGCCCACCCTGGTTCTCGGGCCACGCGGAGCGGATGCCGGCAAGCTGGGAGAGGTCCGACGTCCACGCGTCGCAGCGTCCCTCGATGAAGGCCGCCTGAAGCGGATCGGCCTCCTCGAAAGTGAGCGGCGTGTACTCGATCCCCTGGGCCTGGAAGACGGTCTCGAGGTTGAGCTCCGTCGTCGTTCCGGAGAGGACGCAGATCGTCGCCCCACCGAGATCGGCGAGCTCCTGAAACTCGCTGTCGGACTTGACCATCATCCCCTGGCCGTCGTAGTAGGTCGTGTGCAGGAAGCGCGCGCCTTCGGCGCCGTCGCGTGAGGCCGTGTAGGTGGTGTTTCGCACCAGCACGTCGATCTCGCCGGACTGGAGCGCGGTGAACCGCTGCTCGGCCGTCAGCGGCGTGAACTCGACGGCCTCGGCGTCGCCGAGCACCGCAGCGGCGATCGCGCGGCAGTAGTCGATGTCGAAGCCCTCGAACTCGCCTGCCTCGGTGGCGACGCCGAAGCCTGGAACGGCCTCGTTCACGCCGCAGACCACGTTGCCGCGCTCCTTCACGGCCGCGAGGACGTCGCCCCCTGCGCCGTTACCCCCCGCGCCTGTCCCCGTGTCTTCCTGCGCGGCCGTGTCGGTGTCGCCGCTGCCTTCATCCTCCGCGTCGGAGTGGAAGCAGCCGGCTGCCGCGAGCGCGAAGACCGCGACGAGCAGGGCGGCAAAGGTGAATCGCATCCTGGGCATGCGTGTTCCTCCCTTTAGTCAGCTGAAGCGCGAGGAACCTATCCGACTGCCGCCGATTGTCAATGGCTGGGTCTCCGGGGACCGGCGGCTCAGTCCCTTGGGTTGACGCGAGTTCGGAACGTCCCCGCAGGGCTCACTGGCGCCTCGGCGGTTCCCGCCGCCCTCGCCACGCCCGGCCCGCTCGACATTCGCTCCCAGGCCTCGCTCAGCACCTCCCCGAGCACGCCCGCGATCGTGTCGAACTCCTCCTGCCCGGCGACGAGCGGCGGCGAGATCTGGATCACGGGATCGCCACGGTCATCGGCCCGGCAGATGAGCCCGGCCTCGAACAGGCGCTGGGAGAGGAAGCCGCGCAGGAGCCACTCGGACTCGTCCTCCGAGAACGTCTCACGGGTCTCCTTGTCCTTGACGAGCTCGAGCGCGTAGAAATAGCCGGTGCCGCGCAGGTCGCCCGCGATGGGGAGCTCGAGGAGCTGCGCGAGCGTCGAGCGAAACTCGTCCTCACGCTCGCGGACCCCCTCGACGATCCGGTCGCGGCGCATGATCTCGATGTTCTTGAGCGCGACCGCGGCCTGCACGGGGTGGCCACCGAATGTGATCCCGTGCGTGAACATCGCGCTTCCGTCGAGGAAGGGCTCCATCACGGCGTCCGTCACGATCACCGCGCCGATCGCGGCGTAGGCGGACGAGAGGCCCTTCGCCGACGTGACGATGTCCGGCCGGATGTCGTAGCGCTCGGAGCCGAACCATGCGCCCACGCGGCCGAAGCCGGTGATCACCTCGTCGGCGCAGAGCAGGATCCCGTAGCGGTCGCAGAGCTCACGCACCCCCTTGAAATAGCCCTCCGGAGGAGTGAAGCACCCGCCCGCGTTCTGCACGGGCTCCATGTAGACGACGGCCACCGTCTCGGGGCCGGCCTGCTCGATCGTCTCCTCGAGCTCGGCCAGGAGAACGGCGGTGAACGCTTCCTCGGTCTCGTCCTCGGGCCGGTGGTAGCGGTTCGTGTTCCGGACGTGCATGACGTCGGGCACGAGCGGCTCGAACGGCGCCCTCAGCGCAGCGATGCCGTTGATCGAGAGCGCGCCCATCGTCGTGCCGTGGTAGGCGACCCGCCGCGCGATCGCCTTCCAGCGCCGCTCACCCCGCGCTGAGTGGTACTGGCGCGCGAGCTTCCAGGCCGACTCCACCGCTTCGGATCCGCCGGAGACGAAGAAGACGCGGTTCAGGTCGCCGGGCGCGAGGCCCGCGACCTCGGCGGCCAACTCGATCGCCCGCGGATGCGCGTAGCTCCAGTTCGTGTAGAAGGGCAGCTCGCGCATCTGCGCGGCGGCCGCCTCGCCCATCTCCTCGCCGTACCCGTAGCCGATGTTGACGGCGAAGAGTCCAGCCAGCGCGTCCAGGTAGCGCTTGCCCTTCGCGTCCTCCAGGTAGCAGCCGTCCCCGCGGACGATGATCGGCATGTCGACGTCCTGGTAGGCCGCCATGCGCGTGAAGTGGAGCCAGAGGTGGTCGTGCGCGGCCTGCTGCAGCTCGGCTGCCGACAGGGTGGACTCGGTGGTCGTCATTGCGCTCCTTTCGGGGTGCGCCGTAGCTGCCAGAGGACGTTCGCGACCATGAGGGCGACGGCCGCGACGAAGATGATGGTTCCGATCACGTTGATCTGAGGGGGCACGGCCACCCGGGCCGCGCCCCAGACGAAGAGCGGAAACGTCTGGTCCGAGCCGGAGACCAGGTAGGTGATGACGAAGTCGTCCACAGAGAGCGCGAACGCGAGCAGGCCGCCCGCGAGGATTCCCGGCGCGATCAGCGGCAGCGTCACCCGGAGGAACGTCGCCCAGGGAGAGGCGAAGAGATCCATCGCAGCTTCCTCGAGATGCATGTCCTGCCCGGCGAGGCGGGCCCGCACGGTCACGACGACGAAGCTGATGTTGAACATGATGTGCGCGATCAGGATCGTCGTGAACCCGAGCGGGACGCTGTAGTTCAGGAAGAGCGCGAGGAGCGAGGAGCCCATGACGATCTCGGGCGCCGCCATCGGGAGGAAGATGAGGAGGTTCGTCGCGGCGCGGCCCCGGAAGCGGTGGCGCGCGAGGGCGAGCGCGATCAGGGTTCCGAGCGCGGTCGCGACGAGGCTCGAGAGGGCCGCGATCTCGAGCGAGAGGACGACCGAGCCCTGGAGGTCCGGGAAGCCGAACGGGTTGGCCCAGTTGTCGAGCGTGAAGCGCTCCCAGGTGAAGTTGAAGCGGCCTGCCGGGTCGTTGAAGGAGAACGCGATCACGACGGCGATCGGAAGGAGCAGGAAGACGAGCGCGGCGAGCGCCGCCGCGGTGAGGGCGTGGTGGCGGATCCGGGCGACGAGCCTCGCCCCCGACCGGGATCGGCCCGAGAGAGGAAGCCGCTCGGCTGCGACGGTCACGCCAGGTTCTCCACAGCCGGGGTCAGACCCTCGAACGAAACGCGCGCGATACCGTCGAGAAAGCCGCAAGGGTTTTCCCCGTCGAGCCGCGGATTCGCTGGATCGATGGCGCCCCCGCAGCCGACCGCTGTTGCACGTTCGTGACGGGGTCTGACCCCGGCTGAGGAAAAGGGCGGCCGGGCCCCGGGACTGGATAGGCGGGCGCTCAAGCGACCGTCCCCTGCGTCGCGCGCTCGCTGCCGACCGCGCGCGTGTAGGCGAGGACGGCGACAAGCAGGCCCGCTATCAGGACGAAGGAGAGCGCGGCCGCCTGCGGGTAGTCGGCGACCTCCTTGAAGCGCGACTGGATGACGTTCCCGATCATCTGCTGCCTGGGCGTTCCGAGGAGCTCCGCGTTGATGAAGTCGCCGGCCGCAGGGATGAACGTCAGGAGGGTCCCGGCGAAGATGCCCGGGACGGAAAGCGGCAGGGTGACGCGGAGGAAGGCCTTCGTCCCGCTCGCGTAGAGATCCTCGGCCGCCTCGACGAGCCGCCGGTCGACCTGCTCCAGGCTCACGTAGAGCGGGAGCGCCATGAAGGGCAGGTAGTTGTAGGTGATCCCGGCCACGACCGCGGTCGTCGTGGCGAGGAGACGCCCGTCCTCTCCGACGAGGTGGAGCGTCCGCAGCACGTCGAGGACGAAGCCCTGGTCGGCGAGGATCGTCTTCCAGGCGAGCGTCCGGATCAGGTACGTGACGAAGAAGGGCGCGATCACGAGCAGGAGGAGGAGGTTCTTCCAGCGCCCGCCGCGAAACGCGATCCAGTAGGCGAGCGGGTACGAGATGAGGAGCGCGAACAGGGTCGCGAGCCCCGCGTACTGGAGCGAGCGCGCGAAGTGGCCCCGGTAGAGCGAGAACGCGTCGGAGTAGTTCTCCCAGGCCCAGCTGAACGCGTAGCCCGAGAAGAGGTCGCCCGTCTGCAGCGACGTGTACCCGAGGTAGTACATCGGGACGAGGAAGAAGAGCGCGAGCCAGGCGAGGCCCGGCGCGAGCAGGAGGTACGGGACGAGCCCGCGGTGACGGTGGAGGAAGTGCACGCGGACCGCTCAGGCTCCGATGACGGCCTGGAACTTCTCCTTGTAGTCGGGGTTGTCCGAGGCCTCGGCGTCGAAGATGAACGTCTTGCCGAGCGTCTCCTCGGTCGGGAAGATCAATTCGTTGCCGACCGCCGACTCGTCAAACTCCGCGATCCTCTCCTCGGTCCCCTCGACCGGGGTGATGTAGTAGACGTAGGCGGCGATCTCGGCGGCGACCGCCGGGTCGTAGACGTAGTTCATGTAGGTCGAGGCCGTGAAGACGTCGCCGCCGTTCGGGATCAGCATGTTGTCCGTCCAGAGGTGGCTGCCCGTGTCGATGACGGTGAAGTCGATGCTCGGGTTCTTGATCCCAGCGGCGATGTCCCCCGACCACGCGAGGCAGGCCCAGACGTTCCCGGTCGCCAGGTCCTCGGCGTAGTCGTTGCCGGTGAAGCGGCGGATCTGGCCCGAGTCGACCGCCTCCTGGAGCGTGCCGATCGCCTTGTCGAACGCGTCGTCGGTCACCTTGGTCGGGTCGTCGCCCTGCGCCGCGATGAGCACGCCCATCGTGTCGGGCATCTCGCTCAGCATCGTCACCTTCCCCTTGAGCTTCGGGTCGGTGAGGAGCTGGTCGACTGTCGTGACGCGCCCGATCGTCTTCTTGTTGAAGGCGATCCCCGTCAGTCCCGACTGCCAGGGGAGGCTGTAGTCGCGGCTCGGGTCCCAGCCGGGGCTCGCGAGGGCGGGGTTCAGGTTCTGCTCGTTCGGGATGGCCTCCTTGTCCTTCTTCTGCACGTAGCCGAGGCGGATCATCCGGGCGGCCATCCAGTCGGTCAGGACGACGATGTCGCGTCCGATGTCGTCGCCGGCCTTGAGCTGAGCCTGGTACTTCCCGAACCACTCCTCGTTGTCGTTGACCTCCTCGACGTACCGGACCTTCACGCCCGTCTCACGGGTGAACTTCTCGAGCGTCGGCCGCTTCTTCGTCTTCTCGTTCACGTCGATGTAGAAGGTCCAGTTCGCGAAGACGAGCTGCTGGGCGAGCTTGCGCTCGGCCGTCGTCTCCTCTCCGGACTCCGTCTGGCCCGCCTGCCCCTCGATCCCGCCGTCCCCGCCGCAGGCGGCGAGCAGGCCGGGGAGGGAGAGAGCGGCACCGCCGACGAGCCCGCGCCGGAGCAGGTCGCGACGAGTGAAGGGGCAGTCGATCACTTGGGGACCTCCTGGGTCGTGTCGACGACGAAGGTGGCCTCGGGGGGCCAGTTGAGAGACATGCGGGAGCCGACTGCGGCGGCCGCGGCGCTCGGCTCGGAGTTCTGGGAATAGACGGTGACGAGCCCGGCCGGGGTCGCGACGATGTACTGGGTCGCCACCCCGATGTAGCTGCGCTCCTCGACGACGCCTTCGAGGACGTTCGCCTCGTCGCCTCCGAGGCGGATCTTCTCCGGCCGGATGCCAAGCGCGACGCGCCCGGTGCGGCCCGCTAGCGCATCGGGCGTGACCCTCACCTCGCCGCCGCCGTCGAGGCGCACTGCGGCGTCCCCGGACACCGTTCCCGGCAGGAGGTTCGACACACCGAGGAAGCCGGCGACGAAAGCGGTCCGCGGGCGCTCGTAGAGCTCGCTCGGCGAGCCGAGCTGCTCGACCCGGCCCTCGTTCATGACCGCGATCCGGTCGGCCATCGTCATCGCCTCCTCCTGGTCGTGCGTGACGTGCACGAAGGTGACGGCGACCTCGTTCTGGATCCCCTTCAGCTCGAGCTGCATCTGCTTGCGGAGCTTCAGGTCGAGCGCGCCGAGGGGCTCGTCGAGGAGGAGCACGCGAGGACGGTTGACGAGCGCGCGCGCGAGGGCCACGCGCTGCTGCTGTCCCCCCGAGAGCTGTCGCGGCTTGCGCTTCTCGAGCCCGCCGAGCGCGACGAGCTCGAGCGCTTCCCCGACGCGGCAGCCGATCTCGCCGCGGGGAGCCCCTCTGCGGCGTAGGCCGAAGGCGACGTTCTCGAAGATCGAGAGGTGCGGGAAGAGGGCGTAGCTCTGGAAGACCGTGTTCACGTCGCGCTTGTAGGGCGGCAGGCCGGTCACGTCCTGTTCCCCGAGGAAGATCGTCCCAGCCGTCGGCTCCTCGAAGCCGCCGATCATCCGCAGGGTCGTCGTCTTGCCGCACCCCGAGGGGCCGAGGAGGGCGAAGAAGCTCCCGTGCTCGATCTCCAGGGAGAGGTCGTCGACCGCGACGACGTCGTCGAAGCGCTTCGTCACGCGCTCGAGGCGGACGTCGGAGACCGCAGGGGCGGGACGGCTCCCGTCGTCTCGCGGCTGGGCCCGGAGGCCCGGGTTCGCGGCGCTCGTACTCATGCGCCCCTGGCCTGGGGCTCGTCGCCGCCGTACGGGTACCACCATTCCTTCGGCGCGATCTCCGTCTCGATGTGGACGTGCTTGGTCTCCTGAAAGGCCTCGAGGCCCTCCTGCCCGAGCTCACGGCCGACCCCGGACTGCTTCATCCCTCCGAACGGCCCCGCGTCGTTGTCCGTCAGCGGGTCGTTGAACCAGACCGTCCCCGCCTTGATCTCGCGCATGCAGCGGAAGATCGAGTCGAGGTCCTTCGTGTAGACGTTGCAGCCGAGGCCGAAGCGCGTCCCGTTCGCGAGCTCGATCGCCTCGTCCAGCGACTTGACGGGGACGATCGGCGCGACCGGCCCGAATGTCTCCTCACGCAGGAGGTCGGTCTCGGCAGGCGCTCCGGTCACGACGGCCGGAGCGAAGAAGTAGCCGCGCTCGTGGCCCGACCCGTTCCCGCCCGCGACGACCTGGGCGCCCGCGGCCACGGCCGCCTCGAGCTGCGCGGACACCTTCTCGCGTTGGAGCGCCGAGGCGAGCGGCCCGATGTCCGTCCCGGGGTCGAGCGGATCGCCGACGACGAGTGACTCGGTGTAGTCGACGAACGCGGAGACGAAGTCGTCGTAGACGGGCTCCATGACGTAGAAGCGCTCGGCGGAGGTGCAGACCTGGCCCGCGTTCAGGAAGGCCGCCCAGGCGCCGCCCTTCGCCGCGACCTCGATCCGCTCGGCCACGTCGGCACAGACGATGAATGGGTCCTTGCCGCCGAGCTCGAGGTTGATCCGAGCGACGCGGTCGGCCGCTAGGCGGGCAATCGCCTTCCCCGTCTCGATCGATCCCGTGAACGCGATGCAGTCGACCCGCTCGTCACGGACGAGGGCCTCGCCGACCGGCCCCGCCCCGGCGAGCAGGTTCAGGACCCCAGGGGGCAGATGCTCGAAGCAGGGTGCGAGGGCGAGGGTCGAGAGCGGCGTCAGCTCGGAAGGCTTTGCGAGGGCCGTATTCCCCGCGGCGAGCGCGGGCGCGAGTTTCCAAGCGAGGAGCAGGAGCGGGTAATTCCACGGGACGATGCAGGCCACGACGCCCATCGGCTCCTTCAGGACGAGCGAGAGCTGGCTCGCCTCGATCGAGGGGATGACGCGGCCGCCGAAGTTCCGGCCCATCTCCGCGTAGTAGTCGAAGGCCGCGGCCGTCCAGGTCACCTCGTCGCGGTTCTCGACGAGCGGCTTCCCGCCCTCACGGGTCATGAGCTCGGCGAGCTCCTCCGCGCGCGCTCGGAGCCTGGTCGATACCTCGTGCAGGGCCTCGGCCCGCTCGATCGCCGGGGTGCGGCCCCACCCGGGCGCGGCCTCGCGCGCGGCCGCGATCGCCGCGTCAACCTGCTGGGCCGAGGGCAGGGGAACCGAGGCGAGCACCTCCTCGGTCGCCGGGTTCTCGACCTCGAGGGGCGCGCCGTCGCCGCCCACCTGCTCGCCGCCTATCAACAGGCGCGTTTCGGTCCCGGTCATGACCGGCCCCCGTAAGGGTGGTCGAAACGCGTCACAGTCACGAAGACCGCCGTCAATCGAGCTTCGCCATGACGTGCTTGACCTGCGTGTACTCCTCGACGGAGTACATGGACAGGTCCTTGCCGTAGCCCGACTGCTTGTAGCCCCCGTGCGGCATCTCGGAGACGAGCGGGATGTGGTCGTTGATCCACACCGTTCCGAACTCGAGCTTGCGCGCGGCATTCAGCGCGCGCCCGACATCGCGCGTCCAGACGGAGGCCGAGAGGCCGTAGTCGACGTCGTTCGCCCAGGCGATCGCCTCGTCGTCGGAGGCGAAGCGCTGCACGGTCACGACCGGCCCGAAGACCTCCTTCTTGACGATCTCGTCCGTTTGGTCCACGTCGACGACCACCGTCGGGCGCACGAAGAAGCCCCGGTCGCCGTTCCGGTCCCCCCCGGTCAGGACGCGGGCCTTTCCGTTCGCGGTCGCGCGCTCGAGGAAGCCGAACACTCGCTCCTGCTGGGACTGGGAGATGACCGGGCCCATGTCGATCTCCTCCCCTTCGGCAGGATCTCCGACCTTGAGCGACTCGACCGCTGGGACGAGCTCCGCGAGGAGGCGGTCGTAGACCTTCGGGCCCGCAACGATCCGCGAGGCGGCCGTGCAGTCCTGGCCCGAGTTCCAGTACCCCGCGACCTTGACCGCCTCTGCGACAGCGGCCGGGTCGGCGTCGTCGAAGACGACCACAGGCGCCTTGCCTCCGAGCTCGAGGTGAACGCGCTTGAGCGAGTCGGCCGCGGCGCGCGCGACCTCCTTCCCCGTCGCCACGTCCCCCGTCAAGGAGACCATCCGGACGTCCCGGTGGCGGACGATCCCCGCACCGACCGGCTCGCCGTCCCCGGTGATCACGTTCAGGACCCCCGGGGGAAGGATGTCCGCGGCGTACTCGGCGAGGAGAAGCGCGGTCAGTGGTGTCTGCTCGGACGGCTTCAGGACGATCGTGTTCCCGGCCGCGAGGGCGGGGCCGATCTTCCAGACAGCCATCATGAGCGGGTAGTTCCAGGGCGCGATCTGGCCGACCACGCCCAGGGGCTCCCGCCGGATCATGGACGTGTAGCCGCGCATGTACTCGCCTGCGGCCTTGCCTTCGAGCACTCTCGCTGCGCCAGCGAAGAAGCGGAGGTTGTCGGCCGCGACGGGGATCTCGTCGTGGACGACGCCCTGCGGCTTCCCGACGTTCGCCGTCTCGGTCTCGCGGAGCTCGTCCGCGTGCTCCTCGAGCGCGTCGGCGAGCTTCAGGAGCGCCTCGGCCCGTTCCTGCGGGGTCGTCTCTCGCCAGTCCGCGAACGCCCGCTTCGCCGCCTCGACGGCGCGGTCGACGTCGGCCTCGGTGCCGCGGGGCACTTCTCCGATCGTCTCGCCGGTCGCCGGGTTCACAACCTCTTGCACGCCACCCTCGACGGCGTCCACCCACTCGCCGCCGACGGAGTTCTTCGACTGAACGCGCACGGCGCTCAAGCAGTCCTCCCTTCGAGCTCGCGCTCCGGCATGCCGCCGAACCTGCGGCCCCAGTCGTACACCTGCTTCCAAAGCTCCAGGTAGACGAAGCTCTCGGTCGAGACGACCCCGTCGAGCGAGCGGACGCGATTGATGATGTCGAGCAGGTGGCGCCGATCGGTGCAGAGGACCTCGACCAGCAGGTCGAACTGGCCGGCCGTCACCACCACGTAGCCGGCCTCGCGCCAGGCGGCTATTGCGTCGGCGACGGGCTCGGGCGGCCCGTCGGTCTTGATTCCCAGCATCGCCTGCGCCTCGAAGCCAAGGCCGAGCGGGTTCGTCACCCCGGTCACCTGCAGGACGTTGGCGCGGCAGAGGCGCGCGTACCGGTTCCGGATCGTCGCCTCGGAAACGCCGAGGCTCGCGGCGATCTGCCGGAACGGCTCGCGGCCGTTGGCCTGGAGCGCCTCGATGATCGCACGGTCGAGCCGGTCCAGCGAGCGCGGGCTCTCGACAGGCCCCCGCTCGGAGCGGCCCGTGTGTCCTTCCGCCGCGAAGAAGACCCGCCCTTCAGCCACGATGTGCGCGGGAGTCTAGTTGCCTGCGCTGCGCAATGCGAAGCGTTTCAACGTGTTCCGAGCGGCATGCGCAACAGGCGCGGCAGGGCCGACACAATTCTTGCGATGCCCGGCCCGCGCCGGCCGGCCTCCTCGGCGGCCTCAACGGCGAGCGTCGCGGCCCGGATCGCGCCGCCGCCGAGGCGCTTGAGCGGCTCGGGCGGCAGGGAGGCTTCCGGCGTTCGCACGAGCGGTGAGGCACTCCACTCGTCCCGCAGGCCCAGGGCGAGCGAGGCAAGGATCTGACCGCCGAGCCAGCTCGGCCCGACCCCGTGGCCTGAGTAGCCGGCCCCGTGGTGGACCCGCGTACCGGGCAGCGTCCCGAAGAATGGGAAGTGGTCGGCCGAGACGTCGATCGGGCCTCCCCACGAGCGCTCGACCCGCGCGCCCGCCAGGGCCGGAAGCAGGCGCCGCAGGCCGGCCTCGGCCCGAGCCGCGGTCGGCTCGTCGAGCGAGAAGCGCTCGTCCAGCCGACCGCCCAGGCCGATCGGCCCGGACCCGCTGCCCATGAGGACCCGGCCGTCGGCGGTCGTCCGAAAGTAGTGGACGAACATGCGGCCGTCGGTGATCGCCTCGCCGCCCGTCCAGCCGATCTCCTCCAGGAGCTCCGGGACCGGCTCCGTCAGAACGACGTAGCTCCCGAAGTTCGTCAGGCGCCGCGAGAGGGGCCGCCAGCCCGCGAGGGCCGCGTTCGTCGCCACGACCACCTCGTCGGCGTGGACGGTGCCGCGCGGCGTCTCGAGCACGGCCGGGCATCCCGAGCGCAGGCCGACGACGCGGGTCCGCTCGTGTACGGCGATCCCGTCGGCGAGCGCCGCGCGCCTGAGCGCGCGGGCGAGGCGCGCCGGCTGGACGGTCGCGCCGTCGCGGAAGAAGACGCCGTGGCGGAACACCGGTGAGCGGCAGCGCCCCGCGACCTCCTCCTCGGAGAGCGAGACTGCTTCTTCTGCGACGCCGAGCTCTGCCGCCGTCCGGATCGAGCGCTCGACCGCGGCGTCCTGCGCGGGCGCAGCCGAGACTTTCAGATAGCCGGCCTCTCGGAGCCATACGTCCTCGCCACGCGTCTCGCAGAACGCCCGCACGGCCGGCACCGCGCCGGCCCCCGCGTACGCGATTGCCAACGCACCCCCATCCCCGAACGCGGGCCGCAAGCGCGAGAGGTGCGTCCAGTAGCCGTTCAGAAAGCCGCCGTTCCGGCCGCTCGGCCCCCACCCGCACACCTCGGCCTCGAGGACGGCGACACTGACGCCGGGGTCGCGCTCGCGCAGGGCGAGCGCCGTCCAGAGGCCGGTGTAGCCCCCACCGACGATCGCGACGTTCACGCGCAGGTCACCCTCGAGCGGCGGAGGCGTGGGCGCCGCCTCCTCGGACGCGAGCGCCTCGTCGAGCC
>Ga0136614_10001009_pt1 | contig 15799 bp, 12 predicted proteins | sample AntDrymUQ2792106_2_FD_106643 | JGI IMG/M metagenome (GOLD analysis project Ga0136614, IMG submission 106643) | Polar desert sand microbial communities from Dry Valleys, Antarctica - metaG UQ279 (21.06) | ecosystem: Environmental > Terrestrial > Soil > Desert | place: Antarctica: Dry Valley... | reverse complement strand
GGGGAAGCCGTTTCGCTTCCAGTCCGTGAACCCGCCCGCCAGCGACAGGACGTTCTCGTAGCCGAGCTCTTCGAGCGACTGGGCGGCGAAGGCCGAGCGGCTGCCGCCGCTGCAGTAGACGACCACCGGCCGCTCTCGATCGGGCGCTGCGGCCTCGATGCGCGACTCCAGGTAGCCGCGAGGGACGTGGACCGCGCCAGGAATGTGGCCTTCCTCCCATTCGTCGCGCTCTCGGACGTCGACGACGACGGGCTCCTCCGACTCGAGGAGAGTACGGGCGGACGAAGCGTCGATCTCGTCGATCTCACCCTTCACCTGCTGCAGAAGCTCGCGGTAGGAAGCCATTGCTTCACTGAGTATAGCGACACCGAGGCAGCGCACGTCAGGGTGCGGGTACGCTCGATCGGTGTCTCCCCGGGCCCGAGTCGTAGGTCTCGTGGCCGCCGCGGCCGTCCTCGTCGTGGCCGCGGTGGTCGCCGGTGCCCTCCTCCAGAGCGATGGCAGCGGGGCCAAGGCCCCGCCTCCTGCCCCACCCCTTCAACTGGGCGCTCTCCCGGGCGAGCCCAATGCGCGTGAGCTCATCTTCGCCGAGCGGGAATACGAGCGGGGGGAGCGCGAGGCCGCCCTGCGGGAGTTCCGAGCTGTCCTCCGCGACGACCCGGCGTCCATCGAGGCTGCCGTCGGGGCAGCCCTCGCCGCCTGGCCGGAGGGGAGCCTCGAGGGCTTGCGGGCTCTCGTCGAATTGCATCCCCGAAGCGGGGTGGCGCGGCTCCACCTCGGGCTCGCGCTCGGAGCGACGGGCGACAGGGGAGGAGCCGAGCGCGAATGGCGGGAGGCCCAGGCGCGCGACCCGGACACCCCCGCGGCACTCGAGGCCGAATCGCTCCTCCATCCGAACCTGGCGCCCGGCCGGCCCTTCTTCGTCTCGACGGCGCAGCCGCCGGCGTCCGTCCAGGAGCTCGGGACGGTTGCGCAGGACGCTGCTCTCAGGCGAAGGGCCGAGCGCGGTCGGGTCGCCGATTGGCTCGTCCTCGGCACGTTCTTGCAGAGGATCGAGAAACCGGTCTCCGCTCGCGAGGCCTACGACCGCGCCCTCGAGCTGGCCCCGGAGAGCCTCGAGGCTCAGGTGGCAGCGGCCGTCGTCCGCTTCGACAAGGACGACCCGGCAAACGCCTTCTCGCGTCTCGGGCCTCTGGCTCGGCAGCATCCGCGCTCATCGCTGGTACGCTTCCACCTCGGGCTAATGTTGCTTTGGATACGAGCTGTGGACGAGGCAGAGAAGCAGCTCGAGCTGGCAACGCAGGGAAATGGCCAGTTTCATGTTCGCCAGGCCGAGGATCTTCTCTCGCGCCTGTCGCAAATTTAGGACTTGCAAGCCATCAAGATAGGCCGCACGGCCTATGCGATCGCCGGGCAACCGTGCAAAAGTGCCGCCACCCGCGAGCTGAAGTCGTGACACATCGGCTGTTGACGTAGCCCGGGGGCGCGCCTACGGTCAGGAAGGGGTCTAGTGGGAGCAGGTCGAGGGAGCGAGGGGGTAGCAGCGGCGGTGATCGTCGACCACGACGAAGTGAAGGCGCTGGTCAAGCACGGTCAGGAGGCGGGCTTCCTGACTCACGACGAGGTGGCGCTGGCGCTGGACGAGCTCGACCTCGAAGTCGCCGAGATCGAGGATTTCTATGCGACTCTCGACGAGCTGCAGATCGAGGTGCTCGAAGAGGCGCCGTCCGAGCAGGCTCCGGAGAGGGTTCCGGAGGCGCGAGAGGTGTCGACGGACGCGCTGCAGCTCTTCCTGAAGGACATCGGACGCGTGCCGCTCCTGACCGCGGCGCAGGAGGTCGAGCTCGCGAAGCGCATCGAGCGCGGCGACCATCCGGCGAAACAGAAGATGGTGGAGTCGAACCTCCGCCTAGTCGTCTCGATCGCCAAGAACTACCGAAACCAGGGCCTGCCGTTCCTCGATCTGATCCAGGAGGGCACGATCGGTCTCGTCCGCGCCGCCGAGAAGTTCGACCACCGCAAGGGCTTCAAGTTCTCGACCTATGCAACGTGGTGGATCCGCCAGGCGGTCGCGAGGGCGCTCGCCGACAAGGCGCGCACGATCCGAATGCCCGTGCACGTAGTCGAGAAGCTGAACAAGATCGGCCGCGCCGAGCGGAAGCTCCTCTCGGAGCTGGGGCGCGACCCGACCGCGGCGGAGGTCGCCGAGGAGCTGGATCTCGAGGCCGAGGAAGTGGAGCAGATCCGGAAGAGCGCCCAGACGCCGATCTCGCTCGAGAAGCCCGTGGGCGACGAGGAGGAGTCCGAGTTCGGCCACTTCCTCGCCGACGAGAACGCGATCGCTCCCGACATGGCGGCTGAGGAGACGCTCCGGAAGGAAGTGCTGAAGCGTGTCCTCAAGAGCCTCTCGCACCGCGAGCGCCGCGTGCTCGAGCTTCGGTACGGCCTGGACGGCGAGCACCCGAGGACGCTCGACGAGGTCGGGCGCACGTTCAACGTCACGCGCGAGCGCGTGCGGCAGATCGAGAACCAGAGCCTGAAGAAGCTCCAGGCGATGGCCGAGTCGCAGAAGCTGAAGGACGTCGCGGCCTAACCGGTCGGCGTCTCCGTAGGATGCGGGCGGTGTTCGGCCCGCCTGAACAAGCTTGGCTCGACGAGCTCTTCGACTGGATTCGGATTCCGAGCATCAGCGCCGATCCGGCTCATGCCGACGACGTGCGGGCCGCGGGGGAGTGGCTCTGCGAGTTCGTGCGCGGGGCCGGTGGTGAGGCGTCGCTCGTCGACACGGACCAGCAGCCGCTGGCCCTCGGCGAGATTCCGGCCTCGAGCGGAGGCTCGGAGGCGCCGACCGTGCTTCTCTACGGCCACTTCGACGTCCAGCCGGAGGATCCGCTCGAGCTGTGGGAGTCGCCGCCGTTCGAGCCGGAGGTCCGGGACGGCTGGATCTACGGACGGGGTGCGGTGGACGACAAGGGGAACTCGTACCTTCTCCTGAAGGCCGCTCAGCAGCTCGCGAGTGAGAGCCGGCTGCCGGTGAACGTCCGGATCGCCTTCGACGGGGAGGAGGAGGTCGGCGGCGACTCGATCGTCGAGTTCCTGGCGCGAGACGAGCACGGGGCGGACGCCTGCATGATCTTCGACGGCGGCATGGCGGCACTCGACGTCCCCGCGTTCGAGCTCGGAGTCCGCGGAATGCTCTTCGTCCACGTGCGGCTCCGGACGGGGGCTCGCGACCTCCACTCGGGCGTCTTCGGCGGTGCGGCGTTGAACGCCGTGCACGCGCTCATGCAGACGCTCGAGGCGGTCGTCGCCGTTCCGGACGAGCTTCGGCGCGGCATTACGCCCGCCACCGACGAGGAGCGGGCGAGCTGGACCGAGCTCGACCCCGGCTCGAAGGTGCTCGCGGACGAGGGTGCGCGGCCGCTCGACTCGACTGCGGCCGAGGAGTTCTACGACCGCACCTTCGCGGGGCCTGCCGTCGACGTCAACGGGATCCAGGGCGGCTCGCCTGTCCTCCAGAAGACGGTTCTGCCGGTCGAGGCCGAGGCGAACGTCTCGATGCGGATCGCGCCGGGTCAGGACGTGGAGGAGCTTCGCTCGACCTTCGAGCGGCTCCTGCGCGAGGCGGCCCCGGAGGGTGCCGACGTGGAGGTGGAGGTCTGGTCGACCAGTCCAGCCGGGCTCGTCCTCCCGGGCTCGAAGGCGGTCCAGCTGGCTCAGGACGCCTTCGAGCGGGTGCTCGGCCGGCGTCCACTCCTCCTCAGGTCGGGCGGGACCTTGCCGGTCGTGCCGGCACTCGTCGACAAGGAAATCCCGACGATCCTGAGCGGCTTCGCGCTCCCGGGGGCGAACATGCACTCGCCGAACGAGCGCCTCCTCGAGCGCTACGTCCCGCTCGGGGTCGCCGCCGCACAGGAAACGCTGCTCGCCTTCGCCGACCTGCGCTAGGCGCGCACAGGCTCTGCGGCCGGCTGGCCGTGACTGTGGCCGTGCTCCGGCACGAGCCACTCGTGTCCGAAGCGGCGCATCTCCTCGATGATCCGAAGGAGGCTCCTGCCCTTCTCGGTCAACTCATACTCGACGCGGGGCGGCGACTCGGCATAGCTCCTGCGGACGACGATGTCCTCCTCCTCGAGGACGCGGAGCCGCTCGGAGAGCGTCCGGGGGCTGATGCCTGGACAGGCCCGCTCCAGCTCGGAAAACCGCCTGGCCCCTTCGGAGAGATCGTGGACGAGAACGGCGGTCCACTTGGCGCCGATGATGTCCGCCGTGCACGCGACCGAGCACTGCTCGTCGTGAACCGGCCTCATCGTGCGCATACCCGCATTGTACGCCACTGCTCGAAAGGTGGGGAGCGCCCGAGGGCGCTCCCCACTCCAGGTGGCTACGGACCCCAGGGGAAGTGACCCATGAGCGAAGCAGCGCCGAGCGCCGCCAGCAGAGCGACGAGAGAGCGTGTCTTCACGACTCCTCCTTCCGTTGACAACGGGAAACTCCGATCGCTCTGCTACTTCAACGATTTGACGCTCATCCCTTCGAGGGGCGAACATGGGAGGCAGATGGCCGATGGAAGTCCTGTGACCGAATCGATCGGCCGGCGAATCGCGCGCCTACGCCGGGAGCGCTCGCTGTCCCAGCGTGAGCTCGCGACGACTGGTGTCTCCTTCACCTATGTCTCTCGGATCGAGGCCGGGCAACGCCAACCGTCCGTGAAGGCGATCCGCGCGCTTGCCGTCAAGCTGGGGGTCTCGCCCGAGTACCTGGAGACCGGCCGCGACCTCGCTCCTACCGGGGACCGCGAGCTCCGAGTGACAGACGCCGAGCTCCAGGTCCGGCTGGACGGCTCCGCCGACGCGGAGGGCAAGCTGCGCGAGGTTCTGGACGAGGCGCACGCGGCAGGGGATCTCCCGATCGCGCGCCGCGCCCGCATCGCTCTCGCGCTCTCACTCGCGCGCGACGGTCGTCAGGAGGAGGTGATCGAGATGCTCGAGGAGCATCTCGAACGTGACCGGCCCGCTGTGGCCGAGCGTCCCGACCTTTACGCGCTCCTCGGCCGCGCCTACGCGGCCGCGGGCGAGAACCCGCGCTCGATTGCGCTCTTCAGCCGTTGCCTCGAGGAGATTCGCGGTTCGAAGGATCCGGACCCGATCCTGTTCGTCCGCTTCGCGAGCTATCTGAGCTACGCGCTCGTGGACGCAGGGGACGCCGCCGCCGCCCAGCGCGTGCTCGCCGACGCACTCGAGCGGGCCGACGGCGTCAGCGACCGCTACACGCTCATCAGGCTCTACTGGTCGCTCGGTCGCTTCTACGCCGTCGAAGGGCCGCCAGGGAGGGCGCTCGACTACGTACGGCGAGCGATCGCCTTACTCGAGGCGACCGAGGACACCTTCCACCTCGCGCGGGCACATCAGCTCTGTGCAGTGATTCTCCTGGACCAGGAGAGCGGGGGGACCGCACGGAAGCACCTCGAGCGGGCTGAGCAGCTGCTGGGGGACGAGGCGAGCCCGGGCGAGCTCGGCGCCCTCGCCACCGAACGCGCCAGGCTCGAGCTGCAGCTCGACCAGCCCGACGCTGCGCGGGACTACGCCCTGGAGGCGCTGTCGCTGCTCGAGGGCGGAGCCCCCGTTGACGTGGGTCACGCCTGGCGCACCCTCGCGGAGGTGTTCGAGCGCCTGGGAGACTTCGATCTGGCCGAGCGCTCCTACCGCACCGCAGCCGAGATCCTGACCGAGCAGGGGGCCTCCCGATTCCTCGCCGAGACGTACCGCGCCTGGGGCAAGTTCCTGCGAGTCCAGGAACGCGAGGACGAGGCTCTCGACGTCTTCGAGCGCGCTGCCGACCTGGCCGTCTTCACCGTGGCAGCGCGCGGCGTCGACGTCGCAGACCGCCCGGCACAGCTAGACCGCTAGTCGAAGGGCGGGCCTCCGAAGACCCAGCGGCCGCCGAGCATGGTCGCTACAACCTCCACCTCTCTCAGCGCTTCGGGCGGACACACGAGCGGATCCCGGTCGAGCACGACCAGGTCGGCGAGATAGCCGGGGAGGAGCTTGCCCCGAATCCGCTCGTCGCCCGAAAGCCGGGCAGGGGCGACCGTCGTGGCTGCGAGCGCCTGTTCCACGGTGAGCGCCTGCTCCGGGTGCCAGGGCTCGCGCTCGTCGAGGGTCCGCAGGACGCCTGCTCTGATCCCCAGGAGGGGATCGAGCTCTTCGATCGGCGCATCGGAGCCGTTCACGACGAGCGCACCGCTCTCGACGAGCGAGCGGAACGGGTAGGCGCGGTCGGTCCTACCGGCCCAGAGTCGGTCTGCCACGTCCCGGTCGGACGGCGCGTGGCTGAGCTGGATGGACGCCGCCACGCCGAGAGCCGCGAAGCGCGGCAGATCCTCCGTGGCCACGAGCTGGGCGTGCTCGATCCGGTGGCGAAGGCTGAGCGGTCTCCAGACGTCCTGGGTGGCTTCGAACGCGTCCAGCGCCTCGCGGTTCGCGAGGTCTCCGATCGCGTGCACAGCGACGGGGAAGCCCGCACCTGCGCTCCGGACGATGATCTCGGCCAGCTCCTGGCCGCTCGTGATCTCGATCCCGCTCCCGTCGAGGAGCCTGGCCGTCTGTGAGCCGAGTGTCCCGTCCATGAACACCTTCAGGTAGCCGATCCGTACGAGGTCGTCGCCGAAGCCGGAGCGGATCCCGAGCTCTTGGAGCTCCTCGTAGCGCTCGTGTGGGAGCGACTGCCACACGCGAAGCGAGAGCGCGCCCTCGTCACGGAGTGTCTGGAAGAAACCGAGCGCGCCGAGCCCCCCGTCCTTGTCGTGCACAGCGGTGACTCCGCGCGACGAGGCGAGAGCGATCCCCGCCCGCGTCGCCTCGAGCCACTCCTCTGCGGAGGTCTCGATCCAGCGTTCGCGGAACTGCCAGGCGGACTCTTCGCGCAGGATGCCGGTCGGCTCGCCGCGCTCGTCGACCTCGACGACGCCGCCCCGAACGGCCAGATCCCCGTTCGCGCGCGCGAGGGCGGCGGAGTTCAGCCAGAGGCTGTGACCGTCCTTCGCCACGAGGGCGACGGGAAGCTCTCCCGTAACTGCGTCGAGTGCCTCCCGGCTCGGCTCGACCGGCAGCGACCACTCGGCGTTCCTCCAGCCGATGCCGCGCAGCCAACCGCGCGGCGGCGTCGTCCTCGCGGCCTCGGCGACGCGGGCGACGGCTTCCTCGAGCGTGCGCGCGCCCTCGAGCCGTACCTGCCGCTGCGCCAGCGCCCACTGCGGGAAGTGGACGTGCGAGTCGGTGAAACCCGGGAGGACGCAGCGACCTCCGAGGTCGACCCGCTCGGGGCTCGCCAGGGCCCGTTCGTGGGTGCCGACACCGCCCGCGATGCGGTCGCCCGCGATCGCGAGCGCGCGCGACAGCGGTAGCGACGCGTCCATCGTCCTGATCGCGCCGTTCTCGAGGATCATTGCGAGGACTCTAGATCGGTGGACCTTTCAGGGCTCGCGAGTCGTACTCGACTGGATGGACCTCGTCGCGGCGGTGCCCTCGTATAGTCGGATGGGAATGGCGGGCTTCCGGCGTGGGGAGCGGCCCTCGATCCGGCGCGCCCGCTCCGGATCCGTCCCGGATGTCGAGCAGCTGTTCCGGGAGCACTGGCCGCGTGCCTACCGCGCCGCCTACCTCGTCGTACACGACGCGGCCGCCGCCGAGGACATCGCGCAGGAGGCCTTTCTCGCTGCGGTCAGGTCGCTCGAGCGCTTCGATGCCCGCCGTCCCTTCGCACCATGGCTCCACCGGATCGTCGTCAACCGGGCGATCGACTGGACGCGCTCGCGCTCGCTCCGGCGGGAGCTGGGAGGCGACCTGGTGGGTGAGCAGCCGGCTTCGAGTGCGGATCGCACGGCTCCCGTGTCCGACGAGGTGGTGCGGGCTCTCGCGACACTGTCGCCCGAGCACCGGGCTGTCGTCGTCCTGCGGTTCCTGCTCGAGTACACGCCGGGCGAGATCGCCGGCGTACTCGAGCTCCCCCGCGGAACGGTCAACTCCCGCTTACGGCGGGCGCTCGACGCTCTCAAGGACAGCTTCGAGGAGGAGCAGGCGTGAACGACGCCGAGCTCCGTCAGAAGCTCCTTTCCGTGCATCCGCCCGACGAGCTCCAGGCGGAGCGGAGAAGCTGGAACGTGGTCCGGGCCGCCTGGGAAACCCGCGAGGCCTACCCGGCCGAGCGGCGGCTATCTCCGCTCCTCGCGGCGGCTTCCGCAGCCGCGGCGCTGGTTGTCCTCGCGCTCACTCCGGTGGGGAGCGCGGTCGGGGGCTGGATCAAGGACACCGTCGTCGGCCGCCCCGACGCGCGACCGGCGCTCGACTCGCTGCCCGCGCCGGGAAGCCTGCTCGTCTCCTCGGCGCAGGGCGTCTGGGTAGTTCGTGCAGACGGTTCGAAGCGTCGCCTCGGCGACTACCGGCAGGCGTCGTGGTCGCCCCGTGGGCTCTTCGTCGCCGCGACCGTCGGGCACCAGCTCGCCGCGCTTGAGCCGGACGGCGACGTGCGCTGGACGGTCACGCGCCCCCAGGTTGTCTCTGACGCCCGCTGGATGCCCGGCACCGGCTTCCGGGTCGCGTACCGGGCCGGTCGGAGTCTGCGCGTGGTCGGGGGCGACGGGGAAGGCGACCGCTTGCTCGCGCCGAGCGTTGCTCCTGTCGCGCCGGCGTGGCAGCCGATCGAGAATCACGCGCTCGCCTATGTCGACCGCGCCGGTCGGATCCGCCTGGTCGGGGCGGACGACCGGCGCGAGCGCTGGCGGACCGGACGCGCCCGCCCGGCGCTGGGGCTCGAGTGGTCGAGGGACGGCAAGTGGCTACTGGCCTGGAGCCCGAACCTGATCCGGAGATACGCCTCCGGCGGCCAGCTCGTCACCGCGATCCGCGTCCCGAAGCGGCGTTACGAGGTTCTCGGGGCAACCTTCAAGCCGGGCACCCGAATGATCGCGTACACCGTGCTCGAGAAGACGACCGGGAAGAGCAGCGTCTTCGTCTACAAGCGAAACTCGATCGAGCGCTTCAGCGGCCTCGGACGCTTCACGAAGCTCACGTGGTCGCCCGACCGCAAGTGGTTGCTGCTCTCCTGGCCCTCCGCCGACCAGTGGGTCTTTCTCGAGATCCCGGGCGGCGTCCGCCGCATCGACGCGGTGGGTGGCATCACGGCCGAGTTCTACCCCGGCACCGGCGTCGGTGCCTTCCCGCTGGTCGAGGGCTGGTGCTGCGCGGGCTAACATCCTGCCGTGGGGGCGGATCCACTATCCGACGAGCAGCGTGAGATCCGCGAGCTCGTCCGGACGCTCGCGCGGGAGCGGATCGCGCCTCGCGCGGCCGAGATCGACGCCACGGCCGAGTTCCCGTGGGACCTGGTCGAGCTCTTCCGCGAGCACGACGTCTTCGGCCTGCCCTTCGAGGAGCGACACGGAGGCTCGGGCACCGGGGTGCTCATGCGCCTCGTCGCGATCTATGAGATCTCGAAGGTCTGCGCGACCACCGGGCTAGTCCTGGCCGTTCAGGAGCTCGGCTCGCTTGCGCTCAAGCTCGCGGGCGCCGACGAGCTGAAGGAGCGCTATCTCCCGCGGCTCGCGAGCGGCGAGTGGCTGGCCGCCTATGCGCTGACCGAGCCGGGGTCGGGCTCGGATGCGGCCGCCATGAGGACGGAGGCGAGGCTCGACGGCGACGCCTACGTCCTGAACGGCTCCAAGCGCTTCATCACGAACGCCGGGGTCGCCGGTCTGTACACGGTGTTCGCGAAGACCGATCCCGCCGACGGTCACGCGGGCATCTCTGCGTTCCTCGTGGAAGCCGAAGCGCCTGGCTTCTCGGTCGGGCGGATCGAGCCGAAGATGGGCATCAAGGGCTCGACTACAGGTGAGATCTTCTTCGACGAGTGCCAGGTGCCGGCCGCCAATCTGCTCGGCGAGGAGGGGGAGGGCTTCCGGATCGCGATGCGGGTGCTCGACCGGTCGCGGCCCGGAATCGCGGCGCAAGCACTCGGGCTCGCGCAGGGCGCCACCGACTATGCGCTCGCCTATGCGACGAGCCGGGAGACGATGGGGAAGCCGATCGCCGAGCACCAGCTCGTGGCGGCCAAGCTCGCCGACATGGAGACGCGCTGCAACGCGGCGCGGGGGCTCCTCTACAAGGTCGGCCTTCTCATCGACGAGGGAGTCGAGGGCCCCGAGTTGACGAAGGCGTCCGCCGAGGCGAAGCTCTTCTGCGCCGACACGGCGATGGAGGTGACGACGGAGGCGGTGCAGGTGCTCGGCGGCTACGGGTACATGCGGGAGTACCCGGTCGAGCGGATGATGCGGGACGCGAAGATCACGCAGATCTACGAGGGGACGAGCGAGATCCAGCGCCTCGTGATCGCCCGCGAGATGGTGCGCGAGAACCGCTCGTCGCTCCTCGCGGAAGTCTCCTGAAGGCGCGCCACGACGCGATCGTGGTCGGATCGGGGCCGAATGGCCTGGCCGCCGCGATCACGCTCGCCGAGCGGGGCCTCTCGGTCCTGGTCCGCGAGGCGAACGACACGATCGGAGGCGGCGCTCGCTCGGGTGCGCTGACGCTGCCGGGCTACGTCCACGATCTCTGCTCGGCGGTGCATCCACTCGGTGCGGCTTCCCCGTTTCTCCGCACCTTGCCGCTCGCGGAGCACGGGCTCGAGTGGATCTTTCCTCCAGCCGAAGTCGTGCATCCCCTCGACGACGGCACCGCGATCGTGGTCGAGCGCTCCGTCGAGGCGACCGCGGCGGGGCTCGCCATCGACGCAGGCGCCTACCGAAGGCTCATCGGGCGCTTTGCAGCCGACTGGCCGAAGCTCGAGCGGGAGGTCCTCGGGCCGCTCGTCCATGTGCCGCGGCATCCCATTGCGCTCGGCCGGTTCGGGCTGGCCGCGCTCCTCCCGGCGACGGCGCTGGCACGTCTGGCCTTTCGCGGGCAGAGAGCTCGCGCGCTCCTGGCGGGAGGTGCGGCGCACTCGATGCTTCCGCTCGGCAGGCCGGCGTCTGCCTCGTTCGGCCTCGTCCTTCTCGTGCTCGCCCACGCAGTCGGCTGGCCGGTACCACGCGGCGGAGCGCAGAGGATTGCTGACGCTCTCGCCTCGTACCTGTGCTCGCTCGGTGGAGAAATCGAGACCGGGGCGCCCGTGGAGTCCCTGCGCGAGCTGTCGGCGCGCGCCGTCATCTGCGACGTGACCCCGCGGGAGCTTGCGAGGCTTGCGAGTGCACAGTTGCCAAGCGGCTATCGCAAGCGCCTGACGCAGTATCGGTACGGGCCGGGTGCCTTCAAGGTCGACTACGCCCTGGACGCGCCGATCCCGTGGGAGGCACCGGCGTGCGCCGGGTCGGCATGCCTACATCTCGGCGGAACGCTCGAGGAGATCGCTGCTTCGGAGCGTAGGCCGTGGGCGGGGCACGCTCCGGAGCGACCGTTCGTCATCCTCGCCCAGCCGAGCCTCTTCGATCCGTCACGGGCGCCGGCGGGCAAGCACACGGCCTGGGCGTATTGCCACGTTCCGAACGGCTCGAAGCTCGACCTGACGGAGCGGATCGAAGCGCAGATCGAGCGCTTCGCGCCTGGCTTTGGAGGTCACGTGCTCGCGCGTCGAGCGCACGCACCGGCGGACCTGGAGGCGGCCAACCGCAACCTCGTCGGTGGCGACATCAACGGCGGCGCGCAAGACCTCGCGCAGCTGGTCTTCAGGCCGACCGCACGAACAGTCCCCTATTCGACGCCGGTGCCGGGGCTCTTCCTCTGTTCGTCCTCGACGCCTCCGGGCGGGGGTGTCCACGGAATGTGCGGTCGCAGAGCGGCAAAGGCCGCCCTGCGGGCCGTGTTCCAACGGTAGGGACCTGATGCGAAAGTTCGGGCTGGTCCGGATGATGTCCGCGACATGGCGCTGGATCAGCACGGCCGCTCACGGCATGTAGCGCTGCTGGGCACCGTGAGCGGCCGCGGTGCCGAGCTTTGATCTGGAGCTCCCGACGGTCGAATTTCAGATCAGCCCTCTAGTAGCCGGAGCCCTTTCCGGATCCGCTGCCCGAGTCGCCTCCCTTGCCGATGTCGCCGCAGGAGACGTAGGTCTCGATCTCGGGCTCCGACTTGTGAATGTTGATCGCGAAGTCGCTGCGGGTCAGCTCGTCCAGCGCCTCGTTCACGGTCGTCTCCGACGTCCCGCCCTCGGCATTCGTTAGTGGATAGGCGGGGGTCGGGTCGAGCTCCGCGCACGAACCGGGATGGATGTGCGCCGGTTGCGGGTCGGGCGAAGCTGGGTTCTCGAGCTCGAGGACGACCTTCGTGGTCGACCCTACCGCGGTCAGCGTCGCGGTCCCGGACTCTCCGGAGCCGTTCTGCTCGTCCAGCGTCACCGTCACCGTCTTGGCGCTGTCCTCCGAGCCGGCCGAGTCGGTGGCGGTTGCACCCGCATTGGTTGAGCTGCTGTCATCACTCCCACCGCAACCTGCACCCGCGAGCGTCATCGCTGCGAGCGTCGCGGCCGCGGCGAATATCGACCTTCTGGGCATGGAGCCTCCCGTATCGCTTGCCCAGAACTAGCGGGCCGAAGGCGATTCGGATTGCGCGGCAGCGGCTTCGGCCCGCCGCACAGCCTTGTGCGCTCGCTTCTGCGCTTGATAGGCGAGGAGCGCCTCCGTCGAGTCCACGTCCCCGAGGGTCGGGTGCTCCGGCACGCGCTCTTCCCAGCCCGGAGGCCGGACACCGAAGCGCTTGGCCAGAACGGCGATGAGCGTCTTGGCCTTCATCGGGCCGATCCCCGGCAGGTCGAGGAGCCTGCGCTCCAGCTCGCCGGCGTCCTCCGCTTCGGCCCAGATGCGCTCCGGATCGCCGTCGTAGTCGTCGGCGAGCATCGCGCAGAGCTCTCGGGTGCGCGCCGCCATCGAGCCGGGAAACCGGTGCAGGGCCGGCCGCTCGCGAAAGATGCGCTCCAGCTCAGCCGGATCCATCTGTGCGATCGCGGCCGCGTCGAGCGCGCCCAAGCGCGATCGAAGGACGAGCGGCGAGGAGAAAGCCTTCTGCACCGGCACCTGCTGGTCGAGGACGAAACCGATCAGGAGTGCCAGAGGCTCACGGGCGAGGAGCTCGTCCGCCTCGTCGTTCTCCGTGAAGTGCAGGCGCTCGGGTCGAGTCGTTGCCATGCCTGAATTCTACGGCGGTCCGAAGCGTCGCGATTCCGGCACGGATGCGGCCCGTTTCGTACGTCACGTGCGCGCCTTCCCTGAATACGCTCGAGACCGGGGAGGAGGTTGGGTACACCTATCGCGCGCGCGCGAGTAACTCTTATGACCAGGCCAGGAGGAGCCCGCTCGACGTGCTTTCGCAGGCCCCCTACACAGGGGTACTCTGGCTCTGTGACGTCCCTCGCGCAGTTCTCGCCCGCGGTTCGCACCTGGTTCGAGCAGACCTTCGAGGCGCCGACTCCGGCGCAGGCTCGCGGCTGGCCCGCGATCGCCTCCGGGGCGCACACGCTCATTCAGGCGCCGACGGGCTCTGGGAAGACGCTCGCCGCGTTCCTGTGGGCGCTCGATCGGGCGCGTCCCGGTGAAGGTGTGCAGGTGCTCTACGTGAGCCCGCTGAAGGCGCTCAACTACGACGTCGAGCGAAACCTCCGGGGTCCCCTGACGGGAATCGGCTCCCAGCTCGCGGTCGCCGTTCGCACCGGCGACACTCCGCCCAGGGAGCGAGCGGCAATGCAGCGAAAGCCTCCAGACATCCTCATCACGACCCCGGAGTCGCTCTTTCTCCTGCTGACCTCCCAGGCGCACGAAATACTCCGCGCGGTCAGGTTCCTGATCCTCGACGAGGTGCACGCTGTCGCCGGCACGAAACGCGGAGCCCACCTGGCGTTGAGCCTGGAGCGACTCGAGCGCCTCGTCGCTGAGCCCGTGCAGCGGATCGCTCTCTCGGCGACGCAGCGCCCACTGGACGAGATCGGCCGCTTCGTCTCCGGAGGCCGCGCGATCGAGCTCGTGGACGCGGGTACGCGGAAGGAGCTAGACCTGCGTGTCGTCGTGCCGGTGGAAGACATGCGAGAGCCCGGGGAGGGCGACTCGATCTGGCCGTCGATCTACCCGGTGCTCCTCGAGCTGGTGGAGGCGCACCGGTCGACGATCGTGTTCGTGAACAACCGCCGCCTTGCGGAGAGACTGGCCCTGCGGCTCAACGAGCTCGCCGAGCGCGAGATCGCCCGGGCGCACCACGGCTCGCTGGCCCGTGAGCAGCGAGTCGAAGTCGAGGAGCTTCTGAAACGAGGGGAGATCCCGGCGCTGGTGGCAACCTCCTCGCTCGAGCTCGGGATCGACATGGGGGCGGTCGATCTCGTCGTCCAGGTCGAGTCGCCGAAGTCCGTGGCCACGGGCCTCCAGCGCGTCGGCCGGGCCGGTCATCGCCTGGGGGAGCCGTCGAAGGGGCGCATCTTCCCGAAGTTCCGCGCCGATCTCCTCGAGTCCGCGGTCGTCGCGCGCCGCATGACCGAGGGCGCGATCGAGGAGACGCGCATCGTCCGGAACCCGTTGGACGTGCTGGCGCAGCAGATCGTCGCCATCACCGCCCGCGAAGAGATATCCGTTGACGAGCTGCACGACCTCGTCTGCGCCGCGTATCCGTTCCGCGACCTGTCCCGCCAGCAGCTCGAGAACGTCCTCGACATGCTGGCCGGCCGCTATCCCTCCGAGGAGTTCTCGGAGCTCCGCCCGAGGATCGTCTGGGACCGGGTGGCCGGTCTTGTCCGCGCGCGCGAGGGAGCGCGGCGCCTGGCAGTCACCAATGCCGGCACGATCCCCGACCGCGGGCTCTTCGGCGTGTACCTCGTCCAGGGCGGCGGACGTGTGGGCGAGCTCGACGAGGAGATGGTGTACGAAGCCCGCCAGGGGCAGACGTTTCTCCTCGGCGCGTCGACCTGGAGGATCGAGGAGATCACGCGCGACCGCGTGCTCGTCTCTCCGGCACCCGGGATTCCCGGCACGGTTCCCTTCTGGAAGGGCGAGGGCATCGGCCGGCCGTTCGAGCTCGGGCGGGAGATCGGCCGAACGGCGCGAGAGCTCGTCGCCCTCGATGACGAGGCGGCGACGGCGTGGCTCACGGGCGAGCACGCCCTCGACGACCGCGCGGCGGCGAACCTCCTGACCTTCCTCCGCGAACAGGAGGATGCGACCGGCGCGCTTCCGTCGGATCGCACGATCGTCGTCGAGCGCTTTCGGGACGAGATCGGCGACTGGCGCCTGTGCGTCCTGACCCCATTCGGAGGTCGAGTGCATGCACCCTGGTCGCTTGCGCTGGCGGCCCGCTTGCGCGACACCCTCGGGCTCGAGGTCAACGCGATCTGGTCGGACGACGGCATCGCGTTGCACCTCCCGGATGCTGACGCACCACCGGCGACCGCCGACCTCATGATCGACCCGGAGGAGCTCGAGGAGCTCGTAGTCGCCGAGCTCGCGGGGACGGCGCTCTTCGGGGCGCGCTTCCGTGAAAACGCCGCCCGGGCACTCCTCATCCCGCGCCGGCGCCCCGGGCAGCGTACGCCTCTCTGGCAGCAGCGGCTCAAGGCTCAGGCGCTCTTGCAGGTAGCCGGCCGCTACGCCGATTTTCCGGTCGTCCTCGAGACCTTCCGGGAGTGCTTGCAGGACGTCTTCGACCTGCCATCGCTTCGCGCCGTGCTCGGGGACCTGCAATCGAGGCGGATCGACGTTGTCGATGTCGAGACTCCGCGGGCCTCACCGTTCGCCTCGTCGCTTCTCTTCGACTACGTGGCGACCTACATGTACGAG
>Ga0136614_10001008_pt1 | contig 15800 bp, 15 predicted proteins | sample AntDrymUQ2792106_2_FD_106643 | JGI IMG/M metagenome (GOLD analysis project Ga0136614, IMG submission 106643) | Polar desert sand microbial communities from Dry Valleys, Antarctica - metaG UQ279 (21.06) | ecosystem: Environmental > Terrestrial > Soil > Desert | place: Antarctica: Dry Valley... | reverse complement strand
TGCCACGGCCGGCGGCTCTTTCGACCCCACGACCGCGGCGTGGTCGTCCCGGATCACGAACTTCGCTCCGGCCGCCAGAGTGGCGGTGACCGCGAGCAGGAAGCCGACGGCCACGGCACGCCGGCGCCTGCGTCTCCGGCGCGCGTCCTCACGCCGCGCCCGAAAGCGCTCGTTCGGCTCCATCTGCTCGAACAGCATCGACACGGGCGCGCGAACGGTATGTGGAAAACCTCTCTTATGCAAGAGGAACGTACAATCGGCGGGTGGTTCTCTCCGACGCGACGATCCGGCGATTGCTCGGCGAGGGCCGGATCGACATCGATCCCTACGACGAAGCGCTCGTCCAGCCGTCCAGCGTCGACGTCCGCGTCGACCGCTTCTTCCGGGTCTTCCGGAACTCCCGCTACCCGTACATCGACGTCAAACAGGAGCAGGAGGAGCTGACGGAGCTCGTCGAGATCGACGACGAGACGCCGTTCATCCTCCATCCCGGCGAGTTCGTGCTCGGCTCCACGCTCGAGCGCATCCGGCTGCCGGAGGACCTCGTCGCCCGGCTCGAGGGGAAGAGCTCGCTCGGCCGTCTCGGGCTCCTGATCCACTCCACCGCCGGGTTCATCGACCCGGGCTGGGACGGGCACGTGACGCTCGAGCTCTCGAACGTCGCCAACCTCCCGATCACGATCTACTTTGGGATGAAGATCGGCCAGGTCTCGTTCGTGCAGATGACGGAGCCCGCCGAGACTCCCTACGGCGCCGGGGCGCTCGGGTCGAAGTACCAGGGTCAGCAAGGGCCTACACCGAGCCGCTACTGGAAGAATTTCGCCTCGTGAGGATCCTGGTCACCGGCGCGACGGGCTTCGTCGGCCCGTACATCGTCAGGCGGCTCGTCGACGACGGCCACCAGGTTCGCGTGCTGGAGCGCGAGCGGGGCAGCTGGCAGCGGGCCGGGCTGCCGTGCCAGGAGGCGGTCCAGGGTGACGTGACCGATCCGGCGAGCCTTCGGCGCGCGGTCGAGGGCCAGGAGACCGTCGTCCACCTTGTGGCGATCATCAACGGCCGCCCGGAGCAGTTCGAGCGCGTGATGTCGCAGGGAACCCGCGATCTTGTCGCCGCCGCGAAGGAGGCCGGCGTGCAGCGGTTCGTGCTCATGTCGGCGCTCGGAACGAGCGAGGAGACGAAGGACCTCGTGCCCTACTACCGCGCCAAGTGGGCGATGGAGCAGGAGGTCAAGGGATCCGGGCTCGAGCACGTGATCATCCGGCCGAGCTTCGTCTTCGGCCGCGACGGCGGCGCACTGCAGCAGTTCCGGCGGATCGCGAAGCTCTCGCCCGTGACGCCGATCGTCGGCCCGGGCACCCAGCGGATTCAGCCGATCTGGGTCGAGGACGTGGCCGCGTACTTCTCGTCGGCCGTCGTCAGGCCGGAGGCGGCCAACCGGACCTTCGAGCTCGGCGGCCCTGACGTCGTCACCTGGAACGAGTTCTGGTCGCGGCTGAAGCAGGCGGCGGGGGCGCGACGCCCAACGATTCACGTGCCCTTCGGGCTGATGCGGGCCCAGGCGGCGGTGCTCGAGAAGCTGCCGAAGCCGCCCGTCACCCGCGACCAGCTGACGATGCTCGCCGCCGGCGACAACGTCGTCACGAATTCGGACGCGGTCGACACGTTCGGCCTCCCACTCGTCTCATTGGACGAGCAGCTCCGCCGAGCGACGGCCGAAGACGCCTAGAAACGGACGAGGGGCCGCTTTCGCGGCCCCTCGATCCTCGGTACCAGCATGAATTGGCAAGAACGTTTCCTGCCGAAGCGGCGCGATCACGGCGTCCGACGGACACCTTCCGCGAAGCCCCCTACGCTGGCTAGACGATTCCCCTTGCAGGTCCTAGGGGCACGTCCCTACCGGCTGGCACCTCCACTGCCCGTACTGGAAATCTCCACTGCCGGACCACCTCCTTTCCGCGGATACTCGGAATGTAGCAGGCTGCGTCGACGTCGGATACTCAGACGTCGACCCGAACCCAGCCGTCCTCGATCCGGACGGGATACGTCTCGACGGGCTCGTAGGCGGGGAGCGTGAGCGGGGCGCCCGTCGTGATGTCGAAGCGGGCGCCGTGCCGCGGGCAGATCGCGATGCACTCGTCCTCCTCCCACTCGCCCTCGCAAAGGGGGCCGTCGTCGTGCGAGCAGCGGTCCTCGAGCGCGTAGAGCTTGCCGCCGCAGTTGTAGACGCCGATCGCGATCAGTCCTGACCAGACGATCTTCACATGGCCTGGCGGGAGCTCCTCGACCGGGCAGACGTCGACGGTGACGCTCAACGAATGGTCAGGTCGTCGTCGCCGCTCCACTCGCTCGGGAGCGGCGTTCCCTTCGACTTGTGCAGCGCCACCTTGAGCGTGCCGAAGCCGAGGATCGCGCACTTGAGCCGCACCGGGCTGAGCGGGATCCCGATCTCCTCCAGCAGCTCCTCCTTCGGCATCCGCGCGACCTCGTCCGCGTTCCGGCCGACCACGAGCTCGGTCAGCATCGAGGTCGCTGCCTGCGAGATCGCGCAGCCGCGGCCCTCGAAGCCGACGTCTGCGATCACGTCGCCGTCGAGGCGGACGGAGACAGTCACCTCGTCTCCGCACAGCGGGTTCTGCCCCTCGGCCACCCCGTCGGGCGCGTCGAGGAGCCCGTGCCCGCGAGGGTTCTTGTAGTGGTCGAGGATGACTTCTCTATAGAGCTGGTCGAACTCGCTCACGCGAACACTTGCCTCGCGCGATGCAGGCCGGCCACCAGCCGGTCAATCTCCTCAGCGGTCGTGTAGAGGTAAAAGCTCGCACGGTTCGTCGCCACGACGCCGAGCTTGCGCATGAGCGGCTGGCAGCAGTGATGCCCGGCGCGAATCGCGACAGCGTCCATGTCGAGGATCTGGGCGATGTCGTGCGGGTGGATGTCGTCGACGTTGAACGAGACGATGCCTGCGCGGCGCTCGGCCGGTGGGCCGTAGGTCGCGACCCAGGGCAGCTCTGCGAGAGCGTCGAGCGCATACGCGACCAGCTGGTGCTCGTGCTGCTCGATCGCGTCGAACCCGACGCCGTTCAGGTAGTCGATCGCCGCTCCGAACCCGACTGCCTCGGCCATCGGCGCTGTGCCCGCCTCGAACTTGTGCGGCAGCGCGCCCCAGGTCGTCTCCTCGTCGCCGACGGCTCGGATCATGTGGCCGCCGAGCAGGAAGGGCTCCATCTGCTCGAGCAGCTCGGCGCGACCCCAGAGGGCTCCGGCGCCGCTCGGGCCGCACATCTTGTGGCCCGACACCGCGAGGAAGTCGCAGCCGAGCGTCTGGACGTCGAGGGCGCGGTGCGGTGCGGCCTGCGCCGCGTCGCCGACCACGATCGCGCCGCGGTCGTGGGCCCACGCAGCGAGCTGCTCGATCGGGTTGTTCGTCCCGAGCGAGTTGGACGTCAGCCCCGCCGCGACGACCTTGACGGCATCGCCGCCGGCCACCTCGTCGAGCTGGTCCAGCCGCAGCTCGCCGCTCTCGTCGAGCGGGAGCATGCGGAAGGACGCGCCGGTCCGATTCGCGACGTATTGCCACGGGACGAAGTTCGAATGGTGCTCGAGCTCGGTGACGAGGACGAGGTCGCCCGGGCCCAGCTCGTTGAGGCCCCACGAGTACGCGACGATGTTGATCGCCTCGGTCGCGTTCCGCACGAAGATCACCTCGCGTGCGCTCGGCGCGTTCAGCAGCTCGCGCACCTTCTCGCGCGCGCCCTCGAGCTCCTCGGTCGCCCGCTCGGCGAGCCTGTAAACGCCCCGGTGGACGTTCGCGTACGAGGTCTCGTAGAACCGCGTCATCGCGTCGAGCACTTGCCGCGGCTTCTGCGACGAGGCGGCTGAGTCCAGGAACGCGACCAGCTTGCCGTCCTGGAGCTGATCCAGGTAGGGGAAGTCCGCCCGGATGCGCTCCACGTCCAGTTTCTGCGTGGCGGTCACGGCCATGCCGTCAATGGTACTGGTCGCCCAGCGGTCTCTGGCGCGTCGCTCGCGGTGCGTAGGCCGTGGAACAGTACGGACGTACGGGCCGCCGGCTGGAGCGGCGCGAGGCTGCGCCGGAGGCCGGCTCCGCCGGCCGGGAGGCGCGGCCGGCCAGAGGCCGCTGGTCAGGGGCGGGGGTCTACCTTGCCGTTTCCGTGGGCACGCTCGGCGATCTCCCGCTCGCGCTCCACGGCAGTGGCGGCGCCCGCGAGCAGCTCCGCGAGCAGATGCATCCGCTTTCGCTCGGAGGTGAGCTGGAGGAGCTTCTGCTTCAGCTCCGGCGCGAACTCGAACCGGCCGGCCAGCTCGAACGAGAGCTGCTCGGCGGAGAGGCGCGGCTCCTCCACCTCCGCTCCGGTCAGCTCGACGAGGCGGTGGAAGAGCTCGAGCGCATGCTCGGAGTCGACCGGGTCGGCGACGTCTGCCTCGTCCTCGATCGGTTCGACGAGACCGGTCTGGAAGGAACGCCCCTCGGTCAGCTCCAGCAGGCGGAACCGCTCACGGCCTTCGACGACGACGTTGAGCCGGCCGTCGTCGAAGCGGTCGAGCACCTCGGTCACGGCCGCGAGCGTGCCGATCTCGCGCAGGCCGTCGTCGTCGGCGTAGATCAGCCCGAACTCGCGCTCCTCGTCGAGGCACTCTCCGATCAGCTCCTGGTAGCGGTCCTCGAAGATGTGCAGCGGAATCTGCTCGGACGGGAGCAGCACGATCCCGAGTGGAAAGAGGCCGAGCTCGCTCATCGGGAAAGCTTACGGCCGAAGTGGCCGCGCGAGACCATCGAGAGCACCGTCGCGCCGTCCTGATTGACCATCTCGCCGCGGATTCGCACCGTGCCGCGATCGGGCCGTCGTTCGGACGGCGTAGCCTCGAGCACGGTCAGCCGCCCGTGCAGCGTGTCGCCGGGACGGACCGGCGCGAGCCAGCGGAGCTCCTCGATCCCGGGCGAGCCCATGCTCGCGGCGCCGTCGAGCAGCGAGTCGACGTACAGCCGCATCCACATCGCGCCCGTGTGCCAGCCGCTCGCGATCAGGCCGCCGAACACCGACTCCTTCGCGGCCTCCGGATCGACGTGGAACGACTGCGGGTCCCACTGCCGGGCGAAGGCGACGATCTCCTCCTCCGAGACGGTGTGGCTCCCGAGCTCGTGCACCCGTCCGGGCTCGAGGTCCTCGAAGTAGAGCTCGGGCATCTCTGCAGCCTATGGCTATCGTGCCCTGACGATGAGCGACTACGTCTTCACGATGTACCGGGCGGACAAGTTCTACGGCTCCGACCGGCAGGTCCTGGCGAACATCTCGCTGTCCTTCCTCCCCGGTGCGAAGATCGGCGTGCTCGGCCCGAACGGGGCCGGCAAGTCGACGCTGCTGAGAATCATGGCCGGGCTCGAGGAGCCGTCGAGCGGCGTCGCCGAGCTCGCGCCGGGCGCCACCGTCGGCATGCTCGCGCAGGAGCCCGAGCTCGATCCCGGGCGAACCGTGCGCGAGAACGTCGAGGACGGCGTGCGCGAGCTCCGCGATCTGCTCGACCGCTTCAACGCCGTCTCGGCTCGGTTCGCCGAGCCGGACGCGGACTTCGACGCACTGCTCGCCGAGCAGTCCAAGGTGCAGGAGCTGGTCGACCGGCACGACGCCTGGTCGCTCGACGCGACCCTCGACCACGCCATGGACGCGCTCCGGCTCCCGGACGGGGACCGGGACGTGACCACGCTTTCGGGCGGTGAGCGCCGCCGCGTCGCCTTGGCGCGCCTGCTGCTCTCCTCGCCGGACCTGCTCCTCCTCGACGAGCCGACGAACCATCTCGACGCCGAGTCGGTCGCCTGGCTCGAGCGCTTCCTCGAGCAGTACAAGGGCACCGTCGTGGCCGTCACCCACGACCGGTACTTCCTGGACAACGTGGCCGGCTGGATCCTCGAGCTCGACCGCGGCAAGGGGCTCCCGTTCGAGGGCAACTACTCCTCCTGGCTCGAGCAGAAGCAAGCACGGCTCGCGGTCGAGGAGAAGACCGAGTCGGCGCGCCGCCGGACGCTCGCACGCGAGCTCGAATGGGTACGGATGAGCCCGAAGGCGCGGCATGCGAAGGCGAAGGCGCGCGTGACCGCCTACGAGAAGCTGTTCGCAGAGGAGCAGAACGTGAAGCTGGACAAGGTCGAGATCCACATCCCTTCCGGGCCGCGACTCGGCGACGTGGTCGTCGACGCCGACCATGTCGTGAAGGGGTTCGGCGACCTGTTGCTCGTCGAGGACATGACCTTTTCGCTGCCGCCCGGAGGAATCGTCGGCGTGATCGGCCCGAACGGCGCCGGCAAGACGACGCTCTTCCGGATGATCGCCGGCGAGGAGCAGCCCGACTCGGGCGCGCTCCGGATCGGGGAGACCGTCGAGCTCGCCTACGTCGACCAGGCGCGCGCCGACCTCAACCCGGAGAACACGGTCTGGAAGGAGATCTCCGGCAACCAGGACCTGATCGAGCTCGGCAAGCGGGAAGTGAACTCGCGCCAGTATGTCTCCTGGTTCAACTTCAAAGGCGCCGACCAGCAGAAGCGCGTGACCGACCTCTCCGGCGGCGAGCGGAACCGCGTCCACCTCGCGAAGCTGCTCCGCAGCGGCGGCAACGTGCTCCTGCTCGACGAGCCGACGAACGACCTCGACGTCGACACGCTGCGCGCGCTCGAGGACGCACTGCTCGACTTCGCCGGCTGCGCCGTCGTGATCAGCCATGATCGCTGGTTCCTCGACCGGATCGCGACGCACATCCTCGCTTTCGAGGGCGACAGCCAGGTGACGTGGTTCGAGGGCAGCTACGAGGAGTACGCGGCCTGGGTCAAGGAGACGCGGGGAGCCGAGGCGCTCGAGCCACACCGGATCAAGTACAAGCCGCTCGTCCGGGCGTAGCCGCGCCGGATGCAGCCGGCCCGCCAGCACCACAACGTCACGCTCGGCATCCTCACGCTCGCCGGGGCCGCGTTCGCGCTGCAGCAGACGATGGTTTTTCCTGCCCTGCCGACGTTCCAGGAAGAGCTCGGCGGGAGCACGGCCTGGGTGACGTGGGTGCTGACGGGCTTTCTCGTCTCGGCTGCCGTGACGACGCCGATCCTCGGCCGGCTCGGAGACCAGTTCGGCAAGGAGCGGATGCTGCTCGTCAGCCTCTCGCTGTTCCTCGTCGGCTGCATCGGTGCCGCCGCCGCGTGGAACATCTGGTCGCTGATCGCGTTCCGCGTGCTCGCGGGAGCCGGCGGCGCGCTCTTCCCGCTCAGCTTCGCGATCATCCGGGACGAGCTGCCGCCCGAACGCGTCAAGGTGGGGATCGGCCTGCTCTCGGCGGTGTGGGGGATCGGCGGCGGCTTCGGGATCGTGCTCTCGGGCGTGATCGTCGACCACTTCTCGTGGCGCTGGCTCTTCGTCCTCGGCTCGATCCCCGTCGCCGCGTCGATCCTGCTCGTGTACCGCTACGTCCCGGAATCACCGGTGCGGTCCCCCTCGCGGGTCGACATCCCCGGCGCACTGCTCCTGTCGGGAGGGCTGCTCTCGCTGATGGTCGCGCTCACCGAGGGCGAGGACTGGGGCTGGGGCTCGGCTCCGCTACTGGCGACCGCCGCCGGCTCGGCCGTGTTCTTTCTCCTCTGGGGGCTCTTCGAGCTGCGCACGACCTCGCCCATGGTCGACATGCGCATGCTCGGGCACCGCCCTGTCCTGCTCACGAACGTGGCGACGATGATCTCGGGCTTCGCTCTCTTCAGCTGCTTCGTCCTGCTGCCCGCGTTCGTCGCGACCGACTCCGGCAGCGGCTACGGCTTCGGCGCGAGCGCCACCGAGGCAGGCCTCTTCCTGCTGCCGAGCTCCGTTGCGATGCTCTTCGCAGGTCCAGCGGCCGGGATGATCGGACGTCGGCTCGGCTCGAAATGGGCGCTTGCCGGCGGCATGCTCGTCGTCTCACTCGCCGCGCTCATGTTCGCCGCCGCGCACGACGAGCCCTGGCACGTGCTCGTCGCCAGCGCGCTGCTCGGGCTCGGCGTCGGCGCCGCGTTCGCGGCGATGGCGGCCCTGATCGCCGACAACGTCGACGCGCTCGAGATGGGCGTCGCCAGCGGGATGAACACCGTCGTCCGGATGATCGGCGCCGTCATCGGCGGCCAAGTCGGCGCCGCCCTCCTCACCGCGCAGACGGTCGGCTCGAGTTCCGTCCCGGCAGAGTCCGCCTTCACGACGACGTTCGCGCTGAGCTCGGCTGCGGCCCTCATCGCCGCCGGGATCGCGGTCTCGATCGGAGCAAGGCCGCTCCGCAGCGGGCTCGCGCCCGTGCAGGCCCGCTCGCGCTAACGTTCCGGTCGCATGGACGCGGACGCCGTCGAGATCCGGGTGCTCGGCTGCCTGATCGAGAAGCAGCGCACGACGCCCGACCAGTACCCGCTCTCGCTGAACGCCCTGCGGCTCGCGTGCAACCAGGCGACGAATCGCGACCCGGTCGTGGACTACGACGAGGCGACGATCCGGGCTGCGATCGACAAGCTCTCGCGGCGAGGGTGGGTGCGGCTCGCAAGCGGCCCCGGCGGGCGCGTCGCCAAGTACCGGCACCTTCTCGACGACGCGCTCGGCCGCGTCCCGTCCCAGATCGCCCTCCTCGCGGTGCTGATGCTCCGCGGCGCGCAGACGCCCGGCGAGCTGAAGAGCCGCGTCGAGCGGATCTACCCGCATGGGTCGCTCGAGGACGTCCAGCGGGCGCTCGACACGCTCGCCGAGCACGAGCTGGTCGAGCGCCTGCCGCGCCGGCCGGGACAGAGCCAGGACCGGTACGTCCAGCTGCTCGGCCGCGGCGAGCCCGAGACGCCGCCGGAAACAGAAGCAGAACGTGTCCCGACACAAAGCCCGCTCGAGGAGCGCGTGGCGCGGCTCGAGGTGCAGGTTGCCGAGTTGCAGCGTGCGCTAGAGGAACGCTGAGCGCGGGTACACCCCTCTCATGCCTCCGAATCCGCTCGACAACCTCCGCGGCGCCGCCCGGCAGCTCGGGGATCAGCTGCGCAGAACCGCGGGCCCAGAGCTCGAGGACCTGCTCGGCCTCGGCCCGCGCGCCGACTCGCCGCGGCCGCTGGCCGAGCTGCAAGCCGAGCTCGACGGGCTGGTCGGCCTCGAGACCGTCAAGGAGCAGGTGCACTCTCTCGTCGCGTTCCTCCAAGTGCAGGCGCGGCGGAAGGAGCACGAGCTGCCCGAGGTGGCGACGAGCCAGCACCTCGTCTTCCTCGGCAACCCGGGCACAGGCAAGACGACGGTGGCGCGCCTCCTCGCCGAGATGTACGGAGCGATGGGGCTCCTCGACAAGGGTCACCTCGTCGAGGTCGACCGCGCCTCCCTCGTCGGCGGCTACGTCGGTCAGACGGCGCTCAAGACTGACCGGGCGATCCGCCGCGCGCTCGACGGGGTCCTCTTCATCGACGAGGCCTACGCGCTGACGCCGGGGGGAGGCGACGGCCGGCTCGACTTCGGCGCCGAGGCCGTCGAGACGTTGCTGAAGCGGATGGAGGACTACCGCCACCGGCTCGTGGTGATCGTGGCCGGCTACCCCCGCCTGATGCGCGGCTTCCTGGACTCGAATCCGGGCCTGCGCTCCCGTTTCGCGCGCGAGCTCTCGTTCCCGGACTACACGACCGGCGACCTGCTCGAGATCACCCGCCGGCTGGCGGCGGAGCACGAGTACGAGCTCGGCGCGGGCGCAGACGACGCGCTCGAGCGGATCTTCGGCGGCGCGGCCCGGGGCGAGGGCTTCGGCAACGCACGCTACGCCCGCACGATCTTCGAGCAGGCGTTGAACCGCCAGGCGCTTCGGCTCGCCCGTGTCGAAGGGAAGGCGCTGGAGGAGCTCGATCGAGACGAGGTGACGACGCTCGAGGCGGACGACCTCGTCGAAGCCGCGAGGTCGCTGGGCGAGGACTCGGGCCTGCGCCCGAAGAAGCGACGCTGGCTGGGGGCGTAAGCCGGGACCAGATCGGGAAGGATGCCTTCGTGAACCGGTTCCAGAGGATGACGCACGCCGCGGTCTATGGAGCGCGCGGCGATCTCGCCAAGAGAGTGGAGCGTCCGCTCTCGCGGCGGACGCCGCTCTCGCGCGAGTCCGTGCGATCGCTCTTCGGTGCCCTGTTCCTGTTCTGGTCGGCGCGCCGGATCGTCCGCGCGCTCCGCGCGGGCTTTCGGCGCTAGCGCGCGGTGGGCGAGCTCACGGCCTTCCTCGGCATCGCGCTTCTGGTCATCGTCACACCCGGCCAGGACACGGCGCTGACGGTTCGAAACACACTGCTCAGCGGCCGACGAGGTGGCGTCGCGACTGCGCTCGGCGTCGCCTCCGGACAGGCGTGCTGGACGCTCGCCGCGAGCGCCGGGATCGCCGCGCTGCTTGTCGCATCAGAGCCCGTTTTCGAGGCGCTGAAGCTCGTCGGCGCCGCCTATCTCGTCTATCTCGGGCTGCACGCGCTGCGGGATGCGGCTCGCCGCCGCAGCCGTGAAGCCGTCGAGGGCGCTCGCGCGCCCGGACCAACGTACCGCCAGGGCCTGCTCAGCAACCTGGGCAATCCGAAGATGGCGCTCTTCTTCACGAGCCTGCTGCCGCAGTTCGCGAATAGCTTCTGGGGCCTACTCGTGCTCGGGCTCCTGTTCTGCCTCCTGACACTCGCCTGGCTGTCGGCATATGCCGTCGGGGTCGCGAAGGCGAGCGCGGTTTTCCGGCACTCGAGGATCCGCCGCGCGCTCGACGCCCTGACGGGGACGATCCTGGTCGCGTTCGGACTGAGGCTCGCCGCCGAGGCCTGAGCCTTCAGACTGCGAGGACTGACCCGAACAACCGCGAGTGCCCTAGCCCGGGGAGCAGGTGCGGCCCGCAGGCGGCCGGATGCGGCGGATGCCCGGCCAGGCTCGTTCGGGGGTGAGGAGCCCGAACCTGGAGAGGGCGAGCGGCAGCCCGGTGCGGGCGCGCATCTCGGCCGAGTGGATCCAGAAGCCGACGAACGCCTCGACGTTTGCCCCCGGATTGAGGCGGCGCAGCTCCCAGAAGAGCCTGCCCGACTGCGACAGCTGGTCGACGACGACCTGGTCGGCGACGCTCCACCACAACTGCAGCGGCACGCAGGAGTTTGCGATGGCGCGCGCGTGGGTGATCGGACTACGGGCGGCGTAGGCACCGGGATAGCCGCCCGGCCCGCCGCCGATCTCGCGACGCGCGAGCTTCCGCAAGGTGGACCCGAGCTGCTTGCCGAGCAGGGTCCGACACGCGTTCTTACATTGCAGGCGATTGAAGTTCCGGTACTGGAGCGCCAGGTCGGTCACGGAGGAGAACGCCGCCGCGCCGGCGAGCAGCCTCGGATACCTGGCGAGGAGCAGCAGCGTCTCCTGGCCGCCCATGCTGCCGCCGAACGCATAGATCTTGCGCCGGTCGATCCGCAACCACGGTAGCGTTGTCCGCAGGATCTCGGGCATCCGCGCGAAGTCCGAGACCTGGCCGGCGTAGCCCCATGAATGGCCGGCGACCCGCCGCCCTCGCGCGTCCGGATTGATCACGGCGAAGGAGCCGCGGCCGGGTAGGTTGCCCCACAGGATCGAGTTTGCAAGCCCCTTCAGGCCGCGGCCGTGCGGGGAGATGATGAGCGGCAGCGGCGGGTTGGCCGCTGGCCCGTACCACGCGGGCAGCACCACCCAGGCGCTGTTCGGCCGGCCGTCGTGTGCGATGTACCGAATCCGCAGACGCTTGACCGCGGTCAGGCCGGCCGAGGACGCTGGGCGGCGACTGCCGTACCGGACAATCACCTCGAGGCGACCGCTGAGCCCGCTCAGGTCGATCGTCTCCCCAAGCTTCTCGCCCTGAGGCGGCACGACCGTCCTGCCGTTCACCGCGACCGACTCGACATGCTGGCCGCGGGGCAGCCGCAGCCGCAGCTTCACCGACTTCGGCGCCGGCCGGCTGGGCACGTCCACGGATGCAAGGATCGAGTCTGGGCGCGCTTCGATTGAGTACGAAACCGGACCGAAGCTCGTCGCAGCGCGCCGCACCGCGATCCGGCGGCCCGCGCGCAGCCACGGGCGCGGCGTCGCGAACGCGAGCTCGAGGCCAACAGGCGCTCCCTCGGGATCCCGGGTCTCGTGCACGAGGAGCGACCTGAGGGTCTCGAGGAACGCCGAGTTGCTCGCCCCGTTCGGCGGCAGGTACATGGAGCGGAAGTGGTTGCCGGCGATTGGCGCAACGCTCGCTGCCTCCCCCGAAACGAAGGTGTTCGGCGTCATCGCCACCGCCAGCGACCCGTAGAGGCTGAGCACGAGCTGGTCGGCCGCGTCGTTGTCGGCGAGGAAGCGCGCTGCGTTGATTCCGTAGACCTGGTCGGTGCCGGAGGTCGGATAGACCGGATCCCTGTAGAGCGCGTAGGCGCCCGCACGCACAACGCCGAGCAAGCGCGAGCCGTGGCGGAGCAGGTACCGGAGACTCCCGTTCGCCTCCGGGCTTCCAGGTGCGAAGAGCCCCGAGGCGAGGGCATACGGCATCACGAGGTTCCAGTAGCTGCCGAGCCGAGCCTGGGTCAGGGAGTCGTACGCGGGCTCGCCGTCGTACAGGCGGGCGGGAAGGAACAGCGACCCGTCGCCGAGCCGGCGCTGCGAAGCGGCGACCGCCGCGCGGAGGCCCGACTCGAGCCGCACCGCCAGCGCTTCGCAGCGGCGGGCGAGGTCCGCCTGCCCCGTCTCCGACCACACCCGGCCCATGGCGCGCAAGCCTTGCCAGACCGTGGCCTGCGAATGCAGGCCGAGCACCTGATCCGGGATGTCGGACGAGTAGCGCTCGCGGCCGAGGAGACCCGTACCGCTCGCGCCGATCTGACGGCCGAGCTCCTCGAGGTAGCGCGCGAGCACCGGCGTCGCCCCGTCCACATACGCCCGGTCACGCGTGATCCGGTAATAGAGCGCTGCGCCGACGAGCCGCTTGCCCATCTTCCAGTTCGGGTACGGCGTGTCCTTGCGGGTCAGCGCCGTGGTCATGATCGAGCGCGCGACCCCGGCGTGCCCGAGCTCGCCCATCACCTCGGCGACATCAACGCTCTCCGGGAACGAGAACTGCTCGTACGCGTTGCCGATGCTGTAGCGCCAGGTCAGCAGCAGGTTCTGGATCAAGAGGTTGCGATAGGCGTTGTTCACGCGCTGCTCCGGGACGACGATCTGTGTGCCCTGAGTCAGGCGTGCGTTCCAGAAGCCGCGGACCGCGCGGCGGGCGCTCTCATACCGCGTGGCATCGACGACGATCCCTCGTCGCCCTGGATAGTTGATCCAGGCGAGATACACCGTCTGCTTCGTGCCCCGCCGGATCCGGTACGTGAGCCCCGAGCGCTTGACGACGCCGCCCGGAGTGAACGCGAGGAAGGTCGAACCCCGGTGTACGAGCGCGTTGCCGCGCCTGCGCAGCCCGCCGAGCGACGGGCTCAGTCGGAGCTGGACGACTTTGACCGAGGCCTTGCTCGCGTCGATGTCGAGCCGGATGAAGCTGACGAGCGAGCCCGTTTCCGACGTGCGGGCTGCGAAAGACTCCTGGCGGTAGCGAACGCGGGCCGCGTCCGTGTAGGTCGTCATCAGCATCGGCAGGTAGCCGTCGACCAGGCGCGCCTGCCCGATGCGCGAGAGGCAGGAGCCGTAGCGCTCGCGGCCCTGCTTGCCGACGAGGATCGTGAGGCGCCGGCCACCGACCCGCTCGGCGATCACCTGGCTCCCGTCGGCGACGTGCAGCGCGACGGATCCGGCCCCGCGCGCGCCGAGCGGCTGGCCGAACGGCAGGTAGTAGACGCCGGACTCCGTGAGCGGTCGCTTGCGCGCGGCGCGCGCGTAGAGCAGCGGCGGCAAGAGGCGCCGCGCGGCTTCGTAGCTCGGGCCGCTCGGCGCATTCAGGAGCGCCTTCCCCCAGACGTCGTGGTGCGTGCGCAGCGCGCGGTCGACCCGGCTCGCGTGAGCTGACGTTGCTCGAGGCGGCGCGCAGCCGATCGCCTTCGTCGAGCCGGCCGTTTCGGCCTGCGCGCCGACGACCGCGACCGCCGCGGCGAGAGTTGCCATCGCAAGCGCGGCACGCACAGGTGCATTGATACCGGGCCGCGGGGACGTACGCTAGGCCTTCGCCGTCTCCGATGAGTTCCGCTGCAGACCGCGGTCCTCACGCTTGACAGTCGTTCACGACCCGAAGGAGAGATCATGGGACAGCCGGTCGTCCACTTCGAGATCATCGGCAAGGACGGAGAGGCGCTGTGGCGCTACTACTCGGAGCTGTTCGGGTGGGAGATCGCGACGGACAACCCGATGAACTACGGCATGGTGGCGCGCGAGGGAAACGTCAACACCGAGGGCGTCGGTATCGGAGGCGGGATTGGCGGCTACCCCGAGTTCGACAGCCGGGTCACGTTCTACGTCGAGGTTCCGGATGTCGAGGCTGCGCTCGCGAAGGCGGAGAGCCTCGGCGGCACGCGGGTCATGGGCCCGGACACGATCATGGACCAGGTCGAGCTGGGCCAGTTCGCCGACCCCGAGGGACACGTGATCGGCGTCGTCAGGACGATCTCGTAGCGCGAAGAGACGTTAAGCCTGGGGAATCCGCGCTTCGAGCGCTTCGCCCAGCGCCTCGCGCACCGGCTCGAGCTCGATCCGGTCGAGCACGTCCTGGAAGAAGCCGCGCACGATCAACCGCTCGGCCTCGGCGCGGGAAAGGCCGCGCGCCATCAGGTAGAAAAGCTGCTCCCGGTCGACCTGCCCGAGCGTCGCGCCGTGGGTGCAGCGGACGTCGTTGGCGAGGATCTCGAGCCCCGGAATGGAATCGGCGTGCGCCTGCTTGGAGAGCAGCAGGTTGCGGTTCTCCTGGTAGGCGTTCGTTTTCTGCGCATCCTTCTCGACGCGGATCATCCCGCGCCAGACGGCCGTCGACTCGTCGCGTAGCGCGCCCTTGAAGGCAAAGTCCGAGGTCGTGTTCGGCGCGATGTGCTCCTGGAAGGTGTCGTAGTCCAGGTGCTGAATCCCGTCCGCGAAATACGCGCCCGTCACACGGGACGTCGCCCCCTGGCCGGCCAGGTCGTTCTGGATCCGGATCTTCCCTTTCTTGGACCCGAAGCCGGCCGCGACCCAGTCGAGCTCGGCGTCGCGTCCGATCCAGGCGTGGTGGCTGCCGAAGTGCCACGTCTCGCGGGAGACGTTCTGAACCGAGACGTACTCGACCTTCGCGCCGTCCTCGACGAAGATCTCGACGGCCGCGTTGAGGTAGCCGGAGAGCTCGGGTGTCGTCGACGCGTACTCCTCGATCACCGAGACGCGGCTGCCCGGCTCGGCGACGATCAGCAGCCGCCAGAAGAGGGAGCCGCCCTCCACAGAGTTGACGATCCGCACGAGCAGCGGCTGCTCCAGCACGACGTCCTTCGGCACGTGCACGAGCAGGCCGTGCTTCCACTCGGCGGCGTTGTGCGCGGCGAACTTCTCGTCCGAGCCGACGAGCTCGCCCAGACGCGGATGGTCCGCGAGGGGCTCGAAGCGGATTCCTTCGGGAGCCCGGTCGATCTCGAGACCGCCGTCGGACACGCGCGCGACGCCGGAAGCCTCGAGCTCGAGCAATGCGGGCGCGGCCGCAACCTCGACCGCCCCGTTTGCGGAGAAGGTCTCGGGGTCGAACCCCTTCAGATCGGTGAAGCGCCACGACTCGTCCGTCGTCGTCGGCAGCGGTAGCGCGCGGTAGCGCTCGAGGAGGTCGGCGCGGCTCACGCGTAACGGCGGTGCAGCATGAGTGCGTTGCCGTCCGGATCC
>Ga0136614_10001006_pt1 | contig 15802 bp, 17 predicted proteins | sample AntDrymUQ2792106_2_FD_106643 | JGI IMG/M metagenome (GOLD analysis project Ga0136614, IMG submission 106643) | Polar desert sand microbial communities from Dry Valleys, Antarctica - metaG UQ279 (21.06) | ecosystem: Environmental > Terrestrial > Soil > Desert | place: Antarctica: Dry Valley... | reverse complement strand
TAGCCGCGGCGTTCGAGCACGGCGAGCATGCGGAATATCTCGTTCGGCGAGCGTTGCAGCCGTTGGGCGATTGCGACCTGCGAGAGGCCGTCGTCCTCCCCTGCCAGCAACTCGAGGATATCGAGACCTTTTTCGAGCGCAGGGGCTGTATAGGCGGTCTCGCTGGAACTGGCGGCAGGCAACGCGGGAAGCGCATGCCGGCGATGGGACATTGACATGGACCGATTTTATATGCGAAGCTAACTTTCATCAATGAAGATTGTCGGCAACGGCAACCATGTCTCATCCCAGGAGTGGTGTCATGGCCAGTGCACTGTCCCACGCGGAAATTGCCGCCTATCAGGAGCGGGGCATCCATTTTCCGTATCGTGCGTTGCCGGCCGCCGAAGCGCACGCGATGTGCGCGCGCTATCTCGCCAATGCGTCGCTGATCCGCGGCCGGAACAACCAGAAGCCGCATCTTCTTTTCACGTGGCTCAACGCGCTGGTGCGCGATCCACGCATTCTCGATCCTGTCGAGAGCGTGCTCGGCCCCAACCTGTGGTGCTGGAGCGCCCAGTTCTTCGCCAAGCCCGCAGGCGACGCCGCCTATGTGAGCTGGCACCAGGATGCGACCTACTGGGGCTTATCGACGCCCGAGGTCGCAACCGCGTGGGTGGCGCTCACGCCGAGCACGCGCGAAGCCGGCTGCATGCAGGTGGTCGCGGGGACGCATCACGCGCAAGTCCCGCACGACGACAAGTTCGACGAATCGAACCTGCTCTCCCGCGGGCAGGAGGTCGCGGTCAGCGTCGATCCGGCCACCGCGATTGGCGTGGAGTTGCAGTCCGGCGAAATGTCGCTGCATCATGTGTTGCTGTTCCACGGCTCGCAGCCCAACCGTGCCGCGCATGCGCGCGTGGGCTTTGCGATCCGCTATATTCCGACGCACGTCCGGCAGCTGTCGCCGATTCGCGAGAGCGCCACGCTGGTCCGTGGCCGCGACGAATACGGACATTTCGACCCCGAGCTGCCGCCGGAAGCCGACATGCACCCGGATGCCGTCGCGCGCCATGGCGCGATCATCGATCGCCAGTTGCAGATTCTCTACGCAGGTGCGCAGGCCCGCGGCAAGCTCAACCCCAAACGCGCATCGGCGGTCCGCCGCTAAAGAGCGCTTGACGCATTCCCACCATAACCAAAACAAGAATCCACGCAATCGACCAGGAGGCAACATGAAGCACATGACGATATGGCTGGCCGCCGCATTGTTCGCGGCGAGCAACGCAGCGACCGCGCAGGAAATCAAGATCCGCTTTGCGCATTCGCTGTCGACGACCGAGCCCGCGCACCAGGCGGCCGAATATTTCGCCAAGAACGTGGCGGCGCGCACTAACGGGCGCGTGCAGATCCAGGTGTTCCCCGGCGAGCAGCTCGGGCCGGGCAGGGAAGTGAACGAGATGATCCGCCAGGGCGCGAACGTGATGAACATCACGGATCCGGGCTATCTGTCCGACTTCGTGCCCGACATCGGGGTGCTGAACGGCCCCTACCTGATCAAGGACCCCAAGGACTATGAGAAGCTGCTCGCGTCCGATTGGTACAAGGGTGTCGAGCAGAAGCTCAACCAGGTGGGGTTCAAGCTCATCATGGCCAACGGCTTCTTCGGCCAGCGGCACATGATCGCCGACAAGCCGATCCGCAAGCCCGAGGATGCGGCGGGCATGACCGTGCGCGTACCGCCCAACACGATGTGGATCGAAACCTTCAAGGCGATGGGCGCGCGCCCGACCACGGTCCAGTGGTCCGAGGTGTACAACGCGCTCCAGCAGAATGTAGTGCAGGCGGCGGAAGCGCCGCTCGGCTCGCTGTGGGGCGTAAAGTTGCACGAACAGCGCAAGGTGATCTCGCTGACTGGCCATTTCACCGCGTTTGTCATGTGGCCGATCAACGCCGGCTACTTCGCCAAGTTGCCACCGGACGTGCAGCAGGTGCTGCTCGAGGAGGGCAAGAAGGCCGGCGAATACATGACCAAGCTCACGCTCGAGCAACAGCAGGACTACATGGACAAGTTCAAGTCGGCGGGCGTGACGTTCGTCACGGACGTCGACCTGCCGGCATTTCAGAAGGCGACCGCCGGCGTCTACAACGCGTTCCCGAAATGGTCGCCGGGACTGCATAGCCAGGTCACGAAGATCGTCGCACAGCGCTGATGATGCGCGCCGCCGCCTGCGCCCGCGGCGGCGTTCCGGTGCACGCGTGGGATCTGCGGGAACCCCTGCGGGACGGATGCGACCGCGTCCGCCCTGCCCATCGCCTCGCGTGGATGCCATGAGCGCAGGCCGCGCGCTGCACGTCCGCTCGCTGCGCTGGTGGGCTGACCATTTCGAGGAAGTCGTCGCGTCGCTGGCACTGGTCGTGGTGGTCGTTGCGACAACCTGGGGCGTGATCACGCGCTACATCACCGCGCAGCCGGCGGCCTGGGCCGCGGAGGTGTCGACCATCGGCTTCGCGTGGGTCGTGTTCTTCGGATCGGTTGCGTGCATCAAATACCGGCTGCACCCGGCGGTCGACGTACCGCTCGGCCGGCTGCCTGTCGTGCTGCGCACGGCGCTGAAGTGGATCAACCACGCGCTGCTGCTTGGCTTCTTCACCTTCATGGTCTGGTTCGGCACCCGCTTCGCGATCGACGCCTGGACCAATCCTTCCCCGGTGCTGCGGGCACCGATGACCGTGCTCTACGGCCCGGTCACGGTGGCGTTCGCGCTGATGCTGGTCCGCTACCTGCAATACGTGGTGCTGGCACGTCGCAAAGACTAGCGATGCTCGAAGACTGGCTGCCCGCGATCCTAATGTGCGTTCTGTTCGCGATCAATACGCCGATTGCGTTCGCCATTGCGATCGCGTCGCTCTCCTTCTTCCTGCTCGACGGATCGATCCCGCTCAACATCTTCGTGCAGAAGATGGTCACGGCCACCGACTCGTATCCGCTGCTGGCCGTGCCGTTCTTCGTATTGGCGGGCGCGATCATGAACGCCGCGGGGATCACGCGCAAGCTGCTCGGGCTCGCCGATGCGCTCGCCGGACACCTGACCGGGGCGCTCGCGCAGATGTGCACGATCCTGGCGACACTGTTGGGCGGCCTTACTGCATCGTCCAGCGCCGACGCTGCGATGCTCGCGAAAACCTTGGGCCCCGAAATGACCCAGGCCGGCTACTCGCCGGCCTTCGCGGCGGTGATCACGTCGTGCTCGGCCATCATCGCATCGCTGATCCCGCCATCGATCGGCCTCATCATTTACGGCTACATTTCCGATACGTCCGTGGGCCGGTTGTTCGTGGCCGGCGTGATCCCGGGGCTGCTGATCGGCGCCTCGCTGATGATCACCACGTACTTCATCGCGCGCCGGCGCGGCTATCGGCCTTTGCGCCGCGAGTTCGCGGGGATGGCCCCGCTCGGCCGGGCGTTCGTCGAGGCGCTGTGGGCGCTGTCGATCCCGGTGTTCATCATCGTGGGCATCCGCTACGGCATTTTCACGCCCACCGAGGCGGGTGCGATCACGGTGCTCTACACGCTGCTGGTCGGGCTGTACGCGTATCGCACGCTGCGCCTGCGCAACTTGCCGGGAATATTGCGCGAGACGGCCCTCGATACGGCGTCAGTGATGCTCATGATCTGCGCCGCCAGCGCCTTCGGCTTCTACCTTGCATGGGAGCGCCTGCCGCCAAAGCTGGCGGGCTGGCTGGTCACGCTGACCACCGATCCCACCGCGCTACTGTTATTGCTGAACGTGCTGCTGATCGTCCTCGGCACCGCGGTCGAGGGGACGTCCGCGCTCATCATCCTGACCCCGATCCTCATTCCGGTGATCCTGAAGGTCGGCATCGATCCGGTGCACTTCGGCATCGTGCTCGTGACCAACCTGACCATCGCCGGAGTGACGCCACCGGTGGGTCAGTTGATGTTCATCAGCTCGCAGGTACTCAAAGTGCCGATGAACCGCTACACGGTCGAGGTGATGCCATTCCTCGGCGCGATGATGGGCGCCCTCGTGTTGCTGACGCTCTTTCCACAGATTTCGGTGTGGCTGCCCAATCTCGTGTACGGCAAATAACGATGCGCTTTACCGCGGCCATTCCACCGCGACCGGTGCGCCGCTGACCTTCGGCGAGGTCACGCTGAGCGCGCTGGCACCGACCGACGTCCTGATCCGCAATCGCGCGAGCGGTCTCTGCCACACCGATCTCGAGGTGATCGACGGCGCGCTTCCCTATCCGTTGCCGATCGTGCTCGGCCACGAGGGTGCCGGCGTGGTCGAGGCCGTCGGCTCCGCGGTGACGCAGGTTGCCCCGGCGATCATGTGGTGGCGTCGTGGAATCCGCATTGCGGGCATTGTTTCTATTGCGAACGCGACCTGCCGATCCTGTGCGAGCCGTTCACCCGGCACCAGCCCGCGGGACACATGCTGGACGGGACGTCCCGGTTCACGTGGAACGACGGCAAGCTGCATCATTTTTCTGTCGTTTCGCCGCACGCGGCAAAAAGGAGAAGTGATGCCGGTTGTTACCGCGAATAGACATGCGATTCGATTTGAGATCGAGGGACCGGCGGGCGCGCCCGTCGTCGCCTTCTCGAATTCGCTCGGGACGACGCTTGAAATGTGGGACGCACAGATCGCCGCCTGTCAGACCCGCTATCGCTGTTTGCGGTTCGACACACGTGGCCATGGCGAAAGCGAGGTAGTGACGGGCCCCGCCACCGTCGACGATCTGGCCAACGACTTTGCGAGGCTGCTCGATGCCCTCGCAATCGAGAATGCTCATCTCGTCGGACTTTCGCTCGGCGGCATGATGGGCCAGGCTTTCGCGGTGCGCCATCCGCACCGGCTTCGCTCGCTGATCCTTGTCTCGACGACGGCGCACACGCCACCTCCCGAAGCCTGGACGGCCCGTGCAGAAACGGTGCGCCGCGAAGGCATGGGCGCCATCGCCGACGCGGTGATGCAGCGCTGGTTCACGCCAGCCTTCCGCGAGACGGCAAGTCCTGCCGTCCGCGATAACGAACGGCGCTTCCGCGAGAGTTCGCCCGAAGGTTACGCCCATTGCTGCGAAATCATCGGACGTCTCGATCTGCGCGAGGCGAACCGCAAAATTCGTACGCCGACCTTGATCGTTGTCGGTGCTCTTGATCCGGCGACCCCGCCGAGCATGGCCGAGGAAATGCACTCGCGGATAGTAAATAGTGACATGCTCGTAATCTCGCGAGCTGCCCATCTGCTCGCGGCCGAACGACCACGCTTGCTGAATGCAGCAATACAGTCGTTTGTCGCGTTGAATAGTTGAAGCACCCGGCCAATCGAACTCGGAGTGGTGAGACCGATTCGAAGCGCTATGGCTTTGCCGCGCCGTCGTGCGGCTTGGCCGTGAGGCCGGGGTGCCGACACCGATCAATGCAACCGTGTACGCGGCGCTTCTGCGGTATGTGAGAGGCACGCCTCGTTACAATCTACTCGATCTTCCGGGACCGCCTGAAGCGTGCATCTTCGGTGAGCAGGCGAACTGACCCGATCAGGCAGGACGTCATTCCGAAGGCGGCGTCACATCATCATAGATGCGCACGCCGCGGATCGCGGCGCCATTTTCGGTGAGCTCGTAGAACGCGCACCCGGGCATCGGTGGGAAGCGCGCCGGGCCCCACGCGGCACAGATGTATTCAACGGCGTAGACGCGTCCTGCCCAGACCGAATTGACATGAACGAGCGGCACGCCGCCCGGGCGACCGAAGACCGCTTCGTAGAACGCGGCGCGACCTTTCGGACCGGAGTGAATGAAACTGGACCCGCTGGGTTCGCGGACGTATCCGTCTTGCGTGAACGTCTGCAGCACTCGGTCGCGGTCGCCGCGTGCCAGTCCCTCGAAGTAGGCTCTTACGACTGGCGGTTCGGCCAGCTCGGTACTGGGCCAGCGGATCGGCGCGCGATACGCATGCGACCCATCGATCGGCCACGTCGAACGATAGACACGTATTTGACCGAAGCTGCCGCTCAACTTGCTCGCGATGATGGCCACGGGCAGCTCGTACGATGCGCCGTCGCGAGCGAGCTGAAGGACGAGCTCCACGGCGACGTGGCGGTCGTCCTCGATCCGCACTGCAGGGCCGATCCGCGCCAGGCGCTCTCTCAGCCAGGCGCCTTCGCGAGCAACGTACGCGGCCAGCGCTTCGTCGCCATCCACGGCCCCGGATAAGGGTGTATCGAGCGCCGCAATCTGCGGGAACAATCTCGCGAGCGCCGCGATGTTGCCGGCTACCAGATGCGCGTAGAGAGCTTCGACCATCGACGATTCTCCTGATGCAGGCGGGGGACCGGCGATGCCAGCGGAAGGCCGGGATGTTCAAGATGCGCGAGAGCTCCTCGCCGCGGGCTGAGACAAGGATAAAGGATAGGAACTCCAACCGCAGGAACGGGAGTATCTCGGGCTGGGTGGGTCCTGGTCAATGGGCGAGTGCGGCACCGATCAGACCGCGCGTTTCGGCATTGAGCACGCAATGGATCGACACAAAATCGCATTCGCCCAGCATCGTCTGTAGATCGTCGCGCTTCGCGACACCGGCGGCGCGCATTTCATCAGCGGACGCGTGCGGATCGAAAGCCAGCACCCGCATGCGAAAGCCTGGCCTCCGAGATGCTGAGTGGCGGCGACAGGTTGAGCACGTTGCCCTGGCCGACCTTGAACGACAAACCCGCAGCCAGCGCGCGATACATCACATCCTCGGCTTTTGCCTTGGCGGGAGCACCGCTGGCAGGGTGGTTCAGTGCAATGCCCATCAAGAGTCCGATGCCGCGCACGTCGCCGATCAGCGGCTGACGTGTCTTCATCGCGTGCATCCGCTCGGCGGCGACTTAAAGCCGATAGAGGCGTCTGGCGTTCTCGCCCATGATGGCGGCCTGCTCTTGCGCGCTCAGGTGTGCCAGCAGCAACTGCGTTTCGCCCCACCACTGCACATAGCTGCCTGACAGCTCCAGCACCGGCCAATCACTGCCCCACACCACCCTTGAGGCACCGAAGCACGCCAGCACATGTTCCCCCCATCGCCGCACCGCGCCGGGCGCCGGTGTGCGGCTTGCCTCGGTCATCAGTCCGGAGAGTTTGCACATCGCACTGGTTTCTGAGGCCAGCCGCGCGATGCCGTCGGCCCACGGCTGCCACTCACTCGCTGCAATGCCGGGCTTGGCCGCATGGTCTACCACCAGGCGCAAACCGGGATAACGCCCGGCCAGCGTCAGGATGTGCGGGAGATGAACGGACTTAACCAGTGCGTCGAACACCAGACCGCAATCGGACATGGCACGCAGCGCAGGCGCCAGCGCGGGCTGCAATATCCACCGGGCATCGTCAATGTCCTGAAGCATGGGACGCAAGCCCTTGAGCCGGGGGTGACGCGCCAGCGTTTCAATGCGGGCAGGCGCATCGGCGGCCAGCCAGTCAACCCAGCCCACGACGCCGAGGACGGCGGGATGCGCATCGGCCTGCGCCAGCAAAAAGCGGGTTTCAGCCTCTGTCGGCGCGGCCTGTACCAGCACGCCCCCGGTCACACCGTGCGGCGCAGATTGGACGTGCCAGTCGTTCACGGCCACGTCACGGTAAATGGGTGCCAGCGCGGGCGTCAACCAGCCATAGTCCTCACACGACAGCTGCCAGCAATGAAAGTGCGCGTCTATGCTTATGGTACGGGGGCTCCCGCGGGCAGCAGGCCCTGCGCGCGCAGCGCCGCCCAGAATTCAAGCGCGATGGGGTGCTGCAACATGGCCAGCGCGTCGTCCCACTCCGCCACGTTGCGCGCGCCCAGCATCACAATCTCCACCGCAGGATGCGCCAGCGGAAATTGCAGCGCCGCGGCACGCAGGGGAACGCCGTGAGTCTCGCACACCGATTCGATCTGCGCGGTGCGCTCTACCCATTCACGTGCAGCCGGCGCATAGTTGAAAGTAGCTGCTCCACCGCGTGTGCCCGTGGCGAGAATGCCCGAGTTGAACACCCCGCCCAGCGCAATACGCACGCCGCGCGCCACGCATTGCGGCAGCAGCTCGGGCAGCGCGCGGTGGTCCAGCAGGCTGTAGCGCCCTGCCAGCATCAGCACATCCAGATCGGCGTCACGCAGCACCTGCAGCACCACATCCACATCGTTGGTGCCCAAACCGATGGCGCCCACCAGGCCTTCTTTTTTGAGTTGCTGCAGCGCCGGCAAGGTTTCATGGAGCACCGCTCGCAGCACCTCGGGCGCGCGCGCGCCGTGCGTCGCCACGTCGGGGTCGTGCACATACACCACGTCCAGCCGGGACAGGCTCAGGCGCTGCAGGCTGTCTTCCACACTGCGGCGCGTGCCGCCGGCACTGAAATCCCAGGCTTGCCTGAAAGGCAGAATGTCGACATAGCCATGCTGGTCGCGAGGCGCCCCGGCATCTGGCGTCAGCAGCCGCCCCACTTTGCTGGACAGCACAAAACCATCACGCGGGTGGCTGCGCAGGGCATCGCCCAACCGACGTTCGGAGAGGCCGTGTCCGTAGTGCGGCGCGGTATCAAAGCTGCGGCACCCGCTGCCCCACGCTGCATCCAACAGCGCCCGGGCGTCGTCATCGCTGACAGCCGCAAAAAGGTTGCCCAGCGGCGCGCCGCCCAGGCCCAGCCGCAACCGGCTTCCTGCGCAAGGGGGAAAGAAAGGCGTCATTTCCGGGTAAGCACCGATAAAATTCGGCTATCGTACAACTAAGATGTTAGTAGTCGACACGGGGAAATCCCGTGGTTTTTCAAACGGCTTCCAGAGATTCAAGAGACGCAGGCGCACAGAAGAAGCGCTGCCCTTTTCCGCCTTTCATGCTGAAAAACATACCGTCACTGCTGACTCCCGGCGCGACGCGCAAGTCGTGGTCTTTGGAGAACCCTGGATGACCACACCCCCGAATCCTGCCAACCCCACCGCATTTCGCGGCATCTGGCCCGCCCTGCTCACGCCCCTGAAGCCGGACCTGAGCATCGACCACACCCGCTTTGCGGCGCATTGCAAATCCCTGATAGCCAGCTGCTGCCCCGGCGTGACTGCCTTCGGCACCACCGGCGAAGGGCCTTCGTTTTCCATGGCCGAGCGCAAGGAGGCGATTGAGCAGCTGATAAAAAACGGCATAGCCCCCTCGCAGATCATAGTGTTCACCAGCTGCGCGGCCCTGCCCGAAACACTGGAGCTGACGCGCCATGCGGTGAATGCCGGCGTGCACGGCTGCCTGATGCTGCCGCCCTTTTTTCTCAAAGGCGTGTCCGACCAGGGCATCATCGACTGCTACCGTTATGTGATTGACGGCCTGGCCGACGACCGGCTCAAGCTCTACCTGTACCACATCCCGCAAGTCAGCGGTGTGAGCCTGTCGCACCCTGTGATTGCCACGCTCAAGAAGATGTACCCCGCAACCATACTGGGCATCAAGGACAGCGCATGCAACACCGCGCATTCCGTGGGTCTGGCCGAGGCCTTCATGAAAAACCTGACGGTGTATGTCGGGTACGAGCCCGATCTGCCGGAAATGGGCCGGCGCGGCAGCACGGGCGCCATCAGCGGCCTGGCCAACTTCATGCCGCGCGTGGTCAACCGCCTGGTGACGCAGCCCGATGCACCCGCAACGCTCGCCGACCGCGAGCGCGTGGTCAAGCTGATCGGCCTGCTGGACGACTATTCCCTGATGCCTGCGCTCAAAGGCATCATGGCTCTCTTGAGCGGCGACCAGACTTGGCTGCGCGTGCGTGCCCCGCTGGTCGCGCTGACACCCGATCAGTTCAAGACCCTGGAAAAAGCCATTCGTGCCTTTGGCATTGATTCACAATCCGACTAAACCGTGGCGGGTCCGACGAGTTTGCCAACCGACTTACTACAAAGGAGACAACATGAAAACTTCCCTGCTTCGCCGCAGCCTGCTGGCCACCGCTTCCGCAGCCGTGCTGATGGGTACATTGCTGCCCGCTGCGCATGCACAAAACAAGGTGGTGCTGCGCGTGTCGACCCCGGCAGTGCCCGACGACTGGCATGCCAAGATGTGGACGGTGTTCAAGGACTCCCTGGAGAAAAGCGCGCCCGGCGAATTCGACGTGCAGATCAACCTAAACGCTTCGCTGTTCAAGCAGGGCACCGAGCCCGCGGCCATGGCGCGCGGCAATCTCGAGCTGGCCTCGATTTCAGCCTTTGACATCGCCAAGCTGATTCCCGAATTTTCGGTCTTCACCGCGGGCTACATAGTGCGCGACCCGGACCACCAGCAAAAAGTGTTCAGCGGCCCCATCGGCACCGAGATGTTCAAGACCGTGTCTGAAAAAATGGACGTGACGCCGCTGTCCACCGTGTACCTCGGTACCCGGCAGGTGAATCTGCGCGAGCCACGCAATGTCAAGACACCCGCCGACCTCAAAGGCGTGAAACTGCGCATGCCGGGCTCCAAGGAGTGGCTGTTCCTGGGAGAAGCGCTGGGCGCCACACCCACCCCGCTGGCTTTTGGCGAGGTCTACCTAGGCCTGAAGACCGGCACCATTGAGGGCCAGGACAATCCCCTGCCCTCCGTGCGCGCCGCCAAGTTTTATGAAGTGACCAAGCAGATCGTGCTGACCAGCCATTTGGTTGACGGCATCTTCATTGCAATTGCCAACAAGGCCTATAACGCCATGAATGCAGCGCAAAAGCAGAATGTCATGGCGGCTGCGCAGGCCGCATCGGCCTACAACAACGAGAACCGCATCAAGGAAGAAGCGCAACTGGTTGACTTCTTTAAGCAGCAGGGCCTGCAGGTCACCACGCCCGATGTGGACGCCTTCCGCAAGTCGGTGCAAACCACTTACCAAAACTCCGAATACGCCAAGGTCTGGCCCAAAGGCCTGGTTGAGCGCATCAACGCCACCCGGTAAACGTGAGAAGCTGGCCGAAGAAAGCTGCCGACGCAATCGGCGGCGGACTGTTCCTGACCCTGTTCATCGTGTTTGTGATCCAGGTCACGGCACGGTTCGGGTTCAACAAGCCGCTGGCGTGGACCGACGAAGCCGCCGTGATCCTGTATGTCTGGGTCATTCTCTGGGCGGCGGCTTTTGTCGTGCCCGAGCATGAGCAGGTGGTGTTCGATCTGGTCTGGAACAGCGTCAACCGGCGCGCCCGGCAAGTGATGCGGATCGCGGGCAACCTGCTGATCGGCGGTCTGGCGCTCTGCGGCATTCCGGCCAGCTGGGACTACGTGCATTTCATGGCGCGTGAAGGAACGCCCGTGTTGGGTGTTTCCTTCATGTGGGTCTTCTTGCCCTTTGTGCTGCTGCTGGCGGCACTGGTCGTTCGCTCTACCTGGGCCATCTGGAACGCGATTCGGGGTGTGGGTCTTGAAGCGGAGCTGCGCATGTGACATCCGGGCTCCTGGTTCTAGTGCTCGTTCTCGTGGCGGGCATGCTGCTGCGTATGCCCATCGGCTTTTCGATGCTGGCCTCCGGTATCGCCTACCTGATGGTCAAGCGCCAGGACGTGGGCCTGGTGGCCGAACAGGTGGGCAACGGCTTGTACAACAGCTATGTGCTGCTGGCGGTGCCGCTCTTTGTGTTCGCAGCCAACATCATGAACGCCGGCACGGTGAGTGAGCGCATTTTTGACTTCTGCCGCATTCTGGTCGGGCGCATGCGCGGCGGGCTGGCCCAGGTGGACATTCTGGTCAGCGTGGTGTTCTCGGGCATGAGCGGCAGCGCCATTGCCGATGCGGCCGGTCCTGGCCTGGTCACCATCCGCCAGATGCTCAAAAAGCCGGAATATTCCCGCGGCTTTGCCGCCGCCGTTGTGGTGGCCAGTGCCACGCTCGGCCCCATCATCCCGCCCTCCATCCCGATGGTGATTTACGCGATGGTGTCGGGGGCTTCGGTGGGCGCCCTGTTTATGGGCGGCGTGGTGCCGGGCTTCCTGATGGCGATACTGATGATGGTGGTGGTGCACTTCATCGCCGTGAAGCGCAACATGCCGCGTGAGGCAAAGATACCGCTGAGCGAATGGCCAGCCATTGCGTTTCGCGGCGCCCTGCCGCTGTCCATGCCCATTGTGCTGCTGGGCGGCATTTACTCCGGTGCTTTCACGCCCACGGAAGCCGCCGCAGTGGCCGCCTTTCATGCGCTGGTTCTGGCAGGCGTCATCTACCTCGCCTTGACCTGGCGTTCCTTCTGGGGCGTGGTGCTGGAGTCGACCCGCGGCAGCGCGGTGATCACCATGATCCTGGCCGGCTCCTTCGTGCTCAACTATGCGTTCACCGCCGAAGGCGTGCCGCAGGCCATGGCGCAGTGGGTCGACAGCATGCAGCTATCGCAGATCAAGTTTCTGCTGCTGGTCAACGTGATGTTTCTGGTACTGGGCTGCTTTCTGGATGTGTCGGTGCTGCTGCTGGTGTTTGTGCCCATGCTGCTGCCCGCCGCCAAGCTGCTGGGCGTGGACCTGGTGCATTTTGGTGTACTGGTGGTGCTCAACATGATGATCGGCCTGATCCATCCGCCCTTTGGCATGCTGCTGTTCGTCACCAAGGCGCTGACCGGCATTCCGATTGGTGAAATGATGAAGGAAGGCTGGCCTTTCCTGGTCATGCTGCTGCTGTTGCTGCTCGCCATGACGATCTTTCCGCAGATTGTGCTGTGGCTGCCGCAGACCATGGGCTACGGAGCGAAATAGTGGCGCGCTGGCTACAGCCCTGGCTCGCGGCGAATTGCTGGCCACCGCCATGCAATGGGCCAATGCGGCCGCGGCCTCTCGGTCACGCGGCACGGCGCGATTGAGGGCATTCCGGCACGCGCAGAGGTTGCGGCTCTGTTGAATTGACGCCCTTCAAAATTGGCACGAGGATCGGCGTCAGCGATGGCGGAACCCGACACACCTCCCATCAGCACCGACGAGCACCCGGAGCGTGCAGGGAGGGACGTTACGATAGCTGGCGGCCGAGCGACAAATCTGATCGGCATCTGAGCACACTCGCAATATTCTGTCAGGGGGCCAGCACGATCTTTGGCAACCAGGTGGTCAGCGGCGGCCAGACAGTGATCGCTGCCAACACGACCAGCAGCGGGACCAGGAACGGCAGCGTCGCGCGGGTGACGCGCTCGAAGGAAATGCCCGCGACCTTGGCGGTCACGTACAGGACGACGCCCACCGGTGGCGTGATCGTGCCGATCATCAGGTTCAGCACGAAGATCAGGCCGAACTGGATCGGATCGATGCCGAGCTTCAGCGCGGTGGGCACGAGGATCGGGATCAGGATCAGCATCGCGGCGATCGCTTCCATGAAGCAACCGACGACGAGCAGCACGATGTTGACGATCAGCAGGTAGACGAGCGGGTTGTCCGTCAGTTCGGACAGATACGTGCCGGCAATCTGCGGCACCTGCGACAGCGACAGGCAATACGCCACTAGTCCTGCGGTCATCACCAGCGCGAGCACGACGCCGGTCGTCTCGACGGTGTCGAGAATGATCTTCGGCAAATCCCGCCAGCGGAAATCGCGATAGATGTAGAGGCCCAGCACCAGCGCATACGTGACGGAGATCGCCGCCGCCTCGGTCGGCGTGAAGACGCCACCGAACAAGCCGCTGAAAAGTATCGCCGGTGTCAGCAGCGCCCAGAAAGCGTCCTTGAATGCACGCCACAGGTCGCCCACGCCGGGGAACGGATGGCGGGGAAGGTTAAGACGCACCGATATTGCACGTACCATCACCATCAGCGCCCCCGCCATCAACAGGCCCGGGATGACGCCGGCGATGAACAGGGCACCGATCGACGCTTCCGCCGCGACGCCGTAGATGATCATCGGCAGCGACGGCGGAATGATCGGGCCGATCGTCGCCGACGACGCGGTAAGCGCGGCCGCGATGTCCGGCGAATAGCCTTCGTCGGTCATCGCCTTGATCTCGAGCGTGCCGAGCCCGCCGGCGTCGGCTACGGCTGACCCCGACGCGCCGGCGAAGAACACGCTTGCCACGATGTTGGCATGGCACAATCCGCCGCGCATCCAACCGACACACACCTTCGCGAAGTCGAAGATGCGCGTCGTGATGCCGGCCGAGTTCATGATGTTGCCCATCAGGATGAACAGCGGCGCGGCAAGCAGCGGAAAGGAATCGACGGACTTGGCGATGCGTTGCGCCACCGCGAGCTCGGAAATGTCGGCGAAATGCAGGAACGCCCAGCCGGCCATGCCCATTGCGAGCCAGATCGGCCGACCCAGGAACAGCGCCGCGAACCACACGGCAAGAATGACCAGCATCGTCGCGGTCATTGGCGATCCTCGGGCGGTTGCAGCGCGCGGAGATCCTTCAGCGCGGCGGCCAGCGCGGCCAGCGCATAGCCGGCGATCGCGATGGCCGCGATCGGTTCGATCAGATAGATGACGCCGAGGTTGAACGGAACCGCGACGTTTTCGACGTCCCAGCTGTTGGTGACGAGTTTCCATCCGCGCGTCCCCAATATCCACGCGAAGAACAGCGTCGCGATCTGGAACGCGGCGGTCACGACGAGTTGCGCGCGTCGCGGCAGCCGCTCGAACAGGAAATTCATCGCGAGATGGCTGTTCCGGCGCGTGGCGATGAGCCAGCCGAGGAACGCGCACCAGATGAAGAGGTAACGCGCGAGCTCTTCGCTCCACGTCAGCGGGCTGTCGAAGAAATAGCGAAAGATCACCTGCGCAAGAACGCACAGGAAAATGCCGGTGAACACGACGATCGCAGCGCCGTCGATCGCGCGTTCGGCCAGGCGGCGCAGCACGGGCATGGGGACGCCTCGGTGAACGAACAGTAAGGTACCGTCGTCCCGGCGCGCCGCAGCGGGCGCGGTCGGGACGACGCTCGCTTCAGCGCCGGCGGGACTGGCGCGCCGCGATCACTTGAGGGCCTGCAGTTTCTCGTAGGTACCCTTGCCCCACTTGCTTTCGAACTTGGGGACGACGGCGCTCACCACCGGCTTCCGGAATGCGTCGATGTCGACCGGAACAATCGTCATCCCGGCGGCCTTGAACGTATCGAGCAGTTCCTTCTCCTGTTTCACGAGCTCGGCGTTCTGCCACAGTATTCCCGCGTCGACGGCGTCCTGGATGATTTTCTGGTCGGCCGGCTTCAGGCCCTTCCAGAACGCGTCGTTCACGACGATCAGGCGCGGCGTGATGATGTGGCCGGTGAGGATCAGGTATTTCTGCACTTCGTCGAACTTGCCCGACTTGATCGTCGGCAGCGGATTTTCCTGGCCATCCACGGCACCCTGCTTGAGCGCGAGATACAACTCGCCGAAGTTCATTGGCGTCGGCTTGGCGCCCCACGCCTCGGCCATCGCCTTGAACACGTCGTTCTCCGGGACGCGCAACTTGAAGCCGGCTAAGTCGGCCGGAGTCTTCACCGACTTGTTCGACGTGGTGAGGTGGCGCGTGCCGTAGTACGTCGTGCCCAGGATGCGCATGCCGCGCTTGGCAACGAGTTCGGTGTTGAACGCGTGGCCGACGGGACCGGCCATCGCCAGGACCAGGTGATCGGCGTCACGCCAGATGTACGGGCTTTCCACCACCGAGATCGCTGGTACCCACGCGCCGAAATTGGCGGCACCCTCGGTCACGACCTGCTGCGTGCCGTTCGCGACCGCCTCGATCATGTCGCGCGACGAGCCCAACTGGCCGGCCGGAAACGCCTGCACCGCGATGCGCCCACCCGACTTCGCCTTCACGTCCGTGGCGACCACGGCGCCGAATTTGCGCTAGCGCCGCCAACTGCAACACAATGCCGCTGCCGCGCATGCCGCTGC
>Ga0136614_10001005_pt1 | contig 15804 bp, 15 predicted proteins | sample AntDrymUQ2792106_2_FD_106643 | JGI IMG/M metagenome (GOLD analysis project Ga0136614, IMG submission 106643) | Polar desert sand microbial communities from Dry Valleys, Antarctica - metaG UQ279 (21.06) | ecosystem: Environmental > Terrestrial > Soil > Desert | place: Antarctica: Dry Valley... | reverse complement strand
CGAGTTCCCGGACGAGGTCTTCGCACCAGTGCGGGACCTGCTGGTACGCCTCGCCGTGGGTCGGCACGGCCAGTCCGCAGTGATCAGCACCCTGACTCGCCGCGAACGCTCCAGACAGATCTCTGCCTTCTAAGTCCCCAGCCGGACCCATTTCCGGACGCCGTGCAGGGATCCTTGACAGGACTGGCGGAGGGTCAGCGCAGTCCCTCGGGGAGAAAAGCGAGGGATGATAAGGGCATGGCGGACGATCGAGAGCGGCTGAGGACGACGTTCGAGCGCGCGGCCAACCTGTACCACGAGGCCCGTCCCCAGTATCCCGCGCAGCTCTTCGACACGCTTGTTGAGATGGCGGGGCTCCAGGCCGGTGACCAGCTCTTGGAGATTGGATGCGCCACTGGCAAGGCGACGATTTCCCTCGCTGAGCGCGGCTTCCGAATCACCTGCGTAGAGCTCGGCCGGGACCTCGCCTCGACTGCGCGCCGCAATCTTGCGGCCTTCCGTGATGTGGTCATCGTTGAGTGCGCCTTCGAGACCTGGCAGCCTTCTGCTGGTATCCGGTTCGACCTTGTGTTTGCCGCGACCGCCTGGCACTGGATTGATCCGGCCACCCGCTACCAGCGCGCCTGGGATGCCCTGCGGCCGGGCGGCCACCTCGCCTTCTGGAGCGCCGCCCACGTGTTGCCCGACGACGGTGACCCGTTCTTCTCGGAGATCCAGGAGGTCTACGACGAGATCGGCGAAGGCCTGCCCGAAGGGGCGACGCGACCGCGGCCGGGTGAGCCGCCCGACAGTCGCGACGAGATCGAGTCAAGCGGGCTCTTCGAGGACATCGTTGTCCGGCACTTCGATTGGGAGATCAGCTACACGGCCGAGGAGTACCTTCGGCTGCTTGACACCTTCTCGGGCCACATCGCCATGGAGGCCTGGAAGCGTGATCATCTCTACGGGGAGATCAGGCGACGGCTCGGGCAGCGATACGACGGCCGCCTTCGTCGTCACTGGGGAGCGGTCCTCAACATCGCCCGTCGCGTCGAGTCGCGCTCTGCCCTTAAGCCGATCCCGCTACGGGACGGGAGCCGGCGGCCAACCTCATAGTGCACTCTTCAGTTCCGGCTCATCCTTCTCGCGTCACCCGATAGACCAGGTACACGAACTGCTCATCGCGATCCGCACGCAAGAGCGTGAGGTCAGATGCCAGCAGCCGCCGCGGAAGCAGGGGTGCCCCGTCGCCTAGTGTCGCTGGCGCGATCTGAACGTGTACCTCGTCGAGCAATCCGCGGTCGGCGAACTGCCCGACCAGCTCGCCACCGCCGACGATCCAAAGGTTCTTGCGGCCTGCCGCCTGAACCATCTGCTGATGCACGGGCTCGACATCGTCGCGGACGAAGGTGAGATCGGCATTCGGGATCGCGGCGCGAGGCGGTGCTTCTGTGATGGACCGTCTGGCCAACATGGAGGACACAATTGATTGGGCCAATGACCCAGAGGTCGCTCGGAGTTGGCTACTCGCACACGCCCCCTACTCGCGGGTGCGATCTACCTGATCTGAACGGAGTGCCTGAGCGAGAGCGTGCACGCTGCCAATGTTGGTTCGTGAAGGGTTCATCTGGCGACGAAGGCGGAAGCGGGCAGGCGTAACAGGCGTCTCGGCGCCCCCGAGCGGGGTGTCACCATCCGTGCAGTAGTCCCGATCCGTACGTGGGAGGACGGGGTGGGCGGGCCTTACAGGTGTGCGCAGCATCGGCGGGCTGTGAGTAGCGCGAGTGAGCGGGTGGTTCGGATGAATTCATCGATGTCGATTTGTTCGCGGTGGCTGTGGGCGAGGCGGACGTCGCCAGGACCGTAGTGGAGGGTGGGGATGCCGCCGATGCCTGCGTAGAGGCGCAGGTCGCTTCCGTAGGCCGCGCCGTTGAGGGCGGGGTCGCGACGCTCGGTGGCGCGGATGGCGTCGATGACGTCGCTCACGAGGGGATGGGCGGGGTCGATGCGTCCGCTGGCGAACTGGCCGCCCGGCCAGGTGATGGCGACCGGGTGGTCCCGCAACCACGGATCGCGGGCGCAGGCATCGGCGACGGCTCGCTCGAGAGCGGCTCGCGCCGCAGCGGGTGGTTCGTCGAGCTGGACTCCGAGGCGTCCTTCGGCGACGAGCAGGTCAGGAACGCTGCTGGCCCAGTCGCCGGCACGAACCGTGCCGACCGAGATGGGGTACGGCAGGGCATTGTCGGCGAAGAGCGGATCGAGGCGTGCATTGCGCTCGCGCTCGAGCTCGACGATGGCCGAGTGGAGGGGGAGGAACGCCTCGAATGCGCTGTGACCCGAGAGCCGGGAACTGCCGTGGGCGGCGCACCCGCGTACGCGCAGCTCGAATGTCAGGGCGCCAGCGTTGGCTACCACGACGTCGCCACTGGTGGGCTCGGTGATCACGGCTGCCTCGCCGCGGTGTCCACGTAACATGGTCGCGAACGCTCCGAGACCGCCGTCCTCCTCGCTGATCACCGCGTGGAGCGCAAACGGTCGCTCCAGTTCCACGCCGGAGGCGACGAGCGCACGGGCGATGGCCAGGTTGGCTGCCGCGCCGGCCTTCATGTCACAGGCGCCGCGGCCGTGGACGGCGTTGTGCCTGATCGCGCCGCCCCAGGGGTCTCGGTCCTCCCACCGGTCGAGGTCACCGGTCGGGACCACATCGACGTGGCCTTGCAGGACAAGGGCGGGAACGCCGGCTGGTCCAAGGACGCCGACGACGCCGTACCCCTCGACCCGCGGCGCCTCGGTGCCCGGGTGATCCGGGTGGGCGGCGAGGTCGCCGAGATCGAGCTTCCAGGTGTCGACGTCGAACCCCAGCGTCGCGAGCTGGACGGCGTGCCAATGCTGCAGGTCGGACTCGGCATCGCTGCCGGTCAGGCTCGGGATCCGGACCATCGTCACGAGTTCGTCGACGAGGGCGTGCTCGTCGATGGCGTCGAGGACGCGACATTCGGCGCGGCTCAGCTCGGCGCTGGTCAGGGTGTCGGTCATGGCCCGAAGGTAACGAGGGCTGACCCTCGAAGGAATAGCAGGAAATCGGAGGATTACTCATAGAGTCTATGACGTGATCCAGCCGCAGCAGCTCCGCGTCCTCGTCGCCATTCGGGACAACGGATCGCTGACCCGCGCCGCGCAGTCGCTGGGCTATGGCGTGCCGACCATCGCTCACCATCTCGCGTCGTTGGAAGGACACTTCAAGGTCCAGCTCGTCGAGCGGGATCGTCGCGGTGCGCGGCTCACCCCGCTGGGCGGGGTGCTGGTCGTGGAGGCTGAGGAGATCCTGGTGCGTCTGGACCAGGCCGAGCGGCTGGTGATCACGCAGCGCGACCTCGGGCTGACCACCATCCGGGTCGGCACGTTCGCCTCAATCGGGTCGCAGCTGCTGCCCCGGGCCATCCGTGGGCTGAGAGCGCAGGTGCAGGTGCAGGTCGAGGTCCTCGAAGCCGAACCCACCGATGTGGTCGAGCTCCTGAACGCGGGAGAGCTCCATGCCGGCCTGATCTACGACTCTGCCGACGACCCCGCCTTCGCCATCCCCGATCTGGAGTTCACGGTGCTCCTCGAAGAACCCTTTCGGGTGCTCGTCGCTCGCGACAGCCCGTACACCGCCCTCTCCGAGATCGACCTGACCGACCTCGCCGAGGCAGACTGGATCTGCAGCCGCGACGAGAACGCGGCCTCCGATCGCGTGCTGCGCCGCGCCTGCCACTCGGTCGGCTTCGAGCCGAAGGTGCTGATGCGCACCGACGACTTGAACATGATTCACGGACTCGTCGCCGAAGGGCTCGGCTGCACCCTGACCACCCAAGCCGCCGTGGACAACCGCTTCGCTGTCGAAGCCCGTCCTACCGCCCAGGACCTCGGGTTGCGCAGGACGTCTTTCGTGCGCCGCAGGACCGTCGTCCCACAAGCGGTCAACGAACTCCACCGCATCCTCGTCGGTCTGGTGCGAGGCGACCCGACCTAGCCTCAGCCGGACCGGGTGGGCAAGTCCGGCACTCGGGGCGTTGCGTGCACTCTCCCTATCGCGTGCTCGCTCGGACGTATGGTTCAGCGACGCCCTGCGGGCCGGTGAGGGCAGGGCCGCGGCAAGCGTTCATTTGCTCGAGAGTCCGCCGTAGCGATGACTTATTCTGCGGGTGCTGGTTGGCGCGGCGGCCGGGTCAGGCTCAGGGTGAATGTCGCTCCTCCGCCGGGGGTGTCGGTGTAGGACACCTTTGCCCCGTTGGCTGAGAGGCGTTGGCGCACGATGTAGAGGCCAAGTCCGCTGCCTTGCTTGCGGCCCGGACCGGGCGCTGTGGGAGCGTTCGAAGCGATCGAACAGTCGTGGTATGAATTCCGGGGAGACTCCGGTCCCGTGATCGCTGACGCGCAGCCGGATTGCGCTTGGCAGTTCGTCTGTGGCCACGGTCACGGTGCCGTCGCCGTACTTGATCGCGTTGGTGAGCAGGTTGGTCAGGATCTGGCTGAGGTGTGACCGGTCTACCCACGCAGTCAGGGGCTCGAGCGAGCCGAGGTCGACCGAGGTGCCCGAATCGGGCAGGGGGTCTGCTGCACGTCGGTGACAGCTGATTCCGGCAGCGACGACCCAGACCCGTTCGAACGCACGCGTACGACGCTCAGGTCTGACAGCCGCTTCACGGACGCGGGCTGGACTCTCAACCCCGTGGACCAGGCCCCGTACCCGTATCGCAGCCGGTCACCGCCGCGCGTCCAAGTACAGGTCGATGCGCAGACCGCGCGCCCAAGGCAAGTCTTTGCTCGAGCCGTGGCGGGTGTCCTTCGATCAGACGGCGGGGTCGGGCAGGAGCTCCCGTACCTCTTGCGCACAGCGGCAGGCGACGGCGATCTTGGCAGCCCATTCGAGCGCCTCCTCGCGTGAGGGCACGTCGACGACCGCGAACCCGCCGAGGACCTCCTTGGTCTCCGGGTACGGGCCGTCGGTGACCGTCCCGTCGGTGGCCACGACGGTCGCCATCTGGCTTTCCAGTCCCCCGCCGAAAACCCACACGCCGGCGTCCTTGGCCTTCTGGACCACCTCGTGCGCAGCCTTGGCCACGTCTGGCATCTCCTCCTCGGGGAAGGTCATCGCGCCATCATCGAACGAGATCAGGTACCGCGGCATCCCATGACTCCCTTGTCCCGGCGGCCACCTCCGACCGCCTCTCACCTCTTCTACGAACGCCTCGCTCCGGATCCGACACTCTGCCAGAGCAAATCCTCACGAGACCTCGGCCGCACGCTCGAGCCGCTGCCCTGGCACCCTGTCATTTCGAGGGGATCAGCCAGAGTGAAGGCCCACGCCACCCGCCAGTGCCCCCCGAAACGCCATCTGTCGGCAGGGCGAGCTGACTCCCAGCAGTTCCTTCACCCAGCTGGGCGGGATGTGGATGCGCGACCTGGACCCTGGGGGCGAAAGTCGGGCCGAGCGCTCGTGCACCATGGCGAAGGTTCGGCGCAGCTTCCGAGTGCCAGGATCGTCGCCGGCCCGACAAGGCCTGGCGCCGTTGGCATCGTGCCCGAGTGGTGAGCCCGCTCAGACCAACTCGCCGCGCTTCCTGCTCAGGTAGGCGCGCTCGGCGGAGTTCTGGGTGGCGGCGATGGCGGCTTCGTACGACTCCTTCGCCTCGGCGGCCCGGCCGAGCCTGCGGAGCATGTCGGCGCGGGCGACATGCCATGCGTGGTAGCCCGTGAGCGGCAGGCGGTCGACCAGAGTGAGGGCGACCTTCGGGCCGTCCAGCTCCGCGAGCGCGACCGCGCGGTTGAGTGCGACGATCGGTGACGGGTCGAGCCGGCTCAGCTGGTCGTACAGTGCGACCACCTGCGACCAGTCCGTGTCCGACGCGGTGGGGGCGTCGGTGTGGACGGCGTTGATCGCGGCGAGTATCTGATAACGGCCGGGTCGGTTGATCGCGAGGCACTCGCGGACCAGGTCGTGCCCCTCGGCGATCAGCCCCCGGTCCCAGCCGGCGCGATCCTGCTCGCCGAGCGGGACCAGCTGCCCTTTCCGCACGCGGGCCTCGCGCCGGGCCTCGGTGAGCAGCAGCAGCCCGAGCAGACCAGCCACCTCCGGCTCCTCGGGGAGCAGCTGGCGGAGGACCCGTGTCAGCCGGATGGCCTCGCCCGTGAGCTCGGCGCGCACCGGGTCGCCGTCGCCGGTGGCGAGGTAGCCCTCGTTGAAGACGAGGAACAGCACCGCCAGCACGCCGCCGAGCCGCCCGGGGAGGTCGGTGGCCTCGGGCACCCGGTAGGGCACCTGCGCCGCCGCGATCTTCTTCTTCGCCCGAGTGATCCGCTGCGCCATCGTGGTCTCGGGCACGAGGAACGCCTGCGCGATCTCAGCCACAGTCAACCCACCGAGGAGGCGGAGCGTCAGCGCGATCCGCGCCTCCGGTGCGAGCGCCGGGTGGCAGCAGGTGAACAGCAGCCGCAATCGGTCGTCCTCGACCGGTCCGGTGTGCTCGTGGGGCGTGTCGTCGTGGTTCATGAAGGCCGCCTGGTGCTTCGCGTCGCGCTGCTTCTCGCGGCGGATCCGGTCGATCGCGCGGTTGCCCGCGGTGGTGGTGAGCCAGCCGCCGGGGTTGGGAGGTACGCCGGACTCCGGCCACTTCTCCAACGCGGCCACGAGCGCCTCACCCGCCGCCTCCTCTGCGATGTCGATGTCACCGAAGCGGCGGACGAGCGAGGCGATCAGGCGGCCGTACTCCTTGCGGAAGACCCGCTCGACGACCGCCGTTCCGCCCTGCATCGATCAGTCGTCGTTCGGGGCCGGCTCAGGCGAGGCCGTCGAACGGACGGACTTCGACCTTGGCCCGGCACGCCTTGGACCCCTCGGCCGCGAGCTTGAGCGCCACGTCGAGGTCGGGCGCGTCGATGACCCAGAAACCCCCGATGACCTCCTTGGTCTCGAGGTAGGGGCCGTCGGTCATCACCGGCGTCTCACCCTGGCCGTCGACGACGGTCGCGGTCGATGCCGACTGAAGCCCACCGGCGAAGACCCAGTAGCCATCGGCGTGAAGCTTGTCATTGAAGGCGCCGGTCGCGGCGAACGCCTCCTCCATCTCCTCCTTGGAGCCGTAGTTGCCGTACTCGTCCATCTCGGCGGGGCCGTGCACGGTCAACAAGTAGTGCGTCATCCCACTTCTCCTCAGTTCCGGGCGGTCCCGATGACCGCCTGCTACTCCCACCACGAACGGCATTCCGCCGATACGACAACCTGCCACAGGAGGCCTTGTGATCGGGTTTCCTCAGAGGCCAACTGTCCGTTCGACCTGCTGTAGCACTAGCACCGGGTCGCAGAAGCACCGGACGCTTCCGGGACTTGTCAATAGCACTCGCGACCCCCCCCGCGTTTGAACAGTTTCGACATCGGCCGCGCGATCACGAGCGCCGTCGCCAGCGTGGTGCTCGGCCCAGATTTCCTGGCCACCCTGCGCCGAGCGGCCCGCGGAGTACACATCAGCCCCCGCTGACCCGGCACAGGGTGCGAACTCTGTGCAGAGGGGCGTGAGTTTGGCCGGGTGAGCGTTAGTCGCGGGGGAGGGCCTCGGGGGCCGACTCCGTGCGGGCGGCGCCCACGCTCGCGGCCGTCACACACGCCATCGCCAGCAGTTGCAGGGGCATGAGCCACTCGCTGAGCAAGACCGCGGCGACGAGGGCAGCGGCGGCCGGTTCCAGGCTCATCAAGATGCCGAACACCCGGGGCGGCAGGGTGCGCAGCGCCACCATCTCGAGGCTGTAAGGGACCACCGAACTCAGCAGGCCGACCAGCGCTCCCAACACCAGCAGACGAGGCTCGAGCAGCCGCTCGCCGGCCGCCACCACCGCGAACGGTGCGATCGCTAGCGTGGCGATGGTGCTGGCCACGGCCAGCCCCTCGACGCCGGCCCAGCGGCGCCCGGTCGCCGCCGTCGAGACGATGTACAGCGCCCAGCAGCCGCCCGCGAGTAGTGCCAGGCCGAACCCGAGGGCGTCGACCTTCGTGGGTCCGGCGCCGAACAGGGCGATGCCCAGCGCGGCCAGGCCCACCCACATCAAGTCGCGCGGGCGGCGGCTGCCGACGGCCGCGAGCGCCAACGGGCCGACGAACTCGATCGTCACCGCCACTCCGAGTGGGATCCGGGCGAACGACTCGTAGAACGCCCAGTTCATCGCACCGAGCGCCAGCCCGAGCGCCAGCACCGGTCGCCAGTCCGCCGCGGTGCGACCATCCAGCCGGGGGCGGGCCAAGGCGAGCAGGATCAGCGAACTCGTGGCGAGTCGCAGCAGCACCATCCCGATCGGCGGGATCTCGCCGAACAGCCCCTTCGAGACCGCCGCGCCGAACTGCACCGACAGGATGCCGATCAGAACCAGCCATACAGGAGAAAAGCGGGGCGTGGACACGCGGTTCACCCTAGGAGCCTGCTGAAGAACGCCCTGAACACTCGGGACCTCTGACGCTCTGGCCTTCCAGCAGGTGCTGAGTGTGCGCAGGACGGACAACAACAAGCCAAGTCTGTTCTCGACTCGACGCGTCTGTTCCCGAGCTGGCGGCGCAACGAGGTCGGCCCCGAGACCCGGCCATCAACGATGCGATCCTGACCGCCACTCGCGAGCTTCTGCTCGACCTCTGCTACGTCGGGCTCTCCATGGAAGCGGTGGCCGCACGCCCGGATCAGCAAACCCACCCTGTACCTGCGATACCCCAGCAAGGGTGCGTTGGTCTTCGAGGCGATCTCGGCAAGACCAAGTCGGTCGCTCTTCCGGACACCGGCTATCTCATCGCTGACCTTCAGGAGGCCTACGACTGGGCGGTTGACGAGTTCGCCGCACCCGAGGCGTACGCCCGTGTCCACGGGCTGGTCGAACGCGCCCAACGCCGCGGCGAGATGCGCCCCGACGCTGACCTGACTCTCGCCATCGACGTCTTCACCGGGACAGCGCTCGCTCGAGCGACCCTCTTGGACCACCCTGTCGACTACGCATTCGGCGCCCGACTGGTCGAACTGCTCGTGGCAGGTCCGGCGCCACGACCGGCCGACCCTTGACCGGCGGCTCCCGGGGTCTTCGTGTTTCGGCGTGCTCTGACCATGAGCGTGGCGGCGGGCACGACGGTGCCGCTGAGGTAGGTCGACAAGCGGGAGCGCGATGTCCCGAGCCGACGCGCAAAGTCGGCGCGGCTGAGCCCTGACTCGGCCACGAGACTGCGCAGCTCCGATGCGACTGCCGCCCGCTCGGCGGCGTCAGCTTCGGCGCGTGCAGCCGCGATCGCCGCCTCCATGAGCTCGGCCACCCCGTACGGCCGGGTGTGCCCGAGCACCTCCTCGACCTGGCGCGCGGTGCGGCCCCAGGGGTCGACGTTGATGGCGTTGCGGATCCGGCGGAGGCCACCAAGGTCGCCGCGTTCGAGGGTGGTGAGCACGGCCTCGGTTGGCCAGCTCGCCACCGGGTCGTCCGGGCTTGCCGTCACATTGCGAAACGTCAGGGCCATCCGATCACCGACCTGGGTGTGCGAGCACGGCCGTGGCTAGCTCGAGGCAGGCAGCCCGGACCCGTCGCCAGTCCGTCCACTCCGGCGCGAGGTTGCGGTACGCGCCGAGCTCGCGGGTCACCGACACGTCAGCCGGTCGCGGGTCGGCGAGCTGGCGGACGACCTGGGTCGCCACCCCCTCGCCGCCTGGGCCGTGCTGGTCCCCGTAGTAGTCGTCGATGTGCGCGAGCACGTCCGCCGACTCATCGAGGCCGAAGCGCGTACCGAGCGCGGCGACGTCGAGGTAGTCGCGGGTCTGGTTGCGTCGGACGATCAGGAACGCCTTCACCCGAAGGGTCTCCGCGAGGGTCGGCACGCGGATCCGGTGCCCTGACGTCAGCACGGCCTCGCGCGTCTCCAGCGGGCGGGCGCGGATCAGCTGACGTACTCCGGCCTCGATGTCGCCCAGCCGGCCCAAGATGACCTTGCCCGGCGTGACCCGGTTCGTGACCCAGTCACCCTCGGACTCCAGAGCCTCCAGCACGAGCTCGAAGCGCTCGCGCAGGTCTGCGACGACGTGGTCGTGGTCGTAGGAATCCCGGTGCGCCGCGTAGAGCGCCGCGGCTGAGCCGCCGACGAGCACAGCGTCCGGAACGAGTTCCTGCAGCCTGGACGCCGACTCCAGAACGGCCAGCAGGTCTGCGCTGACCTCGAGGTCTGCCATGCCCATGATTGTATCAGTTCTGATACAGGCGAGTGCAGCGCTGCTGCGCCCCAGCCGCTCCTGGATCTCATTGGTGAGCCATGATGCTCGCCCAAGACGTTTCCCGTGGAAGGTGGCTGGATGATGGCTGGTCCAGGCAGCACGCTGAGGGAGACCCGGAAGCGAATCCGTGCCGAGCTGGCCGCCCTCACCGTGGCGCCCGAGCCCGGGGTGGACATCGGGTTCGGAAAGCGGATCGGGGACGGCACCTCGATCGCGGTCGAACGCATCACCGACGTGGCCAAGCAGGAGAACCTGCTCGCCAAGCTGGACGAGACGGAGCGGGCGATCGCCAAGCTCGACGAGGGCACGTACGGCGAGTGCGACGTGTGCGGCGAGGCGATCGGGGCGGAGCGGTTGGAGTTCCGGCCGTACGCCACCCGCTGCATCCAGCACGCCACCTGACGTCTCGCTTGAGTCGCCGCGTGCCCGACGCCACCCGCGACCTGATCGTGTTGGGGGCCGGTCCGGCCGGACTAGCCGCGGCCTGGCGTGCCGCGCTGCGCGGCAGGACGGTCACCGTGCTGGAGCGCGCGGCAGACCCCGGCGGGATGGCCGGCAGCTTCGTTGTCGACGGGATCCGGGTCGACCACGGCAGCCACCGGTTGCACCCCGCCACCCTGGCGGAGCTGCTCGACGACCTGCGCGGCCTGCTCGGCGACGACCTGCAGACCAGGCCGCGCAACGGTCGGCTGCACGTGTACGACCGGTGGGTCGGGTTCCCACTGCGGCCCACCGAGCTGGTGCGTGCGGTACCGCTCCGCGCCGCTGCGCGGATCGCGCGCGACGCCGTTCGTGGCCCGTTCACCCCGCGCCGCGGCGACTCGTACGAGGCAGTGCTGACCCGCTCGCTCGGACCGGAGCTCTACCACGCCTTGTACGCCCCGTACGCGGTCAAGCTGTGGGGCCTGCCCGGCAGCGAGATCGACGCGGAGCAGGCTCGCGTGCGCGTCACCGCCGACACCCCGTGGAAGGTCGCGGCGCGCGCGCTGCGCCGTCGCGGCGACGGGCAGGGCCGGGTGTTCCACTACCCGCGGCGCGGCTTCGGGCAGATCGTGAGTGCGCTTGCCGAAGCGTCGCTGGACCGTGGCGTCGACCTGCGGTTGGCGCAGGAGGTCAGGGGGCTGCGCGACGACGGCGACGCGGTCACCGTGCGGACCGACGCCGGCGAGCACCGATCACGGCGGGTGTTCTCGACCGTGCCGTTGCCGGTGCTGGCTCGGTTCGTGTCGCCGCCCGCTCCAACCGCCGCGCTCGTCGACGCCGCCGCGCTGCGGTTCCGCGCGATGGTGCTGGTGTACGTCGTGCACGCCGGCGGCCGCTGGACGCCGTACGACGCGCACTACCTGCCCGGGCCGGAGACTCCGATCACGCGCATCAGCGAACCGGCCAACTACCGCGACAGCGACGCCGACCCACACGGCCGCACCGTGCTGTGTGTCGAGATCCCGTGCGAACGGGGCGACGGCGTCTGGTCGGCCAGTGACGATGCGTTGGCCGACCTGGTCACGGACGGGCTGGCGACGGCGGCGCTGCCGCCGGTGGCGCTTGCCGGAGTCGTCGTGCGCAGGCTGCCGCGCGTCTACCCGGTCTATGAGCGCGGCTTCGCAGACCGGCTGGCCGGGCTGGAGGCGTGGGCCGACGCGCTCCCGCGGGTCACCACGTTCGGGCGGCTCGGCTTGTTCGCGCACGACAACACCCACCACGCGATGGCGATGGCATACGCGGCGGTGGACTGCCTTGGTACCGACGGCGGCTGGGACACGCGCCGGTGGGCGTCCGCGCGTACCTCGTTCCGCGACCACGTGGTCGAGGACTGACGGACCCACTCCGGCGAGAGTGACGCTGGTGTGTCCGATTCCTCCCGCGTGTCGTCGCAGAAACGTCACTCTCAGCGGATGGGCGAGTTTAGCTCGGCGTGCACGGCGGGCAGCACCCGGCGCAGGTAGCGGCCGAGCCGGACGAAGGAGCGGCCGGTGGTGCGGAACCGGTAGTGGATCGGCACCTCGGCGTACGCGTACCCCTTGCCCAGCAGGTCGAGCGTCAGCACCTGCGCGTAGTTGTAGTCGTGCACCACCTCGGCCGCCGCCGCCGCCGCGGGCGAGAACGCGCGGTAGCCGCTCTGCCCGTCAGTGACGTCGCGCCGCCTGGTCATCCAGCGCACCCATGCGGTCAGCACCCGGTTGCCGACCCGCCGGTGCAGTCGCATCCGTTCGATCCGGCCGGCGAACCGGCTGCCGACGACGTAGTCGGCCGACCCATCGAGCACCGGGGCGGCGACTGCCGCCAGGTCCTCCGGTGCGTACTCGCCGTCCGCGTCGAGGTACACCACGCACGCTGGATGTCGTGCAACCGCTTCGGCCAGCCCGCGGCGAACGGCGGCGCCGAGACCCCGGTTGGGACGCACCTGCACCACCCGTGCACCGGCGCGCGCTGCGCGCTCGGCGGTGGCGTCGGTGGAGCCGTCGTCGACGACGACCACCTCGACCGGGCGGCCCGCGACCCGGGTTGGCAGCCGGCGCACCACCGCACCGACGCTGTCCTGCTCGTCGTGCGCGGGCAGGAAGGCAACGACCGGCGCGTCCGGCCCGTACGGCGCCGGGGCCGGTCGCGCCGGCAGCTGCTGTGGCAGCCGCCACCGACCCCAGTAGCCGGGCGCCGGGACGAACAGAGCGACCGTGCCCGCCAGCAGCGCGTAGCCGGTCTTGAGAGCGTGCGTCAGCAGCACGACGGCGAGCGCCTCGGTGCCCGGGGCACCGAGCGCCACCAGCGCCGCGGTCCCCGCTGCCTCGTACGTGCCGATGCCGCCGGGGGTTACCGCGAGCGCCTGCGCGACGATCGTCACCGCGGTGACACCGACCGCCTGCCCGTACGACAGCCCGAGCCCGGCGGCGTCGGCAACGGCGAGGACGACGACGGACTCCAGCAGCCAGGCAGCCACCGTTGCGCCGACCACGGCCGGGCCGGGTTGCCTCCGCAGCCACCACCACCCGGCTCCGACCGCGACGAGCAGGAGCGCTAGCAACGCCACGGTTGCCGTGGTACCCACCGCCGCCGTCCCGCCGGCTAGTGCGGCGAGGGCCACGACCGCCAGCAGGTCGGTCAGCCGCAGCGCGACCACGCTGGCCGCCACCGGCCGCAACGCCAGCTCGGTGCGGCGCAGCACGCTGGTGACCCGGAGCAGCTCGCCGAGTCGCAGTGGCAGCACGTGGTTGCCGAGCAGCGAGACGTGCAGCGCTGCCCAGGCCTGGCCGGCGCCGAGGTCGGGGAGGACGCGACACCAGGCCAAGGTGCGCAGCCCGAACGCCGCGGCGTACGCGACCAGCGCGCCGCCGAGCGCGAGCGGCGCCGCCCCCAGCGCCGCCCAGGCGGCGCTCACGGCACCGGCCGTGGCGGTCCACTCCACATTTGCGGCCAGGTAGCCGACGGCCAAGGCGAGAAAGCCGAGCCCGAGCAGGGCGCGCAGCCCCGCCCGCGGCGTGCCGAGCCGGGTGAGCGAGGATTGCATAGTTAGGAGAGGATGCCCTAAGTTCCGGAGTCCTGACCACCCCACCCTCGTTGCGGAGCCCGAATGCCGTCGATCGTCGTCACCGGTGCGGCCGGCTTCCTGGGCGGTCACGTGGTGGAGCGGCTGGTGGCCGACGGGGCCGCGGTGCTCGGCGTCGACCGCGAGCCCGCGCCGGCACACCTCGCCGACCTGTCGGGGCTGACCTGGCTGCGCGCCGACCTGACCGGCGGCACCCCGTCGGTGGCCGACGCGCTGCGGGCGGCGCTGGGGGAGGCGGCGGCCGTGCTGCACCTGGCCGGCTGCCCCAGCGTGCGCGACCGGGCGCCCGACGTCGACTGGCGCCGGCAGCGGGACAACGTCGACGCCACCAGCCGCGTGCTCGCTGCCACGCCGGCGTCGACCCCGGCGGTGGTGACCTCGTCGTCGTCGGTCTACGGCGGCAGCCGGGCAGCCCGGCCGTGCCGGGAGACCGACCCGCTCGAGCCGCGCGGCGGCTACGCCATGAGCAAGGTCCGGGCCGAGCGGCTGTGCGCGGCCAGGCTCGTGGCCGGCGGCGCCGTCCTCGTCGCCCGCCCGTTCACCGTCGCTGGGGAACGGCAGCGGGCGGACATGGCGCTGTCGCGATGGATCGACGCCGCACGCCGCGGCGAGCCGCTGGTCCTCCTCGGCTCGCCCGACCGCTCCCGCGACATCACCGACGTACGCCAGGTGGCACGGGCCCTGGTGCAGCTGCTCCGGTCCGGCGCCACCGGCACCGTCAACGTCGGCACCGGTACGGCGCACCGGCTGGCCGATCTCGTGGACGCCGTCCGGTCGGCGGTCGGCTGGGACGTACGGACGGTCGTTGTCCCGGCGAGGCACGAAGAAGTCCGCCACACCCGCGCCGCCACGACCCGGCTGGAGACGCTGCTCGGATGGTCGCCGCGCACCTACCTGCGGACGCTGGTCGCCAGGCAGGCGATGGCCCAAGAGACGGCGCAGCCGGTGCTGCACAGCGAGTCCGTGAGCGCATGACCCCGAGCGCTCCGACCCGCCGGCGGCTGGCTGCCGTCATGGCCGCGGTCGGCCTGCTCGCCGCGGTCGCGGCCGCACTCGGTATCGGCGTGCCGGCGACGAACGGGGGTCACGTGGCGGTCGACGAGCCGCAGTACCTGCTCAGCGCGCTCAGCGTCTGGGAGGACGGGAACCTCGACATCTCCGACGAGCTCGCCGCCGATCGGGCCCGCTCGTACCACGCCGCCGAGCTGCCGGTGCAGACAATGGTCCGTCCGGACGGCAGCCAGGTCAGCCCGCACGACCCGCTGCTCGCCGTCCTGCTCGCGCCGGCCGTCGGGCTCGGTGGGTGGGTGGCCGCCAAGGCGGTGCTCGCGGCGCTCGCCGGCGTGCTCGCCGCGCTGCTGGTCTGGCTCGCGGTGCGCCGGCTGGCCGTGCCGCTCCCACTCGCCGGTTCCGTCGTCGCGGTGGCTTTCGCCAGCGCGCCGCTCGCGGTCTACGGCCAGCAGGTCTACCCCGAGCTTCCCGCCGCGCTCGCCGTGACGGTCGCTGTGGTCGCGCTGACCGGCCCGCACGGTCGCGGCGGGACGGTGGCGCTGCTGCTGGCGGTGGTCGCGCTGCCGTGGCTGTCGGTGAAGTACGCGCCGGTCGCGGCGGTGCTTGCCGCGGGCTGGCTGCTCGCACAGTGGCGCGCCGCGCGGCGCCGCGAGGCCGGTGTGGCGCTGGGTGTCTTCGGGCTCGCAGGGGGGGCGTTCGTCGTCGTGCACCGGGCCGTGTACGGCGGCTGGACGGCGTACGCGAGTGGGGACCACTTCCAGAGCGCCGGCGAGCTCGGCGTTGTCGGGACCAACCCCAACTACGCCGGCCGCGGCATCCGCGTTGTCGGACTGCTGGTGGACCGGGACTTCGGGCTGGTTGCGTGGCAGCCGGCATGGCTGCTGGTCGTCCCGGCGCTGGCCGCGCTGCCGTGGGTGCTGTTGCGCCGGTGGCAGGTGCTCATGGCGCCACTCGTCACCGGCTGGCTGGTCGCTTCGTTCGTCGCGCTCACCATGCACGGCTTTTGGT
>Ga0136614_10001004_pt1 | contig 15809 bp, 12 predicted proteins | sample AntDrymUQ2792106_2_FD_106643 | JGI IMG/M metagenome (GOLD analysis project Ga0136614, IMG submission 106643) | Polar desert sand microbial communities from Dry Valleys, Antarctica - metaG UQ279 (21.06) | ecosystem: Environmental > Terrestrial > Soil > Desert | place: Antarctica: Dry Valley... | reverse complement strand
CGCAGAACGGGCGCGTCGTGGCCGTCACCGCGACCGACCGGCGATAGAGCCAGCGTTCGACCTTCTCCAGCCGACGAACGACCGCCGCGCTCGTCACCTCTCCCACCGCCTCCGCCGCGGCGGGCCAGATGTCGCGCACGTCGAGCACGAACGGCGTCCGGCGCGCGGCCGCCGCCATCCCGGCCGCAAGCGCGCCGGGAAGCGGAGGGGAGGTTGCGAAGACGACGTCGGCCCGCTGCGCGAGCCCGGCGGCCAGCGCGCCGGCGGCGAACGTGCCGTAGAAGGCGAGCCGGCGCGCGGTGGTCTTGCGCGGCGACGCCGCCACCCACAGGCGGTAGGTCGAGCCGCGCTGCCCGCGCTCGAGCTTCAACGGGGCTCGTCCGTAGCCAGGCTCGAAGACGCCGCTCGGATGGTTGGGCTGCTCGCAGATCACGGCGACCGCGTGGCCGCGCGCCCGCAGGCCGTCGGCGAAGGCGCTCATCCGGTTCTGCGTCGCGCCGATCTCGGGCGCGTAGTACTGCGAGACGAGCAGGACGCGCAAGTCAGCCGGCGCTAGGCGCCCGCACGGCGTCGCGAATAGCGAACGTCGCGCGCATCACCGCCACCATGTCCTCGACTGGCCACGGCTGGGTCCCGGTGCGGCACGCATCGGCGAATGCCTTCAGCTCGGCGGCGTGCCCCTTGTCGCGTCGCCCCCTGCTCGACTTCTCGCGTCCCGCCCGGTAGAGCTTGAGCTCGCGGTAGTCGTCGAGCGTTCCCGCTCCGGCCTCGCCCATCACCTCGACGCGCTCCTTCGGGAACGCCGCGTCGCCGAAGGCCGCGTACAGGATCGAGGCGGTGGAGCCGTCGGCGAACCGCAGCAGCGCGCTGACGTCGTCCTCGCGCGGCTCGGAGCCCCCTCCCACCGCCACGGCGGTGGCGCTCGTCGGTGGCGCGCCGGCCAGGTAGGCGGCCAGGTCGACGAAGTGGCAGACCTCGCCCACTATCCGCCCACCCCCCATGCGCGGGTCGTGCGTCCAGTGGTCGCGCTCGAGCCGCCCCGCGTTGACGCGGTAGCCGATCACGAGCGGCCCCTGGCCGCCGAGCGCCTCGCGCAAGCCCTGGGCCAGCGGCGCGAAGCGGCGGTTGAAGCCCACCATCAGCACCCCTTCGGAGCTCGCGGCCGCCTGCGCGACGCGGTCGAGCTCGGCGTCGTCGAGCGCGAGCGGCTTCTCGACGAACACGTGCTTGCCCGCCTCGAGGGCGCGCGCCGCGTAGTCCGCGTGGGTGTCGTGCCGTGTGGCGATCAGGACGGCGTCGAGGTCGTCCGCCTCGATCAGGCGGTCGGCGTCGGTGGTGGCGAGCGGCGCGCCGAAGCGCTCGGCGGCGGCGCGCGCGGACGCGCCGGTGGCGGTCGCGACGGCTGCGAGCTCGGCGTGGTCGGCGAGCGCCGGGATCAGCACCGCGCGCGCGAAAGAGCCGGCGCCGATCACGCCGACGCGCGGGCGGTCGCCGCTGCGGCGCCGGGAGCGGGAGCGCTTCGGCTCCACCGTGATCGTCCGCTCGCCGGTCTCGACCTGCTCGGGGTAGCGGAGCAGGATGCCGAGCGAGGGCTCTCGGCCCTCGAGCAGGGCGTAGGCCTCGGCTCCCTGGTCCAGATCCACGACATGGGTGGTCAGGCGCGAGGGCCGCAGCGAGCCGGCGGCCATCAGGCGGAGCACCTCGGCGAGGTTGCGCCCTTCGCTCCAGCGCACGTACCCCGCCGGATAATCGACGCCGTCGCGCTCGTAGCGCGCGTCGTAGCGCCCCGGGCCGTACGAGCGCGACACGACCAGCTTCAGCTCCTTCGAGAACAGTGGCGCGCGCGGCGACTCGATCGCCACGTCGCCGACGATGCAGACGATCGCGCGCTCGCGCGCCACGGCGGTCCCGGTCGCGAGCGGTCCGGACTCCTTGCTCGCCGCCGTCACGAGCACGCCATCCGCGCCGCGGCCGTCCGTCAGCCGCAGCGCCTCGGACTCGAGCTCGGCGGCGTCGGTGGTGGCGTAGAAGCCTGCCGCGCGCGCCAGCTCGACCCTGCCCGGGTCGGGGTCCACCCCGAGCGGCACCGAGCCGGCGGCCGCCGCGAGCTCGAGCGAGAGCTGACCGACGAGGCCGAGCCCGATCACGGCGACGACGTCGCCGAGGCCGACCTCCGCCAGGCGGACGCCGTGAAGCGCGATCGAGGCGACAGTGCCGTATGCGGCGTCCTCCGCTGGTACGCCTTCGGGCACCCGCGCGCACAGCAGGCGCGGCACCGAGACGACCTGGCTGTGGGAGGCGAGCCCGGCGCCGGCGCACGCGACCAGCTCGCCGGGCGCGGCGGGGGCGTCGTCGCAACTCTCGAGCACGGTCCCGGACAGGCTGTAGCCGAGCGCGTTGGGCTCGTCGAGGCGCCCGCGCACCTTCGCGTAGGTGGACGCGATCCCCTCGGCGCGGGCGGTCTCGACGACCTTGCGCACGAGGTCCGGGCGCGCGCGCGCCTTGCCGACGAGCGAGCGGTTGCCGAGCTCGATCGCCGCGCGCTCGGTACCCGCGCTGATGAGTGAGAAGCGGGTGGCCACCAGCAGCGAGGCCTCGCCCCGCGCCGGGACGGGCACGTCGTCGATGCTGATCTCGCCGGTGGAGACGTTCTGGAGCAGCTGCTTCACGGACGCGCCGCCACGTAGAAGCCGGACGCGACGGGCGTGAGGCGCCGCCCGAGACGAGCGTTGAGGCGAATCAGCGCCGGCGAGCCGGAGAACAGCAGGTGCGTGAGCGGTCCACTGACGAGTACGGAGCCGCGCGTGTCGATGACCTCGAAGCCGGCGTCCTCGAGCGTTCGGCGCAGCGATCGCAGCGTGAACCGTCGGACGTGCGGCGAGTCGGCGAGCGTCGAGGGGAGAACGTCGACAGGACCGCCGGCCATCCGCCAGCGTGCTCGGCGCAGCCCGGCAAGCTGCGTTCGCGCGAACTCGACGAGCCGGTCGAGGTGGAGCTTCGACCAGACGAAGGACTCGAACTCGTACCAGCCGTAGCCGTTGGGGACGGTGACGAGCAGGCGGCCACCCGGACGCAGCTTGGCGCGGATCAACTTCAGCGACGCGGCGAGGTCTGCGTCGTCGAGGTGCTCGAGGATCTCGGAGGCGATCACGGCGTCGAACTCGCCGGGGACCTCGGCGAAGTCGCACGCCAGCAGCACACCCGGATCGAGCCCCGCCTGCTCGAGCAGCGAGCGCCCGTACTCGACGCTGCGCCGATCGAGGTCGACGCCGATCAAGTCGTAGCCGGCCACCCGCATCGGATAGGTGATCATGTAGCCCGTCCCGCAGCCGAACTCGATCGCGCGTTCCTGTGGCTCGACGTGCTGGCGGAACCAGCGGACGCGCTCGAGATGGCCGTGGATGTTCTCCCGCGGAAGGGCCACTCGGGCGGCGGCGTCCGGCGGCGCGCTGGGCGATCTGGCCGTGGCATTCATCGCGTGCTCGGGGCGAGGGTAGTGAACCGTTCGGCGAGGCCTCCGAGCGACGGCTCGATTCGCGCGGCGACCCGGTCCCACGACTCGCTCGCGACGCGCGCGCGGCGGCGCTGGCGCGCGGCCGGCGTGTCGTTATCGGGCTCGAGCGCCCGCAGCACCGCGGCGGCGAACGCGCCGGGAGCATCGGCGAGCTCGACGACGTCGCCGTAGGCGACCACCTCGGGCAGCGAGGTCGAGACGACCGGGCGTCCGGCAGCGAGATACTCGCGCAGCTTGATCGGGTTGACGGCGGCCGTCAGCCGGTTACGCGCGAACGGCACGAGGCAGCAGTCGAACGCAGCGACGTAGGCGGGCATCGAGTCGTAAGGCCTTCTCCCGAGCAAGTGGATCCGGGGGTGCTCGAGCTGGGCCGTCGCGATGTTCGCCGGACCGACGCAGACGACCGTGCCGCGCTCGAGGCGATCCGCGACGGCGCGCATGCAATCGAGGTCGAGGTAATCGTCGAGCATCCCGACGTAGCCGACGAGCGGGCGCTCGAGCGAGTCGAGCTCGCCGGGCGGCTCGGGATCGCCGGCGAAACGCTCGACGTCTACGCCGTGCGGAATGAGCAGTGGGTCGGCGCCGAGCACGCGCAGGTCGGCGGCGAGCCCTTCGGCGCTCGCGATCGTGACGTCGCAGCCGCGAGCGAGGTCGGCGACGTGCCCCTGCAACCAGGGCGCGTCGACGTGGCTGAACGCGTCGTAGCGGTCCTGGTAGTAGAAGACCGTCCCCGTCTCGCCGAGGCGCCCGCGCAGCGGGGCCACGTTGGGAGTGCTGAACCAGACGAGCCGCGGGTCGCCGAGCTGGACCCGTGCGCACGCGCGAAGCACCTGGCGGCGCAGCGCCGCGAGCTGCAGGCGCCTGCCGAGCGTTCCGCTCGGTGGGATCGGGAATGGCCTCAGGACGTGGAGGCCGGGCTCTGCGGTGCGCAGCTCCGAGCCCGCGCGCAGCTTCCGCAACGCTCGCCGCAACTCGAACGGATCGCCGGCGGCGAGCGAGCGCATCGGGATCGCCTCGACGAACAGCACGTCGAAGCGGTCCGCGAAGCGGCGCATCAGATGATGGCGGGAATGGGGATTTGCGTCCCAGATGTCCCCGGCGAAGCAGATGATCGAAGGGCGACGGGCTGAGGTCATCGACCCTCGCCATCCGTCTCGGCTCCGCTGCTCGGCCTCACCGCATAGAACGCGTGGAGATGCAGGACGAGGATCACGAAATAGGCGAGTGAGAGCGTCGCGGCGGCCCCCTCGATGCCGTAGGCCGGGATCACCGCGAGGTTAACCCCGACGCCGATCACGGCCCCGGCCCCCCATGCGATCAGGACGCTCCGCGGGCGGCCACGCCCAGCGACGTAGTTCGAGATCACGGCCTGGAGGCTGAGCAGCACGGCCGCCGGCACAAGCCACCGCAACGCTGCCGCGCCCGCCTCGTACTCGTCCCCGAACACGAGCCCGAGCAGGTCGGCTGGATAGGCGAATATCAGCGCCCCGCAGACCAGCTGGAGCACGAGCACCCAGCGCAAGGTTCGCAGCGTGTCGCGCCAGTGATCTGGAGCGGACCGGGCCGCGCCGCGGAAGGCGATGAAGCCGAGCGCGCCGGGCACGATCAGCAGCAGATCGATCACCTGGATGCCGACCGCGTAGAGCCCGGCGTCGCGGCTGCCCCTGATGCCCTCCACCAGGAGGACGTCCACGCGTTGGACCACGGTCGCGAGCGAGACGATCCCGAAGGTCAGGAGCGCGTACGCAAGGTATGGGCGCAGGATGTGAACCACGCGGCGCGGGCTCTCGACGCTTCTCTCCCGTTGGATGACGCGATGCCGCCGCAGCGCGACGATGCTGATCGCGCTCGCGAACAGCGCGCGGGCGATGAAGACCAGAACGACGGCCCACAGGTCGAGCTCGCCCGCCAGCGCGAGGACGGCCACCGCGACGAAGGCCGCGGCGGCGGAGACCACCTGCGCCGCCACGAACCAGCGCAGGGAGGACGCCGTGAGCACGATCTGCTGCGTGACGTTCTGGAGCACCGTGAGCAGCGCGATCCCGGCCCCGGCGGCGACGAGCGCGTCGCTCGCATCGCTCGGCGTTGCTATCCGGACCGTCACGAGGTAGGCGATCGCCGCCAGGAGGCCGAGCGCGATCGAGGCCCAGAGGGCGGCTTCGACGATACCCGCGCGCTCGCGTCTCGAGACGCGCGCGGCGGCATAGCCCGCGGCGGGCGGCAACCCCAGTCCGGCGAGCGTGGCCACCAGCGTCGCGAGCGCGAAGATCGCGGCCCACTCGCCGCGCGCGTCCACGCCCAGCTCGCGCGCGATCAGGATGCTCGCGGCCCCCGCGAGGACGGCGCTCGTGACCGAGCCGAAGGACGTCAGCAACGCGTCGCGCGGGTGAGAGCTTTCGCGCTGCTCGACGGCGGGGGCTTGGGACGGCTCGGGGCCCGGCGGAGACTCGGTCATCCGCGATCAGGTGAGGATCTCTGCGACGCGGGCGTCCCAGCTGTGCTCGCGCGCGGCCTCCACCGCAGCCGCCTGTCCGAGCCGGGTACGAAGCGCCGCGTCGTCGTGCAGACGCACGAGTGCCTCGGCGAGCTGCTCCTCGTCGCCGGGCGGCACAAGCAACGCGGTCTCCTCGTCGCGCAGGATCTGTCCGATCTGCGCGATGTTCGATGCGACGATCGCGCGGCCGGCGGCCATGTACTCGAATACCTTGACGGGTGAGCCGATGAAGTCCTGACCCGCCGTATGCGGAGTCGCCGCGATGTCGAAGCTGGCGAGGTAGGAGGGCACGTCGTCCGCGGGCACCGAGCCGGCCAGCAGGGCGACTTCCGCCTTGCCGCGCTCGGCGAGTATTGCCTCGACGTGCGCCCGGTCCTCCCCATCGCCGACGAGCACGAGGCGGGCGGCGGGACGCTCGTCGTGCATCCGGGCGAAAGCCCCCGCAAGGGTCCGGACGCCGTGCCACGGATAGAACAGACCGGCGAAGCCGACGATGAGCGCGTCATCGCCGAACGGGAGCGCCCGCGGCCGGGCGGCAGTAAAGCGCTGCTGCTCCACGCCGTTGGGCACGACCTTGAGCCTGCCGGGTTCGGCGAGCCGGCTACGGATCGTCTCGGCCGCGTTGTCGCTCACCGTGACCACGCGATTCGCGCCGCCGAGGACGAGCCGCTCGCACGCTTCGCCTAGCCGGGAGTACCTGAGAGCCCCGGCGGCACGTCGCCACTCGACTTCGGACGCGTTCGCCTCGACCACCAGGGGAACGTCCCACCTGCGTGCCAGCATCACTCCGGCGACGTTGTTCAAGCTGTAGCGCTGGTAGACGAGCGAGACGCCGTCCGGCTTGCGCGGCGTCAGTCCTTGACGCAGCCCGGAGACGAACTCCGCCAGCTCGGTGGGCACGTTCGGCGCGACCGTGACCGGAAGGGGGCTGCGGGGGACGTCCGGCGGCATTCCCCGTACCTCGCCGGTGGCCCAGTAGTGGACCGGCCTCCCACGTCGCCGCAATGCCGCGACCACCCCGAGCGTGTGGGCGGCCGACCCGCCGGTCTCGAGAGCCCCCGCGGCGAGCTCCAGGTCGGTCCGCAGGTAGAGCACGGCGCCGTCGCCATCGAGCGCAGGCGTCCCCTGCCCTGCGGCGCGAGACGGCATCCGTCCCAGCACACGCGCCGTCGCCGCCCCGAACCAGCTCGCCGGACGGGCCAGGGCCCGCCATCCGAGCCATGCAACCAGATCGGCGATCGCGCGCGAACGGGGCACCGCCTGAGGCGCCGTGTCAGACGCGGGATCGAGCGCCAGCACCTCGCTCGCTCCCGCGAGGTGGGGAAAAGCTAGCAGTGGTCCCCGCATGAAGTTGCGCGCCAGACCCGGCTGAGCCACCACGGCACCCGCATAGCCGCGCCGGCGCAGCCCCGCCAGCCAGTGCAGGACGACGCCGATACGGCGGCCGGGCAGCGTGATCCGGCGGGCGCTCGCGGGCAAGGGCAGGTCGTTGCCGGCGCGCCCGTACGCGAGGACGTCGAGCGCCTCGGCGGAGGCGGGCCAGCGCGAGCGTGCGAGTTCCGCGGCGGACGCGGTCGCGGACGCGTGCGCGACGATCAGGATCGGTCCGGCGCCCGCCCGGGCGCTGACTGGAAGACCTTCCACGAGCGCGGTTAGTCCGACGCGCGCGCCCGCATCGCGCGCGGTGGGAGCGGATCCTCGTCGATGCCGTGAGCGAGCCGTCGCAACACTCCGGAGACGACCGAGTACCCCGCGATCACCGCAAGCGGCCAGACGATCCCGTAAGAGGCAACCAACGCGTTTCGCACCGAGTCGCCCGCGATGCTGAGCCCGAAGATGATCGCCAGGGCGCCGATCGCGGGGCCGGCGATCGTCCGCTGTCGCTCGAGATAGCCGACCTGCCAGAACGCGCGCCAGGCGGCCCCGATCAGCAGCGAGCCCAGGAGGACGATGGGCAGTCCGCCCTGGGAGAACAACGTGAACTGGTACGGAACGCTGTTGTTGCCCCCGGGCGTTTGAAGGAAGATGACGTTCCAGGAGGACACGTTGTCATCGGCCGTCGCGCCAAGCCCGATCAGGTCGAGCCCGATGTCTGGCGCGTAGTAGGGATGCCGTTCGGGATAGATCACTGGATAGGTGACGGCCGGACCGGCCGTGCGCAACAACGGTCCGAAGAGCGAGGTCAGGATGATCAATTCGCGGCGGGATCGCGTCCGCCCTTGGTGCTGGCTAGGGAAGGTCAACGCCGTGGGCAACAGCGCGCCCGCGCGGATCACGCCGGGCGGGACGACACCGCCCTGGTCCGGCGGCTGCTCCGGCCGTTGGCCTTCATTCCGCGCCGGCTTCTTCCCGGGAGTGACGGGGAGGCCGAAGCGGCTGGGTGGAACCAGCTTCCTCGCGGGCAGCTGGCTCGTGATTCGCAGGGTGACATCGTCGACGTATGCGTGCCCCGGCCGCGTGCCCGCGATTCCGAAGGACACCTGCGGAATGTCCCGGTCCGGCGACCAGTCGAACTGATACCGACGCCAGCCGGAGCCGGCCCTCACGGGCCGCCGCTGGAGCTCGGTCAGCTCCCCGCCGATCAGCAGGCTCATGGTCTGGGGCGGATCGCTGCGCAACCAGAGCGTCCCGCGCCACTGGCTCCCGGCCGCAGCAGGCTGCTTGAGCGACACGGCCGCTCCCTGCCCCGGGCGCTTGATCGCGAGCTCGAGCGCTGAACCGCTCCGGCCGCGCGCAAGATACATCCTTCCGTCGTTGTTCGGCATCGCCGTGGAGCCCGGCGACCAGCCGGGGGCGCCATGCTTGAATGACCACGAGTACGACAGGATCCTGTCCCCGCGGAGGCCGCTCGCCGGCGCCGGCTGCGAGGGCGAGAGCAGCGGAACGATCAGCCCGACGAAATAGATCGAGGCGACCGACGTGACTGCGAGCGCGGCCGCGGCGATCACGGTACGCGGACGCCTGCCGATGCCGAGGCGCTCCCAGCAGTCAGCCCGCAGCAGGACGTACGCGCCCGCAAGCAGCAGCGCCGCTATCGCGGAGCGCTTCTGGAACAGCGCGAGGTTTACGCTGAGCAGCGTCACCAGCAGCAGTCCGATGCGGATGACGGTTATCCGCGTGTGTGCGCGCGCGATGATCGCCTCGGCGATCAGAAACCCGATCAGCAGCGGGACGAGTGTGTAGATCAGCGTGAAGTCGAAGAACGTGAGGCTGGCGACCAGCTGCTTGCGCGCCTCGATGAACTGCGAGTAGTCGGACCAGGCACTCGGTCCGAAGGAGCCGACCGAGACCAGCCGCGCGCCGACGTAGGCGAGCGCGAGCCCAAGCAGGGCGAGGGCGCCACGAATCTGGCTCCTGCGGGCCCGGGTGGCGCTCACCTGGCGGGTGGCGCGGCGGCGGGTCATGAAGGGTAGCCGCTCCGCCGCGATCCAGCCGCAGATCACCAGTGCGGGCGCGAGATGCAGCAGCAGGAGCACCTCGAGGACGTCGACGGCGCTGAACGGGGGCACGTAGACACCCGCGAGGAACACGTACACCTCGCGCACCCAGCTGCCGCCCACCATCAGGAGCATCGCCCCGACGTAGCAGGTGATCGAATAGACGACGAGGAAGGCCATGACCGGTGGGTTGTCCACCAACCAGTTGCGGCCGGCAACGAACGGGCTTCGGGGGCCAGGCGCCTCCCGGACGGCGACGGCCACTAGACCCGCCCGTTCTCGAAGACGGAGTCAGCGCTCATCGACGGCAAGGGTACCGACGCCTTGCTGCAAGGCCGCCGCACGCTCGTCCCGGGGGCGTTCGAGCCGAACGAGGATGCGGCGTGCGCCCCGTAAGAGACGACCGTTCCAGACGAGCGCCACCGGGCTCGAGCCACTCTCGGTCGCTCGGCCGCCCACCAACATCGTGGCCACGCGGCGATCGTCGACGTAGAGACCGACCTCCAACTGACGACTACCGTCAGCACCGCCGAAGCTGCCCGCGGTCCATCGCACCTGCGCTCTGCCGCCTCGGCTGGTGAAGGTGGTCGAAGCGAGCTTGACCGGCTCCCGGCCCTCTCCTTCCTGCGGCGGGGACACGAGCGAAGCGCTCGATTGGCCCGAGCGGGGGTCGCGCACCGCCACGGCCGCCGCCGCCAGCACGACCGCGAGCAGCGCGAGCAGGGCGAGGCGCCGGGTCGTCATTCGACCACCTCGGTCACGGTCAGGCCGTCGGTGACGGGCGCCGTCCTGCTTGCGAAGGGGATCGCGAAACCGCGCGGCGCGGCGTCAACCTTGACGTCGATCACGTGCCTCCCCGCCGGGGGCCGACCGACCCAGACCAGCACCGCGGGACGCGCCTCGAACTGCCCCGTTCGCGCGCCCAGCGTCGCGCTCGCGACGCGGCGGCCGTCGACGTAGATCGATACGACGGCGGCGGTCCGCCTGGTGAGGGGGCTCCACGCGCCGTCATACCACTCAGCCCGCACCGTCCCGCCGTGCGAGTCGAACCGGATCGTGTGGAGGATCGTGCGCTGGTCCTCATCCTCGACCCGGATGAGTCGCGACGACCGGAACGTCTGCTGATCGTTGTAGGTGTAGACCTGAGTGCCGCGATCGAGCAACTGCGCGGCAGCCGCCACTGCGACCGCAGCCGCCATGAGAGCGATCACAAGGGCGTCACGCAGTAGGACCCGCGCGTTGAGGATTGCTCGCATCGTCAGCTACCCCGCCTGCGCGTCACTTGCGCAGCAGCGCGCACACCCTCAGGCACAGGGCCTCGCGTAGCAATGGGGCTCCCGCGGCGCGCTCCAGGGTCGCGCGGACAGGACGAGGTAGGGGGAGCTCGCCCGTGAACGGCGTCCGCCGGTCGCCGTGGCCGTAGAGGATCTGCGCCTCCACTTCGAAGTCGCGCTCGGCGATCAAGCGCTCGAAACCGCGCACCGTCAAGCCGTTCATGTTCCAGAGCTTGTCGGTCGGCTCGTCCCTGAGCCAACGGCGGTAGTCGATCCCGTCCCGCTCGAAGAGCTCCCGGGTGGCCGACTTCAGCGACCTGGTGCTGAACACCAGGTTGAGCCCGGGCACGCGCGTCGCGTACCCGTGGAGATGCGAGCCGCCGGTCACGTCGTAGTAGGGTGGGAAGACGAGCGCCAACCGCCCGCCGGGTCGCAGCACGCGGCGACACTCGTCGAGCACCTCGCCGGGTGAGACCACGTGCTCCATCACGTCGTCCATCGTCACGAGGTCGAACTGTTCGTCCGCGAGCGGAATCGACTCGCCGGCTCCGACGACGAACCGCGCTCGATCGGCGACCCCGCGCTGCTCGGCGAACAGACGCGCTCCAGCCACCACCTCGTCGCTGATCTCGACCCCCGTCACGCTCGCGGCGCCGTGCTCCAGATAGCGGACCGCCTTTCCGCCGTAGCCGCAACCCAGGTCGAGGACGTCGTTACCGGCGAACAGCTCGGCCGGCGCGAGGCCGAACCAGCGCGAGAACTCCCTCGCCGGCGGCTCGCTCTCGTACTCGTGCTCCGCGCGGCCGTCCGGCGCGACGAAGATTGTGCTCTCGGGCGGGAAACGATCGAAGATCGAGAGCAGTATTCGGTCCGACCACATTGCAGAAGGGCGGCCGTCCGCTACGCGGCGTCGTGGACCAGGTACCAGCCCGCGACGTTCCCGCCGAGCTCGTCGAGCCGTGCCGGAACCAGGTTGCGGTGGCGCCCGAGGCCCAGATGGCGTTTGCGGATCGTTACCCGCTCGAAACCGGCATCGCGCAGGGCTCCGGCAAGCTCGCGGCGGGTGAAGAGCCGGACATGCGGGGTGGCATCGCCCGTTGAGTATTCGATCCGCGCGCGCGTCTCCTCGATCGACTCGTGCCTGAAGCGCCCGCGTGCGTAGCGGCCGGCGAGCACGCGCGCGTAGAAGGCCGAGTGCTTGTTGTAGAGCGCGCCGAGGAACGTTCCGCCGGGCCTAAGGACGCGCCGGATCTCCCTGAAGGCCGCCTCGGAGTGCGGGATGTGGTGCAGGACTCCGAACGAGTAGACGGCGTCGAACGAATCGTCGTCGAAGCTCAGCGACTCCGCATCCATGACGCTCACGTTCGGCCGCAGGCCCTCCTGCTCGAGTCGCGCGCGCGTGAGTTCCACGCACCGCGGCGTCAGGTCCACCCCCGTCATCTCTGCCCCGGCGCGTGCGAACTGGATGTGGTCCGTCCCGAGGCCCACGCCGACCTCGAGCACGCGCTCACCGGCGAACCGCTCGAAGCGAAAGGTGTCGTGCATCCAGGGCTGCTCCTGGTAGCGGTAGCGCTCGACCCGCTCGAACGAGTCGCGCGAGCCGAGCGGCTCGTCACCGGCCGCCAATCCCCCGGCCGGATCGTGGCCCCACTGTTCGCGCGCTTCGTCGCGGATCGCGTCGGCGCGTCCCTCGGCCGGCGGTGCTGTGCGCTCGCGGTCGATCATCGGCTAGTCACGGCGGGCAGGGTACGCGGTGCGAGTACGATGCCGCAGCGTGAGCGTGTCGCGCCAGTCGCAGCCGTCCGGTCGCGCACGCCGACGTGAGAGCGCGTCGCTGTGCCTGCGCTGGCCAGGCCTCCTGAGGCGAATCATCCTGCTCAGCCTCGACTCGCGGCTGGGCCCGCTCGTCACCGCGCAGACCTTCGAGCTTTCAGAGCAACCCCAGGAGCTGCTCGCCGGACGTGCCGAGCTCGATGACGGCGAGCGCTTCTTCGGGGAGTTCTCGGGTGCCCTGGCGCCCGAGCAACTCGCGGGGAAACGCGTGCTCGACGTCGGCTGCGGCTTCGGGGGACGCACGATCTACTACGCGCGCCATTGCGGTGCGGCGGAGGTCGTCGGGATCGAGCCGATGCCCGAGGTGATAGAGCGCTGTGACGCGCTCGCGCGCGAGCTCGGATGCGAGAACGTGGCCTTCGAGGTCGGCGTGGCCGAACGCCTGCCCTTCGCCGACGCCAGCTTCGACGCGGTGGTTTCCTTCGACGTCCTCGAGCACGTCGACGATCCCTTCGAGGCAATTGAGGAGATTCGGCGCGTACTGCGCCCGGAAGGAACCGCGTGGCTCGTGTTCCCGACCTATCGCGGGATGCGCGCGTCGCACCTCGACTACATGACACGCGTCCCCGCCCTCCACCGCATCTTCGACCCGGACACCATCATCGAGACGGTCAACTCGATCCTCGCCGACCACGGCGATCGGATCGGGGTCCCTCCTCAGCCGCGACCACGCGTCAGCGCGATCGGGCACCTGACGTTGCCCAATCTCAACGGGCTGACCCTTCCCGAGGCACGTGCGGGCGTTGCGCGTGCCGGGCTCGCGCTGCGCGGCGAGTGGCTGCGGCCCTTCGTCCGCCCCACGGACCCGCTTCCAGGGGCCGCGCCGCTCGCTCACCTGCTGGCTGCGTGGCAGCGCCGTCGCGAGCTTCCCGAGCTGATGATCGGCAGCATCGCCCTCGAGCTGACTCCGCTGAGCGATGGCGCCCGCCGCTGACGAGAGCCGCGCAGAGGCGCTCTCGCGCCCGCGAGCGATCGCCCTCGGCGTCGTCGGGTTGACGCTCGGCGCCAGCGCCGCCTTCTCCGGGTTCTACGACACCTCCGACTGGCGGATCGCGGCGCTGGTGCTCCTGACGGTGCTGGTGACGCTCGTCGTGATCGCTCCCGCCTTGCCGCGCGGTCCGGCGCTCGCCGCGCTCGCCGGGCTCTCCTTCCTCGCCCTCTGGTCGCTGCTCTCCGGTAACTGGGGAGAGTCCTCCGAGCAGGCGCTGCAGGACGCGCATCGCTGGCTGCTCTATGCGCTGCTGCTCGGCGTTCTGTTGCTACTGCTCGACCACGACCGCAGGTCCGGCGCGGTGCTGCTCGGTGCGGCCACCGCAGGCGTCCTCGCGATCGGCGCCTACGACCTCGCAGAGATGCTGGCCGGGGACGGCCCCTCGTTGTTCGTCCTCTCGCGGCTGAACGAGCCGCTCGGGTACACGAACGGTCAGGGCACCTACTTCGTGCTCGCGATCTGGCCGCTCGTGGCGGTGGCCGAGCGCAACCGGTGGAGCATCGCGAAAGGACTCGCGCTCGCCGCGGCGAGCGCTTTGGCGGCCCTCGCGGTCATGAGCCAATCGCGGGGCGCGCTCGTGGCGTTCGGGGTATCGGCGGTGGGGCTGCTCGCCCTGGCGCCCGGTCGCAAGCGCCGCGCCTGGGCGCTGCTGACGATCCTCGGCGGGGTCTTGCTCGCCTCGGCGGCCGGGATGGACGACCTGCTCTCGGCGGCAAGCAGCGACGAGCTCGCGCCGTCCGCGGAGACGGTGCGCCGCGGCGCGCTCGGGGCGCTGTTCGGTGCGGGCGTCGCCGGCTCGGTGTGGGCACTCGGTTGCTGGCTGACCGGCCTCTTCGGCGTGTCCCGAGTGGATCGGCTGCGGATGTCGATCCTCTCGGCAGCCGGTCTCGCGACCGTCTCGGTCCTCGGTGTCATTGCTGTGTTCACGCTGGCGAACGATCCGATCGGCAAGGTCGGCGACCAATTCGACGCGTTCCGCAAGCTCGAGACCTCCACAGCGGGCCAGTCCCGGCTCGTATCGGGCAGCGGCAACCGCTACGACTACTGGCGCATCGCGCTGCGTGGATTTACGGCGCAACCGCTCGCGGGTGAGGGAGCAGGCTCATTCGGGCCGCGTTACTTTCGCGAGCGCGAGACCACCGACGACATTCGGCAGCCGCACAGCCTCGAGCTTCAGACCCTCGCGGATACCGGGCTCGTCGGAGGCGCAGGGCTGGCCCTCGCTCTGGGCGCGATGCTGCTGGCGTTCTGGCGGCGGCTACGGACCGAGACGGATCCGCGGCTTGCCGCGGTATCGCTCGCAGCGGCGGGCGTCTTCTTGGCCTGGCTCGTGCAGACGAGCGTCGACTGGCTGCACCTGATCCCAGGTCTCACCGGGATCGCCCTCTGCGGCGCGGCGATCGTCCTCGCTCCGTCGCTGACGAGCGCGGAGGCACCGGGGTACCGGACCCGGATCCTGGTGCTCGTGGCTTGTCTCGCCGCCGTCGTGGTGCTGGCCGCGTCGCTCGGGAAGTCGGTCGTCGCCGGGGATCGACGTGAGGAGGCGCGCGCGCAGATCGCGACGAACCCCGCCGAGGCGATCGACCTCGCAAACGACTCGCTCGCGCTCGATCGCGACTCGCTCGAGACGTACTACGCGAAAGCGGCCGCCTACGCCCGGCTCGACCGCTACGCGGACGCGCGCGCCACGCTGCTCGAAGCCGCGCGGTTGGAGCCGCGCGAGTTCGTGACCTGGGGCCTGCTCGGCGACCTTGCCATTCGCAGGGGCAATCTCGACGCGGCGGAGATCGCTTATGCCCGCGCCTCGCGGTTGAGCCCGCGCGATGCGGCGCTCGCCCGACTCGCGGGTGATCGCGCCCTGCTGAAGCGGCTGTCGCGCGACCCGGACCTCCTGCGAGTCCTCTCCCCGGCCAGGATCACGTCGCGCCAGCGACCGTAGGGCTTACCCCCTGTAGCATGATTCACAGCTTCGGAGGGAGAAATGGACAGTGAGCGGCGGGCTTGCACGGATGAGGGTTCTCGGTAGACGGCTCGGGATCGCGATCGCCGCGATCGCCGCTGCCACAGCGGCTTGGCCGGCAGCGTCTGAAGGAGCGGTTCCGCTCACGACCGCGCCCTACACCCTTGGAGACGGGTCGGTCATGGTCACCGACGAAGGAGGCACGGGCCGCCTGATCGACGTCACGAAGCCGCAGGGCGGCCTTTTCTACCGCGCGAAGCTCGATCGCACGAAGGTCTACAGGATCACCGTTGACGGCGAGCGCCT
>Ga0136614_10001002_pt1 | contig 15814 bp, 16 predicted proteins | sample AntDrymUQ2792106_2_FD_106643 | JGI IMG/M metagenome (GOLD analysis project Ga0136614, IMG submission 106643) | Polar desert sand microbial communities from Dry Valleys, Antarctica - metaG UQ279 (21.06) | ecosystem: Environmental > Terrestrial > Soil > Desert | place: Antarctica: Dry Valley... | reverse complement strand
TGCCGCTCGGGCTCAACGGTGAAGACGTTGATCAAGGTCGCCAGCGGTGCGTCCACGGCGATCGTGCTCCGGGTCGTGCTGGGCATCTCGTACCTCCATTGCGTGTTAGCGTGCTTATATCAAGTTAGCACGCTAACATAGACCTCATGGATGCGCACGTGGAAAGCCACCGCACTCTGGGATACGCGCTCAAGCGGCTGCAACAGACGTTGCGGGCCCGCATGGATGCCGCGCTCGCTCCGTTCGAGCTGACCGCCCCGCAGTACGCCGTCCTCGCCCTGCTCGCCGCACAGCCGGGGATCTCCAACGCCGAGCTGGCCAGGCGCTCGTTCGTCACGGCGCCGACCATGATCCGCATTGTCACCGGCCTGGAGACCGCGGGGCTGCTCGCACGAAACCCGCACGAGGACGGCGGGCGCACTCAGCCGGCCCGGCTCACCGATGCCGGCGAGCAGCGTCTGCGCGCCGCGGCGCCGAGCGTGCAGGCGCTGGAGGAGGTCTTGCTCCAAGCGGCCGAGCAGGCTCCCCCAGAGCTCATCCTCGACTGGCTCAACACCGCCGCCAATCGGCTGGTTGCCAACCAGCCACGGTAGCGGTATCAGGTCCGGGGTAGCCGGCGCGAGCCCGCTCTCACCACCAGAAAGGTGCGCGGCATGATCTCCAAGATCGCCATCGCACTCGCCGCCGTTGCCGCCCTCGCGGCCGTCGTCTCGATTGCCGACGTCAAGCGCTACATGCAGATCCGCCAGATGTGACGCCCTGATCAACTGCTGCCTGCGAGCCCCGTAACCGGCCCGAGCTCCTAACAAAATCTTGGGCTCGGCAGAGCGCTCTGATCGCGGTAGTCTGCCGCCGTTGCCCTCCCCGGCGCAGCCGTACTGCGTAGGTCAGGGCATCCCGGTCGGCGTGGATCGCCACATCTGGCCGGCGCAATGTCGAGGTCGACGCTTTGGCACCGGGTACAGGGAGAGCAAGAATGGCAGAAGGCACCGTCAAGTGGTTCAACAGCGAGAAGGGCTACGGCTTCCTCGCTCCCGACGGTGGTGGCGCGGACGTGTTCGTGCACTACTCGGCTATCCAGTCCAGTGGCTACCGCAGCTTGGACGAGGGCCAGCGGGTCTCATTCGACGTTGAGCAGGGCCAGAAGGGTCCGCAGGCAACCAAGGTCGAGCCTCTCGGCTAACGCCTCAGGCGGCAATCGCCGCGTGCATCTCCCAGATGAGGACCTCGGCGCCGTCGGTTCCGGCGGTTAGTCGCTGGCCCTCGCTGCCCGTGACACGGGCGGCGTCCCCGGTGTCGAGCACGTCGGCACCCTCCAGCTCGGCCGACCCGCGCGCGAGGAAGACGTGCGCCAGCGGCGAGGTCGGAAGCTGGACGCTCCGACCTGCGGGGAGCCGTGCCGCCCACAACGCGGCGTGCTCCTGACGGATGGAGATCGCCTGGTCCTGCCCGTGCCTCGGCATGCCGGACGCGACCAGGGTGAGCTCGCCGGCGTCGAGCTGGTCGCCGATGTCCAGCTGCTCGTACCCCGGAGTGATCCGCTCGGTGTCCGGCGGCACCCACATCTGGACGAAGTGCACGTCCTCGCCGTGCTCGGCCTCCTCGGTCAGCCGCCACGAGTCGTTGCGCTCGGAGTGCAGGATCCCGCTGCCGGCGCTCATCCGCTGCGCCAACCCGGGGTGGATCACCCCGTTGTGGCCGGTGGAGTCCTGGTGGACCAGAGAGCCCTCCAGCACCCAGGTGACGATCTCCATGTCCCGGTGCGGGTGGGTGTCGAAACCGGCGCCGGCCTTCACCACGTCGTCGTTGCTGACCAGCAGCAACCCGAAGTGCGTGTTGTCCGGGGCGTAGTGCCGGCCGAACGAGAAGCTGTGCCGGGAGTCCAGCCACGGGATGTCGGTGTGGAAGCGCTGGCCGGCGTGGCGAACGTCCACGCCCGGCTCCAGCTCGACGCTGCTCATGCCTCCAGAGTAGGTGCGCGGTAACGGACTCGTTTCCAGTGTGCGCGAGGTATTCAGCGGCGGCTCCATCGATGGCACCATGCCCGATCAAGAACCGACACCGACCCTGGCGAGGACACCATGGCCACACCAGAGACCACCGCCGGGACGACCACCACCGGGTCCAGGTTCGACAGGTTCTTCGAGATCAGCGCCCGCGGCTCGACCGTCGGCCGGGAGGTTCGCGGCGGCCTTGCAACCTTCTTCACGATGGCCTACATCGTGGTGCTCAACCCGCTGATCCTTGGCAGCGCCGCTGACGGCGACGGGGCCATGCTCGATCAGGCGCAGCTCGCCGCCGCCACCGCACTGGTCGCCGGCGTGATGACGATCCTGATGGGCGTGATCGCACGGTTCCCGCTCGCGCTCGCCGCGGGGCTCGGGGTGAACGCGCTGGTCGCCTTCGAGATCGCCCCGCTGATGAGCTGGGCCGACGCCATGGGCCTGGTCGTCATCGAGGGGCTGGTGATACTCGTCCTGGTACTCACCGGCCTGCGTACCGCGGTGTTCAAGGCCGTGCCGACCCAGCTCAAGACCGCGATCGGGGTTGGCATCGGGTTGTTCCTTGCGCTGATCGGCTTCGTGGACGCGGGTTTCGTGCGCTCCACGGGAACGGCCGTGCCACCGATCGGGATGGGCATCGGCAACAAGCTGCTTGGCTGGCCGACCCTCGTCTTCGTGATCGGCCTGCTCGCCATGCTGATCTTGGTGGTGCGCCGGGTCAAGGGCGGCATCCTGATCGGCATCATCGGCACCACCGTGCTTGCGATCGTCGTGGAGGCCATAGCCAACGTCGGGTCCTCCGCGGGCGGCAAGAACCCGACCGGGTGGGCGCTGAACGTGCCAGGCCTCCCCGACCAGGTGGTCAGCCTTCCGGACCTTTCGCTGCTCGGTGACTTCAGCCTGCTCGGCTCGTGGGAGCGAGCCGGTTTCGTCACCGCCCTGCTGTTCGTCTTCACACTGCTGCTGACCGACTTCTTCGACACCATGGGGACGATGGTGGCGGTCGCCCAGGAGGCGGACCTGCTCGACGAGGAGGGCAACCCGCCCCGCACCCGCGAGATCCTGCTCGTCGACTCCCTCGGCGCGGTGGCCGGCGGCGCGGCCAGCGTGTCGAGCAACACCGCTTACATCGAGTCCGCGGCCGGGGTCGCGGAAGGAGCCCGCACCGGTGTGGCGAGCATCGTCACGGGGCTGCTGTTCCTGGTAGCGACGTTCCTTGCACCGCTGGTGACGATCGTGCCGTTCGAGGCGGCGACCACGGCGCTGGTGGTCGTCGGGTTCCTCATGATGGTCCAGGTCCGCAACATCGACTGGACCGACTATGAGATCGCGGTCCCTGCCTTCCTGACGATCGTGATCATGCCGTTCACGTACTCGATCTCCAACGGCATCGGGGCCGGCGTCATCACCTACGTGCTGCTGAAGGTGGCCGGCGGCAAGTTCCGTGAGGTACACCCGCTGCTGTACGCCGTCGCCGTCCTGTTCGTCCTGTACTTCCTGCGCGGCCCGTTCGACAACCTCCTCTAGTGTCCGGCGCCATGCCCGACCTCGTCGGTGTTGGCGCGATCAACCTCGACTTCATCCTCGACTCAGCCCAGGTGGGTGGGCTGACCGCCGGGGAGCGGGGCGTCGTGCTCGCACGGTTCGAGCACGGCACCGAGCGCCCGGCGTCGGAGCCGGAGATCCTCGACGCGCTGGAGCGGGTCGCGGCGCTCGAGCCGGTGGTCAGTCCCGGCGGCTCTGCGCTCAACACCGTGACGGTGGCGGCGCGGTCGTGCGGTGTGGGCGTCGGGTACGTGGGCGTGTGCGGGCGCAGCCCGAGCGAACGGTTCGACTTCCCGGCCTGGTTCCGGCGGGTCGGCGTCGACACCCGCAAACTGCGGCACAGCGAGCAGACCTGCGGCCTGTGCGTCTCGTACACGCACGGCGGCCAGCGCTCGATGCTGACCTGGGACGGCGCCAACGACGAGATCTTCGCCCACCTCGGCGCGAGCCTCGACGAGCTGCTCGGGTACTGCGGCACGGCGCGGGTCGTGCATGCGACGTCCTTCGCCGGCGGTCGCGACCCGGCGTCGCTGGCGCGTCTGCTGCGGCGGCTCAGGGCTGAGCACCCCGGGGTGCTGATCTCGGTCGACCCCGGCGCTCGGTGGTCCATTCCGGGTCGGCCGCCCAGCGTGGACGACCTCGTCGACGTCGCCGACTACGTGTTCGTCAACGCCGGCGAGTTCGACTGGTGGACGGGGCGGCCGCCACGCGCGACCGACGTCGACGCGGCGAGCCGGTTCTTCCGGGACAGGCCGCGGATGGCCGGCTTCCTGGTGCTGAAACGGCACGACCGCGTCCAGTTGTTCAGGCGCGACGGCCGGGGCGTGGCCGAGCGGGCGTTCGCGAACTCCGAGGTGCTCGAGTCCTCCGCGATCCTGGACGACACCGGTGCCGGCGACGCGTTCGCGGCCGGGTTCCTGTCCGGGGTCGGCCTGCTCGGCCTCGACACCGCGGCATCGGTGTTCCTGGGCCAGCGCCTGGCCCGCGCACAGCTCCAGTCCGTCGGGATGCTCGGCCGCCGCGACTCCATCTCGTGATCGTCAGTCCGGTGCCGGTGAGCGTCGACACCTGACGCTCGGACGCACTCATCCGGCGATCATGCTGGGGCGGCGCGGTGGCCACCGGTGGTGGGATGCTGCCACCGTGAGGGTGCAGGCAAGTCCGGCAGCGACGGGGCCGCGGGTGTCGCGGAGCACCCTGCGCCGCCTGGAGCGCGCGTCGGGTCGGCTCGCGGCCGCCAGCACCGTCGTGATGGCCGAACGGCTGCCGTGGTTCCGCCGGCTGACCGCGGACCAGCGGGCCGCCGTGCTGCTGGTCACCCAGACCGGCGCGGCGAACTTCGTGGCCTGGCTCAGCGAGCCGGACGAGACGATCCGGCTGACCGCCGAGGCGTTCCGCAGCGCCCCGCGCGAGCTGGCGCGGCGCGTCACGCTCCGCCAGACCGTCGAGCTGGTGCGGGTGGCCGTCGACGTGTTCGAGCACCAGCTCCCCGCGCTGGCCAGCGACGCGGAGGAGCAGCGCGCCCTGATCGAGGCGGTGCTGCGCTTCGGCCGGGAGATCGCGTTCGCCGCGGCGACCGTCTACGCCAGCGCGGCGGAGTCACGCGGGGCGTGGGACGCCCGGCTGGAGGCGCTGGTCGTCGACGGCGTGGTGCGGGCCGACGCCGACGACGCGCTGGTGTCGCGCTCGTCGGCCCTCGGCTGGGACCCGGCCGCGCCGCTCGCCGTGATGGTCGGCGCACCGCCGCCGGACAACCCACCGGAGCTGCTGTCCGAGCTGCGCCGAGCCGCCGGCAAGGCCGGGCGTTCCGCACTTGCCGGCGTACAAGGGCCGCGGCTGGTGGTGCTGCTCTCCGGCGACGCCGAGCCGCTTTCACAGGCCGAAGCCGCCGCGACAATGGCCGAGGCGTTCGGCCCTGGCCCCGTCGTGGTCGGCCCGATCGCCGCCGGGCTGGCCGGTGCGCACGCCAGCGCGCGCGACGCGATCGCCGGGCTGCGGGCGGTGGCGGGATGGCCGGAGGCGCCGCGGCCGGTGTCCGCCGCCGATCTGCTGCCCGAGCGGGTGCTGTGCGGGGACCCCGAGGCCGCGCCGCAGCTGGTGCAGACCGTCATCGCGCCGGTGGTCGCCGCCGGCGGGGAGCTGCTGTCGACGCTGGCCGCCTACCTGGAGGTCGGCGGCGTGCTGGAGGCGTGCGCGCGCAAGCAGTTCGTGCACCCGAACACCGTGCGCTACCGGCTGCGCAGAGTGGCGCAGCTCACCGGGCGCACCCCCACCGATTCGCGCGACGCGGTGGTGCTGCGCTTCGCCCTGATGGCCGGCCGGTTGGCAGGGACCGACGAGCCGGCGTAGCCACGCTGACCAGCCACGACACCATACTTACTCTACAAAGAAATCTACTGATTACCCGTCCGTGGCCCTGCTGGGTTGTAGGAAACCTCTAAGCTAGGTAGGCCGATATTCGTGCGTGCCGGTATCCCAACACCGCCGCCTCCCGTGTTGAGTAGGGGACGTGATTGCGCTTCTAGCCCCCGGGCAGGGATCGCAGGCTCCCGGCATGCTCGCCCCCTGGCTCTCGGCCAAGGGCGCTGAGGCCACCCTCGACGGTTGGTCGGATGCAACGGGCCTGGACCTCACACGACTGGGCACCACCGCGACGGCGGAGCAGATCAAGGACACCTCGGTCACCCAACCACTGATCGTCGCGACCACCCTGCTCGCGTTCGGCCAGCTCGCCGACCGCGTCCAGCTGCCCGCCGGTGCACCCATCGCAGGCCACTCCGTCGGCGAGCTGGCTGCCGCGGCCGTCGCGGGCGTGCTGAGCCCCACCGACACCGTCGCGCTGGCCGCGGTCCGTGGCCGCGAGATGGCCGCGGCCTGTGCGTCGGAGCCGACCGGCATGAGCGCCGTCCTCGGCGGACGCCCCGAGCAGGTGCTCGAGCGGCTCGACGAGCTTGGCCTGGACCCGGCCAATCGCAACGGCGCGGGCCAGGTCGTCGCCGCCGGTCCGACCGCGGCTCTGGAGCAGTTGGCCGCCGAGCCGCCGGAGCGCGCCAGGGTCGTGCCGCTGGCCGTCGCCGGCGCGTTCCACACCCGCTTCATGGCACCGGCCGAGCAGGCGCTGAGCGGCTACGCCGACGACCTCTCGCCCCACGACCCCACCCGACCGTTGCTGTCCAACGCCGATGGCCAGGTCGTCGAGCGCGGCGACGAGCTGCTCCGCCGCCTCGTCGCGCAGGTGACCCGGCCCGTGCGCTGGGACCTCTGCATGGCCACCCTGCGCGAGCTGGGCGTGACCGCGGTGATCGAGCTGCCGCCCGCCGGAGCGTTGGTCGGGCTGGTCAAGCGCGAGCTCAAGGGCGTCGCGACGCTGGCGCTGCGCGGACCCGAGGACATCGACGGCGTCGCCGAGCTGATGGCCGAGCACGCCGCGGGGGCCGCGGCGTGAGCCAGGCGACCCGGAGCGCCCGGCTCCGGCTGAGTGCAGGTGCCCCCGCCGCGCGGATCCTGGGCCTGGGCAGCTTCCAGCCCGAGCAGGTGGTCACCAACGACGACATCGCCCAGCGGGGCGTGGACACCAACGACGAGTGGATCCGAGACCGGGTCGGGATCATCGAGCGACGTATCGCCGGGCCGGAGACCAGCCTGGTCGACATGGCCGTCGAGGCCGGCGCGAAGGCGGTCGCCGACTCCGGGCTCACGCCGTCCGATGTCGGCACCGTCATCGTGGCCAACTGCACGATGCCCAGCGGGATCCCGAACGCCGCGGCGCAGACCGCCGACCGGATCGGCGCGCGCGCTGCCGGTGCGTTCGACGTCAACGGCGCGTGTGCGGGCTTCTGCTACGCGCTGGGTGTCGCGTCGGACCTGGTGCGCGCTGGTTCGTCGCGGCACGTGCTGGTGATCGGCGCGGAGAAGATGTCGGACTGGCTGGACTGGCAGGACCGATCGACCTGCATCATCTTCGCCGACGGGGCGGGCGCCACGGTGGTCGGACCGGCGGCGTCGGCCGAGGAGGCCGGCATCGGACCGGTGGCCTGGGGCAGTGCCGGCGAGCTGGTCCACACCATCGGCATCAATCTGGCGACCCACGGCCTCTACCAGGAAGGCCAGGCGGTGTTCCGCTGGGCGACCACCCAGATTGCCCCGGTGGCGCTGCACGCGGTGGAGCTGGCCGGGCTCACACCCGCCGACATCGACGTATTCGTCCCACACCAGGCCAATCTGCGCATCGTCGAGGCGGTGGCCAAGCGGCTGCGAGCGGCCGGCGCGCGGGCCGACCTTCGGGTCGCCGACGACATCGTCTACTCCGGCAACACGTCCTCGGCCTCCATCCCGATGGCGCTGGATCACATGCGCGCCGCCGGTCAGGTACAACGAGGCGAGATCGCACTGTTCGTCGGCTTCGGCGCGGGCCTGACCTACGCCGGCCAGGTCGTCGTCTGTCCATAGCGCCGTCCATCAGCAGCACAGAGAGGGAACACATGAGCAACGCGGAGATCGTTACCGGGCTCGCCGAGATCGTCGAAGAGGTGGCCGGCATCGACGCCGCCGAGGTCACCCCGGACAAGTCGTTCGTCGACGACCTGGACATCGACTCGCTGTCGATGGTGGAGATCGCGGTCCAGGCCGAGGACCGGTTCAACGTCAAGATTCCGGACGACGCCCTGGCCGACCTCAAGACCGTTGGCGACGCGGTGGACTTCATCGCCAAGCACCAGTGACCGCAGCCGACATAGTCATCACCGGGTACGGCGCGACCACCCCGCTCGGCGGGGATGCCGAGTCGACCTGGCAGGGCCTGCTCGACGGCCGCTCCGGCGTGTCGCTGATCGAGGCCGACTGGGTGGAGCGCTTCGAGCTACCGGTGAAGATCGCCGCGCAGCTCGCGGTGGAGCCCACCGACGTGCTCCCCCGGGTCGAGGCACGGCGGATGGACCGTTCCCAGCAGGTTGCGATGATCGCGGCCCGCGAGGCGTGGCAGCACGCCGGCGCTCCCGAGGTTGACCCTCTGCGGCTCGCCGTGGTGATCGGCACCGGGATCGGTGGCGCCGTCACCCTGCTCACCCAGGATGACCTGCTGGAGACCCAGGGCCTCCGCAAGGTCTCCCCACTGACCATCCCGATGCTGATGCCCAACGGCCCGGCCGCGATGGTTGGTCTGGAGCTTGGCAGCCGCGGCGGCGTGCACGCGCCGGTGTCGGCGTGCGCCTCTGGCGCGGAGGCGCTGGCCTGGGCGTGGCGGATGCTGCGTGCCGACGAGGTCGACGTCGTGGTCGCCGGGGGCGCCGAGGCGTGCATCACCGGCATCCCGCTCGCCGGGTTCGCCCAGATGCGGGCGATCAGCACCCGCAACGACGACCCGGAAGGGGCGTCGCGGCCGTTCGACATGAGCCGCGACGGCTTCGTGCTCGGCGAGGGCGCCGGGATCCTGGTGCTGGAACGCGCCGAGTTCGCCGCCGCTCGCGGTGCCACCGTGCACGGCAAGCTGGCCGGGATCGGTACCTCGGCTGACGCCTACCACATCACCGCTCCGGATCCCGAGGGCAACGGAGCGGCACGGGCGATCAGCGCCGCCCTGCGTAGCGCCGGGCTGGAACCGGCCGACGTCACTCATGTGAATGCCCATGCCACGGCCACCCCGGTCGGCGACGTCGCCGAGGCGGCCGCGTTGCGCGCATCCATCGGCAGCCACCCGGTGGTCACCGCACCCAAGGGCGCGCTCGGTCACCTCCTCGGCGCCGCCGGTGCCGTCGAGGCGCTGGCCACCGTGCTGTCGCTGCGCGACGGCGTCATCCCGCCGACGCGCAACCTCACCGACATCGACCCCGGCGTGCAGCTGGACGTGGTGACCGGAGAACCCCGCAAGCTCGACCTCACCGCCGCAGTCAGCGACTCGTTCGGGTTCGGCGGGCACAACGTCGCACTCGCCTTCACCCCTGCGTGACGCCCCTCCGTGATGCGGCCGCCCTGCGGCCCGAAGGAGCACAGATGACCGCCCTTGCCGCTCCAACCCCCGTGGAGGGCCAGCGACCGACCGATCCCCGTGACCCGGAGATGCGGCTGGCCGCCCTGGTCGACCCAGGCACGATGATCCCGCTGCATCCGCCGGACGCGAGCGGCGTGCAGGCCGTCCAGGGTCGGATCGACGGTGCGAAGGTCGTGGCCTACTGCACCGACGCCACCAAGATGGGCGGCGCGATGGGCAACGACGGTTGCCGCCACATCGTCGAGGCCATCGACATCGCGCTGCGGATGCGTACGCCGGTGATCGCGCTGTGGCACTCGGGCGGGGCGCGGCTGGCCGAGGGCGTCGTCGGGCTCGACGCGGTGGGTCAGGTGTTCGCGGCGATGGTCCGCGCCTCCGGACGGGTGCCGCAGATCTCCGTGGTGCTCGGACCGGCCGCAGGCGGCGCCGCGTACGGCCCTGCGCTGACCGACATCGTGGTGATGGCGCCCGAGGGTCGGGTGTTCGTCACCGGCCCCGACGTGGTGCGCAGCGTCACCGGCGAGACGATCGACATGGAGTCCCTCGGTGGGCCGAGCGCGCACGGCAAGCGCTCCGGCGTCGTGCACGTGGTCGCCGACTCGGAGGCCGACGCGCTGGCGCGAGCCCGCAGGCTGACCTCCCTGTTCGCCAAGCCCGGCATCTTCCAGGTGCCCCCGCGCGACACGCCGACCGACGTCGGCGCGCTTCTGCCGGAGGCGAAGGCCCGTGCCTACGACGTGCACCCGCTGCTGCGCGGGCTGCTCGACGCCGACCCCGACGACAAGCACGGCAGCGCGTTCGAGGAGCTGCAGCCGAAGTGGGCGCCGAACATGGTGATCGGGCTCGGCAGGCTGGGCGGGCGCAGCGTCGGCGTGCTGGCCAACAACCCGATCCGGCTCGGCGGCTGCCTTGACTCGCACTCCGCGGAGAAGGCGGCCCGGTTCGTGCGGATGTGCGACGCGTTCGGCGTGCCGCTGCTGGTGCTGGTCGACGTGCCGGGGTACCTGCCCGGCGTCGGCCAGGAGTGGGACGGCGTGGTCCGCCGCGGCGCGAAGCTGCTGCACGCGTTCGCGGAGGCTGTCGTGCCGAGGGTGACGCTGGTGACCCGCAAGGCCTACGGCGGCGCGTACATCGCGATGAACTCGCGCGCGCTCGGTGCCACGAGGGTGTTCGCCTGGCCGGACGCGGAGGTCGCCGTGATGGGCTCGAGGGCCGCGGTGAGCATCCTGCACCGGCGCAAGCTGGCCAGTGCGCCCGACGAGGAGCGCGACGCGCTGCACGAGCAGCTGGCGCAGGAGCACGAGAAGGTCGCCGGCGGGGTCAACAAGGCGCGCGAGATCGGCGTGGTGGACGAGGTGATCGAGCCCGCGGACACCCGTCGCCGGCTGATCGAGGCGCTCGCCGAAGCCCCGGCCGGCCGAGGAGCGCACGGCAACATCCCGCTCTGACCGTCGCCGTGGGGACGCCGGGTCAGCAGGCGGTGTACTGCAGGCTGCCGGCGCGTCCGACGTCGATCAGCGGCGGGCTGCCGATCATGGGGAACGCCGCCCGCCAGCAGATCCGGGGCGCACGCAGGTTCGGCGGGGCGTCAGCCGGTTCCTGGATGCTGACGAAGTACACCAGCATGAGCAGCCGGTCCGGCCCGAGCCGGTCGATGCGGGCGACCTGGATCGTGCCGTCCTTGGTGCTCCGGTAGCCCTTGCGCCACACCGCCTCGGGCTGTTCCTTGACCCGTTCGGGCACGACCGTGAACGTCCAGGCCGCGTAGTCCTTGGCGTTGATCGCGTCGAAGTGGCGTTGCGTGGTGGCCCGAACCGCGTCGCCCATCGGGTGCGCCGCCGCGTCGGCGGACAGCTCGACGGTGCTCGAGCCAACGCCCTCCGCCGGTGGCGCAGGCACCGCAACGGTCACCCCGCTCCCCTTGCCGCCCACCAGAGCCGCCGTCACCGCGCCCGCGATGACCGCCGCCGCCAGCACGGCGACGAGCACCTGCGGCCAGCGCAGAGCACCCATGGTGGCCACGCGGCCAGTGTGCCGCAGCGCTCACCAGCTGCGGTGTTCACCATCGGTGGGGCGTGCCTGCCCTACGGTGGCAGGCGTGCACAGTGCCGACCTCGTCGTCCTCGGCGCGGGGCCGGCGGGGCTCGCGGCGGCCTGGCGCGCGGCGCGTCGAGGGCTGTCGGTGGCGGTGCTGGAACGAGCCGCCGTCGTCGGCGGGATGGCGGCCAGCTTCGAGGTCGGCGGCATGCAGGTCGACCACGGCAGCCACCGGCTGCACCCGAGCATCGCGCCGGCCGTGCTGGCCGACCTCACCGACCTGCTCGGCGACGACCTGCAGCTGCGGCCCCGCAACGGCCGGCTGCGGGTGGCCGACCGGTGGGTCGGCTTTCCGCTGCGGCCCGGCGAGCTGGCCCGCACGCTGCCGCGGTCGCTGCTGGCCAGGATCGGGGTCGACGCGCTGGCCGCGCCGCGGCGCCACCGCTCCGGTGAGCCGGCGAGCTTCGCCGACGCGCTGCGCCGCGGGCTCGGTCCGGCGCTGTACGACCAGCTCTACGGGCCGTACGCGGTGAAGCTGTGGGGCCTGCCCGGGGAGGCGATCGACGCCGAGCAGGCGCGCCGCAGGGTCACCGCGGACACCCCTTGGAAGATCGCCGCCCGGATGCTACGCCGCGGCGGCGGCACCAACGGGCTGGGCCGGGTGTTCCGCTACCCCCGCCGTGGCTTCGGCCAGCTGACCGAGGCGATCGCCGGCGCGGCGGTGGACGCTGGCGCCGAGCTCCGGCTGTCCACCCAGGCTGAGGCGGTTCTCACCTCCACGGAAGGCGTCACCGTGCGCACCGTCGGCGGGCCGGAGATCGCGGCGAGGCACGTCTTCAGCACGGTCCCGCTGCCGGTGCTCGCCCGGATCACCACGCCGGCGCCGGCACCGGACGCCGCGGAGGGTGCCGCCCACCTGCGGTTCCGCTCGATGGTGCTGATCTACCTGGTGCACCAGGGCGCACGGCCGTGGACGCCGTTTGACGCCCACTACCTCCCGCAGGCGAGCACGCCGCTCACCAGGGTGTCCGAGCCGGCGAACTACCGCGACAGCGCCGACGACCCGCGGGATCGCACCGTGTTGTGCTGCGAGCTGCCCTGCTCGGTGGGCGACGAGCACTGGACGGCGTCAGACGAGCAGCTCGGCGCGCTGGTCGCCGAACACCTGGGCCGGGTCGGCCTGCCGCCGCTGAGCGTGGCCGAGGTGCACACCCGGCGACTGCCCCGGGTGTACCCCGTCTACGAGATCGGTTTCCAGCGTCACCTGCAGGCCCTGGACGACTGGGCGGCCGCGCTCCCCCGGGTCACCACGTTCGGCCGGCTCGGGTTGTTCGCGCACGACAACACCCACCACGCCTTGGCCATGGCCTACGACGCCGTGGACGCTCTGCGGCGCGGGGCAGTGTTCGACGAGGGCGCGTGGACCGCCGCCCGACGACGCTTCGCCGCCCACGTCGTCGAAGATTGACCCCGCCGAGGCGCGCCGCCCTCGGCCGCCTTCCACTCGTGTGGCAAATGATGCGCTGGCGGCATGAAAAGCCACCTGAGTGGCGGCTCCGGGGCCGGCCGGGCGTGGCGGTCAGGCGGCGGCGCGGGGTGGAGAGGCGTTGAGCTCGCGGTACACCGCAGGCAGTACCCGGCGCAGGTAGCGGCCAAGCCGCACGAACGACGTGCCCGTGCTGCGGAAGCGGTAGCGGATGGGTACTTCGGCGTACCGGTATCCCTTGCCCAGCAGGTCCAGCGTCAGCACCTGGGCGTAGTTGTAGTCGTGCACGATCTCGGCGTCGGCCGCAGCGGCCGGCGAGAACGCGCGGTAGCCGCTCTGGCCGTCGGTGATGTCGTCGCGGCGCGCCGCCCAGCGCAGCGCGGCCGTGAGCACCTGGTTGCCGAGCCACCGCTTGACCAACATCCGCTCGATCTGACCGGTGAACCGCGAGCCGACGACGTAGTCTGCCTCGCCGGCCAGCACGGGCCCGACCACCGCCTCGATGTCCGCGCCGAAGTACTCGCCGTCCGCGTCGAGGTAGACCACCGCGGCCGGCTGCCGAGCCACCGCCTCGGCGAGTCCGCGCCGAACGGCGGCGCCGAGGCCGACGTTGCCGGGCATCGAGACGACCACCGCGCCGGCCTCCGCCGCCCGCGCGGCCGTGGCGTCGGCCGAGCCGTCGTCCACGACGATCGTGATCAGCGGACGGCCGGCCACCTGCGCCGGCAGGCCGGCCAGCACGCCGCCGACGGCGTCCTGCTCGTTGTGCGCCGGCAGGAACGCCACCACCGGGGCGTCCGCCGCCACCGGCACTGCCGCCGGATGCGGCGGCAGCACCCGAGGAAGGCGCAGCCGCCCCCAGTACGCCGGCGCGGGGACGGCCAGCGCCACCCCGCCGACCAGCAGCGAGTACGCGGTTTTCACACCATGTGTGGTGAGCGCGATCGCGAACGCCGGCCCCGCGGGCACGCCGAAGGCCACCAGCACGGCGGTCGCCGCCGCCTCGTAGGAGCCGAACCCGCCGGGCGTCACCGCCACCGCCTGCGCCGCGACCGTCACCGCCGTCACCGCGACGGCCGCCCCGACCGACAGCGGGAAGCCGGCGAGCTGGGCGACCTGGAACACCACGGCCGCCTCCAGCACCCAGGCCGCGAGCACCGCGAGCCCCACCGGCAGCGTCGGCAGCCGCAGCGCAGATCCGCGGCGAGCCAGCCGCCACGTCCACCAGCCCGCCCCGACGCCCACCGCGAGCATCAGCCCGGCCACCGCCCACAACCAGCTACCGGCCGCCGCCGCCAATGCGGCAGGTGCGACGACTAAGGCAAGTGCAAGGACGACAACCAGGTCGGCGGCTCGCAGCGTGATCGCCGACGCGATCACCGGCCGAGCAGGCAGCGACGTACGCCGCAGCACGCTGGTCACCCGCAGGACCTCACCGAGCCGCAGCGGCAGCAGGTGGTTCCCGAGCAGGCTGACATGAAGGGCAGCCCAGGACTGACCCCGCGACAGCCCTGGCAACACCTCACACCATGCCCACGCGCGCAGCCCGAACGCCATCCCATAGCCGATCAGCGCGACGAGCAGCCCGAACGGAGCGCTGAACACCGCCCCAGCGACCTCGCGCAGCGCCGCGCCGTCGACGACGGCCACCAGGTAGGCGACGGCAACGCCGAGCCCGACCACGCCGATGAGGTGCCGTGCCCACCTCATCAGTCGGCCACCTCCAGGAACTCGCCGACGGAAGTGCCCGGCAAGTGAGCGGAGGCTAACCTTAGCTCAGCCGACGCGGTGCAACCAGGTCACTTCGGCACCGTCGCCGCCCCGCCGGAACGCCTCCAGGTCCGCGTCCCATGCCGTGCCCAGCAGGTCGTCGATCCTGCTCGCCACCGCCCGCGCACCTGGCCCGTCGGCGACCAGCAGGGTTCGCAGTTGGTCCTCGCCGACGACGATGTCGCCGTTCGCACTGGCCCGGCCGCGCCACAGACCCAGGGCCGGCACGTGGCAGAACCGCTCGCCGTCGACGCCGTCGCTCGGTTCCTCGGTGACCTCGAAGCGGATCATCGGCCAGGCCCGCAGCGCCCCGGCCAGGGCACCCGCGCTGCCGACCGGGCCGGTCCACGGGCACTCTGCGCGCAGCTGTCCCGTGGCAGCGGGCTGAGGCGTCCAGCGCAGGGAAACCTCGCCACCGAGCACGCCTGAGATCGCCCACTCGACGTGCGGGCACACCGCAGTCGGCGACGAGTGGACGTAGACCACGCCGCGAGCACTCACTGCTGACCTCCGCTGTTGACAAGGAGCGTCTTCCCCAACGTCCTCGTCACATGCCAAAGTCGGCAGTTGCGAGCCACAGTGTGCCCTGCCCGCGCCGACAGAGCCAGCACCGCGCCCGCGTGTCGCGCAACCTCTCGGTCGGCTCAGGCGCGGTAGTGCGCGACCCCGTCCTGCTCGGTGAGCGATACCACGCCGCGAGCGACCAGCAGCTCGAGATGCGCCGCCGTTTCCAGCACGGCGAGCATCTGGTTGAGCGGGTCGAGCTCGGCGAGCGAGCGCTTCCGCCTGGTCCACGCCAGCACGGCGGCCACCTCGGCCGCGGTGTCGCCGGTGGTGGCCAGCGCGGCCAAGCTGGCCGCCAACCGGGCGTCGTGGTGGGCGATCAGCTCGTCGACCCGCTCGTGGACGCTGTCGGTGATCGGTCCGTGCGCGGGAAGCAGCCGCGCGTCGGGCAGCTCGCCCACCAGTTGCAGCGAGGTGAGGAAG
>Ga0136614_10001001_pt1 | contig 15832 bp, 12 predicted proteins | sample AntDrymUQ2792106_2_FD_106643 | JGI IMG/M metagenome (GOLD analysis project Ga0136614, IMG submission 106643) | Polar desert sand microbial communities from Dry Valleys, Antarctica - metaG UQ279 (21.06) | ecosystem: Environmental > Terrestrial > Soil > Desert | place: Antarctica: Dry Valley... | reverse complement strand
GGCATTACCAGTGGCTCATCCTGCACGAGTTCCTGCCCATAACGGTTGGGCAGTCGACGATCGCTGACGTGCGCAGCGGAGGCCTCAAGCACTACCAGTGGCGCAACGCCCCTTACATCCCGGTGGAGTTCTCGGTCGCGGCGTATCGCTTCGGACACTCCCAGGTGCGCCCCAGCTACCGCGCCAACTTCGGCACCAGCGCGAGCGATCCGTCGCAGCAGTTCTTCGCGCTCCTCTTCGACCCGGCCGCCGCCGACCCCGGCGATCCGGCGGACCTGCGCGGAGGCAGGCGAGCGCCGCGCCGCTTCATCGACTGGCAGACCTTCTTCGACTTCGGCGACGGCAGGGCGCGGCGCAACAAGAAGATCGACACCACGCTGTCGTCGGTCCTGTTCGAGCTGATGGGCCAGCCGCAGGACGAGCCGACGTCGCTGGCGACCCGCAACCTGGTGCGCAACCTCACCATGAACGTGCCGTCGGGCCAGCGCGTCGCCAAGGCCATGCAGCTGCCGGCGCTCGCCCCGGGGGACCTCGACGACCTCGACGGCTTCCACCTCAAGGACCGGACGCCGCTGTGGTTCTACGTCCTGCGCGAGGCGGAGGTGATGACAGGCGGCGAGCACCTCGGTCCGGTCGGCGGCCGGATCGTCGCCGAGGTGATCGTCGGGCTCATCAGGGGCGACCGCCAGTCCTACCTGCGACAGGACCCCGATTGGACGCCCACCTACGGCACGAGCGGATCGTTCGCCGCCACGGACCTGCTGAAGGCGGCGGGCGTCGTGGCGACGCTGTGACGACCCAGAATTTGCCGCGCCGACCACCCAGAACCTGGCGGCCTTCGCCGGCCGCCGTTGCGCTCTGCACCCGGTGCAGGCGGGCCGCGGGTGACGCCGTCGTCAAGGGCTCGGCGTAACGAGCGGGCGTCGGGCACGTTCACGGTTCCGGCGCGCACCGTGGCGGTGTTCGTGGCGAAGTAGGAGCTCCAGGTTCGCCGACCGCCGGCGCTGTGTCGCGGTCTTGCTTCTCAAGATGAGCTGTGGAGGCGGCGGTGCAGGTCGCGAACCTGCTCGGCGAGGCCGGGAACCGGACCCTCCACCACGAGGTCGGGGACGATCTCCCGGATCGGCAGGGTCCGCACGGGAGGCGCCGGAACCCCCAGCTCGGCGAGCCAGGCCGCCAGCTGCTCGGAAGAGCTCACGTACACGATCCGGCCCAGCCCGACCCAGCCGTGCGCGGCGGCGCACATCGGGCAGTGCTCACCCGAGGTGAAGACGGTCGCCGCCGCTCGCTCCCCAGGGGTCATGTTCGCCGCGGCCCAGCGCGCTAGCGCGAACTCCGGATGCCGGGTCCGGTCGCCGGAGGCCACACGGTTGTGATCCTCGGCGAGGACGGTCCCGTCTGCGGCGACGAGCACGGAGCCGAACGGCTCGTCGCCCGCCTCCAGGGCCTCGGTCGCCAGTTCGACGCAGCGGCGCAGGTGCCGCAGCTCGGCGTCATTCGCCATGATCGCCTCCCTGCCCGAGCCGCCTAAGGCGGGCGCGTTCCCGCCGGCGTCCTCGGTCGCCATCTGACTGAGCATCCGCACCGCGGCCGCCTGAGCGGCGGTGCCCAGGAAGGCGCCGTCCTCGCCGGACTCCTCGAGCTGGGGATGGAAGGCTGCGTGGAAGTGCACCTCGCGGCCGCCGTCGTCCTCGATCACGACCACCGCGCGGCCGCGAGGCTCGTCCTCACCCGCCGGCGAGCCGATCGCCGCTCGCACGGCCGCGAGCACGTCGAGCGCGGCGCCGCGACACTGCGCGGTGGCTGCCTCGACTTGGTCGGCGTCCATCTGCGCGACGTGCTCCCGGCTGCGCAGCATCAGTGCATCGACCGCCGCGCGGACCGCGGAGGCGCCGAGCAGATCGTCGGGATCGAGGCGGTGCCCGCCCGTGTCCATCACGTGCCGGCAAGCGTGACGGTGACCGAGTTCGAGCGCACGCCGTCGACCTCGGCGATCAGCTCATGGTCGCCGGGCTCGCGCAGGAGCGACGCGGCGAACTGTCGCGCGGCCTCGATCCGCTCGCCCGGCGGCAGCTCGCGCTCGCGCACGTCGCCGGTGCCGTTGGAGATCGCGAGGCTCCACGTCATCGACGGCTCCCCATCGACGAACAGCCGCGACTCGCGCAGCCGGGAGTCCGCGGGATCGGGTCCCTCGTTGACCGCGGCAAGCCGGATCGTCAGCTGCTCGTCCGGTCCGATCCGCTCGGGAGCGGCCGTCATCTCTAGGCGAAGCTCGCCGGCCATGACCTCACGGCGACCTTGTGACGCTGGCGCCCTGCTTGGACACGGTCACCGTGCCGTCGGCCTGGATGCGGAAGCGCTGGACGGTCGTGACGAACATCGTGCCGGTGCCCGCGGTCGCGGCGCGGCGGAACCGGTTGGGAATCGACCAGGAGAACTCCCCTGCCGTGAACGGCGCCGGCAGCCCCAGGAAGGCGGCGTGGTCACGCAGGCCGGGCCCGATGCGGAGGAAGTCCGGGTTCGGGTGGTGGCTGAGGTCGGTGCCGGCCGTGACCATGTCGGCGAAGTATCCCGTCACGCCCGAAGCCGGGCCTGCCTCCTCGAGCCATTCGACGTTGCCGAAGTTGACGCCCCCGGGGTTGAACCGGGGGATGAGCCACATGCCGGCGCCTGCCGTTCCCGCGGGCTGGGCGTCCTCGGACTCCTTGCGCATGCGGATGTCCGTCGGCCCGATCACGGTCATGTCGATGGAGGCGGTCTCGCCCGTTGGCAGGGTCGCGGTGATCGTCGCCGCTCCAGGCTTGTCGAGCTCCCAGGCGAACCTCGAGCGCGTGCGGCGTGAGGGTGGCCAGCCTGCGCTCGCGGACCAGTCGGCGGCCTGCCCCCCGACGTCGAAGTAGACCACCTCGCCCATCGCCACCGTGGTCCTGGTATTGGGCGTGCCGTCCGGGGCGCGCATGTCGGTGCGGCTGTTGATCGTGAGCGCGGCAGGGGCGGGTGCGGTGCCGGGCGCCGCCGCGGGGCCGCCGGTGCCCGGCGCGGTCCCCGGGCCGGCGTCCGTGGCCGGCGCCGCGCCCCGCGGCGGTGGCCGGCGCCGGGCCCGCGTCGGCCGTCGCCGTGGCGGCGCCGGGCTCGGGGGCGAGCGCGGCGTCGGCGTCGGGCGCAGTGACGCCCGGGGTCTGCTCGTTCGCGTCGGCGTCACCGAGGAACATGCCCGGCCCGACTTGATCGAGCTCCTTGCCCGATTCCTTCATGAGGGCGCCGGTCAGAACGGGATGAGTGCCCGACGCACCGCGTTCCTGCGGCCCGTCGCTCTGACCGGTGTCGAGCATCCGGGTCACGGCCTGGTTCCCGGCCGATTGCTGCAGGGCGATGATCTGCTCCGGGCCCGTGAGCGCCTGCTCACGACTGGCGGGCGCAGCGGGCACCGTCGTGGGCTCGGCCCTCTCGTCGTCGATCGTCCGACGTCGTGGTCGCACGGACCTGCTCTCCTTCTCACGGCGCGTCGTCCGAGCGACCCTCGCGGATACCCGGTGCACTGTCAAGGCACGATCGCGCGGACAAGAGGGCAGCTCTGTCGCCGGTACGTCCACGACTCAGGGGACGCGAGCCGGCGAGGCGCTGGAGTCGATCAGGCCGAGCGCTTGCGCGAGGTCGACCGGGGAGAGCGCGCGCATCGAGCCGATCGGGTCGTAGCGGGAGAATCCAGGGTGAGCGACGGGACTCGAACCCGCGGCCGCCGGGACCACAACCCGAGACTACCGGTACCGCCCGGTGTCCGCTTGGCTCTGAGGCCGGGTTCTAACACTTCTCAGTGCCGCCTAGTTCGGCTCGGATCGATCCATGGTTTGGTCCGAAGAGCGTACCGGCGGATCCGGCGCAAACGCCGCGTCGACGAGCGCCGCTTCGTTCTCGGCCGGCGCATAGCCTCGATTCGCCGGTAGCGCGGGTCCGTCGCGATCGGGGCGCGGATGGAACGTATCTCCTCGAGATCAGCCGAGCAGCTTCTCGTCGAACGGGTAGGTACACAGAAGCTCGCAGCCTTCTGGGGTCACCAGAACCTGATCTTCGAGCTTGACGCCGAACGGAGCGCCGACCTCTCCGGCGTAGCATTCGAGACAGAGGACCATGCCCTCCCGGAAGGTTCGCTCAGGGACAGACTCGACGCCGCTCTCCACATCCTCGGGGTACGGGACGTCGACGGACTCGTCCTCCAGGCCTGCCTGGTGCAGCATGACTGCGTACCGCTGCTGGACGTACTTCTCCGGCAGTCGGGGCGCACTGAAGCACAACTCTTCGAACGTCATCCCCGGCCGGATCCGCCCCGCCATCCCGGTGACGCATTCGTGTGCGACTCGATAGGCGTCGCGTTGAGCAGACGTCGGTCGATCGCCGCAGAGAAAGGTGCGCGACACGTCGATCACATAGCCCTCGAACCCGTTCGCGTCGGTGTCGACGCCGACGAGGTCACCAGGCATCACGAGCTTGTCGTGCGCCTCGGTCAGCCACGGGTTGGTGTTCGCACCGGAGGCGACCAGGCGCGTGAAGAGCGACTCGCCGTGGTGGCGCAGCAGCGTGTTGCTCAAGACCGCGAGCAGCTCGTACTCGCGAACGCCCGGCCGGATCGCCGCCTCGAAGTCGGCGAGCATGACGTCGCCGATCGCCCCGTTGATCTTGAACAGCTTGATCTCCTCGGCGGTCTTGACTTCCCTGGCCTCCAAGGTGACCGGCCCGCTGTCGACCACCTGGATGCCTTGCGCCTGCAGAGCGAGGAAGCCGGGGGTGTCAAGGGCGTCGACGGCGAGCGGCTCGCCCGCGAGGCCCAGCTCGCCGAGCGCCTCGCGGATCAGCTCGGCCCAGCGCCTGGCGTAGTCGAGTGCTTCGCGACCACGGAACTGCCAGCTCATCATGGGCCGGACGTCCTCGACGATCCGGCTGGAGATGTGCATCGCCAAGGGGTACTCGAACACGATCGGCGCGCCCTCCGCGGGGACGAGGCAGCACCGACACGGCATACCGGCCGTGAAGCTGCCCATGACGTCGGTGCCGGTCGCGTAGCGGATGTTCGCGGGATTGAAGAACAAACAGACCGGGCAGTCCTGCTCCCGCATCGCGGCCTGCAATCGCTCCAGGCGACCACGCCGGAGCTGGACGTAGTCGACTTCGCTCAGATTCGGGATCCGCAGCCGGGACACCGGCGCGTCGACGTGTTCGAGTTGGTGCGACCTCACGGAGCCCTCCAGCCCATCGCTCGCGCTCAGACGTCCTGTCGCACGATCGTGCGACAAGGACACGCCATAGTAGTCCGCGTGCCGAACGGCCGTCAAGTCACGCGCCGGCTCCCCGCGCCTGCGCGGCGCCGGCTCATTCTCGAGGCGGCGCGGACAGCCATCGTGGCCAAGGGCCTCGCCGCCGTGAGCGTGCGCGAGATCGCGCGCGAGGCGAAGATCTCCAGCGGCACGGTCACGCATCATTTCCCCAACATCGACGAGCTGTTGAACGCGGTCCTGCGGGCAGAGGCCACTCGATTCCACGAGGTGCGATCGCAAATCCTCGCGAAGCGCCGCTCGGCGCTCGAAGGGCTCTTCGCCCTCGGCGAGGGGCTGTTCGCCGATCGCCGCGACCTGCGCGAGTACTGGGCTCTGTGGCTCGACCACTGGGCTCGCGCGGCGCACGATCGGAGCCTTGCCAGCTGGCAATCCCAGGACTACGCGGCGTGGCGCGAGCTTATCGCTGGGCTCGTGACGGAGGGCATCGAGCACGGCGAGTTCCGGCCGGTCGACGCGGTCGCGGTGGCGACCGACCTCGTGGCGCTCATGGACGGCTTGGCGCTGCAGGCCTTCTTCCAAGTCGAGGGGGTCAGCCTCGACGAGGCGAGAGCCAGGTTCCGCGCCGCGGTCCAGGAGCGGCTCAGTTCGGATTGATCAGGCCTTCGGCCCCGCTTGGGAGACGTCGAAGTGACCCGTCGCCGACGTCTCCACGCCGGCCAGGTCGGGCTTTGTCGCGGTCAGGAAATAGTAGAAGTAGGAGAAGACCACCGGCACCTCGTCGAGCAGCAGCTCCTGGATCTTCTTCGCCGTCGTGCGCTGGGACTGCAGGTCGATCGTCGCGACGTACTCGTCGACCAGCTTGTCGTAGTCCTCGTTCTTGAAGTGCGCCGAGTTCCACGTGCCGTCGCTCTTCAACGGCGCGTTGAGCAGGACGTTGGGAACCCCGCGATGGCCGTACTCGGTGATGCCGAACGTCGAGTCGAGCCAGGGCGACTTGCCGAACACGGCGTCGCCGTAGTAGCTGCCGCCGTCCGTGATGTTGAGCCGGACGTTGATGCCCGCGGCCTTGAGGTCGCTCTGGACGAGCGCGGCGTACTGGGGCACCTCGAACGTCGTCCAGGTCCGCAACTCGAGGTCGATGCTGGTCCTGCCGGCCTCCGAGAGTAGCGCCTTGGCCCGCTCCACATCCTGCTTGCGCTGGGCGACGGACTTGTCCGTCGACGGGTACACCGGGGCGAACGGGCTGTCGTTGCCGTAGTCCGCCTTTCCTTCGAGCAGGCCCTTGACGAGGTTGTCGCGGTTGACCAGCAGCGACACCGCCTGCCGGACGCGCTTGTCGTCGAACGGCTCCTTGTCGGTGCGCATGTGCATCTGCCGATGCAGCGCAGAGCGCACCTCGATGAGGTTGATGTTCGGATCGCTCAGCAGCGGCTTGCCGTTGACCGGCGAGATCTGGACCAGCAGGTCGACCTCGTCGCCCTGGATGCCCAGGACCGCGGCCTCCTCCCGCTCGTAGAACGTGATCTCGTTGCGATCGGGCAGCGGCTGACGGCTCTTGTCCCAGTAGTCCGGGTTCCTCGTGTACTCGACGCCCCGGTTGGGCGTGTGCTTCTCGAGCTTCCACGGGCCCGTGCCCTGGAAGTTCTTCACCCAGCTCGTGGGGTCGAAGCCCTTGGGCAGGATGATCATGTTGTAGTTGTCCGACGACGTGTAGAACGGGAAGTTGCCGTTCCGGGCGTCGAGCTCGAACATCACCGTCGTCTCGTCGACGGCCTGGGCGCCGCCTTTCGACAGCACGCCGGTGAACGCCGACAGCGCGTTCGAGCCGTTATCCGGGTCGGCGTGCAGGTTGAACGTCGCGGCGACGTCCTCGGCGGTCATCGGCTTGCCGTTCTGGAACTGCACGCCCCGGCGGAGCTTGAACGTCCACTGGGAGCCGTCGCGGTTGGGCTTCCAGCTCTCCGCGAGCCGCGGCACCGGCTTGAGCTCGCGGTCGGAGAAGATGAGGTACTCGCCCGACTGCGCGAGCGTGGCGAGCGCGCCGGCGTTGTTGACCTTGATCGGATCGAGATCGCTGCCCGGGATCTGCAGCCCGGCCCGCACCGTCCCGCCCTTCTTGACGTTCGCCTTGCTCGCCTCGTTCCCGGAGCTGGAGCTGTCGGTGCCCTCTCCGCTGCCGCAGGCGGTCGCCAGGAAGCTCAACAGCGGGAGCGACATGCCGACCACGGCGCCGCGGCGCACGAACTCGCGGCGGCCGATGTAGCCGGCGCGATACTCGTCGATGACGTGGTTCTCGAGCTCGCTCCGTTCGGCTCGAACAGCATCGACCTGGTGCTGGGTCTGATCTCTCCGCAACGCCCTCAACTCCCCCATGACGGCCCGTTGGACACCCCTCGACGCCGATCGCCGGCGGCGGCTAATCGCTCGACTGTGCGGCTAGTGTACAGTCGAAGTTGCCGGGTTCGCAACCCGGGTTGCATGGGCCTCGCCCCGCGTGATGCAATCAGCCGAATGACCAAGAGCGCGCATGCAGTGACGGGACTCGACGCACTTGAGCGGCGCGTGTGCGAGCACGTGGACCGGCGGCAAAGCGAGCTCGTCGACCTCGTGCGGGCATTGATCGGCTTCGACACCGTGACGCACACCGACGGGGCGCCGCCGCGCGACGAGGCCGCGTTGCAGCGCTTCCTGGCCGAGCGGCTGGCCGCGCGCGGCGCGCAGGTTCGCGTGGCCGAGCCGGAGCCGGCGCTGGTGGCGGGACATCCCACCATCCCCGAGGGGTTCACCTTCGCCGGGCGCCCGCAGCTGGTGGCGCGCTTTCCGGGAACCGGGGCGGGACGCACGCTGTTGCTCAACGGGCACGTGGACGTGGTCGACGTCGAGCCGCGCGCGGCGTGGTCGTGCGACCCGTTCGACGCGGTCGTCCGCGACGGCGCCGTCTGGGGCCGGGGGGCGTGCGACATGAAGGGCGGCGTCGCGTGCATGGTGTTCGCCGCCGAGGTGCTGGCCGGGCTCGGCGTGCGGCTGGCGGGCGACCTGGTGGTCAACACGGTCACGGACGAGGAGTCGACGGGCGCGGGCGGGCTGGCGTCCGCCCGCACGCTGCGAGCGGACGCCGCCATCGTCCCCGAGCCCAGCGCCCTCGCCGTGTGGATCGCGTGCCGCGGCTCGCTGCTGGCCCGGATAGCGGTGGACGGGCGCGCCGGGCACGCGGGGCTCCCGCTGCGCTCGCCCGCTGCGGGCGGCGCGGTCAACGCGATCGAGAAGGCCGCTTACCTGATCGAGGCGATCCGCCGCCTGCGCGAGGAGTGGGCGCTGCGTCCGCGCCATCCTCTCCTCTCCCCCGCGGACTGCGTACCGACGATGGTGACCGGCGGCGAGTGGCTTGTCAGCTACCCGGCGGCCTGCACGCTCGACTGCCACATCGAGTTCCTCCCGGACGAGAGCGGCGACGGCGGCCTGGCCGTGCGACGGGAGTTCGAAGCGTGGATCGCTCGCGCCGCGGACGCCGATCCGTGGCTGCGCGAGAACCCGCCGCGCGTGGAGTGGCTGCTGGGCGCTGTCCCCCCGGCGGAGGTCTCCCCTCCGAACCGGTGGTGGAGACGCTCGTCGGCGTGGAGCGCGATCTGGGGCGCTCGGGCCGCATCGGTGGCCTCGACAACTGGCACGACGGGGCGACGCTCGTCGTGGAAGCCGGCATCCCGGCGGTCTGCTACGGCCCTGGAGACATCTTTCTTGCGCACGGCGCTGACGAACGCGTGCCGATCGACGAGCTGCTGGCGTGCACGCAGGGCATCGCCCTGGGCGCGATGCGGTTCTGCGGCGCGGAGGGTCGTCGGGCGTGAGCGTCACGCCCGGGCTGTTCGAGGACTACGCCATCGTGGCGCCGCCGTTCGGGGTGGAGGACGCGCGCCGGATCGCCGCCGAGCGGTACGGGCTGACCGGCGAGGTCACCGAGCTCGACAGCTTCCAGGACCGCAACTTCCGGATCGTCGCGCCCGATGGACGGCGGACGGTGCTCAAGGTGGCCAATCCGCACTTCGGCCGCGGCGCGCTGGAACTGCAGAACGCGGTGATGGCCCGCGTCGCCGGCGCCGGTCTGCCGTTCGCGACGCCCGTGTGCCTGCCTGCCCTGGACGGGCGCGAGATCGTCTCGGTGGAGCGAGCCGGAGCGGCGTGGGATGTCCGGCTCGTGCGCTACCTGAGCGGCACGCCATTGAGCGCGGCCGGCTACCACTCAGGCGCGGTGCTCACCGCGGTGGGCGCGATGGGAGGCCGCATCGCCGGCGTGCTGGCCGGCTTGGAGCATCCGGCGTCCGAGCGGGTCCTGCAGTGGGACGTCCGCCACGCTCGCGCCGTCGTCGACGGCCTGCTCAGGCATGTGCCGGACCGGAGCCGCCGCGCGCTGGTCGAGCGGGCGATGGCGGTCCACGACACCGGGCTCGCGGATGCGCCCGACGCGCTGCGCGTCCAGATAATCCACGGTGACGTCACGCGGTACAACGTCCTCGGCCGGCGCGACCGTGCCGGGCGCTTGCAGCCGTGCGGGCTGATCGACTTCGGCGACACTCTGCGCACGTACCTGGTGGGCGAGCTGGCGATCACACTCGCCGACGCCGCTCCCGCGAGCGACGATCCGCTGCGGGCGATGGCCGAGGTCACGGCCGGCTTTCACGCCGAGTGCGCGCTCACCGAGACCGAGCTCGCGGCGCTGTTCCCGCTCGCGCTCGGCCGTGTGGCCGCCAGCGCCGTCGCCGGGTCTCGGCAGGCGTCGCTCGAGGCCGGGAACCGCTACGTCAGCCGGTCGACCGAGGTGTGCTGGACCCACCTCGCCACACTCGCAGCGGTCCCGCCCGCGCTGGCTGAAGCGGTGTGCCGGTCGGCGGGTGGGCTCAAGCCGCATCCCGACGCTCCGGCGCTGCGGCGATTCCTCGCCTCGACGCCGTGTGCGCCGCCCGTCGACCCCGATGGCCGCCGGGCCGTGCCCGTCGACCTCGGAGCGGGCAGCGCTGAGCTCGCCGAGGGCGGCTGGCGCACGAGGGCGGGACTCGCCTCGGCGGTCGCGCGACCGCCGGATGAGCTGGCGGTGGGCCGCTGGGGCGAGGGGCGGATCACGCACGGCGAGCGGCAGGGCGAGTCCGAGCCCGCCACGGTGCATCTGGGCGTCGACGTCTTCGCCGCCGAGGGCGAGGTGGTGCGGGCGCCGTTCGCGGGCGTCGTCGAGCGCCAAGGCGCGGCCGAGCTGCTGCTCGGCCACGATTTGCCCGGCGCCCCGCGCTTCTGGACGCGGCTGGCCGGCCTCGTCGCCGACGTGCATCAACGCGAGTCGGTCGACCGAGGCGCCCCGCTGGGACGCATCGCCGCGGCGACGGGGACGCTGCCGGCGCACCTGCACGTCCAGCTCGCCCTGGCGCGGGTGGATGGGCTGCCCGGCCTCGGCCGCCCGTCGCTGCGCCGGGCGTGGCTCGGGCTGTGTCCCGACCCCTCGGCGCTGGTGGGCATCGACGCCGCAGCCGCTCACCGCGACGCCCCGGCACTGCTGGCCTACCGGGATCGGGCCGTCGCGCGCGCGCAGCGCGTCTTCTATTCGCGTCCGCCCGAGATCATGCGCGGCTGGCGGCACCACCTCTACGACGCCGAGGGTCGCGCCTACCTCGACATGCTCAACAACGTGGCCGTGGTCGGGCACAGCCATCCGCGGGTCGCCGAAGCAGCGTGGCGCCAGCTCCGGCTCCTGAACACCAACTCGCGGTTCCTCTACGAGCCGCTCGCCCGCTTCGCGGAACGGCTCGCCGCGCTCGTGCCGGCGCCGTTGAGCACCGTGTTCCTCGTCAACTCGGGCAGCGAGGCCAACGACCTCGCGCTGCGCCTGGCGCGCTCGTACACGCGACGAACCGCCGTGGTCGCCCTGGAAGGCGCCTACCACGGCTGGACCGGCGCCACCGCCGAGATCGGCAGCTCGGCCCACGACGCGCCGGAGCCGGCCGCCCTGCCGTCCTGGCTGCGGATCGTTCCCGCCCCCAACGCCTACCGCGGGCCGTGCCCCGCCGATGCTCTCGCCGTGGCCGAGCACTACGCGGAGCCGGTGCGCGCGGCCGCGGTCGACGCCGCGGCGTTCATCTGCGAGCCGCAGCTGGGCAACGCGGGCGGCGTGCTCGCGCCGCCCGGCTACCTGCGCGCCGCGTACGAGCACGTGCGGGCGGCGGGCGGCGTCTGCATCGCCGACGAGGTGCAGGTCGGCTACGGGAGGCTGGGCCGCTGGTTCTGGGCGTTCGAGCAGCAGCAGGTGGTGCCCGACATCGTGACCATCGCCAAGCCCGCCGGCAACGGCCATCCGCTCGGCGCGGTGATCACCACGGCGGAGATCGCCGGCGCGCTGCGCCCGCGCACGAGCCTCTTCAGCTCCGCGGGTGGCTCGCCGGTGTCCTGTGCGATCGGACTTGCCGTGCTCGACGTCATCCGCGAGGAGAGGCTGCAGGAGAACGCCCGGCGCATCGGCAACCGCCTGCGATCACGACTCGAGCGGCTCAAGACGCGCCACGCGCTCATCGGCGCCGTGCACGGCGCCTGGCTGCACCTCGGCGTCGAGCTCGTCCGGGACCGCGCCACCAAGGAGCCGGCCACCGAGGAGGCACACGCGATCTGCGAACGGATGCTCGAGCTCGGCGTGATCGTCCAGCCGACCGGCGAGTTTGGCAACGTGCTCAAGGTCAAGCCACCGCTGTGCATCGGCGCGCACGACGCCGACGCCTTCGCGCACGCGCTCGACCGCGTGCTGCGCGACGGCTGGTGAGCCGGCCCGCCCGTGGCCTGCTGCTTGCGCTCCTGACCCGCGGCTCGATGCGCCCCGAGCCAGTGGCCGACGGGGTCTGGCGCGTGCGGGCCAACCCGGGCGCCTGAACCTGTTCTTCCTCGAAGAGGCCGACGGCGAAGTCACGCAGTTCGACGCCGGCGGCCACGTCCACCTGTCGCTCGTGCGCTCGGCGATTGGTCAGCATCAACGGTCGCCCGCCCCTTCCCGCTGCTCGTATCACGCGAAGCGATAGCTTTCCGCCTCGCGAAGGGTGTCTGCAGTATTCGGCATCCTTCCGTCGGTGGGGACGGGGCCGTAGTTTGGGCGACGCCGTCGGTCCGTCGGCTGGAGGCGGGGTAGCGTGTAGCTAATGGTCCGATATCGGCTCGGGGTAGAGGACCTGGCCCGGACGCACTTCGCCGTCTCGCCATTGCAGGAGCTGGTCTTCAGCCTGTGGGTGCTGCGCGACCCCGGACGGCACGCCACGCACCTTCCCTGGCGGCGGGAGGTTCTCGGGCGGCTCGACGAGTTTGACGCCGGACTGCTGCTCGCGCTCGTCGGCTCCAAGCTCGCCCTACCCGACTTTCTCACGCCGCGCCCGGCCGGCTTCGCCCCCGCCGTGAGCGAGCAGCTGGAGGCGGTCCGGATGACGCCGCCGGAGCTGGTCCGGCGCGACCTTCGCGGAACCCATGCCGGTGTCCGGCTGCCCGCGGCGCTGCGAGCCGCGACGAGTCCCGACGATGCGTCCGTCGGCGCGCTGCGCGACGAAATCTGCGACGCGTTGGAGGACTACTGGACACTCGCGCTGGCTCCGGCGTGGGCGCAGATGCGCCTGGTGCTAGAAGGCGACATGGCCCATCGCGCCCGGGCGCTGACCGCAGGCGGTGCCCGCGGTCTCTTCGCGGACATGCATCCCAACCTCCGGTGGCACGACGGGGTGCTGCAGATCGACGAGATGCTCAGCGAGCACGAAGTCGATGCAGCCGGCCGCGGGCTGCTGCTGCTGCCTTCGATTTTCGCCTACAAGCCCGTGCCGCCGCTGAGCGCGCTCGAGGCGCCGTGGCTCGCGTATCCAAGCCGCGGCGTCGGGACGCTCTGGGCGCCGTACCTGCCCGCCCCGAGTGAGGCCCACGACGTCGCCGCGCTGCTCGGCGCCTCGCGTGCGCGCCTGCTTGCGCTCCTGGCCGAACCGCTGCCGACGGTCGAGCTCGCGCGCCGCCTGGACGTCACGCCGAGCGCCGTCTCCCAGCACCTGCGGGTGCTCCATGCGACGGGGCTGCTCACGCGCACGCGCGATGGCCGATATGTCCGCTACCGGCGCAGCGCGCTCGGCGAGGAGCTGCTCTCCGGTTCCGGCCGCACCATGTAGCTGACAGCTACATCGTTTCTTCTCCAACAGGGAAGCCGGTTGTCTGGTCACCATGAGCGACCACGAGACAACGCGGAGCGCCCCGGACCACTTCGGTGCGGAGGTCGCGCGGCGCTATGACCAGGAGAGCGCGGCGATGCACGAGCCGGCGTCCGTCGAGCCGACGGCCGCCCTGCTGGCGGCTTTGGCCGCCGGTGGGCGCGCGCTCGAGTTCGCCGTCGGCACCGGCCGCATCGCCCTGCCGCTGGCCCGACGCGGCGTCGATGTGCACGGCATCGAACTGTCGCAGGCGATGGTCGACGAGTTGCGCGCCAAGCCCGGCGGGCGTGAGCTCCCTGTGTCGATCGGCGACATGGCGACCACCCGGGTCGACGGGGAGTTCTCGCTGGTCTACCTCGTCTGCAACACCATCGTGAATCTCACTACGCAGGCCGCGCAGGTCGCCTGCTTCGTCAACGCCGCCGCGCACTTGCTGCCGGGCGGCTGCTTCGTCGTGGAGGTGAACGTGCCCCCATTGCAGCGGCTGCCGCCCGGCGAGACCCTTTGCGCCTTCCAAGCCGACGCTGGGCACTGGGGCCTGGACGAGGTCGACGTCGTCACGCAGGCCATGACCTCCCACCACTTCACGCTCGTCGACGGCGAGATAGAACACCGCCCGATCCCGTTCCGCTACGTCTGGCCGAGCGAGCTCGACCTCATGGCCCAGCTCGCCGGCGTGCGCCTGCGCGGCCGCTTCGGCGGCTGGTCGGACGAGCCGTTCACCGCCGCCAGCCGCAAGCACGTCTCCATCTGGGAATCGCCGTAGGACTGGTCAGCGCACATCTCCGGATCGCCCTCCTTCGGATCCCGGGCTTCTTCATAAGCGGCTCCGCCCCGCTGTGGCTGCCCGCCGCGCTCGCGACTCCGGAGATCCGGGCTGAGCGACTTGGCTCCGAGACGAATCTGGCCTCGACGGCGAGACAGTGATGACGTAAGACACACACACCCCGCGATGTGCTCCAAGTGCACTGTCTTGGACGTACAACGCTTGCCGCAGCACTAGCGCATTGCGCGAAGACCGGCGGTTTGCCCAGTGTTGAGCTCCCGGGCTCAGCGGCGCAGCAGGGTGCTGACCTGGATCATCGGGGCACGGCGGGCATGCACGGTCTCAATGATCTCGGCGTTGTCGATGCCCTGGAGATAGATCGAGGTGATGCCGAGATTGCTGTGACCGAGATGGCGCTGAATCACGATCAATGGGATCCCTTCGCGCGCCATCTCGACGGCGTGGGCGTGTCGGAGCTGGTGCGGGGCAAAGCGTCGCCGCACCCCTGCCCTGGCGGCAGTCCGGCGCAGCTCAGCGCGCGCGGCGTTAGCCCAGTGCCGGCCGCGCGTCGGTCCGGTGACGATGCAAAACAACGGTCCTACCGGGAGCTCGAGCCGCGTCTCGAGCCAGGGTGCGATTTGTTCCCAGCCCCACGCGTCGTTGCCTGACCAAAGCGGAAGCGCGGCCCACTTCATCGCCGCTTTCGGATCTGCCTCGAAGCGACAGTCGCCAGTCCCGCTTACTCTGCGCTCAGCTGCGCCTGGGCCCAGGTTCAGAGATTGCGATTCGCACGGTGCTTGATGGCGCCCCGCGCCTGGAGCGGCAGCAGACGGCTGCCGCCACTCGATTCACCGTCCAGGCGCCGCCGCGCCGAGAACGCGCCCATGGTGCGGTCTGCATGTCGTTGCGGTGCAGATGACGACGTCGTCATCGAACGCGGTGCTCGACGGCCCGCCGCGAACCGCGGCTTTCCCCCCAAAGGTCTAGTAACAGTGGATCGAGGACGGCGTAGGTTGGTGCGCGGGTGAAGGCGGCCTCAGCTCGAGGCCGGGCCGCCGCTCCGGAGACGAGGAGGGTCAGATGCACGGACGGCTGGGTCGGGGTGTGATTGGGGCTGTGCTTGGTGCGCTGCTCGCGCTGTTGTGCGCATCGAGCTCGCAGGCTGTGACCTTGCCGGCAGGGTTTGCTGAGGAGACCGTCGTGACCGGGCTCACTCAGCCGACCGCGGTGCGCTTCTCGTCGGACGGCCGCGTGTTTGTGGCGGAGAAGAGCGGCTTGATCAAGGAGTTCGACAGCTTGTCGGACACCACGCCGCGTGTGTACGCCGACTTGCGCCAGAAGGTGCACGACTTTTGGGATCGCGGCTTGCTTGGCATCGCGCTCGATCCGAGCTTTCCGACGCGCAGCGTGATCTACGCGCTCTACACCTACGACGCCCCAATCGGCGGCACCGCGCCTGTTTACAACGACGGCTGTGCCGACCCGACCGGGGCGGGATGCAAGGTGAGCGGCCGGCTGTCGCGCATCCTTGCCGATGGCTCGGAGCAGGTGATGATCGAGGACTGGTGCCAGCAGTATCCGAGCCACTCGATCGG
>Ga0136614_10001000_pt1 | contig 15832 bp, 16 predicted proteins | sample AntDrymUQ2792106_2_FD_106643 | JGI IMG/M metagenome (GOLD analysis project Ga0136614, IMG submission 106643) | Polar desert sand microbial communities from Dry Valleys, Antarctica - metaG UQ279 (21.06) | ecosystem: Environmental > Terrestrial > Soil > Desert | place: Antarctica: Dry Valley... | reverse complement strand
GTTGGCCGAGCCCGCGAGGCCCACGGAGCCGGCGAGCTGTGCGGCCACGTCCGAGAGGATGTCGCCATAGAGGTTCGGCATGACGATCACGTCGAACGCCTCGGGCGTGTCCGCGAGCTTCGCAGCCCCGATATCGACGATCCAGTGCTCGTTCGTGATGTCGGCGTACTCCGCGGCGATCTCGTCGAATACCTTGTGGAAGAGGCCATCGGTGAGCTTCATGATGTTGTCCTTCGTGAAGCACGTCACCTTCCGGCGCCCGTTGCGCCGCGCGTACTCGAAGGCGTACCGCACAATGCGCTCGGACCCGGGCCGCGAGATCAGCTTGAGGCACTCCATCACCTCGGCGCTCTGCTGGTACTCGATCCCGCCGTAGAGGTCCTCCTCGTTCTCCCGGACGATGACGACATCCATGCCCGGGTGGAGGGTGCTGACGAAAGGGTGGTAGGCGACACACGGCCGGACGTTCGCGTAGAGGCCCAGGGTCTTGCGCGTCGTCACGTTCAAGCTCTTGTAGCCGCCGCCCTGCGGGGTCGTGATCGGAGCCTTGAGGAAGACCTGCGTTCGCCGCAGGGACTCCCACGCGGACGGCTCGATCCCGGTCGAAATGCCCCGCTGATAGACCTTCTCGCCGATCTCGATGACCTCCGTCTCGATGGCGGCGCCGGCGGCCGACAGGACGTGCAGCGTCGCGCCCATGATCTCCGGACCGATTCCGTCGCCGTAGGCCACCGTGATCGGAGTCTTCTCGCCCATGAGCCTCCCTCGGAAAGGGGTTGGATTATAAGGAGCCGTCCGGCGGCTGCCGGGCCCCCGAACAGGCGACGGTGGCGTATAATTTTTGACCACCGGATGACCAGACCGATCCGTTTTCGCGAGACGACGGACGTGGGGATCCCACGAAGCGATTCTCGCGAGGCGCTCGCCGCCCGATACGATCCCACCCGCCGGATCACCCTCCGGTTTCAGCTCGACTTCTCCGACCCGGACGACCTCGAGGCGCTGCGCTACGCGCGGCGGGCGATGATCCGGGAGGAGCGCCTGAGCGGCCTCGAGTGGGACGAGCCCTCGATGGAGGATCCGACGCTGACGCCGACTGAAATCCGCTGGTTTGCCCTCGCGTCCCAGGGCGCGTGGTGCCGCGAGAAAGTCGTCGAGCTCATCGAGCGCGCCAATCACGCCCGGGAGGAGCTGCGGAACCGGGACGCCTGAGTCCCGCGCAACGTTACCGAAGGTGACGATTCGTTCGGGGGATATTCGTAGCCCGGCGGGCCAGAGTTCGTGAGTCATTGGGGAAAAAGGGTTTGGACTCGTGCGCGCGGCGGGCACATGCTTCGCTATGAACAGGCGCATGGGGCGTCCGGCGCTGGAGCTCGAGGAGATGCCGGAAGTCCCGTCCGCCGACTTCATCCATGGTGCGACCGCTCTGGCGCCGGCCGAGGGTCACGAGGTCACCCTGCGCTTCCGCATCACGGCGAACGAGCCCGAGGCTCTGGAGGCGCTCCGCCACGCCCGGCGGTCGGTGCTGCGCGAGGAGGGCACCCTGGGCCTCGACCCCGAGGAGCCTTCGCTCGAGGACGCGGTCTTCTCGCCCGTGGAGGTGGTCTGGTCGGTGCGGGAATCGCAGAGGGACTGGTCGCGGCGCAAGGTTCGCGACCTCGCGGATCGCGCGCAGAGAGCGCTCACTGCGCTTTCGGCCTCACCTCCGGGGCCCCGGCCCTGACGGGCCTCCCGCCCGGGCCATGAGCATGCGTCGCTTCGGACGTCTGCTCCTCTTCGTGGTCGTCGCCGGGCTCGCCTACTGGTACTACAAGAAAAGGCCGACGGTCTCGGGCGTGGTGGACGGGATCACGCAGCCCTTGATGGAGTCGAGGGCCGCCGTCAAGGAGTCCGAGCGCAATCGCCTGATGGCGACCGCCGTCCCCTCGCTCCAGGACCAGGTCGACGCACCGCTCGGCGTCGTCCGCGAGCGGATGACGTACTCCGAGGTCCGCGCCCTGCTCGGCGAGCCCGAGCGCATCGAGTCATTGGAAGAAGAGGGCCGGCAGAGGGTCCGCTGGATCTATGCCCGGGTCAAGCGGATGGTCGTGTTCGAAGAGGGGCGCGTTCACTCCATCGGCGTCATGTAGGCGGCGGCCGCGGCGCCGAACAGGGGAAGCCGCGGCTCGAGCACGACCCGCACGGGGATCGCAGCCAGGAAATCGTTGAGCGGCGGCTTCGAGCGGAAGGAATCGCGGAACTCCCTTCGGCGTAGAGCCGGCAGGATCTTGGGCGCGATGCCTCCGGCGAGGTAGACACCCCCCGTCGCGCGGTACTGCAGCGCGAGGTTGCCCGCCTCCGAGCCGTAGATCGACACGAACATGCGCAACGCCTCCGCGCAGAGTCGGTCGCGACCGGTCAGCGCGTGGCGGCTGATGACGGCAGACCGATCCTCGGAGGAGAAGGCGCGCGCGACCGCGGGGCTCTCCGGAGCGAAGCCATCCGCACGGAGGAAGTCGTAGATGTGCCTCAGACCCTCGCCGGAGAGGAGCCGGTCCCTGTCCACGCGCTCAACGCGCTTGCGGACGAATCGCACGAGGCGGTCCTCCCGCGCGTCGCGCGGGCCGAAGTCCGCGTGGCCGCCCTCCGAGGCGAGCGCTCGCTCGCGCGTTCCCTCACGGATGAGCACGGCCTGCCCCAGACCCGTTCCCGCTCCGATCAGCCCCACGGGTGCACCCGGCTCCTCTTTCCCGGGCACGATCGTCGCGAGGTGCCGCCGCGGAACGTAACGCAGGCCGAGCGCCGCGGCGACGAAGTCGTTGATCAGCCGCACGGGCCGGATTGCGAGCCGGCCGGCGAGCACGCGCTCATCGAGGACCCAGGGGAGCTTGGTGACCCGGGCCCGGCCGTCGCGCACCGGCCCGGCGACACCGAAAACCGCCGCCGAGGGGCGCGCCGTGGCCTGCGCGCGCAGAAAATCTTCCAGGATCTCCTCGAAGGTCGCGTATTGGGCGCTCGGATACACGCGGACGCGCAGGAGGCGCAGCGACGTGCGGCCGACGGCGACGGACGCGATCGCGGTCTTGGTGCCGCCGATGTCGCCGGCGAGAACCCGCACGCCGCGAAGGTATCAGGTCGGCATCGCGACGACACAGACCGGTGCCCGGTCGGCGGTCGGCTAGGAACCCGGGCAGCGCTCCTCGAGGACCTCCGGCTTCATGCGTGCCCCACAGCGGGAGCAGGCGTACTCGCTCTCACGCATGACGAACGTGTGCCTCGACCCGGACTCCCTCTCCTCCGGGGGGCGGCTGTCCTGGGCGACTGGCGGCCGGTCGTTCTCTTCCATGCCGTCATGGGAAGCAATACGCACGCCCTTCGAGTCGGGAACGGTTCGTCGCCAGCACCGCGGGCACGCGCGGGAGAAAAGAGTGCCCGGGGTCGGGGTGTAACTCCGGGCAAAAAAAAGCCCCGGGTCGGGGTGGGTCCGCCCGGGGGACGAAAGGAGGAGGTGAGGTTTTGAGTCCTCGGCCGGGTATAAAGCAATCGGCCGGCCAGCCGGTTGAACTGTGTTAATCGTTTATTTTCAGTAATAAGGGTGACGCAAAGGCGGCCGCACCTGACGTTTTATGTCAGCAAATTGCGCAGTTTGTTACGACCTTTGTTGAAATTGTCAGCAGTTCAGTGGGCCGACGGACGTTGCGGCAGAGACTAGAGCTGGGCCCGAAAGGGGACGAGCAGCCACTCCGTGGCGCGTTTGAGGAAGCTCCTACCGACCCACTGCTGATACGTGTACGGCCGCGATTTCGTGAGGTCCCTCTCGAAGGAGGCCTCGAGGGCCGCGGCGAGGTCCGCGTTGTAGATGGTCAGGTTCAACTCGTCGTTCAATCGGAACGATCGGTTGTCGAAATTGGTCGACCCGATCGTCGCGAACACGCCATCGACGACCATGCTCTTCGGATGGAACATCGTGGGTTGGTACTCGAAGATCTTCACCCCGCCGCGGAGGAGCTCGCCGAAGCCGGATCGGCCGGCCGCTTTCGTCGCCGGGACGTCGTTGATCTCACCGGGTACGAGGATCCGCACGTCGACCCCCCGGCGCGCCGCCCCCACGAGCAGATCGATCGACTCCGAGTCGGGGAGGAAGTACGAGTTCGAGATCGAGAGCCGCTCGCTCGCCGATGCGATGGAGACGGCGTAGAGGAGCTTCATCGCGGAGCTCGGCGACCGCGCGGAGGAGTGAATGATCTGGGCGCGGGCGGGCCCGGCCCGCTCGAGCCTTGGGAAGTGATCCTCGCCGACGAGGGCCTCCCCCCGCACCTCCGCCCAGTTCTCCTGAAAGGCGGCCTGGAGCTCCGCCACGACCGGCCCTTCCATCCGGACGTGCGTTTCCCGCCAGTGGTCGGGAGCGTCCGCGTCGCCGAGCCACAGGTCTGCGATCCCCGCGCCGCCCGTGAAGCCGACCTTGCCATCCACTACGAGGATGCGGCGGTGCGTCCGGTTGTTCACGGCGGCGAGCATCCACGGCCGCAGGGGATGGAAGAACTCCACGACGCAGCCGGCCTGACGCAGCGCCTGGACGTCCTTCTCGTCGAGCTTGCTCGAAGACCCGACGCCGTCGAGGAGGATCCGGACCTGGACGCCCGCGCCCGCTCGCTCGGAGAGCGCCTCGAAGAAACGGTTCGCAGCGGCTCCCGACCAGAGGATGTAGGTCTCCAGGTTGATGGTCTTTTCGGCGGCCGCGATCGAAGCGAGCATCGAGGGGAAGATCTCGTCGCCGTTCTCGAGGAAGTCGACCCGGTTGCCGTCGAGCGGTATCGGGTTGGAGAGCGCGTGCGCGGAGGGAAGGAAAGCGGGGTCCCGGACGCCGAATGCGTGCGGGAGGACGTACCGCACCTCCTTGGGCCGCGAGAGCAGAGAGAGGGCGACGGAGAGTGCGAACGCGATGGCGAGGGCGACGAGGTAGGTCTCTACCGGAATCCGATAGTTCCGCTTCTTGCGCGGGCGTCGGCGTCGCAGCATTGGCGGCGGATTATGGACTACGCGGTTCGCGCACAATGCCGCTGCGCCTCGGGGTGCCGTTCATGTTCAAATGGTCTTTCCCGATGATCACTCGCGACGCAGTCTGGAGCCCGCGAGCCGGGACCATGATCGGCCGAGTCCCCGGTGTGGGAGGCGGCGCGCGGCTCGGCGTTCTCCTCGCCTCGATCCTGTCGCTCGCCGGCTGTACCTCGCTCTTCTCGGAGAAGCGGACCGTGTATCGGTACGAGCCGGACTACGGCGTGGACAGTCCGGAGTTCCGACGGTCGTTGGACGCGCTGGGAACCGAGATGGTCCCGAACAACCGCGTCAAGCTGCTGCAGAACGGCGACGGATTCTTTCCCGCGATGCTCGATTCCATTCGAGGCGCCCGCAAGAGCATCAACATGGAGATGTACATCTTCGACGACGGCCGCATCGGGACACAGTTCGCCGAGGCGCTCGCGGAGCGCGCGCGGGCCGGTGTCCAGGTACGTCTCCTCGTCGACGACTGGGGCTCCGACCTCGGCGGCCTCGGGAGGATCCTCACGGGCGCCGGCGTGAAGGTGCGCGTGTACAAGCCCCTGCGCATCTACTCGATCTACAAGATCAACAACCGCACGCACCGCAAGATCCTGACCGTCGATGGGCACGTGGGTTTCTGCGGCGGCGTCGGGATCGACGACCGGTGGCTGGGCAATGCGCGCAACCCCGATGAATGGCGGGAGACGATGATCCAGGTCGAGGGACCCGTCGTGTCTCAGCTCCAGGCCACGTTCATGGAGGACTGGGTGCACACGACCGGGGAGGTCGTCCACGGGACGGAGCAGTTCCCTCCCTTTGGGGCCACGGGTGGTGTCCTCGCGCAGGCGATCTCGAGCTCGAAGACCGATTCGAGCTCCATGGCAAAGCTGATGCTCTACATGGCGATTCAGGCGGCCCGCAGCCGAATCTGGATCGAGAGCGCTTACTTCGTGCCCGACAGGCAGATCCGGCGGGGACTCGTCCAGGCGGTTCGCCGGGGGGTCGACGTGAAGGTGATCGTGCCCGGGAAGCACATCGACATCCCCATCGTGCGAATGGCGTCGCGCTTCCATTACGGCGAGCTCCTGGACGGCGGCGTGGAGATCTCCGAATACCGACCGACGATGATCCACAACAAGGTGATGGTCGTGGACGGGGTATGGAGCACGATCGGGTCGATCAATTTCGTCAACCGGTCCATGCGGAACAACGCGGAGGTCAATGTCGCCGTCTACGACCGCAGCTTCGCCGCAGAGGTTGAGGCGATGATCCGGAAGGACCTGGCGGTTTCCGAACTCTTCACGAAAGAAGAGTGGAGCAAGCGCGGGTTTCCCGCTCGCTTCGGCGAGCTCTTCTTCTGGCTCTTCTCGGAGAACTACTAAGGCGTCAGCCCGCCAGGCGCGGATCAGAGCGCCGGGCCATTCGCATACGGGGCCGGCGATCCGAAGCGGCCTTCGCAGCGAGAGTCAGGGCCAGCGCCACCCGCTCCTCGACCAGCTCGACCTCCTCGGGCCGGCAAAACCAGGCGACGCGGTCGCCCTGAATCTCTTCGACAGGGACCAGGTCGCGCAACCGCTCTACTTCTCTGTCCGTCAACGCCCGTGTGAGCCTCGCGACGCACCGCACCATGGCTTTGCGACCGTGCCCCCACGAGCTCTCGACTTTCATCGCGGCCACCTTGGGGAACATCACAACGACCATCCCACCTAGTTTGCAAAGCAAGAGCCGGGCCAGCGCCGAGTGGAATACGATCGAAAATCCGATGCTCGACCGTCTCCTCCCGTTAGAGCGGCCCCTCGTCGTGCTCGACACGGAGGCGACGGGGACGAACGCGCGCAGCGATCGCATCGTCGAGATCGGCTGCGTCAAGGTCCACACCGACGGCCGCCGCGAGACCTGGGTCCGCCGGGTCAATCCGGGCATCCCGATCCCGAAGGGCGCTACCGCCATCCACGGGATCCGGGACGAAGACGTGCGGGATTGCCCGCCCTTCCGCGGCATCGCGGCCGAGCTCGGCCGCTTCCTCGAGGGATGTGACCTCGCCGGCTACCATCTCTCGGCCTTCGACCTGCCGGCCCTGCGGATCGAGTTCCTCCGCGCCTCCGTGCCGTTCGAGATTGCGACGCGCCGGCTGCTCGACGCGCAGCGGATCTTCTTCGCTCGAGAGCCGCGCAACCTGTCCGCCGCCGCCCGGTTCTACTGTGCCGCAGAGCACGAAGGGGCGCACGGCGCGCTGGCGGACGCGGAAATGACGCTTCGCGTGCTCGGGGGACAGCTCGCGCGTTACGCAGAGCTGCCGCGCACGGTTTCAGAGCTCCACGATTTGTTCTGCGCGGGAATGGACCAGGACCTCGATCCGGAAGGGCGCTTCCGCATGGTCAAGGGGGAGCCGACGGTCAACTTCGGCCGGAACCGAGGCCGCACGCTGCGCGACTTGAGTCGACAGGAGCCGGGATTTATCAAATGGATCCTGAAAGGAGACTTTTCCGAGCCGGTCAAGGAGATCGCGCGGAAATATCTGCCGCCGGAAAAAGAGAAGGGTTAGGTCGTCCGCAGCCCTCATTCTTCGAGTCCACCTATGAACGCAACAAGAGCTCAGTCCTTCGAGACCCGCTTGAATCGGAGGGTCTCGCCGCTCTTCGTGTCCTGAACCCGCAGAGAGCCCGGCTCGACCTGGATCTGCCACTTCGAAACCGCGCCGCGGATCGCGCGGGCGCACGAGCTTCCCGTCGTCTCCCCGACGAAGCCGTCGCCCTCGGGCTTCACGTGGAACCCGCAGGCGGCGCTCGCCTCGGAATCCGTGAAGCGCGCGGCGTTCCCGGACAGGGCGGTGATGCTGGGGTCGAAATGCGGAATGTAGCCAAAATACACGGATCGGCCTTGCGATTCGAGCCGGATCAGACCCTGCTGGCGGACGTTGGTGCCCTCGTGGCTGCCGGAGAGCGTGAGAAACATGTCGTACGGATGGCTCGGGTCCGTCGTCACGGAACGGACGTTGACGCGGAGCTTGTTGCCGGGCGTCACACCCTCCCACGTGCCGGACAGGATCGTGGCGAGATCGAAGACCTGATTCTGGGTCGCCGCGGGAGCCGCCACCGTGAGCGCCAGCAGAGCGACCGCAAAAAGACTGCGTTTCCTCAAAGAGTTCATGAAACCTCCGCATGCCTCCAGAGCGAGATTCGTTCCATGCGCCGCCGCCGCGGCCCGCGCGAGAGGCTCCCACAAGCCTTCTACCCTCAGCGCCTTGCGACAGCACCATGGTGCCGCGTCCAGCCGCGAGCGGCGCCCGCCGTCCTCGTTGGGGGACGTTGCTAGCCGGGGACGGACACGTTGACCAGGCCGGCGATGGTCCGCCGGATCACCTGGTCGAACGCCTGTCGCATGGCCTCGAGCTCGTTGTTGGAACCGCGATAGTTCGGTCGGGAGACTTCCGCCTCGGCGCGAAACTCCGTCAGGGATTGCCCGTTCGGGCCCTGGACCGACACGGACCATTCCGCGGCGGCGTCCCAGACGTTGCCCTGCAGCTCCGAGCTGAACCGATGGAGCTCGATCAGAATGAGGGGCGCGCTCGCGTCCTCCCCCTCCCACCGGCAACCGGGAAAGGACCGCACGAGTGAGTCCCGGATCAACGCGACGACCCGGTCGGTCTCGCGCCGCTCCGCCCTCTGGTCGGTGATCTGGAGCCGCCAGCTCACGCGCGCGCCCGGGCAACTCACGTCGGGCTCCGGATAGGCGACGGGTGTCAGGCCCGCCGAGCCGCAGCCGGGCGTCCAGAGGAGAGCGGCGGCGAGGACGAGGGCGTATGCGGGGTGGCGGCGGATCAGTTGTGTCGCGACGATTGGTGCCTCCTCGGCGCCGGCCGACTCGCGGCCGTGCCCGTGTTCTCGTAGGCGCGTGTCATCTCCGACGTCTCTTTGCGGAGATCCTCCACAAGCTCGGGCGGGTCGAGAACGAGCGCGTCCTTCCCGTAGGTCAGCACGAAACGGCGCGCCTCGCGCACCGATTGCGCGGGTAGCTCGAGGATTGCGGAACCGTCCGGGGCGCGCTCGATCTTCTGCTTCGGGTGCCACTGCAGCTCGCGCACCTCGTCGGAGACCTCCGGGCTGAAGCGGACGCGGAACCGAAACGGCTTCGCGTCGCCGACGAACAGGCCGAAGGTGTTGCGGAAAAAGGCATCGGCGTCGAAGTCTCGCGGAATCGCGTACCGCTCGCCGGTCAGAACGGCCTCCTCGATGCGCGCGAGATAGAAGTTCTTGACCTGGTCCGCGACGCGGTCACGGGCCAGCACCATCCAGTCCCTCCCCGACAGGACGAACGCGTAAGGGAAGATGGTCCGTGCCTCGCCCGCCTCGTGGCCGGCGCTGCGGTATCGGATCGACAGCGCCGCGCCCTTCTGCAGCGACTCCGCAACGGCCTGCCAGATCTCCTCCCCGACTGGGCGGAACGCGGCGGCCCGAAGCGCCAGCTTCTCCATGACGATGTCCGGGCGCAGCCGCACCGTCGGTGGCATGAGCTCGGCCAGCCGCTGGTAGCAGGCCTTCAGGTCGCGGGCGAGGGGGGTGCCGCCGAAGAGCGAGAGGACCTGCGACGCAACGCCGATCGAAAACAGGTCGTTGCCATCCACGGGGAGAAAAGGCAGAACGTAGTCCGAGCGGGAGTAGAAGTACCCGTTCTCCAGGCGGTCGAACTCGATCGGCGCCTCGAGCTCGTCGCGGAGGTAATCGAGGTCCCGTTGGACGGTCTTCGTGGAGACGTCCAGCTTCGCCGCGAGCGTCGAGGCGTTGGGGTGCCGGCCGTCCTTGATCTCGTGGTGGATGGTCTGCAGGCGCCTCCAGAGCGGACGATCCTTGAAGGCCCCCTTCCGACCCATTCCGCGATTCTGTCACGGCGAATCCGGCGCTCCGGAGAGTCCCGGCGGTGCCACAAAGTGTCGCTTTGGGAGGGCGAAGTGCTTCCGCGGAGCGTCACCTCGCGCGCTGAGTCGGAACCGAAGTTCGGCACGGACGAGGGTTACGCGCGCGGGTCCGGTGGCGTCTCGTTTGCTTTTTTTGGTGGCGGTGCAGATCCACGAGAGAGGGCGGCAGGCGGGTGGCGGGTGGGCCGATGAGACCCTTCCCGGCAGCGGCCCGCGCCGGGGCGAGAGCCACCCGTTGGACGGGTTGCTGCGCCGGATCCACCGGTTGCTCAACCCTCCCCGGCCCGAGGCGGCCCCGTTCAGGGCCGACCAGGGACAGAGCGCTTTCGACGGCGAGGACACGATCCCATGGAGATAGTCGGCGCGGGCGAGATCGGGGCCACGTTCCTCGTGCTCATCGTGGGCTTCGTGATCGCGTTCCTCATCGACGACGACGATCTCCCGGGGCCTCGCCTGTGCCGCGTAGCGGGCGCGTCGTAGGCGGCGCAGGTGGTAGGTGGTAAGTAAGCAACCTACGACCTACCACCCACGACCCACGACCTTCATTTAAGAAGCGGCAGAATCTCCTTGGCGGTGGCGACTTCGCTCCCGCTGGGGTCGAGCTCGACGTACTTCTGCAGGTGCTCGCGCGCAGCGGCCTTCTTGTTCAGCGTGAAGGAGGTCATCCCGAGCCAGAAGTGCGCCAGCGCGAAGTCCGGCTTGGCTTCGACCGCCTTTCCGAGCAGCCCCTCGGCCTCCTTCAGCTTCTTCTTGTTGTAGGCGTCGATCCCCTTGTTGTAGAGGATCTCCGGCGTATCGGGGTTCGCCTCGTCGTACTTGGCCTGCCATTGGGCGGCCGCTTTCTTGTCGCCCGACTGCGTTGCCGCCGTCGCGAGCATCGCGAAGATCGCGCCGACGCTCGGATCGAGGTCGACCGCCTTCTGCCCGTACTCGAGCGTCTTGGCCCAGTCCTTCTTGTCGAACGCGAGCTGCGTCAGCGCCTGCCAGGCCTGCGGGAGATCGGCGTTCTTGCCCACGGCCTCCACGAACTTGGCCTCGGCCCCGGGCCTGTCGCCGCCGTTCAGGAGATCGACCCCCGCGTTGTAGGAGAGCGCCGCCTGTTCGTTGGCGGAGGGCGCAGCGGGCGCCGCCTGGCCGCCGGCGGGAGCCCCGGCTTCCGAGGGCTTGAGAAGGCGCGCGTCCACGACGCCGATGTCGCCGACGGGCACCTTCTTCTTCGTCTGCCAGGGAACGTAGCCGTCCTTCTCGAACTTGACGTCGTAGGGCATCGTCGCGTCGTTGAGAACGGTTCCGTACTGACCCTTCTTGTCGCTCTTCAGAGCGATCTTCAGCGTCCCGAGGTTGGGAGTCGTGACCGTGACGTTGACTCCCTCGATCGGCTTACCGGCGGAATCCGTTACTTTCCCGGTCAGTCGCGCCTGAGCGCCCGCCCAAAGCGTTGCGGCGACCGCGAACGCGCCGACGGCGGCCAGCGCCGCCAGGACTCTCGTTTTCCTCATGGCATCCCTCCGTTCGACAGTTAGCAAACCTCCGGGCACCGGAATTCCCCGGGGACTGCAGATTCTAGGACGGACGGGGCCCGAGTCGGTCGCGGCGCGAAGAGTCTCCCATGGGGAGGAGCCTCGCGCCGCGGGAGCGGGAGCGAGCGAAGGGGCCAGTGGGGCGGTCGAGCCCGCGTCCGGGCGAGCCGCCACACGGTGCGACAGCAGGCGCCGCGGGAGCGGGAGCGACGTTTAGCGGGACGCCGCCCGGGGCTCCCGGCGCCGCCCCGGGAGCGACTCCACGATCTCGCGAACCGACTCGTACCGGCCGCCCGGCATCACGTGCAGCCCCCGCGCGATTCCGGCCGCCGAGGCAGCCAGCCCGCGCGCGATCGCGAGGCCTTCCTCCCTCTCGAAATCCGCCCCGCGTTCCGCGGCCCGGCGCATGCGCGTTTGGACGGCCTCGGGCACGAAGATTCCCGGGACCTCGTTCGCGAAGAACATCGTCTGTTTGGCGGAGCGCAGCGGAATGATCCCGACGAGGAGCGGGACGGCCCGCGCCTCGTCCCGGGCAAGGAACCGCTCGAGGGACGCGAGCTCGTAGACCGGCTGCGTCAGAGCGAACGTGGCTCCCGCCTCGATCCGAGCGCGCAGGCGCCCGAGCTCGGCCTCGAAGTCGCCGGCGGCAGGGTTGACCGCGCAGGCGATCTCGAACGACGTCGGCGTCCCGATGGAGTTGCCGGCGAGGTCGGCCCCCGCGTTGAGGCCCCGTGCGATTCGCAACAGGCCGAGCACATCCACCTCGGACACCTGCTTGCCCTGCGGGTAATCCCCGATCTTGAGGGGGTCCCCGCCGAGACAGAGGATCGCTTTCACGCCGAGGCCGCCCGCCCCGAGCAGGTCGGACTGCAGGCCGAGGACGTTGCGGTCCCGCGTCGTGATCTGCACGATCGCGTCGAGACCGACGTCCCGCTGGATGAGCGCGGCGACGGCGATCGCCGCCATGCGGAGCCGCGCCATGGGGTTGTCCGTCACCTGGGCGCCGTCGATGCCGCACGCCTTCAGCTGGCGCGCGCCGTCGATCACTGCGGAGACATCGGCGCCGCGCGGCGGCTCGACCTCCGCCGTGATCACGAATGCCCCGGGGTCGGCGAGCTTTCGTTTCAGCCGAGACGTCTCGATCGGCCGCTCTGGCGCGCGCGGGGGGTCGCCCTCCGGGATGAGGGAGATCCGCCCCGCCGGCGCGGTCCGGCGCCGCCCCTCGAGCTCCCGCGCCATCGCGCGGACGTGCTCGGGGGTCGTGCCGCAACAGCCGCCGATGATGGCGGCGCCGGAGTCGCCGAACTGCCGCGCATAGTCGCGAAGGTAGTCGGGCGAGGAGAGGTAGACGTTCCTTCCGTGCACGAGCGTCGGATACCCCGCGTTCGGCATCACGCAGAGGGGGACCGGAATGGTCGCGGGCAGACGCGCGAAGACGTCGTGCGTCTCCTGGGGACCGAGCGTGCAGTTCATCCCGACCGCATCGGCGCCGGCGAGCGCGAGGGTCGCGAGGGAGTGGCCGGCGGTTTCGCCGAACGCCGTGCGACCGTCCGCGAGGAAGGTCATCTCCGCGACGATCGGGATCTCGGCCGACATCCCCCGGACGGCGCGCACCGCCTCGGCGGCCTCGAGCAGGCTCGCGAAGGTCTCGAGCAGGATCAGGTCGGCGCCGCCGTCGAGCAGGGCGCGGGCCTGCTCCTCGAATACTTCGCGCACCTGGAGGAGCGTCAGGCTGCCGTACGGTTTTACGAGGACGCCGAGGGGTCCGATGGATCCGGCGATGAACACCATGTCGCCGGCCGCCGCCTCCCGGGCGAGTCGGACGCCCTCGCGATTGATCTTCTCGAGCGAGTCCGCCCACTCGTGGGCCGTCAGCTTGACTCGGTTGGCGTCCCACGTGTTCGTCGTCAGGATCCGGACGCCGGCGTCCACGTAGTCCTCGTGGACTTCGCGCACGGCGTCGGGGTCGCTCACGTTGAGCGGAGACTTCGCCTGCTCGGGGGCGGCGCCCCGCGAGACGAGGAGGGTCCCGATCGCGCCGTCCGCGAGGAGGACCTCTTCTGCGAGAGCCTGTCGAAAGTGCTTTTTCATGCGCGAACGCCTCCCGTTTCCGAGAGGCGTCTTTCCGATCGAGGTCGCGGCGCCCCTCATCTTCTTCTCCATTCGGAGAATCCGGATTTGGCACCGGACGGACCCGCCGCGACGCGGGCTTCGGTTGCCGTGGGTTAGCGCCCCCGCCGGCGCGGAAGCTTCGGGCCGGTCCCTTACCCACTCTCGATGTGGCCGGGACGCGAGGTCCCGGCGGGCTCAAAGATCCGACCGGGAGATTAGCACGTGGGTCGCGATCCGTCCGGCGAGGCCTAGGCACGTGTCCGGCGCCTGGGGGAGCGGCGGGCCGCGTCGGGCAGCGGCGAGACCTCGAAGCGATCGTAGCGGCCGACGAACCCGACGATCGTTTCGAGAGTGCCTCGCGGGGGAAGCGACAGACCGAAGCGGCCCCGCTCCGTGGCGACGACAACCCCCCCATCGAGCGCGCGCGCCTCGAAGCGCAGGCTCCGGCCGGGCCAGGTGCGGGACCCGTGGTTGATGACGCGTACCCGACAGAGGGTCACGTGATCGCTGGAGGTCGAGCGGTCTTTCTCGATGGACAGAGAGAGGTCTCGCCAGGGAAGGCCCTCGGTCAATGAGAGGGAGAGAGCGAGCAGCCAGGACATCGTGCGCATGGCGCCTCCTTCTTGGGAGGCCGTGGGGGCGCCCGCGCGGGGCGATGAGGACGCCCGGATTGTACCGGACAGGCGACCGTCGGCCCAAAGTACAATTGCCCGCACATGAAAATCCTGGTCGTCGGGGGAGGCGGCCGAGAGCACGCGCTCTGCTGGTCCCTGCGACGGAGCCCTTCCGTGTCGGAGCTGTACTGCGCGCCCGGCAACCCCGGAATCGCAGAGCTCGCGGATTGCCTGCCGGTCTCCGCCGGGGAGACCGTGGAGCTGGCGGATCTCGCCGCGAACCTCCGCATCGACCTGACCGTCGTCGGGCCCGAACTCCCCCTCTCCCTCGGGATCGTCGACGAGTTCGCGAAGAGGGACCTTCCGATCTTCGGGCCCAGCCTGCTCGCGGCGCAGATCGAGTCGTCGAAGATTTTCGCCAAGGAGTTCTATCGGCGGCACGGCATCCCCACCGCGGGCGCCTACATCTGCGCCTCGCGCGAGGACGCCATGACGGCGATCGGCCGGACGGGCTACCCGGCCGTGCTGAAGGCCGACGGGCTCGCGGGCGGGAAGGGCGTGCTCACGGCGGAGTCCCGCGAGGACGCGGAGCGCGCGCTCTCTCTCTTCTTTGGCGAGCGGGTCTTCGGATCCGCGGGCGACCGGATCCTCGTGGAGGAGTTCCTCGCCGGGACGGAGGCCTCGTTTCTGGCCCTGTGCGATGGCGAGACCGTCGTCCCGCTCCCGACGGCGCGCGACTACAAGAAGGTCTATGACGGAGAGCGCGGGCCGAACACCGGCGGGATGGGAGGGCACTCGCCCGCCGCGATCCTCGACGCGAACACGTCATCGCGGGTGCTTCGGGAGATCCTCTGGCCGACGGCGCGCGGCCTTGCGGCCGAGGGCCGCCGGTTCGTGGGCGTGCTCTATGCCGGCCTGATGCTGACCGAGGAGGGCCCGAAAGTCCTGGAGTTCAACGCCCGCTTCGGAGATCCCGAGACGGAGGTCATCCTGCCGCGGATCGAAACCGACCTCGCGGCCCTCCTCTTCGCCTGCGCCCAGGGCCAGCTCGAGAAGCACTCGCCCATCGAGGTCAAGCCCGAGGTGTGCGTCGCGGTGGTGCTCTGCGCCGCCGGGTACCCCGGCACGCACGAGACGGGCAAGCCGATCAGCGGTCTCGCCGAAGCCGCGCAAGTTCCCCATGTCGAGATCTTCCACGCGGGGACTTCGCGGGACGGCGACAAGCTCGTCACGTCCGGCGGTCGGGTCTTCGTCGTCGCTGCGACGGCGCCGACGCTGGCGGAGGCTGCGATGAACGCCTACGCGGCCGCCGACCGGATCCAGTTCGAGGGCAAGCACCTCCGGCGGGACATCGCAGGCTCTCCGATCCGGCCGAGTCGGGTTTAACTTCCGCGCCGTAGGGGCGGGGCTTGTCCCCGCCCGGAGGACGTCGCTGAGGTCGGGCGGCCACAAGGGCCGCCCCTACGGGATGGGGCCGGTCGCTAGTTCCCGCACCCGTCGGTGTCCGCGCACTTCATCTCGAAGAACGCGGCGTCCTGCGTGCTCTGGCCGTCGATGATCGTCACGTACCCTTCGATGGTCGGCGTCGTCGCCGTCGGGTTCAGGACGTCGGCGAACGCGATCACGGAGGTCACCGTCGAGGGAATCTGCGC
>Ga0136614_10000999_pt1 | contig 15843 bp, 16 predicted proteins | sample AntDrymUQ2792106_2_FD_106643 | JGI IMG/M metagenome (GOLD analysis project Ga0136614, IMG submission 106643) | Polar desert sand microbial communities from Dry Valleys, Antarctica - metaG UQ279 (21.06) | ecosystem: Environmental > Terrestrial > Soil > Desert | place: Antarctica: Dry Valley... | reverse complement strand
GTGGAATTGCGTGAAGGATTGCATCCGACTATTAAGTGGCAGCGCTTAGCGATGGGTCTCGTGGAGGCACAGCCAGCGTAAGATGCGGGTCATTTCTCTTGTGGGAGCCCGGCCTCAGTTTGTGAAGGTGGCGGTCATCTGCCGCGCCGTGGCGAAGTATGACAATATAGATCACCTGATCATTCATACGGGACAGCATTACGACGTTCGTATGAGCGATGTCTTCTTTGAACAACTGGAAATCACACCCCCCAAATACAATCTTGAAGTAGGCTCAGGAAGTCATGGAGAACAGACAGGTGAGATGATCAAACGGCTTGAGCCTGTGCTGATTACGGAAAGGCCCGACTGGCTGCTGTTGTACGGCGATACAAATTCGACACTGGCCGGGGCGGTTGTGGGAGCGAAGATCAATCTGCGCATGGCTCACGTCGAAGCAGGCCTGCGCAGCTTTAACCGTCGGATGCCCGAAGAAGTCAATCGTGTCGTCGCAGATCACCTTGCTGAGCGCCTTTTTTGTCCCACCGCAACCGCAGTCGACAATCTGGAGAGAGAAGGCCTAAAAGAGCGAGCAGTCTTCACGGGCGATGTAATGTACGATGCGGTTCTACATGCCCAAGGAGCAGCCGAACGTTACTCGGCTCCAGAGCATCGCAGTCGACGGTCGCGGGGCTTCGCCCTCGCTACGGTTCACCGGGCCGAAAACACGGATGAGCCCGTACGTCTGCGTGAGATCGTCTCAGCGCTGAATCGTATTTCGCGGGAGATCTGCGCAGTAGTGCTGCCACTTCATCCCCGCACGCGGAAGTGCATTGACGCAATCGGGGTCGATACCGGAGAAATCGAAGTCATCGAGCCTGCGTCGTACATGGACATGCTGCTGCTCGAGAGCCGGGCGCGTTTCATACTTACTGACTCCGGGGGTGTGCAGAAGGAAGCCTACTTCGCGCGTGTACCATGCATCACTTTGCGAGACGAAACCGAGTGGGTGGAGACTCTCGCGAACGGCTGCAACACGTTGACCGGTGCGAACGCAGATCGGATTGTCGCGGCGGCTCTGGAGACCGTGAATGCCGGACCCTGGACGGCGGTTTACGGTGATGGTGCCGCCGGACGCCGGATAATAGAGAGTCTATGAAGCCAGATGTGCAGATCGCCTTCAGCAGTGGTGCCAAGGAAGCCGCAGATCGGTCTGCCAAGTTTACGCTGCCTATCATACTTACCGCAGCGGCCCTGCTATATCTAACGCTCGCGCTCGCGGTCACCTGGACGCGAACCCCGATCGATGACGATGCGTTCTATGCAAGCGCCGCCTATAATCTGTACGCACACGGATTCACCGGAACGACAATATACGAGTCCGCTGGACTGCTCTTTCCCGGAGTCGAGCACCGTACCTACACATATCCGCCGCTGCATATGGTCGTGCAGGCTGGCTGGTACAAGCTGGTGGGCTTTGGGATTCGCCAGATGCGACTGAACTCAGTGCTCTGGGGCCCGTTGGTGCTTGCCGCGTGGTATGTGATCGTGCGCAAGGTTGTTGGCAACACTGCCATCGCGGCGCTTACCGTGCTGATGCTGGCCGCTGATTACACTGTAGCCATGACAGCCACCCTCGGCCGAATGAGCATGATGTCAGCGGCCCTTGAGTTTGGCGCCATTGCCTTCTATCTGAGTTGCCGTAAAAACGATCTGCGCCGCGCATTATTGCTGTCCAACACGTGCGCGATGCTTGCAGGGCTGACGCATCCGCTCGCGGGTGTACTGGCAGTCGTTAATCTTGGTTTTCTGGCGCTTTGGTTCGACCGGCGCAACCTGCGCTGGCGTCACGCTGGGTACGTATTGCTGCCGTACTTGATTGGGGCAACAGGGTGGGGGCTGTACATTGCCAAGGATCCAAAAACGTTTGTAGCGCAATTTACCGCGAGCGCTGCTCAGGGGCGGCGCCTGAACGGGATTTCAAATCCGGTGGCCGCGATTGTGTCAGAGGTGCGAGAACGTTACCTGGGGTATTACGGCTTCACCGCGACGAAGAAGGATCCCCGGGTTTTGCTGCTGTTCTCGTACCTGGTCGGTGGGGCATCGGCAATCGCGGTGCCATCGATCCGCCGCCGCCCAGAGTATCGCGTGCTCGCCGGCCTGACGGTGATCAGCTTCGTGACCATGGTTTTGATCGAGGGAACTAAGCAGCGTGTGTACCTGATACATACGATCCCGTTCCTGGTGATGGGGGCCGCGGCATTCGCTTACTGGCTGTGGTTACAGGGGAGCGCGAGGCGGGCACTGGCGATCGCGTTCGTGTCGATCTTTGTGCTGCTCCACGTAGCAGCCATAGGTTACCGCGTGATTCTAAACCCGTACGCAAAGCAATACACGCCCGTAGTCGAATACGTTCGACCGATGGCGCGCACGGGAGCTTTAATCATGGGCCCACCACAGCTGCGGTTTGAGTTAGGGTTCGATACGAATCTCCTCTACGACTCGGACCTGGGCTCCATTTCGGGGAAGGTGCCTGCGCTCATCGTACTGGACAATCAATCGCGGTTCACGATGACGTCGGAATGGGAGGCCAATCCGGCGCGCGGTGCGCGTGCGCGAGCTGTGCTCGAACGCTATCATTTGATTTTCCGTCTTGGCGAATACGAGGTCTACGAACCGAACTAGTCGCAGCACGTTAGGCTGCAACCTCAGCAGCCTCCGACCTCACATCGCTCCAAGCAAAATAGGGGACAAACCCGGTCAGAAAAACGGCGATTTGAAGGGTCTGATACGGTAAATGCATTCGATGCAGATTGGTGGCGAGAACCGATTGACCGCGTGGCGCCAAGATCTTAGGCGGCGCGCTTGCATGCTGTGACGGTCGAAGACGCTCTCCTTCCGCGGGGATGCCAGACGAGTTGGACGTGCGAATCGTGATGTAATCCGCATCAGTGTTTGTCCCAGGTCCTTTGTAGGGAAGCATGACTTGCTCGATGAAAGTTGCTCCCGCCTGGAGAAGAATAGTATCGCCAAATTTCGCACCGTCGATGGCGGCCTGTGGTTTTTCCACGGCTTTTACAGTTATTGTTCGCGAGTCTTGAGCTAGGGCTCGCCGGGGGCGTATTGATTGAGATTCGTCGCCGCGCCTCTGAGCGAAGCGGGACGTGAGCGAAAGCGCCAGCAGGATGCTAGCTATGCTCAACCCAATGATTGCCCGACGAGGTGTTCGGCCGGCTCTCATAATCAATCCCCGCACCATCGAGCCACCGCCCGGCAACCTGACTTCTAAAAAATCGTGTTTCGCCTACGTGCATACAATACTATCGTTCTTTGACTCTCTCAAACACGAACTGATTGCAGCCCAAGCCCACTCTGCCGCAATTCATCTTTGTCAAAATGAATCCTCGCGCGCGATAGAATTCAAACACTTCGTCCGGTGTGGAAACTTCGTAAGGATAGCCACCAACCCAATCAACAATGTCACGCCAGCGACTCATGCCACGCCTTTCGTCATACTGCGTCCAGGACTGAAAATACTGGCGCGGCTGCAAAGCAACCAGCGAACGGAGAATTGCTTTTGCTTCTCCTGGTGCAATCACCATAAGGGTAAAAGGAACTTTCAAACTGTCAGGCAGCCGGTTATATGTGTGCTTGATCTTTTTCCAGCGGGCACTCTGCGTTCCTGTATCGTTGTAAAGAGCAATGAAGAGTTTTCCTCCGAGCGCAACCGGCAACTGCGCGTTCTCCAGCGCCTGCCACATCTGGCCGGTGTGATGCAGAACTCCCCAGGAATAGACTACATCAAACTTGCCAAGATGCTTTATGTAATCAGTGTCTAAGACCGAACCTTCTTCGATCTTCCAGCTATTGTCGTCAGAAAAATATCTTCTCCTAAGTTGTGAAGTGCAAGCGACTGATTGAAGGTCATAATCAAACGAATGAACGCGAGCGCCGAGGCGGCGCCCGGCGAGACTAAAGAGTCCGCTGCCTGATCCGATGTCCAGAAAGCTTTTGTCTTTGAGGTCTTCGATCTCCAGCATCTGCTTTAGAGACTCTTCCGCTTCGCAGATACGAGTCTCATCGAGCAAAGTCAAAAACCTGCTCCAGTTTTTGCCGAATTCGAACCGCTCGCCTTCCTGGTCTTCTTCCGCGTGCAAACTAATGGTCCTCACAAAGGGAAATATACTACAGAAGTTTGTCGGTCGAATGAGAGCAGCGACAGAGAGGCGATATCCCAACGGCGAGCTCAGGCAATTACCACTGTTCTCATGGACTGATATCTCGGCCTGCTTAGTCTCCTCGCGCTGGGTAGTATCGGCGTGGTTCTGAATTTCGAGATAGTCTCCCAGCACAGCGCGCTCGCAACTCTTGCTACTTTCATAACAATCGCCTTTGCAGGCGGAGCAGCTCTGCTTGTCATTGCGGTCCTACAGGGGAGACGCATTCACATCGCAAACAATCTCATATTAGATGTGGGCACCGACTATTCAGGCTTTTTTCTGCAGACCGCCAGCGCCGACTCAGTCACGGTTGAACACAATACCGTTCAACACGCCGGTAACATGATCGTCACCTACGGTGACCCTACGACAAATTTTATCTTCCGCAACAACATTTTGCAGCACAACCAATACGGCGTGGTGTGCGAAGGTGGGGCCCGAGCGTGTTTTAGGCCGGGAACTTTCAAAGGAAATGTGATCGCCGATAATAACAACGCCGCCGCGAGCGGTTATCCGATCGACAATAATTTTTCCCCAGGTAACTTTTTTCCACCTTTCTTCACGCACATTAAGTTCGTGGACTATACTCGCGGAGATTGGCGCCTGGCAGCCGAGAGTCGCTTCAAAGGCAAGGCGACGCACGGGAAAGATCCAGGAGTAGATTTCACCACTCTTCCCGTCTCGGAGGAAGCACTTCGGCTCGGTCGGAAAAAATAAGTTGAGACGGAGATTAGAGTCGAACCAGGAATCTCAGATTTGAAAGGCAGGTAACATTGGCTGTGCTGAAAGAAGTGGCAAAGAAATCGCGGACGGCGATCATCGCCCACAAGATTTATGAGAACTGGCGCATGAAGAGGCAGTTCAGTTCTGGCAATTTTGAATCGCTCCACGGTTCCACACACGGCACGATTACCAAAAACTTGTCCGAGAGCATCGGCTATATAAACGTTCAGTTTCGACGACTATCTGAAATACTCCGGTCTCTCAAGCGAGCAACTGCGCGGCATGAAAGTCTTTGAGCTTGGATTCGGCGACAACGTGGGTGTCGCTCTAAAGTTCATCGCCGCCGGCGCAACAAAGGTCGTCTGTCTGGATAAGTTTTATTCGAAGCGAAATTTAGAGCAACAACGAAAAATATACCTCGCCCGCAGAGACACCTTAGACAAAGAAAGCCAGATAGGTTTTGACACAGCCATCGATCTCAGCACCGGCGTAGAAATCAATCCCGAAAGATAGTGTGCATTTATGGGACAGATGTAGAAAACGCTCACGAGCTGGCCGAGCTGGGACCTTTCGATTTGGTTGTTTAGGGAAGCGATACAGGATATCTTCGTTCCTGATGTGGCATTCGAAGCAATGGATAGAATGTTGGTTGCCGGTGGTTATATGCTTCACAAAATTGACTTGAGTGACCAGGGATTGTTTCGTGCTAATGGCATGAATCCGCTTACCTTTCTTACTATCTCTGATTCCGTCTATCGTCTCATGGCCATTGATTCCGGGAAGCCGAATCGGAAGCTGATGAGTTATTACCGGCAGGTGATGGACCGGCTGGGATACAAAGCAGAGTTGCTCGTAACAGGCATTATCCGTGTAGGAGAATGCGGGAAAGGGGATCTGCATCCCCACAAACAAAAAGTCGAGTTGAACGTTGACTACCCGCAGTCGACACTTGACCTCATTAGAGACGCACGTCCGCGCCTTGCTGCGTCATTCAAGGATCTGCCTGATGAGGAACTGATTGTCGACGGAGTATTCATCATTGCCAGGAGCTCTGATAGAGACTCATCTCCGCCTCCGGCTCCGACGCGGGAAAATCCTGATCCGGCGCAGTACGTCCTCAAAGATCGAAGGAACGACTGAAGATGCGTGGAAGTAAACACAAGGTCTTCGACTACGAACCAGTTACTCGCGGTGTACGCCGGCCCGAGGCAGAGCCCGATTTCGCGAAGCCTGACTTACTTGATGCGGATGCTCCAATTTCGCCAAAAGACTCAAGGAGCAATGGGCGAGAAGTCGTGCAACCCCAAGCCCAGTCTGCCGCAGACCCGCTTTACCCTGCCGAACTGAAGAACTGGCTAATTCGGCGTGGCCACATGCTTAGTTTCATCGGTGTCTTTCTCTTCACTATTGCCGTTTATCTTCGTCCCTACGAACTGATTCCGGCACTTCAACCCTTGAGCACCATGGCTTTCTGGCTTGCTATCTTCACCATTCTGGTATTCGTGCCCACTCAGCTGGGACTTGAAGGAAATCTCACCTCGCGGCCACGCGAAGTTAATCTGCTGTTGCTGCTAACTTTGGCTGTATTAGTTTCCGCTACCCTTGGTGACGACCCCCGAGGGTCATTGAGTTCCTTCGTCGATTTTCTGAAAGTCGTACTCATTTTTATTGTGATGGTGAACGTAATCCGCACAGAGAATCGGTGGAAACTGCTGTTCGTCCTGCTGCTCGCTATTAGTTGTTTCTTGGGCGGAAGCGCACTAGCAAATTATCGATCCGGGCTTCAGTTGGTCGACGGCAATCGCGTCACCGGGAGCATCGGAAACATGTTTCAAAGTCCAAACGATATGGCGCTTCATCTCGTGACGATGGTTCCGATTAGCGTGGCACTATTCTTGAGCACTCGTAATCCGCTAATGAAAGTCTTCTATGTTGTTTGCGTGATCCTGATGCTGGCGGGAATTTTGGTGAGCTTTTCACGCGGGGGTTTACTTGGGTTGGCAGGTGCTGTCGGTGTAATGGCATGGAAACTCGCGCGCCACAACCGGCCGCTCGTGATGGGGGCGACCGTGATCCTGGCTGCGGCCTTCATTCTCGCGGCGCCTGGAGGTATCGCGAGCCGCTTCAGGTCAGTTTTCGATCAGGACAAGGCAGGCTCGGCGGGCAAGCGCAAAGACGACCTTAAGAGATCGATTCTCGTGACCGTTAGGCACCCACTTTTTGGCATCGGATTAGGAAACTATGTGCCGCGCTCAAATCAAGCGCTTGCTACACACAATGCTTACACGCAAGTCAGCTCTGAGATAGGGATTGCGGCGATGGTGCTTTACGTGATGTTTATCATCACGCCGTTAAAGCGATTGCGAGCAGTCGAGCGCGAAACGGTGGCAAACCGCAAAAAATCACGCTACCGCTATCTTGCTATTGGGATGCAAGCGAGTCTGGTGGGCTACATGGTGTGTAGTTTCTTCGCCTCAGTGGCATTCCTTTGGTATGTTTATTATCTTGTGGCCGCAAGCGTCTGCCTCGGCCGGCTCTATGAGATTGAGCAGGGAATCGCCGTCAAGGGCGCCACCAAACAAGATCGAGAATTGATTGCGCCGGCCAAAGAGCCGCGCATGGCGGTGTTCTGAATCGGCAGGCGAACAGACCACGATGAAGAAAAAAACCAGCACTCAGGGAAAATTTCGTTGGTCGCTTCCTTGGCTGGGCCGTTCTCAAGCATGAAGAGGGGCGCCAGTCGCTGGTAAGCAAGGCTGGCCACGGCTTTGGCAACTTCGGCGAGCCTGTTTTTTCTGGGCCTGTCGTTGGCTTGCGCGCAAACAAGGTTCTCCAATGCGACACAGAGCCGTCCCCGTCGAGTCACGCCTGCGAATGCCAGATCGATCGTCGTCAAGGTGGGTGACAACCTGTTAGCGACTTGCCCACCACGGGAGTTGTGTTCCGAGACAATATTAGTAACAGTGGACAATACGTGATGAATTGCACGGTGCCTCCTCACGGCTTGCAAGCTACAAGAGTCCGTACAAAGGCAGAGGCACAAACGGGAAAGATCCTGGCGTCGATTTCAATGCTCTCGACGGAGCGTATCACCTCCTAGCCGTTCGATTGGAGTCGCTACCAGCGGCCAAAGCGAGGTGATCCAGTTGGACGACGACGATCTTCAGCAGCCTCTCGATCTGACCACTGAGATAGGTTTCCGGCTGAACCCGAGTTGCGAATCCTTACGGATGAAGAGTTGATTGTAGATGAAGCATTCATCCTCGCGGAGAGACTGAACTCGATCTAGCATGAAACCAACGGTCACAAAATCAAATACTTCGCGCTCGGAGGTCCTTCGAAGTGAACCGAGCGCCGTTGCTAAGCTTGTGGCCAACTTGCCTTGGCTGGTTCGTTATCCAGTTTGGCGGGCTCGAGAATTCGTTCGACGCGCTACAGAGAGTACCGCCCAGCTTCATCTGATCCTCGTCGTAGCGAATCATTTTGAACCCGCGTACAACGAGCGTCCCAACGAATTCGGAGGCTTCGGCGTCGAAGTGAGCATTGAGGAGCAGCTGACGCAGCTAGATCGTTGGTCCGTTCATGCTCGGACGATAGGCGAAAGCGTGCACGACCACGATGAGACCCCGTTTCGCCATACCAACTTCTACCCGGCGGAGCAATACCATCCCCTTTTGCTCAGTCGTCTGGCCGATCTACAGCGCGAAGGCCTTGGCGAAGTTGAGGTGCACTTGCATCATGGCATCAATGAGCCTGACACGGCGCGCAACTTGCGCCGCGTACTGGTCGACTTTCGCGACGCACTGGCCCAGGAACACAAGTGTTTGTCGCGTGAGGCGGAGGGAGGTCTGCCGCGTTACGCTTTTGTACACGGAAACTGGGCGCTCGCTAATTCAGCGGGCGGGAGGTTCTGCGGTGTTGATGAAGAGATGCAAATTCTTGCCGAGACCGGCTGCTACGCGGATTTGACTTTGCCTTCGGCGCCAGACGTTTCCCAGGTTCCGCGAATCAACGCCATATACCAGTGTGGCGGGCCGCTCAACGAAAGGATGCCACACCGCTTCGGCGCCAACCTCAAAGTGGGCGAAGCCCCACGGCTGCCAGTCATTCTATCAGGGCCTCTCGTCTTTGATTGGCGCCGAAACAAAAGTCTGGTTCCTCGCCCCCGATTGGAGAACGGCGTTTTGGCACAGAGTGCGCCGCTCGATCTGCGCCGACTCAATCTTTGGCGCAATGCCAGAATCGGCATCTTGGGGCGTCCCGACTGGGTTTTCATAAAGCTTCACTGCCACGCCTTCTTCCTTGAGGATCAAAGTACGGTGATCGGTGAGCGGATGCGTAGGTTTCTGGAAGAGGTCCTCGATCTTGCCGATCGGACAGGGGCATTCAAGCTGCATTTCGCCTCGGCTCGCGAGGCATTTAATTTGGCCATGGCGGCCACAGAAGGTCAAGATGACGAGCCGCATATGTACAGGAACTATAGACTCAGACAGATTATGCACTCCGAGTCGTGCCACAGAGTGCTTGAGCCAATAAATCCATCACCGACGCCTGCGGCGATTTAGAGTCCCGGAGCCCACCGGGGATATCGGGCCTATCAACATAGTGTCTCACGTGAAAGAACAGCCCCGGAAATTGGCCAGAGTTCTCTACCTGACCGATCTGCACCCTTCTGACAAGTTTGGCTCACTAGAAGAACAGATCTTTGTCATTGCGCGGATGTTCAAAGAGAACGGCGGTCTGTTCGTGCCGGTCTTTGGCGCACCACTGGGCAAGTTAACTACTCAACAATACTCGGACGCTGGCCTGCGCGTGAACTGGCTGAATCTTCACGAGCTAAGCCTTCAGACACTCCGCCGCTTGCTGATGCTTATTCGAAAGCACAAAGTAGAAGTTGTGCATTGGAATTTTTACAGTCCCATCAATCCGTATGTATGGTTGCTATCGCTTCTTGCGCCCGGGCTATGTCATTACCTCACGGACCACACGTCGCGAGTTCTACCGCTGGCCCCGCCGCCCCGGGGAATAAAAAAAATGCTGAAGCGGATTTTATTTAAACGTTACCGGAAAGTGCTATGCATAAGTGATTTCGTGATGAGGTGCCTTGTGCTTCAAGATATCTGGTCGAACGTTTCGCGCTGCACTTACTTCATCAACACGGATCGATTCCGACCCATTGAGGACGTTCGCGTCGCCACACGAACGAGACTGGGGGTTACGGACGAGTTCGCAGTTTTGTTTGTCGCGAATATCATGCGCTGGAAAGGCGCTGACGTCGCGGTCCGGGCCCTCGCCGAGCTACCAAACTCCGTTGTGCTGTGGGTGGTTGGCGACGGAGAGGAACTGACTAGCGTGCGTCAGCTAAGCGGCGCACTGAAGCTTGATGGTCGCGTGCGTTTCCTGGGTAACCAGAGGAGTGTGGAGCCATTCATGCAGGCAGCGGATTGTTTTGTGTGTCCGTCCCTCTGGGGAGAAGCCACCGGGCTGGTGAATCTCGAAGCGCTCGCTTGCCGGCTTCCGGTGGTGGCAAGCGCCATCGGCGGAATTCCGGAGTTCGTTGAGGAAGGGCGCACAGGGCTGTTATTCTCACCCGGTGACCACCGGGAGCTAGCCACCAAAATTCGCCAGCTTGCAAGCAATCCGGAAGATTGCAAGCGAATGGGTGAAGCCGCGAGGCTGGCTGCCGTCGAGAAATACTCGATTGAAAGCAGGCTCTCTGATTATGTTGAAGTTTACATCTCCCAGTGACGCTCAAGATGCGATGGTTGAGGAACTGGTGACCGAACTCACGAGGACCGGACTCGTTGCCCTACCACAAATTTTGACCCAGGATCAGCTCGCCGACATGCGACGCGCCTTCGAGGCCAGGCTGAAGAGACTGCGCTGGAATAACATCGATGGGTACGAGAAGACCGAGCCCTATCGTCACATGGTCGAAGACGTTTTGACGCTCGATCAGGGCTTCCTTGATGCTGCGCTTCATCCCCTGGTCAAGGCGGTTCTGACTAGCTACCTGGGTGATCGGTTTGAGCTAACCGAGGCCAAGGGCTGGAAGTCGATTCCTACCAAGAGGGATTTTCATGGTTGGCATGGAGACGCCTGGTATGATCAGAAGCATCATGCCGAGATCCCGCCGGAAGTTAAGCTCGCTATCTATCTAACGGATGTCAGGAGTGGAGCTTTCAATTACATCCGATGCAGCCACCGCAAACAGCACCCCCGGATGGTACGCGGTAGCGAGCTCAGAGACGTCCCGGCGTCTCAGATCGTGGAACTACTGGGCCCTGCCGGAACGGCTTTTCTGTTTGACACCTCAGGCATCCATCGTCAAGGTGTCCCGATGCTCGAGCCCCGGCGTGCTGTATTTTATAACTACCACGATCCGCACGTGCGTCTTCAGAAGGAGGACATCGATCTCTATCGTTACCACCCGCTGGTTCTAAATGCGGCTTTTCTTGGTAACTTAACCCAAGACGATCAGGGCGTTCTCGGCTTCGGTAATAAAACAAACTTCCTGCCCGCCTTTGAAGAGCCAACCAATCCCTCTTTGCTGCATGGGGTTTTCAGCACGGCCCACGATATGAATCTAATAGTAAAAAAACTCAACGAGAGAGTAGTAGCCAGGATAAAGCGGACTATTAAACCCAGCCCCTGAGTCCACTTTGAATGGAGAACCGTCCAGCACTTGGATCATCTGAGGTAACCAATTAATCCAGCGCTCTAATCTCGGTTTGTCGACTGCTCGCCAGCGCTTCATAGCCAGCCAGAACAATTTCTAGATCTCTGCGACCATCCGCGGCGGGAGTAACGGGCTCGCGTTGCTCCGCGACGGCTGCCAGGAACTCCTGCATCTCACGTAGGTAGCCCGTGACATCCCGGTCCCGAAGTTTTATTCGAATGCGCTGAAGGGTTGGGCGGAGAAGTTTTTCCTGCAACCAGTATGGTCGCAATTGCGAAACAATCCGCGTTGTCAGTACTGGTGCAACAGGGTAATAGTCAAAATAGTGAACGCCAGGCCACAAGTGAAGAGTTCCCTTTTCCCCAGCTATCACGATGTCCGGCAGATGGCCGCGCTGCGAGACCCAACTGAGCAGCATGTGTGCTTCCCAGCCGGCCCGACTCGAAAAAAGAAGTTGCACGCTGTCTTCTTCCGACATTCTTGTATTGATCTGCATGGCCCGAGTCGCCAGGACGCTATCAGGTTCCCCCAACAGCAATCTCAAACCACGAATGTAGTGCACGCCAATATCGATCAAGACCCCACCACCCATTCGCGCCTTCTCTGCGGCCCAGCCGCTGGGACGGCGAATTCCCCCGGCATGTGCCAGCAGATACAGAGGTTCTCCGATGTCACCACGCTCGATCCGCTGCGAAGCTTCGCGGACCGCAGGCCGGAAATGCATATCTTCCGCGACCATCAAAATCGTGCCCGCCCTCTTTGCAGCCCAGATCATGGCGTCAGCATCCGCCAGAGTTGTGGCTATCGGCTTCTCGACAAGCGCGTGCTTGCCTGCGGCGGTCGCCAACTCCACAGCCTGCCGATGTAAGTCGTGCGGCAGCGCAAGGGTCAGAGCTTGCACGCGCGGATCATCAACAGCTTGCTCGAGTCCGATGAAATAAGCTTCGGCACCTACAGCGTGAGCAAGGTGCGCAGTCTTTTCAGGGTTTCGGCCACACACGAAAAGGCGAACCTTGGGGCTGGCCTGGCGCAAGTAACGGCAGTGAAGATAGCCCCACCCGGTTCCAACAACACAGATTCCGAGTTCCTTGCGCAGGATTGCCGGAGGTGGCGGCGGCGAGAGCCGGCGGCTTGAATCCAGCGCGCCGTATTTAAGAATCGTCGCCAACTCTTCTTCGGTAGCTCCGGCCTGTTCGTATGTTGTGCGGGCAATGTTTGGCGCAGGCGGAGGTCTGCGTCTGTAGCGAAGTTTCTTAATTAGATCCAACGCCCCCGACCTGATCAAAATTTGTCGCGCTGTTTGGCGCAGTGCAAAAAAGGACGATTCGCCACTGGTTACTTCCTCGAACAGCAGTGGTCGTTCATTGGAGATCCCGGAATTGATCCTCGACTCGAGAACGCGGGCGACGTAGAGCTTACGATCGCCGGCCTCGATTGTCCTCTCTACTTCGCAGAAGACTGTTCGGAGAGCTTGCTCGAGAAATGGAATCCGATGCTCATCTTCGGAGAGCCGCAAGCCCAGCACATTCGCTTTGCCGGGCTGCCGCCGGCGGACCTTCATGAGCTTGATCATCAGCTTGCGCTCCGAAGCGGGCAACACATTGATTGCAAAGCGGCCTGCTTGTTGAATCGCCGGTTCGATTGGGTAGGTTCGATTGGGATTAATAATCACTCGCAGAGGCGACAGAGAGAATTGAGCGAAAGAAGCCGAGCCAGACAGTTCAGGCTCCTTTTCGCCCCTGGCGCTAATGATGCCGCAGACAGACTGCACTCGAGTGTCCCAGATGGTTCTGCCAGGCCAAATCATAATATTTACAAATCTCTGAAATCGGACAACAACAGATGACGTAAGTGTGCGTTGCGGGTATCCAGGTCAGTCTCAACGATGTCAGCTATAAACAAGGTTTGATCATCAATATCAATAGTCTGGCGAACGCGACAACCAGTCGAAGCCAACGCTCCGCGAAGAAACAGGAATCCTGCGGGACTGGAATATAGATCGAGGGAAGCACATTTATCCTGTTGCCGGCCTGAGACTGTTCCGCAGGAAATGGCTGCGATCTTCTGGTTCAAACTAAGGACAGCCAGGCTAAATCGTCCTGTTTCCTTAATTAGCTCGTGTGAATACGACGTCTTAGCTACCGAAACCCACAAGGTAGTTGGGTGATGAGCTACTTCGGAAAAGCAGGAGATGGTCATAGCGTTCGAGCGCGGCCCAGCTTCCACCAGGAGCAACCCAACGGCACTTTCCATTATTGAATCAGTTAGATAGGGACTATCCACGAGTTTTTTGCTGGGGCGGTGCGCAAAAGGTCCTATAAACTGCTAAATTTGCCTCTGCTCAAAGCGCCCCGGAGCGCTAGATCTCTCACAAAAGACCGAAACCGTACTTATACTCCAGAAGCGAGCCGTTAGAATAGAACAGAAACCTTGACAAATTCTGCCCAACATTGTTTAATGGGGTCACCCGCGCTTGACTTGAGAATCCTACATAACACCATCCAGATACCCACACAGTTTGCTCAATACCTGTACGATCTTACTGGAATCAACACTGGGTCCAAAGGTTATTGGGAAATCAAGAGTGGCAATAATTTTTGGGTGGAGGGAAATATCTTTCGAGGGCGGTTTTCCCGCTCCGGTTTGGTTGGCAACAGTAACCGTCAAACTGGCGCGACAAGTCCTTACAAGAACCAGGCTTCGGACGGCACTGACTCCGGCGTGAATATGGCGCAGCTTCAGGCTGCTCTGGCTGGCAACATTCCTCCGCCTCCCACACCAACGCCTAGTCCTAGTCCAACGCCCATTGCGACACCAACCCCCACCCCCACACCCACGCCGACGCCAACTCTCCAGACAGGCCCAAGCGTGAAGAAGGCTAAGAAGAGAGGTCAGAATTTGAGCAATCAACTGGCGTCTTCTGGCGGTACGTCAACGTCCGGTGATGGCAGCGCTGTCCAGAGGGACCTGGCCTCGAGGGAGAGCTCGCGCTCTTTCATTTGGAGTTGAGTGATGTGCTCATTTCGCACGGCAACATCGCCAACCCCTTTGACGTGGCGTCCTATATGGTGCGCCAGCATTATGTAGACTTCCTTGACCGCGAGCCGGATGAGGCCGGTAACGATTTCTGGGCCAACCAAATCACCAGCTGCAGAACCGATGCCCAGTGTTCTGAGGTCAGACGGATCCACGTGTCGGCCGCGTTCTTCCTTTCGATTGAGTTTCAGCAGACGGGATACTTCGTCTACCGTTTGTACAAGTCTTCTTATGGGCGCGTACCGTTGCTCGCGGAGTTTATGCCGGAAACCTGGCCATCGGGCAGGGTGTAATTGTCGACACGGCCGGCTGGGAGGCGAGACTTGCGGCAAGCAAACAGGAATTTCTCCAGGGTTGGGTGCAACGCTCTGACTTCACGGCAAGACCCAAGTAACTACTTACACTTCATGAATGTTTCTTGAGAAATGCTTGAGTGCTTCCCGGATGGTGGTTAGAAATTCCTGAGGATGGCCTCAGAAACAATCTTTGAGTTGAGCAAAGGCCTTGAAAATTGAAAGGCTTTCACAGTTGAGGCGGGGGTGAACCACCTTTCCCAACCTGAGAGACGATCAGGGTTGAATGGTTCCTGTGACCTGAAGGCACTTCCAAGTTGAGGCGGGGGTAAACCGCCCTTCCTTACCTTTGAGACTTTCTCACTGGATCTGATTTTCAAAGCTTGAGAGCCTCAAGGGAAAGCCTTTCAACTTTCAAAGCCTTTGCTCAGTTTAAGAATAAAACAGAAGTGATCTGAATCGTCCGGTTCCAACAGGTAAAGCATATTTGATCGCATCTCTCTTTCGATATGAGCGGCGTGTTCTCACCGAGCACGCTCTTTCTGCGAGAGAGTCTTAGGCGGGACCTCCGTCGTGGGAATCCTGGTAGCTTTAATCGTTTATCCGAGGATTGCAACGCCTAAGCTTCTGGGGACTCCAGTGGGTGTTCGGGTCAATTGGGATTGAAGCTTTAGGATACTTGATGTAAGCTCTGACAGCTTTTCTTCCTGGGACTGACCGCATTACCAAAGTCACTTCCCAGTTTCGTTTTCGTGAGGGAACTTGCCCTTTTCTTACGAAAGCCAGCAAAGGAATTCAGTAAATGAGTGTCCTGGCCACGAAACATCTCTGGCGAGTTCTCGCCATCTCCGCCGCGCTCCTATTCACGTACGCAATCGTACTGTCGAAACTCGCGTACACCTGGTGGAACGAT